>OBUU01000042.1_pt1 | contig 98493 bp, 98 predicted proteins | sample 1475981 | NCBI WGS metagenome assembly OBUU01 (sample SAMEA2579966, study PRJEB22360) | human gut metagenome | biome: human gut; feature: human-associated habitat; material: faeces | place: Denmark | collected 2008/2010 | reverse complement strand
ACACAAACCACAGAGCTCTCAAAAGTGCTGACTCCGCAAACACAGGGGAAAAACTCCAAGCAAGGAAATGCAGAGAAGAAAAAAATCATTTTCTTACATCTCGACGGTTGTTCGGAAACACCATCAACTTCAAGAACCAATACTTACACCCAAACAAAAGCAAAAAACATCTACTTTATCCATCAAGCTACACATATTCCAATCCACAAATAAAAGACAACCTGTTCTATTTAAAGAAGAAAAGTTTTCAGTAGATTTGCACTATATAAAGATATACAATGAAGAAAATAATTATCGCCATCGATTCATTCAAAGGCTGTCTAACTTCAGCAGAAGCAGGAAAAGCTGCCGAAAAAGGTATCAAAAGCATAAATCCTTTCTGCCACACTTCAGTTATTCCCATCGCTGATGGCGGTGAAGGTTTACTGGACGTACTCATCACAGCCACTAAAGGGAAATATATAACCTTATCGGCACATGGACCGCTAATGAAAATGGCAAAAACACATTACGGTCTGTCCGGCAATGGCAGAACAGCTATTATAGAAATGGCTGCCATCAGCGGACTACCTCTCGTACCTATGGAACAAAGAAATCCTATGCTGACAACAACCTTTGGTACAGGAGAATTGATAAAAGACGCATTAAACAAAGGATGCAGAAATTTTATAATCGGTATTGGCGGAAGCGCGACTAATGACGCAGGATTAGGAATGCTACAGGCACTAGGTTTCCGCTTTCTAGACAAATCAGGGCATACCTTAGGTACAGGAGGCCAAATAATGGAAGCCGTGGCAAACATAGACACATCCGGTATTCACCCCGCACTAAGAGAAACACACTTCATGGTAGCATGTGATGTAGCCAACCCTTTCTACGGCCCTGACGGAGCGGCATATATCTTTGCACAACAAAAAGGAGCCGATTCAAATATGGTGCAAAGACTGGATGAAGGCATGCAATCATTAGCCGAAGTTATAAAGAAAACGACAGGAAAAGATATCACGAACTACCCCGGTGCAGGTGCAGCCGGAGGCATGGGTGGTGGACTACTGGCTTTTTTTAACGCAGAGCTAAAACCGGGAACAGAATTATTATTGAAAGCCATCGACTTCTCCGAAAAAATAAAAGGAGCAGACCTCATTATTACGGGCGAGGGAAAAGCAGACCGGCAGACAGCTATGGGAAAAGTACCATACGGAATACTAAAGGAAGCACAAAAAGAACATATTCCCGTTATTGTACTGGCAGGCAGTATAGAAAACCTGCCGGAATTAAACAAAGCGGGATTCAAAGGTATATTCTCTATAGCCCCCGGCCCCATCACCCTGGAGAAGGCAATGGAACCGGAGTTTGCTAAAGAAAATATCACCCGGCTGGTTTCCCAACTCTATTCAGTTATAACTAGCTTCGGCTAATTTGCAAGCCTTTGTCGGACAAAGCCATATCAACGAAACGGGCACAACTGTTGGGTGGGTTCTGAGTAAGAATACTTCGAATACGTATAGCAGCCTCAGGATCTTTAGCCACCATATAAAGATAGCCGCCTCCCCCCGCACCTGGCAATTTATATCCCAGGCAATAATCATCAATCCGGCGAATGATAGTCTCAACTGCCTCGGGATTAGTGCCGGGATCCAACGCTTGGTTCAGCTTCCAGCTTTTACCAACCAAACGCCCCATTTCATCGAAATTCCCACGCTGAATGGCTTCGTACAAGTCAAGAGCATGCCCCTTCATACCGCCAAGTATAGACAAATGCTCTGTGGAGTTGAGGAACATGCTACGCACGATTTCAGCTAAAATTCCTTTGGCTGTACGGGTAATTCCCGTGTAATAAAGCAAATGGCACTTCTGATATTCGCCACCTGTAAACAAATAATCGGGCAACCAGCGCACTAACGGACTCTGATCCATACCTGCATGAGTCTGCAATAATTTCACTCCACGAAGCACACCTCCGTATTGATCTTGCCACCCCCCTCCGGTAGTCAGCAACTGTTCCAAAATAAGCGTACGGTTACATATCTCGTTCTTATCCCAGTTCAGTCCGCAAAAATCAGAGATTGCCCCCAGCACAGTTGATGCAAGAATAGAACTTGTACCCAGACCGGAGCCCGCAGGAATCGCAGAAAGCAGAGTGATTTCCATTCCGGAGCCAAACGCCTTCAACTGCTCTTCCAATGAAACATACGATTCGGTGGAAAAGCCCGGCTGGAAACCTGCCAGCACCAATGCCGCTTTAGGTATAGAGAATGGGGATCCCACTTGCATGAAATCCCTTACCTCCCCGTAAGTTGTAACCACTTCCATAGCGCCTAAGTCTATAGAACGAAGAATTATCTTATACTCCCGACAGGGTTTCACGTAAACTTGTAGAGGAGGCTGCCCGTTCAACTCAATAGCAATATTCACCACACTCCCCCCTTCATTCAAGCAATAAGGTGGAGTATCCGTCCATCCGCCGGCCAGATCAATACGGACCGGACTACGCCCCCAGACAATCTGATCGGAGTACACTGACAAATGCGGTTGCTGCCTCTTGGCTAAAGCCGAAGCAGTAAGTCCGTCGCGCATCAAACGAAAAGCCTCATTCTCATATTCCCGATAAGCCAGCCCCTTAAGCTGCTGCACCCGGGCACGGAACATATTATCACTGATACGTGTCATCAGCGGAGCCGATTCTGATAAAGGCTCAGGCAACGACAGATCATACCGAGCAAATTCTCCAGCAGCATTCTCCAAATTTAGCTGATAAAAGACACTTCGTTCATAATTATGCGCCAATGCCGGCCAATTCTTTATCCGGAAAGCTTCACGCTGTTCTGCCAGACGATAAAGATTAGAATAAGCAGATATATCATCGGCAGATAACTTACGACAGCGTTGCCATATTTCTTTTCCTTGCTGTAATGCCGGTTCAGAGACCATCCAGCGCATAACTGCTCCCAATTCCTCTACAGATGAGCAAACCGGAAACAAACGCGCGGCCTGCAAGTCGTGACCGTTTTCTATTTCTTCCACCGAAATGCCGCGTACAGCACACCACTCACCTACAGACATTCCTTGATAATATGTTTCTTCCTTAGCCAAAGCTCCCTTGAAAGTATCATTGAAGCCGTATGGACGCGCTACATAGCCAGATTCTCCAAAAGGAACCACATCAATACACACACCGGACGGAACCTCTAGGTTCCAATTATTAGCGGGAACCCCTGTTATGATGGTCTGGTGATGGATATTCCATCCTGCTCCTACATAACTGTTCTCTATCCATATTTCCGAATTTTGTGAGGTAAGTTGATAACCTACCTCAGCATTTTGAACAAACATGGCCGGATGCGGTTTTACCTTCTTGTGCATAATCTCCCGCTGGTCGTTTACCAGATTTTGTACTGCCAATGTAGAAGAAATAAGTTCACGACTGGTTCCGTAATGATAAAACTCCCCTCCGGGCAACGGCAGAATAGCCACACTCAGCTTGTTAAGTTCATCGTCCATCATACGCGGGTGCTCTCCCAATGTAAGTCCGAAATCAGAATACATGTCATAATAAGAGAGTTTTCCTTCCTTATAAGATCGTTTTACCAACAGACTAACCGCACGGTCACTTAACAGCCAAATTCCGATATCCATCAGAAAAAGATGGGTTTGCATTAATTTCCCCAATTCCTCCACCGAAGGTTTTTGAAGCATGAAATCAAGCTTATCGGGAGTAGCCCGTGAAGAAACAAAAACACCATGGTTTTTTGCCAGATTAGGATCTACCCATAAACCGTAACACACCACATCCGCATCAGGAATAGTCTGAAGCGGTTGGCCCGCACGGATATAAACATCTCCACTTGCAATCAATGTATGAAGAGAAGACGGAGCTTTCTCCATGATTTGTTCATATAAAGGGAGCTGGAGGGAAAGCAGATTTTGTGACAGCCGTTGTCCTCTGGCCCACCGGAATACAGGAATGGGAGTAAGAATTTTGCCGGATGGCGCATATCCGGGCAAACGACGACTCTGCCCGCCTGCATGAAGTAAAATACGTTTTTCTTTTCCCAGCCAAGTAAGAAAATCGCTGTCAAGAGCTACTTTCTGACAACAAGCCTCCAACAGCCATGCAGTCCCCCCGCCTGATCCTAGCTTACTACCTATAGGATCGGAAGTACAAAACCACTCTGTCTGGTCCGCTTTCTCTATATCATGAAAACATTCCACCAGATTAGGGGGAAGTGATAATAATTTTTTCATAGCACATCTTTGTTTTTATTGCACACAAAGATGCTTATTTTCCCCTAATAAGCCAAAAGATAAGACATGAATTTTAATCAGTAAATTCAAAAACACGCTCATCCAATGACATCACTTCCTTAAAGCCCGGTTGTGTAACAGGCACACCGAATGGCATCTGCGCTATCAATTTCCAGTCATCAGACAAATTCCAAGCTTTACGTACTTCATCATCAATCAGCGGATTATAATGTTGCAAAGACGCCCCCATTCCTGCATCTTCCAGCATGGTCCAGACTGCCAACTGATGCATAGCATCGGTCTGCTCTGCCCAGATAGGGAAATTATCTTTATAAGTGGGGAAACTTTCCTGCAAAGAGCGAACGATAGCCATATCTTCAAAATAGAGAATAGTACCATATCCACAAGCGAAACAGCCATCAATCTTTTCTTCGGTCTTGCCAAATACCTCAGCCGGAACCCGCTTACGCAAGACATTTTTTACAATGTTCCACAACTTTTCATGTGCCTTACCTGTTAATAACACAACACGAGTGGTTTGAGAATTGAAAGCTGAGGGGACAAATTCTACAGCAAAACGAATTAAATCTCTTATTTCTTTATCAGACAATGTCGATTTGTTTTGGATCCGATAAAATGTACGACGGGCTTTCAGAGCCTCCTTAAAACTTTTTGTCATATAAAACGACGTATTTATGGGTTATTATAAATGAAGAACAAACAGGTAACAAAAGAAGTTCACTTTTTTTGCTTTTTTCAATGCAATAACCTATTTTTGTTAGCTAATTATTAACATTAAAACAACACATTCAATGAAAGATTTTCTAAAATTTACGTTTGCCAGCGTCATCGGCGTCATTCTGGCAGGCGTAGTGTTCACTATACTAGGGATTATCACTCTGGTTGGCATAGTCGCCTCATCGGATACTGAAACGGTGGTGAAAGACAACTCTATCTTCGTACTCGACTTTAAAGGCAGTTTGTCCGAACGTGTACAGGAAAACCCACTCCAACAACTTTTGGGAGAAGAATTTGAAGCATACGGTTTGGATGACATTCTAGCTTCTATCAAGAAGGCAAAAGACAATGACAAAATCAAGGGTATTTATATCCAACCTTCTTATTTGGAAGCATCATACGCTTCCTTAGAGGAAATACGCAATGCATTACTGGATTTCAAAGAAAGCGGCAAATTCATCGTTGCTTATGCAGACCAATATGCACAGGGGATATATTATCTTTCCAGCGTAGCCGATAAAATAATTATCAATCCGCAAGGAAGTATTGGATGGCACGGAGCAGGCATGCAACCTGTTTTCTTCAAAAATCTGGTTTCCAAACTAGGACTGGAAGTACAGGTATTCAGAGTGGGTACTTACAAATCAGCCGTGGAACCGTTTATCGCTACAGAAATGAGTCCGGCCAACCGCGAACAGATGACCGAATGTCTGGAATCTGTCTGGCATCGTATTCTTGCAGATGTATCCGACTCACGACGCATCCCGACAGATACTTTGAATGCTTATGCTGACCGATATATGGATTTTTGTCAGGCAGAAGAATATATTCAATGCAAACTGGCAGATACCCTGATGTATAAAGATGAGGTTATTTCCTATCTGAAACAATTAAGCGGTCGTGACGAAGACGACAAACTGAACAGTCTTTTCATAGAAGACATGATAAACGTCAAGAAAAATGTGCCCAAAGACAAAAGTGGAAATATAATAGCCGTATATTATGCATACGGCGAGATCCTGGATGCTCCCGGCAGTTCCACAGAAGATTGTATTGATGTACAAAAGATGTGTAAAGACCTGCGCAAATTACGTGATAACGATGACGTAAAAGCTGTTGTATTACGCGTCAACTCACCGGGTGGCAGCGCATACGGTTCAGATCAAATATGGCGTGAAGTAGTAAGACTGAAAGAGAAAAAACCGGTAATCGTTTCTATGGGAGATTATGCTGCATCAGGAGGCTATTACATTTCCTGCGCTGCAAACCGCATTTTCGCTGACCCGACTACGCTGACTGGTTCTATCGGCATATTCGGCATGATGTATTCAGGTGAGAAACTGTTTACTGAAACTTTAGGACTAAATTTTGATGTAGTGAAAACTAATAAAATGGCTGATCTGGGTGCCAGCCTAGGTCCGGTTCTCACCCGCCCGCTAAATGCATCAGAACAAGAATTAATGCAGAACTATGTCAACCGAGGATACAAGTTGTTCGTAAACCGTTGCGCTGAAGGTAGAAAAATGTCTACAGAGGCTATTGAAAAAGTTGCTGAAGGCCGTGTATGGACCGGTGCCATGGCAAAAGACCTTGGTCTGGTAGACGAGCTGGGAGGTATAGACAAAGCATTGAATGCCGCCGCCACCCAAGCCGGTATCGAAAATTACAGTATTATCGGCTATCCTGAAAAAGAAAATATTTTCGCAAGCCTGCTGGGCAATCAGAAAAAACATTATATAAACAGCGAAATTAAAGAATATTTGGGAAGCTATTATAACAGCTTCAAGGCGCTGGAGAACATAAAAGACGCCAACTGTATACAGGCACGTATGCCGTTTGACCCTAATATCCAATAAATTGCACATGGAAGGTAATCTTATCAAGATAAACAAGTGGCTATATCCGGTTTCATGGATTTATGGGACCGGTGTATGGCTGCGTAATAAATTGTTTGACTGGGGAATATACAAAGAACGTAAGTTTGATATTCCGGTCATCTCGGTAGGCAACATCACCGTAGGCGGAACCGGAAAGACCCCCCATACAGAATACCTGATAAGATTATTGCAGAAAGATTACAAAGTAGCCGTACTGAGCCGCGGCTACAAACGCAAATCCAAAGGCTTTGTACTTGCCAGACCGGATACGTCCGTACAGATGATAGGTGACGAACCTTTCCAAATGAAACAGAAGTTTCCGGATATCCATATGGCAGTAGACCGGGACCGTTGTCATGGCATAGAGCAGTTATGCAATAGTCACATCGCCCCTGGAACAGAAGTGATTATTTTGGATGATGCTTTCCAGCACCGATATGTAAAGCCCGGAATAAACATCTTATTAGTAGATTACCACCGACTGATTTGCGAAGACACCTTGCTGCCTGCCGGACGAATGCGCGAACCTGAAAACGGAAAAAGCCGGGCACATATTGTTATTGTCACTAAATGTCCTAAGGACATCACCCCTATGGATTTAAGAGTCTTAAGCAAGCAAATGGAACTTTACCCCTATCAGCAGCTCTACTTCACAACATTAGCATACGGCAAGCTGCATCCGTTGTTTACAGCAGGGAATGCAGTTTCATTAAAAGAGATAGAAAAAGACAAGCATATCCTATTGGTGACAGGCATAGCCTCCCCAGCAAAACTCATTCAAGATTTATCACCATACAATGAGCACATTGAGTCACTGGCTTTCAGTGACCACCATGACTTTACAGCAAGAGATATGGAACTGATAAAGAAGCGTTTCATGAAACTTCCGGAAGGTAAACGCATGATTATCACCACTGAAAAAGACTCTGTACGACTAGCAGCCCATCCACTGATGGACGAAGCGCTAAAACCTTATATATATATGCTGCCCATTGAGGTAGTCTTTTTACAAGACCAACAAGAACTGTTTAACTCAAATATAACCGACTATGTTAGAAAAAATTCAAGAAACAGCAACTTTTCTTAGAGAAAAGATGCATACCAGTCCCGAAACTGCTATTATATTAGGTACCGGCTTAGGAAGCCTGGTACACGAAATTACCGATAAATACGAGATCAGTTACAAAGATATCCCTAATTTCCCTGTTTCAACCGTAGAGGGACATAGCGGTAAATTGATTTTCGGCAAATTAGGTAATAAAGACATCATGGCTATGCAAGGACGTTTCCACTTCTATGAAGGATACTCCATGAAAGAAGTTACTTTCCCCGTACGGGTGATGCGTGAATTAGGCATCAAAACATTGTTCGTATCCAATGCAGCTGGAGGTACGAATGCAGACTTTGAAATTGGTGATCTGATGATTATCAGAGATCATATCAACTTTTTTCCCGAACACCCGTTGCACGGCAAGAACATTGAATACGGCCCCCGTTTCCCGGATATGAGTGAAGCCTACTCCAAAGAACTGATAGACAAAGCACTGGAGATCGCTAAAGAAAAAGGTATCAAAGTACAACAAGGAGTATATATCGGTACACAGGGACCTACCTTCGAGACTCCGGCAGAATACAAGATGTTCCACATTCTTGGAGCTGACGCCGTAGGTATGTCTACCGTTCCTGAAGTTATTGTAGCAAACCATTGTGGCATCAAAGTGTTTGGAGTATCGGTTATCACCGACCTAGGCGTGGAGGGAAAAATTGTGGAAGTTTCACACGAAGAGGTTCAGAAAGCGGCAGATGAAGCGCAACCGCGCATGACTACCATTATGCGTGAAATGATTAATCGAATTTAAGGACATGCAGGAAATAAACAGAACAGAAATAGCGACCTTAGGTGAGTTCGGCCTCATTAAACATCTAACGAAGGATATCGAGTTAAAAAATCCGGAAACCCAATATGGTGTGGGAGACGATGCAGCCGTATTGGAATTTAAAGATAAAGAGGTATTGGTAACCACAGACTTACTGATGGAAGGGGTACATTTTGATTTGGTTTATACCCCATTGAAACATTTGGGATATAAATCGGCCATCGTAAACTTCTCGGACATTTATGCCATGAATGGTACTCCAAAACAAATCACAGTTTCTATCGCACTGTCCAAACGCTTTTGTATTGAAGATTTAGAACAGTTCTATGATGGGCTAAAACTGGCTTGTGAACTACACCATGTAGATATTGTGGGTGGAGATACAACTTCATCCGTAACCGGGCTCGCCATCAGTATTACTTGCATAGGTGAAGCGGACAAGGACAAAGTGGTTTATCGCAACGGCGCACAAGATACAGACTTGATTTGTGTCAGCGGTGACTTGGGGGGAGCTTATATGGGACTTCAACTTCTAGAGCGTGAAAAGGCTGTTTTCCAAGGAGAAAAAGAAGCAAATCCGGATTTTTCCGGAAAAGAATATATTTTGGAACGTCAGTTAAAGCCTGAAGCACGTAAGGATATCATTGAGAAACTGGCTAAAGCGGGAATCAAGCCCACCGCTATGATGGATATTTCCGACGGTCTTTCTTCGGAACTGCTGCATATATGCTCACAAAGCGATACCGGCTGCCGCGTTTACGAGGAAAGAATTCCCATTGATTACCAAACGGCTGTAATGGCGGAAGAGCTGAATATGAATGTGACAACATGCGCTTTAAATGGTGGTGAGGACTATGAGCTATTATTTACTGTACCTTTAACAGAGCATGAACGAGTTTCGGCTATAGAGGGTATAAAAGTGATTGGTCACATCACCAAACCGGAGCTGGGATGTGCCCTGATTACCCGTGACGGACAAGAGTTTGAGCTGAAAGCGCAAGGTTGGAATCCACTAAAAGAAAAATAATTTTAATTAAACAACACTGATAATAAGCATCTTATGCTTTTATCAGTGTTTTTTTTTAGAAATAGTTTGCAGTTTAAAAAAGTTTCACTACCTTTGCAACCGCAAACAAGAAATAATGGTGCCATAGCTCAGTTGGTAGAGCAAAGGACTGAAAATCCTTGTGTCCCCGGTTCGATTCCTGGTGGCACCACAAAAAGACTTCTAACTTTTAGAAAGCCCTTGAATTAGAGATAGTTCAAGGGCTCTTTTTTTACCCTCGCTACGCATTTCATTACATATTTGTGAAGTTGGAGTTTGCCAATTCAGTGGCTTTTTTTAAGGCTTTGAAAAAAGCCATAAAACGCACCATATTTCATTGTTTTTCAGTTATTTGCCAACATTAATCTCCGGTGTAAAACAGTAATTTTGCACACATGACCGAATGAACTTGAAATTGTGAAAGAAGTTTAAAACAACGGAGTGTTCCATCAGAATGAAAAAAAGGAATCGAACCTAGAACACCAAAGGCAATTCGAACCTGGAAAAATGGGATTTTTATGGCTTTTCTATGGCTTTGCCACAAGCCCTCTCAAAAAAGCCACCGAATTTAACACTTCGTCTCACGTCCTCATGCCATCCGGTTTTGACGAAACAATTGGATGTAACACTTCTAAAAAACAAAAGTGATGAAACAAGGAACAATGAACATTCTTTTTTTCGTGCTCAAAACGAAATTGTTGAAAAACGGTGAGGCCCCCGTACTGATGCGGATAACCATCAACGGGAGCTACGACGATGCCCGTATCCAAAGAAGCGTGCCTCTGAACTTATGGAATGCGGCCAAAGGATGCAGCAAAGGCAGGGACAGGGCATCCGTCGCATTGAATACCTATATTGCCGAACTACATGCACGCGCCCTAGAAAAACACAAGGAACTGGTATTAGAACAGGCCCTGATTACCCCAAAACTGATCCTGAAACGTGTTTTCGGGAAAGATACCGGAATGCGTACATTGCTTGGCACCATGCAGGAAGGCATCAAGGAAATGGAGAGCCTGGTAAATATAGACTATTCTCCTGTCACCATCAACCGTTACAAGAATGTGGTGAAAAAATTAAGCCGGGCCATCCCCTCCTATTATGAAAAAGAGGATATCACATTCCATGAACTGACCCCGGAATTTATCAGGATGTTTGACACATACCTGAAAACAGAAGCGGGTTTGTGCCGGAATACGGTCGTCCGATATATGAAATGTTTCAAAAGATTCACCAATATGGCGCTGGCAAGGGAATGGATGCGGAAAGACCCGTTTTACGGTTATAAGATGGAACAGGACGAGACCGATCCGGTATTCCTGACCTACGACGAGCTACAGGCTGTCATAAAGAAAAAATTCACGGTTCCCCGGCTTGAACTGGTCAGGGATATCTTTGTCTTTGCCTGCTTCACCGGCCTGGCGTTCTCCGATGTAGCCGGCCTGAACAAGGAAAACCTGGTGCAGGACAATCTCGGGGACTGGTGGATAAGAAAGGGAAGGGTCAAGCTGGAACGCCGCAGAAAAGCGTCTTCCATCAGCAACATCCCGCTGCTGCCCGTTCCCCTGGCCATATTGGAGAAATACAGGGAACACCCGGTCTGCATAAAGAAAGGATGCTGTCTGCCTGTCTTATGCAACCAGAAAATGAACAGCTACCTCAAGGAAATCGCCGATTTCTGCGGCATAAAGAAAAATCTGACCACGCATGTGGCAAGACATGACAGATTATCTTACTCTTTGAAAACGAATAGATTACAGAATTGAAATTTTAGACTGCTAACGATTTAGGAACAAGCAAAGTTCCCTTATCTGTCTTATTCTGCATTATTGAAAAGAACACCTTATTCCAATGCAAAGGTAATGAAAGTTTTTAAATTGACCAACATTCAAAGGTTGAAGTTTACAAGGGTTATAATAGCGGGTACATTGAGTTCCTCGGCTACACTCCCGAAATATCAGCCAATAATTTATCCAGATAGTCTCCTTTTAAACAAGAGTTATCAACTCCCCAGACTTGAATGTCTTCCAAAATCTTCAGACGACGACCATAGACTGTAGAATTGAATTTCAAATCATTTGCATGACTACGCGATTTGAGGACATCTTCAAGAATATTGCCATCAATCCATTCTGTCGTTCGTCCGACAGTACAGATGCCATCACAACAAACAAATTCACCGCAAAAGAAGGGAGTCCGGTTATGCAACACAACAAATTTATATTCACCGTCAAGAATAGGATAAAATCCTAATAGATTTAAACGTCCTTCATCTGATGCATAGTCACTCCATGCTATCCAGTTCAATGATTCATCAAACACCTCTATCTGAAGATAATTATCTGTTAAATCAAAAGGCTTTTGGAAAAATAATTGTACATTCATTGTTGTACCTTCAAGATAGTGTTCATAAACCTTATTCTTCCATTCGGAAAGGGAACGTGGAGTAAATCGTATTTTTCGGATTTCTGGATGAATCAGATTGCAACCGTCCAGTTCTACTATAAAATCATAACGCACTCCGTAAGGCAATTGGATTGCATTTTCCTTAATATGTTCATACCCTTCCATCGTATCATTTAGTTTCACATGATTTATCATAATGAAATGTAATCCTAGTTCTAACTCCATCTCGGCCTTTATAGTCAAGTACGCATCACATTCATTTAGTTTTATCACATCAGACCATAATGGCTTAGGATGCCCAATACGATATATTAACATCCAAACCTCTTCATAATCCTTTTCCTCTTCCAAATAGTCGTATTCAATTTCTATACTTAAAGTTTGTTTACCCGTTCCGAAGAATCTTTTACAATCATTCCATGATCCATTCGGATAAATGTCTAAAACTCTAAAAAAAAACTCAGAAGAGTTGACCGGCAACCAATATTCTCCGTCACATAGCTTTACCAGTTCTTTTGGGGTTACTTCCCATTTATTATCACTTCCATTCATAACGTTCAGCTTCATTTTTAAGAATCAAATATTATCCATTTATGCGAAAAGGTAGAACCAACATTCCGTTTGAGAGATAATAAGATGGACTAAAACTATTACTTCCTCTCCATTTGAAAATGAAATCATTGTCTATTCCTATCAATGACTCATATTTATTAAACTCATCCAAATTGACTTTCATATTATCAAAAAGAAGAAAATAATCCCCAGCTTTCAATGAAAAATCATACCCAAAAGTCAAATGCGGATTACACATTACCCATGGTTTGAATTTATTTATCCTGATTGGATTAGATTTCCCTACTTCATACAATGAAACCCTAACATACCCTTTCCCCATTCTTGAAAGTTTTATATTTATCAAGAACTGGTCATAATCATATACGGTTTCATTTGACTCAGTTAATAGTAGTGGATAATCGTTCCTCTCTTGTGTGAGTATGACTTTGTGTTCATCAGACCTATAGAATAGGTGTATCTGTTCCAATAAAAAGGATTTATTGAATATTTTAGGCGGTATATTGTAATGAAAACCTCTAATTGGGAATGGTAATAATCCAACATTTCTGTCTTTTTCAATGTTATTATACCCATTACTATTAGATAAGAATAATACAATCTCTTTGTAAATTATGTTATTTTGTTTTCTCATATACCAACTATTTTATATTTATATCGAAATCATTTGTTTACTGTATCTTCTCCATTTTGGATTATTGAGATATAGATGAAGATGTTTTTGTGGTATGAAGATGTTACATTTATTTGAGATACCCAAAATGTTTATCTTTGTAGGGCGTTCTGCGTATATATACATATTTTCGAGATTTGAATCAAAAGCATCTTTCCCGATCTTAACTACATTTGGCGGGACTGAAATAGTCTTTAATTTAAGGCACATTGTAAAGACATTGTTCCCTAACTTCATTAGTGAAAAAGGCAAATGTATGTCTGTTAAATTCAGATTATATGCAAAAGCCCAATTCCCTATTTTTAAAATGCCCTCTTCTACTTTGTAATGCTCAAGACCTCCAATATATGTCGCTGGACCATACAATTCTTCTATGATCTTGCTATCATATCTTGGACCTGACAATTCTTTAAGGATTTGCGAATTAGGGAATTCAGATATTCCAAAATCCGAGTTGTCAAAAATCGTACTTCCATAACTATTATAGCCATCGCATCCATCTAAATAATCAAGATAGCGTTTCATATGTAGCATTCCATATTTATCGTAATATTGATTATTTCTAATATATGTTTGATTATTATGATTTCCAAAAAATCTTCTTATTATACTATATGTAAAATTGAGAAGTTTATTCATACTTGCTATTTAATGAGTTAAATTATAAAAAAAGAATTCAACAATAAGATTAATAAGATGTTTGCCATTTTGAATATCATAAGAATGGGGGCCAGGTGCTAAAATTAAATCAACCTTTTTGCCATACCTGATACCTTCATTGTATGCTCTAACGGACTGGCCAAACCATACGCTTGTATCATCAATTGTATGTACAAGCAATACAGGGGCACTCCATCTGCTAATATAATGATATGGGGAAATGGTTTTTACCTTCTGTAAGAAATCTTCGTCTCCGGCATAGTAATCCATAACATCTGAGGGATTGCCATAACATTCATACGGATAACGTTCTAAATCGGACATTCCGCAATGGGAAACAATAGCCTTGAACATATTGGTATCATTATGTTTACCGGCAATTAGTAGGCTTGCAAATCCGCCATATGATGCGCCATAGAGTCCTATTCTATTGATATCCATTTCCTCTGAATATTCCGTTGTTGCAAACGCGACTCCTCTAAGAATGTCATCAATATCAATAATTCCTACATTGTTATTAATCCCATTGGTCCATTCAGAACTAATACCTATAATACCCCTTCGTAATGGAACTATTATATAAAACCCATTTTGTCTGAATCTTTCATATATGGAATAGGAATCAGCGAAATTGGGTACTGGGATATTTGGGCCACCAAGACAGATAACAATCGCAGGCGATAACCGTTTCTTGACAACAGGTTCTATAATACAGACATATAAATCTTCACCATTGCAAACCTTATGAAAGTGAATATAAGGAGCTGCGTTATCTGCGATTATCTCACTGATACAATGGACTGTAGATTCCTGTAAATTTGAGTCGTTAATATTCAAGGACCCATCAAAAAGATTATATGAACAAAATTTCAAGTCCGTAGCACTGCTGTAAGATTTATTCTGCCATTTTAAGAAAATATTTGTTCCAGTTTGGCTAAAGGACAAATTCCCATTAACCCCTAAATTGAAAACCTGTTGTGGTTCATAGTTGTCGAAGACATTTTTATCTCTATTTAGGAACAGCTCTTCGTTTTTGCCATTTATAGGAATTGAGTAGAGATTTATGATATACACTTCCTCTTTTCCTGAACAATATGGAGTTGTATATGCTACATAATATGTCTCGTTCGATACACAATAAAAGTCAGTACATTCTATGATTTTATGCGGTAAAGATAATATATTGCCATTACCCAAATCCCATCCTTGAACAAAATGCGTCCGTTTGTCCTTTTTTGATTTCAATATTATTGTTTCTCCTTTTGAACGATAAAAGCCAAACTCATCATACTGCATTTGTTTTATTAAGGACGGAGTAAAGTCTGACATAAAAACGCCAAATTTTTGATTTGGCGTTAATGGGTATGAAAGAAATATTTTACGCTTCATTGTACGGTCTAGAATCTATTACAGCATCTATCACAATCATATTTATCAGCAAAGTATTCAAATCTTGTCGCTTCCACGCTTTTTTTCTTATCAGAGAAACATAATCCCATTTTATGGGAAGTTCTTTGATAATTTCATCATATAATTGCTGCATATTTGATGTATCCTCCGTATTCACGAACAAGTAATTAGGTAAAGATGGTTCGACATCTTCAAACAACGCATCTATTCGATTCTTAAGTTTCAAATGTTTGTGTATAAATTCTTGATATTTATGTTTTTCCAATGTATCATATATACTCAAAAAATAGTCTTTATTGCTCGTAACATGCTTAATATGTTTTTTCAATAGAAGTGCAAATATCTCATTAGTATAATCTTTCTGAGTTTCCATTTGTTCCATTAGACGTTTAACTGATAATAATATATGCAACGGTTTAAACGAAATATTATAAAAGTCAGAAGAAAGATCTCTTCTATTTTTTATATTATCACAACACAATTCAACATCATCGTTGTAGTTTTGCATCCTATCTTTCAGATGTTTCATTATAATATATACATCTGAATTTTGATTGTATGCATCAATATGAAATATGTCATCAAAACACATAAACTTCAATGCTATAATATCATTGATTTGTAGGTCTTTTTTGTCTTTGTATGCCTGCCCATATATAACAGCCCGCATCGTATTTCGATATAAGTCAATTATAAAATCATAACATAAATGTAGTTGCACATCAGCACTTACTCTTACTACATTGCGAGCAGTTTGTTTGGAAAATTTATAGCCTAAATACCCAAAAAGAGCTCCTAAAAAACCAAATAATGCGGCAACAACAGCAATTAACAGATTCCAGGATGCTATTGTAATGTTTTGGACAGTATAAGGCTCCGGCTTGCTGTTTTCTGCCATTTCGCGTATGTGAGGAACAACTATAGTTAACGAATCCTTTATTGTCTCTAATACTTCAAGGCTGTGATTATCTGTTGCCAAATACAAAGAATCTATCATATTACAGAATTTTACTTACTGATTCATTAATTGCATTATACAACTTCTCCTTTTTATTCATCATCATAAGTTTCCTAAATATTGAGCAGCGTTTAACCTTTATCGATTCAGGGATATTATCTTTCATCTCATAAGCCTTTGTCCCCTGTCTTGGACTGAATTTATTAATATTTATATGGTCAAAATTGCAACGTATCAGGCAGTCAATGGTATCTAACACATCGGCTTCAGTCTCATTTGGAAAACCGACCAAAATCTGAGTGTGTTTGTTGACCTTGTATCCCTCTTTATTCATATCTTCCATACATTGAATAAATGGTTCAATGTTCGGATTACGGTTCATTGCTTTCAAGACACTTGGACTTGCAGACTGAATCGCACAACAGAAGTAATTTATAAAACCAGTTGCAAAATATGGTTTAAATTCATTGTAATGCTTTACAAATACATCAGGGTGTATATAACGGATTGCAATTGATATATTTGGTGCAAAGGAGTGAATCTCATTTAATAGTGTAATGATATTCTCTTCGAAATCAGAACCATAGCAGCCGACTTCATCACCAACCATCATAAAGTTCGAGTATCCAGCTTCAACTCCCTCCTTAAACTGTCTAATCACAAGTTCTTTCGGTACACTTCTGAAATTACCAATAGCCAATTTCGTTGCACAATAGCTACAGTTCCCCGGACAACCGTATGAGACCTTGATTTGGTATACATCCTTATCCTGCCAAATGTATTTTCGGAGCGTACACAGGTCATATTGTTCCTTACAATTACCCGTACCGCATAATTCATCTATTTTTTGTAACACTCTCTCCTCTTCATTGGGTATCCACTCATTTAGCTCGGTATCCAATGTAGGGTGGATATTGTAATATACCTCGCTTAACGGTGTCGTAGCCCCAATCAGTTCATTCAATCTATCCAACTGCTGATAGGTTAATAATATTGCAGATGGAGTGATCTCCAAAATGCGTTTCTGTGCAAATGCCGGCAAACAGCCTCCAATGACGAACTTTGTCGATTTGCTTCTGTTCCTTTCAATATTACCAATTATTTCTATGGCTTGGTTCTCTTCATTATGTGTAACACCGCAGCATGTCATTACTATAATGTCTGCACTTTCTATACACATAGTGCGCTCCCAAGAGTTTACCTGAAAGAATTTCGCGATTCTTTCTGTTTCATGCTTCAGCACTGCACAGCCATTTGATGTTATATATACTTTCATAACAGTTTATTTTTATCTATAAACAATATTGTTTCAACAATCAGTTCGATTGCAGATTTAACATCCCTTAAATCACACATTTCGACTTGAGTATGCATATATCTATTGGGAATACTCAACAACATGGTCTTGACTCCTTTGCTGGAAACTTGAAGTGATGCAGTATTCGTACCTCCAGTAGATATGGAATTTGCATTAAGTTGCACATCTATACTGCCCCCCTTAGCAACACTCCTTACAATATTCACCATTTCTCTATTACAGTCCGTATTGCAATTTATTACAGGACCTCGTCCCAATGCAATGTCGCCATATTTTTTTTTGCTTATATTGGGAACATCTGTCGCAAATCCGACATCAACAGATATGGCCATTTGAGACTTGACATTCTCAACACACACTTTTGCACCTTTACAACCTACTTCTTCCTGAACGGTTGCTATAGCACAGACGCCTATATCTAATTTCTCTTTCGACAACCGTCTAATGACCTCGGCGATAATAAATACACCAATCTTGTCATCCAGTCCCTTGGATACGATACGGGTGTCATCAATAAGAAAGGAATTTGGACGGAACGATACTACGTCTCCAACCGAAATCAGTTCTAAGACATTTTCCTTGCTTAATCCCGTGTCAATCCATAATTCTTCCAACTCTACCACTTTTGCCCGTTCATCGGGTTTCTGAACATGGATAGGTCTTTTACCGATAACACCAGGAACCACTTTATTATCCGACGTATGAATTTCAACTATTGAACCAGGTAATGTTGCACAATCAATTCCTCCATTCTGACGGACATACACAAAACCCATATCATCAATATAAGTTACTTGAAAGCCAATCTCATCAATATGTGCTTCAACTAGTATCTGCTTGTCTGATGATGGATTCAAAACAGCATAGCAATTATTAAGACTATCTCTAAAAACAGACGAATATTGTTTAACATACTCTTCATATATTCGTGAAGCACCTTCCTCAAACCCAGAAACACTATGTGAATTTAGCAGTCTTTCAAGAAAAATTTGTTCCCCCGATGTATTCTTCATTGTTGTCAATAAATAGTGTTATAGATTATAATGTCTTAAAATAAATCTCTCAAGGAAGTATCTCATCGATACACAGTATGCATTACGTGCATCTTCATCCATGGTGCAATTATCAGTATAACATCCTCCCGCACAATGCCATTTGCATGCACAAGACTTACATCTATCAAACTTGTGCTGATTATATCCCAGAATCTCCGTTAATTTATCTTCATCAATGATGACCTCACCATTTTCACAGACATTGCCAAAAATAAACTTATCATACAATACATCCTTGCTCGATGAGACGCAATGACATATAGACAAAGTTCCCTCTGCTGTCAAAACAAACTTTCCAGGGCAATATCTGTCTGCAAGGCATATTACGGCATTCCAGTAAGGAGAAATAAGGTGTACACCTTTTTCTTTCGCATTTTCTTGTGCCTCAAAGAAGTTATCTACGAACTGTTTATAATATCGTTTTCTACTTTCTAGTGTCGGAAAATAACTGTCCGAAATTAAGGATTTGAATGAGACCTTTTTCACTAACGGCATCACATCGGCCATATGACGTATCATTTCATCCATCCTATTTACATTTTCATTCGTAATTACAGTATTTAATGCCACATCTAAACCATACTCAGCAAATTTGTTGATATTATTCTTTACAAGTTCATAATTTCCGCGCTGTTTGTTCTGTATATCTTCAAGTATATCAAATGAGACGGACAGACTGATGTTGTTTGATTTGCAATAATGCATGATATCCTCGGAGATGATGGAGCCATTAGTCACCAATGATACTGGCAATTTCTTTCCTCTAGCTGCATTCTTATGATACGCATAGTCCAATGCAGGCTTCAGCACTCCCCAAGACAGCAATGGTTCCCCACCACCCAAAACAGATATTGTCAAACGCTCATTAACCGCTCTTTGGGTATCCAAGAAATAATCAAGAGCAGAATACATTTTATCAATAGATATTTCCTTACCCGAGCGTCCATTCGCAGAGTAACAATAGCTACAGTGGAAGTTGCACTTGTTATTTGGCAATATCATCATATTAAGAAGCCCACGTTCATCTTTCGATGTATAATACACCTTTTTCATCGGGTCATTCAAGTGCTGTAATATGGTATCCACCACGTCTTTTTGCTTATACATTCTGCCCTCTACTGCATTTCGCAATTCATCAATGACTTCCAACGGCACTATTTGGGCATAACCGACCAAAGGCAGGTAAACGATCCAGTCCCCAACATGTTTGCCATAAGTGATTTCAATAGGATAAATATCCTTGCAAGTTAATGATAATGTTTCCATAATCAATTGATAATTTCTCCATTAATATCCTTTCCCTTCACACTAGTAATCTTGACATTGTAAAAGCTGCCAATACTCAAATTGAGATTGGATGATACATATATTTTAGGATCAGCCATTGGGGTACTATGTTCTCCTCGCCCAATATAATACTCTCCAAGTTTCTCATCTATAATAACTTTCTCGACCGTTCCAACTAAAGAGTCATTCAGACTCTCATAGATTGAATTTTGCAAAGACATAAGCGACAACGCTCTTTCAATCTTAACACTTTGAGGAATATTATCCACATAATTCTTATCACAATATGTACCCGATTGGTGCGAATAGGCAAATACGCCCATGCGCTCAAAACGTTGTTCCTTGACAAATTCATGCAATTCATCAAAATCTGATTGTGTTTCACCCGGATGTCCCGTCATTACAGTCGTACGAAGATAAATCCCTGGAACCCTATCCCTGATAGTGGCAATCAATTCTATCAATTGCTCCTTTGTCATACTTCTCCGCATCAACTTCAACATTTTGGTATTGCAATGTTGAATAGCCATATCCAAATAGTTGCAGACATTTTCTCGTTGCCGTATAGTATCTAACAAATCCAATGGAAAACCTACTGGATAGGCGTAATGCAGTCTAATCCACTCTACACCATCTATATCAGCAATTCTGTTTACTAGTTCTGCGATTCGCTTCTCTTTATATATATCTAAACCATAGGCCGTAAGATTCTGCGCAACAAATTGAAGCTCTTTTACTCCATTCTTAACCAAATACCTTGCTTCGTCCACCAGTTCCTTAATGTCATACGATGTCAGCGGACCATTTATTTTAGGTTTAATACAGTATGAACAGGGCGAATTACATCCTTCTGAAATTTTAAGATACGCATAATGGATAGGAGTTGTCAAGGTTCGTTCATGCGTAATCAGAGACTTACTTCCTAACTCAACCAATATGTTTCCCCAATCGAAATTACCATATATTCTATCCACTTCAGGAATATCTATCCTTAACTTTTCGCCACGTTTTTGGGAATAGCATCCCATTACCCAAAGTTCTTTAATTTTACACTCCGACTTTCTCTTCGCGTACAGTTTGAGTAATTGCAGAGAATCACTATCCGCATTCCCGATAAACCCACAAGTATTTATTATGGCTATATCAAAAAGAGAAATACTCTCACCAAACACGACATCGTGCCCAGCCATCAATAATTGCTTCATCAGTTTCTCGCAATCAACAAGATTCTTGAAACAGCCTATATTAATAATATTGATTTTCATCAGCAACAAGATTGTCTATTTGCACAATGCCCGTAAAGATATTTGGGCGAAACACTATCTACTACCACCTTAACGAACTGATTTATCTCTATGTCATCAGCTGCAATAATGACAGTACGATGATTCATATCCCTACCAAATGATTGATTCAGACTATTCTTTCCCTCCACAATCACATCTAGCTGTTTGCCTATCAGTTCCTGCATCTTATCCAATTTGATGGAATCGTTAAGCTCTTTGATAATCTCGTATCGTTTTTGCTTTTCTTCCTCACAAACATCATCTACATAGATTCTTGAGGCTATAGTCTTTGAACGCATTGAAAAACGGAATACATTGATATCATCGAATTGCAGGAGCTTGACAAGTTCAACCGTTTTCTGAAAATCCTCCCATGTCTCACCACAGAATCCCACCATTATATCTGTTATGATAGATATATCGGGAATCATAGAACGGATACGCTTTACTCTTTTTATAAACATGTCGGCAGTGTATCCTCTATTCATCCGCTTCAACACCTCATCTGATGCAGATTGAATTGGCAGATGGAGTACATGCATTATATTGGGATAATCCAAAATTGTTTGAACGATGTCGTCTGATAGATACGAAGGATGAGAAGAGAGAAACTTTATTCTTAAATTCGGGCATGTCTCGGCCACCATTCCAAGAAGCATAGCGAAATCATATACCTTCCCGTCAGAAGTATCCACCCATTTATATTTATCAATCAAGTGTCCAACCAAAGTAAGTTCCTTGTACCCCTTCTCTGCAATATCGAGAGCTTCGCCAATAATGGATTTTACACTCCTGCAGTGTTCTTTTCCTCTCGTTATCGGCTCTATGCAATATGAACAATTCTGATTACACCCTTTCATTACATTAATGGCAGCAGTGGTAGCATCTTCAATCTCCCGAATGGGCAATATATCCTCATACAATTCATCATTGTCGTCAACAACTGCAATCAGATGATTGTCACCCTTGCCTACTTTATCTAATAAAGTAGGCAGTGCCCTATAATAATTCGGATTGGCAATGATGTTCACATATGGATATTTTTCAAAGAGGGTCTGTTCAAGCAATGATGCGAAGCATCCTGTAATAACTATTATTTTTCTTTTAATGTCATCTTCAGCCCCCAAATATGCCAACCGTTCATATATCTTATTGTGCCCATCCTCTCTTACTGAACACGAATTGAGGATAACTATATCCGAAGAACTGATATCTTCAGTATATTGATATCCATCATTAGACAATATTGCTATAATGACTTCGCTATCGCAAATATTCATTCTGCAACCATATGTTTCAATATAGAAAGTCTTCATCATTTCTGCTGTGACGATTTCAAGAACATTTCGTATCTCAATTCCATTAACTCTTCCATATGCGTTTTCTCTGGACAACAATGATTGATACTGATACCTTCATATTTATTGCGCATTCGGGTCAGAGGACAACCACCTCCGCATAGTGTGATAAACTCACAACTCAAGCATTTAGGATCAAAAGTATAGTCCGCACCAGTCAGATATTTTGAGAATTTAACCATGTCAAATGTTCCGTCATTAACGTTCCCAATGGTCTCTTTTGCATTCCCAACCATTCGCCAGCATTTGTATATCTCGCCTTCTGGTCCAATGACAAAAGCAAAATATTTGCTTGCAACGCAGCTATGTCTTCTGTATTTGGGCAAGAATGACTTTATTTCTATTCCATAATTGTCAAAAATATCCAGTACAAACTGGGCTTTATAACCACCCTCACTAATATTATGTTCTGGCGACACACACTCTGACGAAAGCAGATCCGAAACAAATCCTGGATACATTGTAACCCTGCTATCGTTTATTTCAGACTTGAAACTACGATAAAAGGTATTATAATCATCTTTATTTCGTCGATCTATATTTGTCCTAATGTCTACGGTAATCTCCTTGTTTACCTCTAACAGATATTTGAGATTCTCCATAATAGTTCTGTATGTTGCCTGTCCGCCAAGTAAAGCTCTTCGCTGATTATGTATTTGTTCAGAACCGTCAAAAGTAATCTGTATATTCCTTATTGATAGGCCTTTCATCTTCTCAGCCTTATTTTTTGTAAGCAGATAGCCATTAGAGACAATTTTTGCAGAATATTCAATACCTAACTGCTGGAACTTTTTTGTAAGTCTTACGATGGAATCAAAATTCAACAATGGCTCACCTCCATACCAGACAACACTTAATCTCTTCAGATTTGAATTGGATTTTACAAAACGGACAATTGCATCTTCAGTCTGTTCCGACATAGCAATATTTGGACGATCTTGCTCATAACAATATATACATCCGAAATTACATCCTCGGGTTGGCAGAATGGTAAGCGCCATATCCGATGAGTTATACCTATTTTTCAGTATGTCAGCCAGATAAACATTCAAATCATCTTCTTGATTCTCCACGATTATACGTGCTTTAAGCAAGAAGTTGCTATTGCAGAAATCTTTGTAACTGTCTGGATTTTCTTTAAGTTCCAACCACGTATTTATGTCATTCTCCAATATTCTGATGAATGCCAATGACATTGTATTGAACAACAAGTATCCATACTTGTTGGATTTTGACAGGATATTATATTTTGACCAAAACATTTATTATACTTTTTATTTATCTGATAATACGGAATGAGGGCGACCCTTGCAGGCCACCCTCATTCCTTCTTGATTAAAGGCTGAGGTCACCCCAACACATGTCACATGGTCCACTCTCGCAGAAATTACTGTAACCAAATACAGAATTAGCATCTTGAGCAGCTGCTACAACTTGAAAATTAATAGCTTTCATATCATACAGATATTAAATTGTTCCTACTCATTTAAGGCTTTTCGGATTCCGCCTATTCTTTATAGAAATCTCAATATTTTTCAATTTGTTAATGATTAAGTGTATGATGGCAAACCTGTCCACACCTTTTACAGCGCGTTACTACACCAAGGTCTGTATGTTCAGTTATCTCTAAATTGTCATATCCACATTTTTCACAAGACAATGTATATTTATGCCCAAATTTTCTCACCTCTGTACCACTTCCAATTCCAAAAAGAAATGCAATTGCAACGCAACCTAAGAATCCTGCAAGAAGTGCCGCCCAGAAGCCTTCTGAAACCCATATGCCAATAAATAGAATCAGAACTAACAGGTATGCAATCCAATCGATCGCTTCCCAAATAGAGCGCAATGCTCTACAAATTATGGCGACGACGACTAATACTATTGCCCATCCTATAAATCCCATAATGGAACTCTTTAAGTTAATTGTGATTTTTTATATACTCAGTCTTTATTGAATAATGCTTTAAAACCACTACCAATAAGACTAAACAATCCTCCGATAAGAGCAACCACAAGTTTAATTAGCATGCTGAATATCCAACCAATTAGTTCAAATATCCATCCAAACATCACATCAATAATATCACCATCTTTTGCCATAATTAATTTATATTTATCTGTTTAACAATACCTTCAGTGTAATTACAAGGCAATTTCTCTTTGTAAGAGAGTATAATACTGAATATATTGTTTGAGAATAAGTAGTTTAGTTGAATGAGATGAATTTATTTGCTCAACATTTTGGTCTTATTCTAAAACCAATTAATTTTTAGTGTAACTTTTTTTAGTATAAATTGGTCTCATTTGCCGAAAAAAGTGTAATTTTGCATAGGCAATCACTTCTCTTACAAAGAGATAAATACTCTCTTACAAAGAGACCTTTATTTAGCTCAACAATCCTTCACTTACAGAGATTTCAATATCAGACTGTTTGCTTTGTCTATTGCCATCGTGTCCAATGATGCAAGGTAGATGCGTGTGGTTGCTTCTGAATCGTGCCCCATTCCTTCACTGATAACCGAAATTGGAACATTCTTGCTCTTGGCAATGCTTGCCCAAGCGTGTCGGCTAACATACATCGTAAGTGTTACGGACAAACCCAATTGCTTCCCGATTACTTTCAAACTTCGGTTGATGTTGTGAGCCGTATAGATGTATTGCTTGCGTTCATCTATTTCGCTGAATGGCTTGATGATGGGCAACAGATATTGCGACAGTGGATTATCGAACTTATCCACTATTTCCTGCATACACTTCTCCCATTTGATGAATAACTGTTGCCCTGTCTTGCGTCTGCGGTACGATAAGATATTGCCGTTCAAGTCCTTTTTTCGTAGGTATGCCATATCCACGAATGACATTCCACGAGTGTAAAAGGAAAAGAGGAACATATCACGGGCAAAATCAAGTGGGGGATTCATCGACAAGTCCATCTCCTTAATCTGCTTGACAGTTTTGAGTGGTACAGCTCGTTTTATAGTCTTGTCCACACCTGTATAGACGTGTTTGAATGGGTGTCGTTGGGTGGTCAATTCCTTTTCAACTGCACGATTATACACTGCCCGAAGATTACGCATATAGAACGATGAACTATTGGGGCTTACACCGCTACGCTTCAAGTAGGCTTCGTATGCCATCATCATATCAGAATCCATATCGTCCAATGCCAAATCCTTGTCCTCACGAAAACGGCGAAAACTACTGAGAGTAGCTGTATAGGTTTCCGAAGTGCGAATCTTGCCCAATGTTTTCAGATTGGAGATTATACCCTCCATAAATGAGAAGAGATAATTCTCGGGATTATCAGATACAAACTCGGCTATTACATCATCGGCAGTATAGTCACATCCGCTATGCTCAAATCCTGAAATAATCTTTTGAAAAGACTTGACATCCATATGGATTTTATAGCTTATTTCCGAAAGATAACGCTTTCTATCATCATTGAATCGAGGTAATACCACCTCCGACAAGTGGTTGTTCCACTCATAGCCGTAGAGACGGTAGCCCGTCTTTTGCTGACGGGCTACACGATTGTGGATTACTTGATAGAAAATTGTACCTTGTCCGCCATCAACCGTTGATGGTCGGAACTTAATCTTAACTGTTGCCATATCACAATCAGGGTTTTGATTTGTTATTCAGATTAACCTTACTATCGTCCTGCTTGTTCTTGATGGACTTGGCTTTGCTCTCTTGCTCCTTTGCAGCCTGCTCTTTGAGCCTTGCTTGCTCGGCAAGGGCGGCTTGTTTGCGGACTGCCTCTTCGTAGGTCTCCACATCCTCACGCATCTGCTCAATCTTTTGGTTATCTCGGTTGAGTTCGAAAATATCCTCCAATGTGGCTATCTGCTCTGCCGAGGCATCGCCTTTCATCTTGATGTAGCGGTATTTGAGGTCGTTATCCTCTTCTCGCTGATTAGGTTTCTCCGATATTATTATCCAAGTAAATAGTCCAAAAATCAAAGCCGTTTCTATCAAAATAGTCCAAAAGACGAATGGTGTTTCAAAGTCGATTCTATGGTGCTTGAAATTATGAACGCCCTCCTCAATAGTTGTTTTCAGTTTCTGAACTAACGTTTTTACCTCGTTAGTTTTTTGCTCCTGATTAGCCTTAATCTCATTCAAAGAGTTTAAGACTTCGGTTGATGTTCGAGTATTGACAATAGCCGATTTTGTGTCCTTGAAATTATCATTAAGGATACTCAAATGCTCTACTACTGCACCAGCAAACTTCTTAATTTTGGCTTCGGTGTATTCAAAACCTTGCTTATTGTTCTCATTAATCAAAGCCTTAATATCTTGAATAACTGTCGCATTAGCATCGTTGTCAACTATTGAATTGCTTGTGCTCGGTTGAACTTTTTTCAATTCATTTATACCGGCTTCGATTCTCTCCATGCATCCGTAGATGCCTTCCATGAACGACTCGTGGTCGTTATTTTTGAAATTCTTGTTGTTCATAATAAACTCTTTTTTAAGTGTGAAACATTTTGTTTTTATAGTCCGATTCCTCGGCGTTTTTTCTTCTTATCCTTCTTTTTCTTTTGCCAAGAAGGTACTTGTTCATCCTCTTGTGGGGCATCCAATGGAGCGAATAAGCCTAAGCCGTTGCTCTCAATAAGAGTGTCGGTAGCACTGTAATAGTGTTCCTCCTCTTGCCTTATCGGTTGCTGTTTAGGCTCTATTTCAGTCCGCATTTTCGGCTTATCCCAACTTAATTGTTCGTTAAGTTTTGAATAACTGAACTGCCTACCAACATCGGAAGCCTTGAATGTAAGCCCGTCCTTTATAAATCGTAAGCCTTGTATATCATCCACGGCACGAGTATTCTTTCGCCTAAATGCAAACTCCAAGTGAATGCCTTTGTGTTTCAAATCCTCGTTAAACTCCTCCCAAGTTCTGCATCGTTTCAATGCAGCCTTTACAGCATTATGAATCTCATACTTCACCCGTTCGGGATTGTGGAGTTTCTTCACATTGGTCTTGCTCTTATCCTCTGCGTAGGTCAATCCGTATTTATCTTTCAGCCTTTTTGTGGCAATCTCATTACGCTTAAAATCGTTCTGCGAAGAGATTACTTTGCCATCGTAGTTTATGCGATTATAGACCAAATGACAATGCGGATTGTCGGTGTTATGATGCCTTACCAAGATGAATTGTGTATTCTTAATACCCATTAGTGCCATATACTCTAAGGCTATTTTAGTCATAAACTCATCGGTTAATCGTGGTGCATCCTCGGGCTTAAAACTTAGTGCAATATGACCTAATGGTTGCTTAATTTTCGGATTTAAGAAGCATTGACAGTTGAAACTATCAATCATTTCCTTGTTAGTTCCTAGCAACACACCGTCCGATTCAAGTATTTTGGCATCGTCTTTTCCCATCACATAGCGTACACATCCACCAAAGGATTTGCCCTTCTTGATTTTACCTATCATCGGCACCTCCTTTCTTCGGCTTTGTAGTCGCTTAATACCTCTTTCAACTTGGTAAGCAATTCCATTACTATATTCTTCGTTCGATAGAATCCCGTTTGATGCGATAGCTTAGTAAGCTGATTAAGGTTGTTTGCCATACCCGTAAGGTTGCGGATTATGGCTGCATCCTCAGCTGAATGTTTGGCTACGATTCGTGCATCAAAGGCTGAATCCCTTATGTACTCGGCAAGCGTGCGATTAGCGTTCTTGCTTCGGCGGCGTAACATCTCATAGTCGGGCTTTGAGAATTTAACCGTTACCGACTTTGTAAGGCGTTTCAGAGTGCTGACCTGTGGTCTGCCTCTGGGCTTGGGTTTCTTTGTTTTCTTATTGTTCATAATCGTACTTTTTACTTTGTTTTTGATTTTTCAAATTGGCTTTTCACAATCTGCGACCATCGGGAGCGGATTGCCTCCACCCGTCGGGGTGGAGCGAGGTTTTCGGGTGCAATGGCGGCTCGTCCGACATTTTTCGGCATCCCGAAAGATAACCTCGCTACACCCCAAGACTGAGGTCTTGCTGCTTCCACCGTCATTGACGGTTTTCGATAGTTCAAGCTGCTTTTTCAGCCTTGATTGGCAACTGTTCATTGTCATAAGTGACCACGAACAGTTGGTCGGTACTTTAGGCTTTCGAGACAGTGGAAAAGCCATAATGCAGTCCCTCCATAATGCAGTACTGCGGTAGGGCTGGCATTACGACATGCAGCCTTATATTACAACCTTCTCCACTGCTCAAAGTCGGCATCGTAAGTATCGAGATGCTGACGGGCGATGTTCTCAAGCAAGCCCGAAACACTCATCTTGCGACCTCCGAGTTTGTGGACGTAATCATCGAGCCTGTCCCTTACCTCACAACTGAGAAATACCGGCTTTCGGTCTTTGATGACGGGTACTTTCAGATAGGTGCTGCGGTACTCCTCCAATGAAAGCTTGCGTTGCTTGCTGCTTACTCTGCGTTGGATTGTGGGCGTTACAGGCTGCTCCTCTGTAACGGAAGTTTCTGCTTCCGTTTGGACTCGCTTAGCCATTGACGGGATAGGTTCGGGCATGATGTCGTCAACAGAGAAATTCTCTATTCCCGTACCCTTTGATTCTACCTTTGTTCGGGCATCCCCACTTTCAAATCTGTGAAGTGAAGCGGTCGCGATTTCTTCAATGATTTCCTGACATTGTTCGTCTGTGAGATTTACATTTTTTCTTTCCATTGTTTTCATTTTTTAGGGTTATCACTCCGGTCTCAGTGCGCACATTGACCAATTGTCGTGAGCAAAATAAGTGTGTATAATTGGGGCAATGAAACGATTGGATCAGGTTAGGCAATTAAGTATAGTTCTGCATCTTAGACAGGTAAACGAATGGTGCGGACTGCTCAAAATTTCCATTATCGGAGAGTAGTGGAATATCGAGGACAAAATCTTAATCGAAGAAATTAAGGGCTTAATATTGATTGCGGATAGACGGACTGCCGAAACATCGGGAGTTGGTCTGTCCTCTATCCTGCTATGCCTGATTAGTGGCTGTCCGTTTCGGCTGTTCGGGCAAAAGTTTGGCAGACGGATAAGCATCGATTTGACAAATGACAATGCTGCGGACAAGATCAGAAACGGGTAGCCACTTGAAACGGGAACTATGTGTGTAGGTGTGATAACTATACTTGACTCGTGAGTAAAACAATTAGCATAGGCTGTTAAAGTGCCACGAACTACGCCAGATACTGCAACAGGTTTGATGAATCATTGCGATGTGATTACTCCTATATTTATTTGCACTCAGAAAACGAAATAACAGCGAAAAGAAAAATGATTGTAATGGTGAATATGATAGGATTTAGTGGGACGATTTACCGCACCGAATATGCAACGGTATGTCAGCCTATGACACGTATGGACACCCCCATTGCAGTATGATTTTTACTGCTTTTATTTGCAGTGAAAAACCAATGGAACAAGAAAAATATGTATAACTAAAATATTGACACAATGAACATCATCAGTTTTGAAGAGAGAACATTTGAGGGAATTGCTGCCAAGTTTGAGTACTTCGTGCAGCGAGTGGATAACCTTTGTCGCCGACACGGTGAAAGAAAGATTGACGAGTGGATGGATAACCACGATGTCTGCCGAAAGCTGCGTATCAGTCCGAGGACATTGCAAACGCTTCGTGATAACGGAACCCTTGCATTCAGCAAGATTGGCAACAAGACCTACTATCGTCCCGAAGATGTTGAACGCATTATCAGGATTGTGGAGGATAGACGCAAAGAAGCTAAATGGCGAGGTAGAACCATTTGACCGAGTGAAATGACTGAACTAATAACAAATAATACTTAAAGCGTATGAACAATGAGATTCGAGAAAAAGACCATGAGTGGGTAAAGATGTTCCACTCAAGCATTGACAGATTATTGGTGTCGATTGAGAAATTGTTTGAGAGCCGACAGCCGGGTGCGTTCAACGATGAACTGCTGACCGATAAGGAGGTCGCACACATCTTGAAAGTGAGCCGAAGAACACTCCAGGATTACCGCAACAACGGAATATTGTCCTATATTCAGGTAGGTGGTAAAATCCTCTACCGAACCTCCGATGTGCAACGGACAATCATGAGCGGATTCAAGGAGGCGTATCGTTTGAAAGACACTTAATCTGCATCATCTTATCAGAATCTGCATCATAAACAGCAAAAATGATGCAGATTCTTCTTTTATGAGGCAGAAAAGCATTAACTTTGCACCGATAAATAATATTAAGGTATGCATACATTTGATTACAAGGAAACTCCCAAGCAGCTATTGACACCCGACATTGTCAATATGTTATCCTCATTGCATGAGTTTAGAGGAAAGCAGGAGCTGTATATAGAAGCAGAGTCCGATGTGTTGACAGCATTATTGGATATAGCCAAGATTCAGAGTACAAAGGCATCCAATAAGATTGAAGGTATATATACATCAGACGAGAGATTGGAAGCATTGGTAATGGAAAAGGCAGAACCTCGAAACCGTTCCGAAGAGGAGATTGCAGGATATAGGGAGGTTTTGGCTACCGTCCATGACAGCTATGAGTATATCCCTATCCGTCCGAACAATATCCTGCAATTGCATCGTGACTTGTACAGTTTTAGCAGTAGCGATACAGGTGGCAGATTCAAGAATACGGATAATGTAATTGCAGAATCAAGTAAAGACGGACAACAGAGAGTAAGATTTATACCCGTTCCTGCGTTTCAGACACCGGAAGCAATGGAGAACTTGTGTAATGAGTTTAACAATGCCATTGATCGTGCGGAGTACGACCCGTTGCTGTTGATTCCGATGTTCATTCTTGACTTCCTTTGCATCCACCCGTTCAATGATGGCAACGGACGTATGAGTCGTTTGCTGACCTTGCTGTTGCTCTATCGTAGCGGTTATATCGTAGGGAAATATGTCAGTATGGAAATGTTGATAGAAAAGACAAAGGAAACCTATTATGAAGCCTTGCAGAACAGTTCCATTGAATGGCATAATGACAAGAGTGATTACACTTCATTTGTACGATATTACTTGGGTGTTGTATTGAAAGGATATAATGAGTTTCAAGACCGCATTGAGCATTTGAAGTATAGTAGATTATCAAAGGCGGATAGAGTGAAAGCCGTATTTGAGAAAAAGCTTGGCATAGTCAAGAAATCGGATATTGCCACACTTTGCCCCGACATTAGCGAAACAACCATTGAACGAACCTTGAAGGAATTGCTTGAGGCAGGTTTCATTGAGAAGGTCGGCAAAGGACGGGCTACGGGCTATGCGAAGAAGTAATCAATTATTTTTCTGGAGGGAGTGCAGTTTCTCGTCTGCCCAATTATGATTATCTCTAAAAAATATTCCTCCTATGATATAGAAACGGGAACAGCGTACAAATCCGGCTATCAATTATTGAGCCTGTTTGTACGCTGTTCTTTTTGAAGTTTATTACTTTTCCGTCGGTCGATTGTTTCCGTTGCCGTCTGCATTGTTGAGTACAGGGCTTGAAAGGTGAAAGGTTTTCGGGCTGAATACTCTCCGCAGGAGGCAGATTCTGCCCGAAACGACTTGTCGCTCGACCTTTCAACTTTCAAACTTGGTCTGTACTACCTTTGCAGACGAGCTTAGGAAACGGGCGAGTGACGGAACTGAAATACTAATTGAAAATTGAGCCATTATTTCTAAATTCGTTTGTGAATAGAACTATCCGATAATCATTCTTCTTACAGAGTCGATTTATCATGTATCGTCTGAAAATCTCACTTTGTCTGCTGTTGATTCTGTATGCAACGGCTATAATCATTTCAATGGAATAAGTGTCTATACTTCGCTGCTCAGCAAGTCGGATATATCGCATTGTTTCAGCCTCTGATAATACACCTTCCTTATAGATAGCATTGATGGCTTTGCGAACATCACGACCATAGACATTGAACAAATCGGCAATTTCCTCCTGCATCATCCAAATGGGTGCGGTGGAAATACCCACCACACCGTTGTTGATTGTTATGATTCCTCGTTTCATACGGTTACATTATTATTGGTTTTACTTCTTTTTTCTATCAACTTATCCATTTCCTTTGAAATCTTATCCTCGGTAATCTTGGCATATCCTTGGGTAGTGGTAATGTTGGAGTGTCCCATCATTTTTGCAATACTCTCGATTGAGATGCTTTCCGAAATAAGGAGGACTCCGAACCCATGTCGGGCTTGATGGTAGGACAAATCATCGGTTCTACCCAAGATTACACCTATCTCCTTTATCTCATGCCAAATGGAATCCCTGCTTGGCAATGGAAATACAGGATTGTGCATATCGGTTGTATTGTACAAGTCCAGAATCTGTTCCGCTATCGGATGCAGTGGAATGACTGCTTCCACTCCCGTTTTCTTACGGTTGATACGGATAAAGCGTCTGCCTTCCGCTGTCGTTTCAATATGACGGGGATGTAGTTGCTTGATGTCCGCATAGGCAAGCCCCGTCAAGTATGAGAAGATAAATGCCCGTCTTCCCAATTCAGCCCGTCCGTCACCCAAAGGTGTTTCCATGATTCTCTTTATCTCCTCACGGGTTACATATTTGTGTTTGGGAGAGGGCTTCTTCTCATATTCAACCTCCTCACAAGGGTTGCTTCTGAGCATTTCGTTATCTACGGCAAGATAAAGAAGCCTGTTCAACCAACATAGGCAATGATTGGTCTGTGACGCACCGAAATTCTTATTTCTTGCAAGAAAAGCCTTATAACCCTTACCGAAATCTTCACTCACTTCATCAAAGGCAATATCTTGTTTGCCAATAGAAGTTAGATAATCAGCCAAATATTTCTGATAATATTGGGAACTGCGATATGTCGAGGTTGAATTTATTTCTTTGCTCCGGATTCTAAGTCGTTCACGCTCGATTTCTCCCATCTGGAGCAAGTGGGTAGGAACAACGAACTGCCTTGTCACACGGTTCTTGATAATCTCAGCACTGACAACACCCTGTGTCCGTAGAATCTCCTCATAAATCTGTTCGATATATTTGCGGTATTCCTGCAATCTGAGTTTTTCCCTTATGGTGCGCACCGTTCCGTTCTTGGCATTCCAATCTTCAGGCTTGCAATAGATACCTGTGGTTATGACCGTATTCTTTCCGTCAATGGTAATACGGCACATGATGGCTGTTGTACCGTCAGCCTTGATTCTGCTACGGTTGATATAGAATAATACTGAAAATGTACTTCTCATAATTTCTGTTTTAATGGTTATAATACGAGTCTGAAATCTCCGGTAGCCTCTATAAGCTTGTCCATATCCTCAAACAACTTTTTAGGAGTCACACGGGCATATACCTGTGTGGTTTGTATATTGCTATGTCCCAACATTTTGGAAATAGTTTCAATCGGTACTCCTGCTTCAAGGGTAATGAGCGAAGCGAACGAATGGCGTCCGACATGGTAGCTGACATCTTCCTTTACATCTGCCAATACAGCCAATGCCTTCATGTGGTTCCTTAGGCTCGGATAGTGAATCATGGGAAACAGCGTGTCCCGTTCATCATCGTGGTATTTCTCTATCAGTGCAAGAGCTTCGGGCAGAAGTTTAACGGCTGCACGAAGTTCATTCTTCTTTCTGCGATACTTTAACCACAACTTACCCTCCTCATCGGTATATAGGTTTTCTTTGGTAACGGTTACGGCATCTATGTATGCAACACCCGTATAACAGGCGAAAAGAAACAGATCTCTTGCGAGACGGTGAGTGGTACGGTGTGGTGCTATCTCCACATCACGGATTTTCTCGAAACTTTCACGGCTCAATGCTCTGGGAGTTTTGACGGTCTGTTTCGGTAATACATAATGCTGGAAGAAGAATCTTTCGGAATGCCCCTCCTTATAGGCTTTTCTACATACTTTTTTGATGATGGCAAGGTAGTGGCGTGCAGTATCTACAGCATGTCCCTTTTCATCAAGAATGAAGTTCTCATAATCATGGATGAATTGTTCCGTAAGCTGTCCAAAAGCCAAATCTTTTGTCTTGAACTTCTTTTCAATGAACTCCCGTAAGGTACGGCAAGTATGGTCATAAGCAGGATATGTACCTTTGGCTCTGTCTATACCGATTCGGCTCTTGATCTCATCACGAAGAGCATCCATCATCTTCATGAATGTCATCTGAGTGTTCATGCTGCCTTGAAAGGCATCCTTGACGGAGGTCGCATCAAAATCAACTTTTCGTTCCATAAGGGAGTCAAATGCAGAATTGATGTCAAGCAGTAGCTTGTCAATCTTGGCATTGATTTCAACAGCCTCCTTACTCTTGCCGTTGAGTCTGCTTTCACGGGGATTCCATAAATGGGGAGTACACGACAATTTACAACTGAACTGTGAGATAGTTCGATTTACGGTAATTCTTCCCATGATGGGTGCTTTACCCGACTTGTCCAATCCGCTCTTTTTGAGGTAGAGCAAAACCTTGAATTTTTCTACTTTCATACGCTTATATTTTTAATGGCAAAGTTAGCCTGTATATAAGCGTTCTTAACTATGCAAAATGATGACAATCAGCGCAATGTGATGCTATCTCAAATTATTTTGTTATCACATCATCATTAGGTAACTGACCTGCTAACGATTTGGTAACTGAACACCTGTCGCAATCCGTGATTTCTTGCGTAGTACCAACTATGCGAGAAAATCGCTTTTTGCTGTTTCCCAGCCATTTACGTTTGGCTTCTTCAATTCTGTAATCGTTTTCTAAGCTAATTGTTTTCCACAAAGCCCGCCATACTTTCGGGACCACCGTCACGCTCGCCAACAACGTCCCCTTGCAGGACGTGTCCGTCATGCTCGGGCATGCCTCCACACGCATGACCCAACATTACGCACGGGTCATGAACAGCAGCCTAAAAGAAGCCATGAACAATGTAAAGGAACGTATGGCACAATAAATATGTGTTCCTCCCCCAAAGCCGTCCCGCAAGGATGGCTTTTTTTGTATCCGGAAATCCATAAACACTGGCCATTCTTTCATTTTCTTACCCGCAAAGATAGCCCTTTGCCTTCCGATTGTGCAAGGCGGCCCCTTGCAGGGGCTGGTTGGCTAAAAGAAAATCATCCTCGCTTCGCTCCGGTATTTTCTTTTGCCAAGCCTTGCACAATCAAGGCAAAGGACTGCCCGGCAAGTAAGAAACCGAAATACTGGCTCCACGGAGCCGGTCATGTCTAACTTTAAAACAGTAGAAGTATGAACAAGATGACAGTAACCAAAGTACGAACAGGACAGGAAAATACGAATCCTGCAATCACCACACTGGTCTATCGAGAAAAGAGTTATCCGGCACGGGAAGTACAAGGCAAAGACGGAAGTTATACGGTTTCCGTAGAAAGGCTGGAACAGGAACTGCTGGATGGCATCAAAAGCCTCGACCCGGCAGCTTTCGAGCTGGACGAGAGCATAGCCTACTATTGCACGGAAGAGGAAATCCGCACACTGCCGGACGAAGAACTGGACGAAATGATTTACAGCTGACATCAAAAAAGCAATGGTTATGACTGAAACGACAGCAGCAAAGGCCCGGGAAGAACAAGTAACGGACCTTACCGTAAAAAACGCACACCGGGTCACGATGATCCGGGAAAAGGGTACGGACCATCCTCCAGTACCGTTCCATTTCAGAAAGGAGCATCGCGGAATGCACCACTATGTGCACCTGTATGGAAATTCGGAAGACCGGAACGAATTGCATCCCAGCGACTTCAAAGACTGGGAAGCCGTAGCATTCAAACATCCTGGCTATCTGGAGGATATGTGGAAACAGGCCTGCGACGCATACGCCTGGAGTTCCTTTGATCCGGAGATTCGCGGAGAAACGGACATCATGATTTATGGGGAGGAGCTGCATAACGACCTGCAACTCATGCCGGAAGGGGAACGGGAAAACTATATCACCGCCTACCGGCAAAAACTGTCCGTCCAGCTATCGGCCCTCTCGCGTTGCGCCAACCCGATGGTGACGGGACGGGGCGGATTTGATTACCACAGGCAGGAAAAAATAAACAAAAGCTACCGGAACCGCTACGAGGAGTTCCGCGATTGGCGGCAAAAGGTCCTTGCGTCCGTCAAGCGGAAACAGGAAGCCGCCAGACCGGAGGAAGAGAAGCGAGAAAAGGCATGGCAGACGCTCAAGCGCGACATCAGGAGCAGCGCCGACACCATCCACGGGATTGATACCGGACAATGCCGGGGCTACAGCCGTGCCCTGTTCGTCAGCAGCATCCTGAACAAGGTCGCCACCCTTGCCAATCACGGGGAAGTGGAAATCGTCCGCAGAGCGGTGGACTTCATTTCCGAATATAACGCAAGGGTGAAGAAACCCGTCATCACCCAAAGAAACAAATTCTTCCAATTGCCGGAACTTGCGGAACGGATGCGCGAAAAGCTGAAAGCGGTACAAAGTCAGGGAAGCAAGGAAGTGTTGTTCGAGGGCGGAACACTTGTATGGAACTATGGGGAAGACCGCCTTCAAATCCTGTTTGACAGAATTCCCGAAGACAGCAGACGCAAGGAACTGAAATCCGCCGGATTCCGCTGGTCACCCAGGAACAAGGCATGGCAACGGCAGCTTACCGCCAATGCCCTCTGTGCCGCCAAAAGAGTGTTGAACCTTCAAAACATCTGAGCCATGAGAAATGACAAACTGAGATTCATAGTCGACTCACGCTGCTTTGACGGCAGTTGCGTGACCACCATGTCCGACGGAATACACGATGACTACCACCATGAGACACTGGAAGAACTGAGAGAGAGGGAAAAGACCCCGTACCTCATAGCCGTGTCTGAAAATACTGTCTGCAAGATGATGCGCATCCACCTGCAATCCCTCTGCGCCCCGTTCAGAGAGATTACGGAAGAGAGATATTTTGACTACATGGATGTCCTGCCTCCCGTCCGCCATACCCGGAATTTCTTTTTCATGGGAGAACCTTACCATGCGAGCATCCACAGGTTCTGTTTCCGGGTGGATGGACGCTACTTTACCGGACTACGCCCCATTACCACGCCAAGAAATGAGCTGGAACGGCAGATGGACAGTCATTACAGGAACATCACATTCAGGGGAAGCGTCCTAAAGGAAAAGCCGGCGGTCATCTTTGACCACGCACGGCATGCCATCCTAGTTCCCTATCTGTTTGTCGATGTAAACGGCGACAAGAAATTCATCTGCAACCTGGTCACCGGTGCGGATGAGGAGCCGGATATCCGAAGCGCAAGAAAAAACATGGCGGAAATCCTGCTCAGCCTGCGCCGCCATCATTTCCTCTATTTCTCCGGACACAAGAGAAAGGATGATATGGAAATATTTTTGGAGGAGGTAAAAAAACGAAGGCACACCCTGCTGGCAAACGGAAAACTTCTCCAGTTCCCCATGAACCGGGAGTCCGTATCATTTACCGGAACGGTCAAGGAGACACAAGAACCGTTCTTCTTCCGGATTTATGACAGGGACTTGTTCCTGTACCTGCTATACACCTTACACAATATCAGAAGAGAAAAAGCGGAAATATAAATTGAATAATCAACCCGGTATGGCGACAGCCCGATAACGGCAGTCGCCATATCTCAAAAAAATGATGGAATCATGAAAACAATGACCAAAGAATCGCTGCAACGCAAACTTGCACGTCTGGAATCCGCCCTGGACACCGAAAGGGCACGCCTGAGAAAGTCGTGTGACGATATCCCCTGGGGAGCCGGGATGCGGCGTACAAAATGTACCCCGTCATTCAGAAGAGAGAATGAACTGATTGAAAAAATAAAGGTGGTGAAACTGCAACTTTCTCAAGTGCGTACAGTCAACACCCCTGCCGGACAATAATCAGAATAGACAAATGGATACATTATATCTGACCATAAGTATCATTTATTACATCAGTTCCCTGACCGGAATGGCTGACTTTATCATATACAAGGCCTGCAAACGGAAAATGGTGGGAAACAGACCGTTGTCAAATGCGCGACGCCAGTTCTTGTACAGGCTACATCCCATATTTGAACGCTATATCCCAATATTCGGTTATCTGTCAGGGATTGTCTGGCTCTTTCTCTCATTCTATACTGTGGATATTTTCAAAAGTACCAACACTCTAATTTTTAAATAATGAAACAAATGAATACAACAATCTTGACAGAAAACTCCCATCCACAATCAACAGGAGAGCACCGGCCAGGAAGCAGTCTGAATATGTCCCCGAAATCCTGGAAAGACTATGTCCCCCGATATGTCAGCCTCTATTATGTGGACTACAATGAGAATCTGGACAGCTGTGAGGACTTGCAGGAACGGTGCATCCGCCGGAACAGCCTCCATCCATTGGAAGAACAGGTCTGGGAATGGTATGCCGAACAGGAGCACGACAACCTGCAAGGGTATCTTGCAGATATAAGGAAAGCCATGGAAGCGGACGGAAAAGCCGACGAATATGCCCGAAATGAAGAAGGCATAAAAGACCTGCTTTACGAACGGAACAGCATCGACCCGGCAGATGAGCTGATAGACAACTCCGCCGTCACCAACATGTTCTATTCCCTGGGGGTGGAGATAGAAGGATACATGCACGGAAGTAACGCACGCGGAGAGTCCGAAGCCATCTCCCTCCGTAAAATCAGGCGGGCACTCAAACTGAAGAAAGGACTGTTTGCCGGTGAGCTTCATGAGCTTCTGGCCAATGCCCCATACGGAGGCGAGCTCCGCATCTATTTCAATGCCATATTCTCCAGACTGCTCACGGGAGATACCGGAAATGATTTCAAGCGCATCCGGTTCTACGGAGATGTCATCGTTGCCATTGCGGACAGCCGCAACGGTGCAGGATACCATGTCAGGCTGCCAACGGACATCACCCTCCCGTTTTGCAGGGACAACCTCTTTACGGACTCCCAAGTGCATTATTCCTATGCCAATGAAATCTGCGGGATGCTAAACAACTGGTGTGATTCCACCCGGTGGGAAACCGGAATGAAGCCGTTGAAGTCCACCATGCGGAAAAGCCGCATGAGCGAGCATCAGAAACAGGAATCCCTCTATGAAAAAAGATTCCGGGAAGGCGGATGCACCTTGGGAGACATGAACCATAAGCGCCACAGGAACACCTATTATATAAACAGTTTCCCATGTGGAACCAAATGTCCGCATTGCGGCACATTCTGGATTGACTGAAAACAACTACACAAGAACGAATCAGATACCAATTCAAAAAATAAAATTATGGACAATCAAAAAGCAAAAATGCTGGGCGAGAATCTTGCCCATTACAAGAGAATGCAGGAAAACGGTACTGTGGACATAATAGAATTCCACACAACCGACGGTCAGAAATTCGGAATCGGCAATGTCGCCGCCATCCAACTGCTACTTTCAGTAACCGTTACCGAACTGGAACGGCAGTTGCATACAGCCCGTTTCGGCGGCATTCCGGAACGACTGGAGGAAAGCCGTGAATACAAGACGGCCAGGAAACTGGAACAGGCGTTGAATGACATGGGGTTCAATCCGGAACGTTTCGCTGAAACTCTTCCCTATTTTCACAAGACATTGGAACAGGCTTTCTTCAGAGTGATGAAAGCATGCATCATCGGTATGGCAAAACGTGAACCGAGCCATATTGACGGGCGCAACAGGGCGGCTTATGAGATGTGCCGGATGCTGGCCCCCATGTTGGAAGACACCACCTTACCATTCATTTGAAAGCATGAAATCCCCAAATGACCGGAAAGCGGACTTCAGAACTGAAAGGCTGAGGTCCGCTTTTTCATTTCTTGCTGTAAAGATAGCCGTTTGCCGGGATGATTGCGCAAGGCGGCCCCTTGCAGGGGCTGGTTGGCCGAAAGAAAATCATCCTCGCTCCGCTCCGGTATTTTCTTTCGCCAAGCCTTGCCGCAATCCCCGGCAAACAGGCAGGAAAGACATCAAGAAATAAAAATGCCTACCCGTGTAGGCCGATGTCTCACTAAAAAAGAACAGATATGGAAACACTGGATTACAACCAAATGCTGCTTGTCTCCCTGTGGCAATACAACCATCACGGGGATGAGGAACTGACTCCCGCACTTTTTGAAGAAACATTCGGAAAGGTCGATGGAAGCCACTACTACGAGAAATGGACCGGCTATTTCAACCGGAACCTCTGGGACATGATCGCCTATTTCAGAAGCGAGAAGGAGAACGGACAGAAATTCTGTGACATGGTTGCCCGCCAGGTCGGATTGTACCAACAAAACCGGTCGTGACATGGAATACAGTAACTTTTATGACCTGAAAAGCCTGGTCCGGCTCAATGAGCGTGAAGGATGCGCATGTTCCATAGAGGAGCGCGATGTGGAGAAAGTGAACCAGCTGATCTCCAGGATGCGGAAAGAACGGGAAGAGAACCCGGTACCCGTAGCCGGAGACACCGTCACTTATACCACCCGTGGCGGCGACTACTATCCGCAGGCGCACATTGAAAGAAGCGATGACCGGGAAACCCAGCTCTGCCTTCTTCCCCGGATGCCGTTCTGCCATGAGAAAGAAGGACAGACCTGTTATAATACGGAAGGAGGGCCTTGGGTTACGACAGACCCGGGATTATTACTTCCGGACGGCATTCGCGACAAACAGTTCCGGACATGGGGACATACCGGAAGACACGAGAACGGCGCAGTCCTGTTCCACACATTCGTCAGGGCATGGAAATATACAGAACCTGCCCCCTTGTACGGAAAGTACACCACAAAAGAATGGACAAAATACCTCATCGAACGCCGGCAGGACATTGAGCCGGCAGGCGCGTTCATTTACCGAAACGAATCATTCACTGTCTATTCCAAGGAAGAACTGGACCGGATGGTCGGAATCCTGCACGGAAGACTTTTCGACGGATTCCGCCAAGGCCTGTTCATACTATGGGGATACAGGATGGAATGGAAGGAACTCCCCGCATGGGAATGGAACATGCTGAAAGCGGAAACCCACCTCTCTTTCCTTGGCGTTTCCCCCGTCAGGATACGGACAGACCATGACGGGCATACAGTAACCATCTATAAAAAATCAGAATAATATGGCACAGTACAACACTCCGCAAGCGTTACGTCCGCTTGAGAAGCTTATCTGCGATTTCGCATATTCGAACGGATACGAGCCGATGTCCGTCTTCAACGATTTCCTGCGTTACGTCATCCACGGGTTCTCACCCGGTGCGCCGCCCGTCAAGGACTGGAAATACAAACGGAAGCAGAACCGTTTCTTCATGGAACTGCTTGCTGGATGGATACAGCTCATGCAGCGGGAATTGCAGACCCGTGAGTGGTTCGACGCGTTCGGCGACCTGTTCATGGCCCTCTCTTCCCGGGGCGGACAGCAGGCGCACGGACAGTTCTTCACCCCCGTGCACATCTGTGACCTGATGGTACAATGTACCACAGATGAGAAAACGACCGGCAAACGGATGAGTGACCCGACCTGCGGAAGCGGAAGGCTGCTACTGGCGTACCACGTACGCAACTTGGGCAATTACCTGGTTGCGGAGGACATCAGCCGTACCTGCTGCCTGATGACCGTCTGCAACATGCTCATACATGGATGCGTGGGCGAGGTCATCCAGCATGACAGCCTGCTCCCCGAGGACTTCAAGGACGGATGGTTCGTGAATCCCGTCCTGACGGCGACCGGCATTCCCACTATCCGGAAAATGAGCGAGGACGAATACCGGACAAGCCGGAACATCCCAATTTCCGGTCTGAAACAGCGTATGGCACAATTCCACAAGCGGAAGGATACCCCGGTATCCCGTCCCACATGTTTAACTTCTAAAAAAATAATATCATGAGACTTTATGCAAGCAACGAACTGAAATCCCGTCTGACGCATGCGGCGGCAAACGGAAGTGTGATCGCGGCGGATATCTTGTCCGAGTTGAAGAAAAACCGCCCGGCGCAGGAGATTATCCGCGGATCATATAATTTCCTGTCCACCAAACGGAAGTGGACGGACTGCGGCTCCTTCCGGAAAATCCGGATTGTGTTCACCGCCTTCAACAAGGACCCGGAACATCCCAATTTCCCGGACAGGAACAACCCGCAGGCACCCTGGTTCCCTGAAAACCGGACAGACCTGGAACCATCCACCTTCATCGAACAGTTCAAGAACCTGCGCGAATACACATCCTGCGAAATCAATTATTTCCGCAGTGCCATCACGCTCGACAGCAAAGTTTCCGTCAGGCTGTATACGGGAATGAATGACTTTCTGGACGCCTATATGGAATCCAACTACAGTTCCATTACGGATGGTGACACGTCCACCCTGCACAATTCATGTATGCGGTACGAAGACAAGGCGCGCAATGCGGCGGATTTCTATGCCAACTTCGCGGGTGCCGGCATCCTGGTAGCGAGGGATGAAGGGAACAACGTGCTCGGCAGGGCTGTCGTATGGGGGAAAGCCATGTGGAACACAACTGGAATGCCGGCCGTACAGGTTTCCGTACTGGACCGTATCTATACGTCACACGCCTTTGTCATGGATTTGATCAGGGAGCAGGCGGGAAACCTCGGCATCAACCTAAGGAAGAAATACAACGACTATGCGCATCCGGAAGATTTCATCAGCATGAGCCAGATACCCGGAATGGCAGAGGAACCCGGCACGGAGGTGCATGCCCGGCTGTCGGTGAAGGTTCCGGCATGCCGGTGGCACAAGAAAGGGGTTCCCTATCTGGATACGTTCCATTACATCCACCTGGACGGTACCGGGCTGGAACTGGCCAATCACAACGGCCGTAAGGCGATTGCCTCCTGCCAGCACACACAAGGCTGCGCAACAGTTTTGAGGTATGTATGCCCCCAATGCGGAGGCATACATGAGGACAGCAACAGGCTGTACTGCAACGTGTGTTACCCTCTCTATTATACACAAACGGCCTTCGGCACGACCATGAAAGGGACTCCAACGGAATACAAGGGAAAAATCTATCCCTCCACGCTGTTCAAAAAGGGACGGCCCATACCCGGATTCAAAAGTTACCTGCAAATTCAGAAATTATTCATCTCTTAAATATCAGAATATGGAAAGATTAATGGCACTTTACAACATCGCCTCCCCCTCAGGCGGGGAGAAGCGGATGGCCCGGTTTATCACGGACGAGCTCAGACGCATGGGGATTCCTTACCGGAAAGACCGGTACGGCAACATCTACGCGGTCAAAGGCAACCGGAGAAGCTACCCCTGTGTCGTGGCACACATGGACGAGGTACACCGCCGCAAGACCGGCACGTATGCAGCCCACCTTGTCGCGGAATCAATGATTGTCGGGTACGACCATAAACACAGGCGGATGACCGGAATCGGTGCCGATGACAAGAACGGCATCTGGATCTGTTTGAAGTGCCTGGAAAGTTTCAAGGCGATGAAATGTGCTTTCTTCGTACAGGAAGAAAACGGATGTATAGGCAGCCGGAAAGCCGACATGGATTTCTTTGCGGACTGCCGCTTCGTCATCGGATGTGACCGCAGGGGCAACAGTGATATCATTACAAGAGTCCACGGGACGGAACTCTGCTCGGAGGAATTCCTGGAAACCGTCAGTCCCGGGAGATACGGGTATCACCCGGCAAGCGGGCTGAGCACGGACGTGCATACCCTGAAGACAAGGGGGCTGTCCGTATCCTGCATAAACCTCTCCTGCGGCTATTACGAACCTCATACGAACAGGGAATATACCATCTGGGAGGACTTGTGCAAGTGTTACCGCTTCGTCCGGCACATTGTCTGCTGCCACAAGAGCGCCAGTCCCCACAAGGCAAGAACAGATAAGACCTTCATACACGGTTACTACGAACTGTTCGGAATGACCGGATACAGTGAGAAGGAATATATCCGCTTCATGAAAAAATACGGGATGGAACCTCCCGTCCAAAACAAGACAGGCCATGGGAACAAATTATGATTTTATCGAACTCTACAACATGACGGGCAACCGCTTCTTCGGCGGGTTTTCCTGCCTGGAGGCGGCAAAGCCGCATCTGGACAAACTGAGGGAGAAAGGTGAGCTGCCGGCAATAAACCATGCATTGCTCATGTACGAATACAGGCATGACAAGAATCAGGGGTATGTGCGGACCGGAATCAGGACCATCCATTACAGGAACGGATGGAGAATAAAGAAATAAACCTATCATTAAAAAACAAGAATATGGAAGTAACAGTAATGCCGAATCCTGCATCGGTAGAAAAACAGCAGGGATTGAACCAGGTGGTTATCAACAAGGTACAACGGATGGTAGAAGGCAAACGGCAGGGAGTCATGGAGACCATCGCACGGCTGCTTGACGAAGGAAAAATAGCGCAGGACTTCATCGCCCCCATCGGGGTGAACCTGCGCGGCAAGGAGAAACAGCCTGTCATTTCATTCCGGGCGGCGGACCGGGTGCAAATGACCATGCCGGAGGGAAATTTCAGTCTGCACGGCAATGCCATCAGCCAGATTTCGGAGAAGATGGGAGTGCCGGCCAAATACCTGCGCGAACTGTCCGGTGGCGATGTATGGCAGAAACAGCTTTGCGCCACCATCCTTAACGAACATTCGGGCTGGACCGCGCGCACACGGGTACTTATCCGGGCGGTAGGCATGGAAGTGCGGGGCGTACTTTCCGACTCGTACCGGCGGCTCAATTCGGTGGATATCCTGACCGCATTCATCCGGGAGGCGGCCAATCAGGGGGCGGTCGTATCGGACGCCTACATGAATGACACCAAGGTCTGGTGCGAGACCATCCTGCCCACACCCATTGAGATTCCCACCAGAAAGAACGGAACGGTCATCATCTTTGCCGGGGCACGCTTTTCCACCTCCGACTATGGCAACGGCTCCGTGGACATGCGTTCGTTCCTGCTCAACGGAGCATGCCTGAACGGGATGGTACGTGAATCCGTCATGCGGCAGGTGCATCTGGGGGCACGACTGCCCGATTCGCTGGCATTGTCACAGAAGACCTACGAGCTGGACACGCAGACCACCGTATCGGCGGTATCGGACCTGACCAAAGGACTGTACAACAAGGATACACTTATGCAGAAAGCCATCGAAATACAGGGCGCTTCGGAAATAGATGTGGACTTCGACAAGGAGCTCAAGCAACTGGTGCAGAAAGGCGGCCTGCTGAAGAGCGAAGGGCGTGAAGTGGAAAAATTACTGATGAACAACAATCCGGAGGACGGAGTGACCGGAGGGGCCACCCTGTGGAAACTGACGCAGGGCATCACCGCTTTCGCACGGGAACAGGAGCCGGAACGGTGCCGGGAACTGCACGAGATATCGGGACAACTTATGAACCGGGTAAAAACCAACTAATAAATAACATTTACTCATTACATAACTTAAAAAACAACCGGATCATGAACACTTCATTGGAAATCATCCGTTCGGCAGGAACGGATCACCTGTGCTACCGGATGGAAGACGATACATTCGTGGCAGTCCATAACCCGATGCTTTCTTTCACGGAAAAGGAAGACGAGTTTGAAATCGTCCCGTCCGACAACTCCTATCGAAAGAAACTCTACATCTATCAGGGGCAGGCTGTACGGCTGGTTCCGCAGATCTATCACAACGGCTGGCTCGCCCTCTGTCTGGAACTGGCCGATACGGAAGAGCCTTACACGATCCTGACGGTCAATCTGGAAGAGACGGATGCCGTCGGACTGCCCGACAGGACCTTCATCGACATCAACAACAATCCCGACGCGATGGAATTTCTGGAGTTGAATCACCTCGCCACTGATACCGGTTACCGGAGAGGCAGTGGCTGGGTGGAATACCCGATGGTGCATGTCAACCTGCCGCTTGTCTTTCAGCATTGTCCGGAATCGTTCAATCATATCAATATCTACACGTAATGTTTCCGATAAATAAACCGGATGTCTAATCGTGGGAGCCCGCCGGCGGCTCCTGCATTCATTTCTATGCCTTATGAAAACAGATTTCAGCGAACAAGTGGAAAAACTCCGCAAGGAGATTACAGCCGCCATAAAAGCGGTATTGGAAGAATATGGGAAAACGGAAATGGAGTTTCCCGATACGGTGGATGCCGTGTACGTGATATGGTTCGACCATGACGGCGATCCCTATGAATGCATTGTGCGCAGGATACAATTATTCGGGAAGGACCTCCATCTCGTTGTGGAAGACAAACATTCCCATGACTTGTACGAAATTGACGGTCCTTTTGAACTCGGGGCACGTTGCATCAACTGGCTGGACGAGATACTCCGGACAACCGTACAGCTTTTATCCGGTTCCAATACAAAAACTAAATAAAAATAATGATGGAAACAATAATCATTGACAGGATATGCACCTCTTGCGGGTGTGACAAAGAGACGGCACGGGAATACCTTGATGCCGAAGTAAGAAACCTGCGTGAATTACGCAACGCGAACGATTTGCGGGAAGGTGATTTGGAATCGGCAATGGCAAACCAAACGGTTATCGACCAATTAAACTTATGAATATGGAACCGAAGAGTTTGAACGAATGGTGGGACAAACAACCCGATGAACTGAAACAGGCATTCACATTCTTACCGGATGAACGCTGGGAAGAGGCAGACCTGTATCTGAGAATCAATATCCGCAACTATTGTTGCCTGAAAAAAGACAAATTACTCCCCGAAGACAAGGAACGCTCGATGCTTATCGAAATAGTCTGTGAACTGACCGATACTGAATTATGTCGGACAAACAATAAGACACTCGATGAAATGTGCGATGCGGACGGGGCTTTTCTGGAAGAATATCAGGACCAATTCAACCAGATATACGACAGGCTGGAAGGGAGCATATTGGATTATATGAATGAACAATAATAACAGATATAATTATGAAAGCAAAAGTATTCAAATACAAGTTTGACGGGAACACCGTCGTCGCTCCTTATATGGAGTTGGAGCCGTATGCGGAGAATGTTTATCTCTCGTTATCTACAAAAAACAAATATGGAAACGAAAGCGAGGACATATTCCATGTTGTCTGCAAGATAGAAAATGTATTCTTCTCTTGCGGACAGCATTCACGCCGATTCCTTGACAAGGAGGAACGCAAAGAAACAACTGCCGCTTATTGTAAAAATTGGATTACAAATACACTTCTGGATTCAAAAAGAGAAGTTCATATCTCTCTTCTTTCTATCCGTGTGTTCGAAGCCCTTGGGCTTGATACCGCACCTTTGCGGCAAGCCCGTGAAGCGTACTTAAAAAGACAGGAACAAAAACGGCTGGAACTGAAGGCTAAGGAGGAAGAGGAACAGCGATTAAAGGAAAAAGAATGGCAACGGCAAATTGACGATTGCAAACAGGATTTTCTAAATGGAGAACGAATCGAGGCAAATGTTTTTCTTGAAATAGCCAAACGGGACGGTTTTGAAATCCATATCCGTACCAAAGGCACATTCAACAAATCCGTAAACGGTCTTACAAAATCGGGAACGATCTATTTTAGAAAGTGTAAAGGCAAACGGACACCTGATTTCACCGGCTGCCAGCGTGCCATTGCGGACTATCTCAATTTTCTTGCATCAAGGCAATCCTGAAAATGAATATAGAAAATCAGGTAAAACAACATTATGAGGGTAAAGCCAAAACTAAAATGACTACTCCGAAAAGTTACACATTGTAACTATGACATCCAAAAGGGTCGCATCAACCTCGGTTTTGAGCAATGATACGACCCTTCCTTTAGCCTTTTGCCATCTGTTTATCTATGGAATATACAACAATTCAAACTCTTTCTTCCGTCGTCGCTCGATGCTCGGCACCACTTTTCCCTTATAGCATCGGAACGAGATATATTCCTCGTAGATATCCCTGTTACCGGACTCCAATTTTTGAATCAACCTGCTTTTCGGCATTTTCCCGTACCCGATCAACCGGTAATATCCGACATTATAGGACAGCACTGTGCCAGGAGGGCATCTTTTCCGAAGCGGCTGCACATCTTATACAGTTTCCTCAAATCGGCTCTCAACAGAGAATCCGCCTGCGCTTCCGTCATGCGGCAGGTGCATCTGGGGGCAAGACTGCCCGATTCACTGGCACTGCCACAGAAAACCTACGAACTGGACACGCAAACCACCGTATCGGCGGTATCGGACCTGACCAAAGGACTATACAACAAGGATACCCTTATGCAGAAAGCCATCGAAGCACAAAGTGCTTTGGAAATAGATGTGGACTTCGACAAGAAGCTCAAACAACTGGTGCAGAAAGGCAGCCTGCTGAAGAACGAAGGGCGCGAAGTGGAAAAATTATTGATGAACAACAATCCGGAGGACGGAGTGACCGGAGGAGTCACCTTGTGAAAACTGACGCAGGGCATCACCGCTTTCGTACGGAAACAGGAGCCGGAACGCTGCCGGGAACCGCATGAGATATCGGGACAACTTATGAACCGGGTAAAAACTAACTAATAAATAACATCTAATAATCAGGCGATGACAGAAACCGCTTTCTATCAGTCGCCTGAAAATAGTTTTTTAACATTCCATTAGATAAAACTATTTCTTTCCATTTATTATTATGTCATGTATTTTACTAATAATGTCCATCTTAAATTTGGAAAACGGACGATTTAGATATCTATTCGGTAGCGTCTCAACTCCAAATAGAATTCGGAACACATCCTCTTTTGTTAAGTGGGTATTTGCCAATACATGATTAACCAGCTCATCTATATAATCACCTGGATTGGCTGTAGCCAGATCTATCAAATCTTTTAATTCCAATCCTGCATGAGCATTATAGACTTCCTTAATGCGAAATAATTCGAGAGTTTCCTTTACGCGTCTTTTGTCTTTAATACCAACCGCTGTTATATTACAATCAACACCATAAAGATTTTTTCCATCGGTGTCCTTGCCTATAAAATTATATGTGAACTCAAATCCTGCATCTGTATCCATATAAGGATGAATATGTTTATCTAAAACCGTTTCCTTTTCGTTCTTCAATATTGAATTACAAAAACTGCATGACGGTATCAGATTATAAAAAGACAGGGCAAACTCAGGATAACGACTCTGTGCGAACCAATGGTCAAATTCTGGTCTTATCAAACGCTTGCCTTCAGTAGTACGAACGGTTAAAGTATATTGCCGATTACAGTATGTACAAGTATTGGTGTTTAGTAATTCTGCTATATAGTAGCTAAATTCCGTATTATCACTTATTTGCGATTTATAGTTAAAAAAATGTTCTATGGCTTCTATCTCAATGTCTGTTATTGCTGCATATTCAGAATGACATTTATTATCTGCTTTATATTCTTCCCATTCTTTTTGAACAAATGATTTGCCTTTAACATTAAGAATATATGTAAACAGTTCAGAATGCAAATTCAATAACTTTTTTGGAGGAGCCACAAGAAATTCCTCGAATTTTGGACGTGTCAAATACTTAAAAGCACGCGTTCCTTGATATTTTTTAGGAACCTTCATTTTGTACTGTGTTTTCTTATTAAAGGTATATGATGTCTGCTCCCAAAACTTTTGTGCATATTGTTGGACTTTGGCAGGATTAAGCTTGAGTGTCCACATAATTTTCCAATTTTTGATATTGTTCTTTAAGACTATACTTTACAAGAGGTTCTTGTATTAAATCTATGAACTGTTTGATTAGTGGCATTTCATTAAATTCCTCTTTAAGTATTTCATCAAATCTTTGCTTATCTATTTTTTTCTGCATTTCTATAGGCAATAGTTTTATCATTCTATAATTGCTATCTTTAAGATATTGCATTTTTTCCTTTTTTTCAGCAGGAAGTACTTCTTTCTCTATATTTCTAAATTGATTTACCAAATTATAGAAATTCAATTTATCAACAATTTTTTTTATTGTATTTTGAGCATACTCCCCCATACTACCGTTATACAGGAAAAAACTATGTTTAAGCATACTATGTATATTGGCACCAAATGTACACATGTCCTCTATCCGTTTCGGATATCCGTCTTTTCCTAAAAATAACACATTTTCTCGTGGTATGTCAGAAAGAATAAAGGGGGAATGTGTAACCAACATTATCTGTATGCTGCGCAACTGTTTAAATTTCATTTGCCCCAACCCATCAAGCAAATTAGACACAAAAGTACGTTGCATTTCAGGATGAAAATATAGCTCTATCTCATCAAATACAATATTAACATGTCGATATTGTATCGTAGAAACAAAATTTCTATTTTGTTCTTGGATTTTACTCCTCTTTCTATGATTGGGCCTATATCCAAAATTACTAACTGAATCCAAGTTTGCAAGATGATAATAAAATGAACTAAGAACATATATTATCTGTTTTTCCCCTGAACTAAGAGTATTGAATGCTATACGGCGCTCTTTCTTGATATCATTTATATCATATAATTTAAAATCTATATGAAAGATAGGAGGAGGTAATAATTCATCAATATTTTGGGGAGAGTACAAATTATTTGTGCTATTTACTATCTTTGTTATTGTTTCTCCAAAATCTTTTATGGACAAAAATTTTCGTTGATTAATATGTTCATATTTCAGATAATATATGGATCGGAATAGCTTTCGTGTCACATGAGAATGATCATGCAAGATGTCAACCACTATGTCACGAATAGTCTGTTGTTCCTCTTCTGATAAATTATCCCCTATATTTGTAAGTACAATTCTTTCTCCTGAATAACGAGGATATGTGAATACAATTTTCAATATTTTATGCACGATATAATTCCATACCAACATTGAATGATTACGTTGCTCTCCTACTATTTCTATTTCACTCCTTATTATACGAATTATAAAATCATGTATATGATGAAAAGTATCTAAGCTGGCATTTGGTAAATAACATGATGAATTATCTGCATCTTTATATTTAGCTTCTTCATTATAATCTTTACGTATGTAAACACCATCTACTATCAACTTACCATTGATACGATAAAAAAACGGTTCATTATGATTTTCTTTTTTTATAAAAATCAGTGACAATAACCGTTCTTTTGCCAATTTATATTCTTTTTGTAAGTCAATATGACCAAGTTCCCGCATTGGAGTTATTACTATTGGCACTTGATAACCGTCGTTTTTGTGAAATAAACCTTGTAACCAACTTTGTGCTTCATTCTGTACATTTTTACTGCCATCTTTCTTGCATTTTTCTCTTATCTCTTCCAATATTTTCACATCATACCCATTCTCACGTCCTTTTTTACGTATTTGAGATTCTTTTTTAAAGGATGTCATTTCATCCAGATAATTCAAGGAATTGAAAGAATAATGAGAATAATTATTAATAATTGTATAACAAAAACTACGTAACAATCCAATTTTATCCTTTTCCCCTTCAAATATATCTCCATTTTTCAATGTGGCATCTATATTTATCGGCGCATTCGTTTTCTCAAACCGAAATGTTTCAGCTAAGTAATTGTACCTTGTTGCACTAATTCTATTACCCTTACACTGTATTTTTAAAACACAATCATCTATCAATACATAAAGTTCCGCATATACATCTTCAATAAAATGTAAATGTTCGGCACTTGGAGAACGATAATATTCACCTAATATATATGCTGACAAATTATTTAAGATTCTTACAATAAAATCTATAACGGTACTTTTTCCCGATCCATTTTCACCAACAACAGCACAAATATTTACTTCAAGAGGCGGTCTTTGAAATGCCTGCTTAGCAATATTATATAATTGTTGAGGTACTTTTGATAAAAGTTCAATATATTCTTCTTCTATAATTACACCATCATAAAAATAATAATCGACATTTGAATGCAAATTACGTTGCATTTTCTCGCCAACATTTTTTTCTGGAACTTCCAGCATACGAAGACATAGAAATTTTACATGATTCAATGTATTCATGATAAATGTTTAATTTAATAATACAATTTTTCCTCAGTGTAACACGCACCGACTATCGAAATCTTAAATGCAAAAATAATATTAAAACTAAAGAACGTAGAAACAGAGGATAATTTATTTTCTATCATACCCCCCTATAATGAAGGATCCTTTTGAAAAAGCCGTGAACATCGATCTTCCCATCGTTGTTCACGGCTTTTTTATAATCTAAGGTATATAGAAAAGCGCAAACTCAGCTTTCCTTCTCCTCTCTATGCTCGGAATTACTTTCCCCTTATAGCACCTAAAGGAAACATACTCCTCATAGATGTCACGCTCCCCTTTTTCCAGCTTCCGTATCAACCGGCTTTTCGGTATCCTGCCATGGCCCTTCAATCTGAAAATGCCTACATTATAGCTCAAAACGCCCAAAAGCAATGCATCATTCTTAAACTCCCGGAACGCATCACAACACTTTCTAAGGTCACTCCTCAGCAGCGAATCGGCCTGTGCCTTGCTCAGGTTCTCGGTCAATGTCTCCCCTGGAAGCAAGCGGTGCCCGTAACCGATGTAAGGCATCTGTTCCCGATGCCAGCCTTCCGCCCGTTTGATGAATTCCACGGCCTTGTCAAACAGCGAATCCGGCACTTCCCCCTTTCCTTGGGCAAAAGCGGAGGAGACCACAAACGCCATAAACACTCCGGCCGTCAGCTTGAGCCATGCCCTACTCATTGCCCGGGACGTTATTTTCCGCATCATTCACATTGAAACCGTAGGTCAGTTGCCGCATATTCCCCCAGTTGTCCTCAAAATAGAGGTCGATGGTCTGCGAGTCATCCGCGCTTTGCGAAGTGTAATACAACCGGAACCTCCGTTCATTCAGCAGGTAGCGGTCATTGGGCTTCAACACCGTGCCGTCCTCCATCTTCAGGCTGCCCTTGCCATCCGGCTGGAAGTACCTCAGTGTATAGACCGTTCCGGCAAAGTTGCCTTCCGGTCTGATTTCCAGACGGATTTCCACCGTTTCGCCATTTGCTATCCCGTCCGCTACCGGCATGGCTTCCACCGTGAACGGGTATTCCTGCCGGACATCCAGCCTGCCGTCACAAGAGACAAGGCAAAAAAGGGCGGCAGCCAGGCAGCAGGCCGCCGTCATACAATCAAGGATTTTTCTCTTCATGGGTATATATCTGTTTTAGGGTTAGAAAATGTATTTGACTCCGATTCCATACTGGCAGTGGCAACGGCCCGAGGCGCCACCCCACACAAACCGCTCACGCAGCCGAAGCAGCAGGACAACCCTGTCCGACAAGTAACCTTCCGCCTCCAGTGTCGCCGCACCGCCGTAAATGAACGATTCACACCTGTGCAGGGCGGCACCGTCATCCAGCAGTCTCTTGCCTCCGTTTACCGTCTCATACCCCAGCAGGGCCGAGACACCGAGGTTCAGGAACAGCACCTTGCCCGGCGAGGAAAAGAACGTATGGTAATAACCGCCCTCGCCCGTGTATTGCGCCGTCGGAATATGCGTGTTCCTGTATGGGATGTTGCGCCGGAGCGTCTCCCCGCCGAACACCCACTGGTTTCCTTTTTTCGTATAGGTGGAAACGGCCAGCGAGAAGGCGTAACCGGCATCGTGCCGGTTCGCTCCGCAGTAAAAGCCGTCCGCCATTTCCGCCGTGAAACGGACACCCTTCATTCCCGGCAGACAGCGTTGCGCATGGGCTTGCCCCGCCATAAGGGCAAGCAGCGCAAGGGTGATATACACATACCTTTTCATCGCACTTTCAGTTCATTGATGGTCTCGGCACGCACCAGGTCTTCATTCTCTATCTCAAAAGTTTGGTGGCGTCCCCCTTGTTTCTCATACATCTCCACCACCAGTTTCTTGTCATCGGGGATGGTGAACTTGGGCAGGGCAAACACCGTTCTCCCGCTCTTTTTCCCGTCCACACGGGTCAGGTAATTGAAGGCACGCAGCGGACAGATGACCTGTTCCTGCATGGCGGTACGTTTCACTATCTTCTTGTCCACGATCTTGAAGGTCACGAAGTCCACATCGAAAGGCACGTGGGTGGAATTTCTTACCTCGGTATGGAAATAGAGCAGGTCACCGTGCGCATAGAGCCCTTTGAGCAGGTACTGCACGCCGAACCGTTTACAGCCGATGTGCTTCACTCTCCGCTTGTCCTGTCCGTACACGGACTTCATGACCAGACGCACTAGCCTGGGCGATTCGTTGCCCAGTTCCTGCAAATAAATCTCCATCGCGTTGTTGGGACGGTTCACCGCCTCCCCGTCGTGGATGAAGTCGCACATCTCCACATTCAGCAGCAGCGGCTCGTCGGCATACCTGACATTGAATGTGTAAAAATTCCCGTCCTCGGTAATCACGCTCATGTTCGTCTCGTTGCGGAAATGCTTCCTCGTGGCCTTCACCCGGATCACATTCTCCGCGCCGTCCGCCTTGCCGGCTATCAGGTTGGGGGAACCGAGGTCCACGTACTTGACGGATGAGGGGAAAACCACATGCACCGTCTTGTCGTAGGTGATTTCCAGACCATGCGGAGGTATCATCCGGCTGAAGCCTATCTTGCGGCTCAGCCCTTCAAAATAATCTCCGCTACTCTGCTGCGCATGGGCAGCTAAAAAGCCCGTCAGAAGGGCAAACATCATCAGAATCTTCTTCATGTCCGATTGTTGTTGGTTGGTTGTTGAATAATTGTATTTTCTCTTTTTCCACCCGGACCGGTTCTTACCGCTCCGGGGTATGGAGCAGCAGCCTGTGCCCGGCCTTCAGCGTGATTTTCACCGTCCGCATCCTCTTGGTGACGTACTGTGACACGCCCTGTATCACGCCTTTCCCCACGTCCGAGGCTATCTGCGCGCCGGCGTCCGTCGAGATGTTGATGCTGCTCCCCATCGAGGTCCCCATGTTGGCGGCTATCTCACGTACGGCATCATATTCCAGCGAGTTCGGGACAAGTATTCCCTGCCCGCCGTCGGCATCATACACTTCCAGCTCCACCGGGATGACCGCCCCTTTGTATTCCACCGTCTCAACGAGCACGTCCAGCCGTTCCCCCTGGAGACGCGCGCTTCCGGTCAGCAGAGTGCCTTTGGGTATGAGGCGGTCGTCCACCGCCATGGGTTCCAGCAGCCGGAGGCGCAAGGCCTGCCCGTCCGATACGGTCTGCGTCCCGTGCACGCAGGCGGCGATGGTGTTCCTGTCCGGGGAGAGCGTCTTGCCGACGGGGGTATGGAATCCCGTATTCCGCTCTCCGGAAATCCCCTCTTCGTCATTCACCGGCCGGGACAGGGAGGACACCACCTGCTGCCTCACCTGCTTCACCGGTCGGGCGGCGGTCCGTTCTTTCCGGTCGGCTGCCGGAGCGACGGTCGTCTGCTTCCCGTTGTAACGGGCCGCCAGCTCGTATGACTTCTCCATCAGTGCCATCTTCTCTTCCAGTGACTGCCCGCCGCCGTCAGGGTGCTCCCCGGACTGCCTCTTTTCCAGATTCTCGATGCGCCGCAGCAGCTCCTTGTCCTGCGGATGGTCGCGCGACTCATGGATGGTATGGAGTGAGCGGTTCATGTTGCGGTAGGCCTCCGTGGACGAACGCACCGGACTGCGGGGTGTCATGGCTTCCGGTTCCGGGGGAAGCTCCACGTTCACTCCGCCCTGCGCAACACGCAGGGTGTCGTTCCGCTTCCTGTTGAACAGTTCCGACATTTCCTGAAAGGTGTCCTTGCGCTTTCTCTCCTTTTTTGCCAGGGCATCCCGTTCGTAGGCGCTGACTTTGTTGCCCTCCATGCGGGTCTCCTCGGGCGAGGGAATCTCCGTATTGAAGCCCAGGCCTTTTCCGGCTTCCTCCCTTTCTTTCTCCGTCGGGCTGTATATCAGCAGAATGGTCCCCGCGAACATCAGGAAAAAAAGCGGGTAGATGACAAACTTCGCACGCCGGCGTTTCTCTTCGGGTGTCAGCGGCTTGTCACCCGACAGTCCCAGCAGTTTCTTTATCTTCTGTATATCCGTTTTCATCGTAGCAGTTGTTTGAATGGATGGGTATTGTTCTCCGGCCGCAAGTCAAGCCGCCGGATATGTTCTATGCTCATCGTCCCGTCGTCACTCTTTCCCGGACCGGAGAGCGCGGAGACAATCGTGTACAGGCAGGCGGCCAGGAACAGAAGGAAGGCGGTGATTGTCACCAGGCTCCGTTGCCTTCTTGTCAGGCGGTGGCAGAACAGCCGTATCCGGCCGTCCGCCCGTCTCAGGCAGGCATATCCTTTTTTCATCGTTCTGTGCTCCTTATGTCCTTGTTCTCCAGGATGGTGAACTGCTCGATGATGAACCCGTTCGGATTATCGTCCGAGCGCCCCGTGTTCTGGAGCGAGCAGGAGGTGACAAGGCTGCGCTCGGTCACGTTGCTCTCCCTGATGATCATCTGGCGGGCATACGTCGTTGCCTTGTAAGGATAAACGGCGAAATCGCACACCACGCTGTCCACATGCACCACCTGGTTGATGTTGCCCGAAATCAGCCGGTTGTAATAGCCCTTCTCGGCAAAGTCCACATAATAGTGGTAGGCGCTCTTGTCCGCCAGTTGCAGGGCGCGGTTGATGTTGTGCCCGATGGCGTCCTTCTGGGGCGAGAGCGAGAAGAACAGCTCGTGAAAGCGCCTCACGTGCTCCCTCGCCTCGGCGGGACGGTTCTGTGAAAGGTCCTGCGAGAGGGCCATCATGAGCGACTTGCCGCCGTCCAGCACGTAGATTTTCTCACGCTGCCTCTCGGCGAAGCGGTACGAGCTCCACAGCGCATAGCCGGTGACGAGCGCACAGCAGCCGGTGAAGACCGCCAGCATCAGCCGGATGCGGCGGAAGCTGCTTTCAATGTTGGTCAATGACTTGAATTCCATGTATGAATCGTTTCTTTGGATTGATTGATTTTTTCTTTCTTCCGGCGGGATACGTATGGTGCTCCTGGCGACATACGTTAGTGACGGCTTGTTACATACGTTAGTAACAGGTCGCTACATACGTTAGTCGTGCATGGTTACTAACGTTAGTCGTATCAGGCTGCATACGTTAGTAGCCGTATGCAGCATACGCATCCCGCAAACCGGTCTCTGTTATTTTCCTCTCAGCCGTCCTCCGATATTCCCCAGCACGGAACCGCCCACCCCGGCAGCAAAACTGCCCGCTTTCGTGGCGGTACGGTTCAGGTTGCGGCTGAAATTTCCGGCACCGCCCGCCTGCACGATCCAGCCCGCCACCGTCGGGACGGTGAAGTACCCGATAATCCCTATCAGCATAAAAATTATGTACACGCTGTTGGAGTTGTCTATCGAGTAGTCGGGATTGCCCTGCAACTCCTGGATGTCGTTCCGGAGCATCAGCACCTGGAGCTTGGCGAGCAGGGTGCTGAACAGGTCGCTCACCGGAAGCCACAGATAGACGGAGATATACCTTGTGAACCACTGCCCGAGCGTGGACTGGAAGCCGTCCCACACGCTGAAGGCGAACGCCACAGGGCCCAGTATGGAGAGCACGACCAGGAAAAAGGTCCGTACGGTATCTATCAGCAGCGATGCCGCCGCGAATATCAGTTCCAGCAGGCTGCGGAACGCATCACGGATTTTTTTCTCCAGATTGTACATCCCCACTTCCACGTACATGCCCAGCCGCGAAGCGGCGTCCGTGGGTGACCAGCCCAGCTCGTCCAGCTGCCGGTCGAACTCCTCGTCGCTCACCAGATGGGCGGTCTCGGGATTGCGCAGCATGGCTTCCCGTTCCAGCTCCTCCTTCTGGGCACGGTACTGTTCCATGTCCAGCGTCTGCCCCTCCAGCATCTTGTGCGTGCCCTGCACGATGGGGCTGAGCACACTGTTCAGCGTGCCGAGCACCAGTGTGGGAAAGAGCAGGATGCAGATGCCGATGGCAAAGGGACGGAGCAGCGGATACACGTCTACCGGCTCGGCGCGCGCCATCGACTGCCACACGCGGACGGCGACATAGAAGAGCGCTCCCAGTCCGGCAAGCCCCTTGCCCACGTCCATCATCTCCTCGCAAAGGGGCATCATTTCTCCATACAGGGTCTCCAGTATGGTATGCAGGTTGGCGAAATCTATCGACAAGAGTACCATAGGCTACCAGTATTTGGAGGTTTCATCCCCGTAGAGCCGCATCACGCGGTCCAGGTCGTTCTTCTTCCTGGCCCTCAGATAGCTCACGGCAATGTTCTTGTTCGTATAGTAGCTCACCAGGTTGCGGTAGCGGCGCATCTCGTAGTAGCAGCGGTCCACCACGTCCATACGGTCCTTGTCGGTCATGGAGAGCGTGCTCACGTTGATGACCTGCCTGAGGTCCTGCAACACGCCGTTGCTCTCCTCCAGCAGCCGGGCGTAACCGAAGGCGATGGCGTCCAGCTCGCGGGGCGAGAAATTCCCGTCGTTCATCATCTTCCCGAAGTTGGTCACGTAGATGTCCGACACGTCGCCCACCATCAGGATGATGTCGCGCACCTTGCGGGCGTCATGTATCAGGTTGTTCACCGCTTTGAGCTGGTCGTAATACCTCTTCGCCTGCTCGTAGATTTTCACCGTCTCGGCGAAACTCTCGGCCGTATTCACGGCGGTCTTGGAGGTGTGGGCGATGTTGTCCGACATGTTGATGATGCTTTGGGCAAGGTTGCCGGGGTCGGTCACCACCCATTGGGCGTCCGCAGCGGTACCGCACAAGGCGAGCACGGTTCCTATCAGGAGTGACTTCGCTCTCATGGGCGTTCCTCCTTGCGTACATAGTCCCCGTTGGGGGAGAAAGTCAGTACGTCCGTCGCCTCGTTGTAGGACACATCGATGCGGTAGCCCGTGTTGATAAACAGGTTGCCGTTCTCTTCCACCAGCAGGTAGGTCTTCGGTTTCAGCACACGCATCCTGCCGCTACGGGCAAATACCGTCACCTTGTAGGCTTCTCCTTCCTTATATACCAGCACGTCCGGCTTGCCTTCCACACTGGTCCACGAGCCGCAGAGCTTGTCACGGTCAATACCGCTCTCCGAGCAGCTCTGCAATATCAGGGCGGCCATGCTTATCAGGCACACCGCCAGTTTCACAAAGGGTCTGTTTCTCATAATCGTTCTTGTTTGAAGGTTGATGTTTGTCTCTGTTCTTCCCGTCTCTTCTCCGCCATCCGCCTGACGGCAGCCTCCAGGTCTCCTCCGGATTCTTCTGCCAGCCGCTGCACTTCTAGCTTCTCGGACTCTTCCGTCGAGAACGTGAAATACTCTTCCTCGCTCACTTCCGTGGCATACACCGCCGAATGGGTGCCGCCCAGCCCGATCCACACCTCCCGGTAGGAACGTCCGGGATGGTTCGCCTGGTTGATGGAGAGAATCTGCCCCTTCTCCTTGTCGGTCAGGCCGAGCAGCCGCTGGATATGCTCGAACTTGTTCATGTATTTCCGCTGGTCCAGCAGTATCTTGCAGTCGGAGTTGTTGATGATGGCCTCCTTCACAATCGGGGACGAGATGATGTCGTCCACCTCCTGCGTCACCACCACCGCCTCGCCGAAATATTTCCGGACGGTCTTGAAAAGGTACTTGATGTACTCGCTCATGTTGGCGGACATCAGCGCCTTCCAGCACTCCTCTATCAGTATCATCTTGCGGACGCCTTTCAGCCTGCGCATCTTGGCGATGAAGGTTTCCATGATAATCAGCGTCACCACCGGAAGCAGCACCTTGTTACTGCCGATGTTGTCCAGCTCGAACACGATGAACCGCTTGTTTGTCAGGTCCAGCTCCTTGTCGGAGTTCAGCAGGAAGTCGTAGTCGCCTCCCCGGTAGAAAGGCTCCAGCACGTTCAGGAAGCCGTCGATGTCGAAATCCTTCTCACGCACCCTCTTCCCCTCAATCATCCGGCGGTAGTCAACCGACACGAACTCGTAGAAGCCGTTGAAGTCCGGCCTGACGCTGCGGTCCCCCGATATTTTCCGGATATAGGCGTTCACCGCGCCCGACAACGCCACCTCCTCCGCACGTGTGGGCGCCTCGTCCTCCCGTTTCCACAAGGTCAGTATCAGGGTCTTGATGCTCTCGCGCTTCTCCACGTCGAACTGCCCGGAATCGGTGTAAAACGGGTTGAAGGATATCGGGTTGTCCTCCTCGTACGTGATGTATATCCCGTCCTCTCCCCGGGTGCGGTCATGAATCATGCGGCACAGCCCCTGGTAGCTGTTTCCCGTGTCCACCAGCAGGATATGCGTGCCCTGCTCGTAATAGTTGCGCACCAGGTGGTTGGTAAAAAAGGACTTGCCGCTGCCGCTTGGCCCCAGGATAAATTTGTTGCGGTTGGTGATGATGCCGCGCTTCATCGGAAGGTCGGAAATGTCCACATGCACCGGGATGCCGTTCTGCCGGTCCGCCATGCGGATACCGAACGGGCTGGGCGAGTTCCGGTAATTGGTCTCCCCGGCAAAGAGGCAGACCGCCTGCTCCAGAAAGGTGTAGAACGACTCTTCGGCAGGAAAGTCGCCCGCATTGCCGGGGATGCCCGCCCAGTAGAGCACCGGGGTATCGACGGTGTTGTACCTCGGCGTGCATTCCATCATGGCGAGCTGGCTGCCCGTATCGTTCCTGATACGGCGGAACTCGTCCGCATCCTCGGCCCAGGCGATGACGTTGCAGTGGCACCTGACGGGCAGCAGCCCTTTGGCGTGCGCCTCATCCAGGTACATTTCCGTCCACTCCTGGTTCACCGCGTTGCTCCGGCTGTATTTCGACAGCGAGAGCATGTTGCGCGAGTTCTTCTCCATCATTTGCAGGATCTCCTGCGCGCTGTCGATGAACACATATTGCGAATAGATATGGTTGCACGACAGCAGCAGCCCCACGGGGGCGGCAAAGGACAGCCGGCAGTCGCTCTTGTCGGTGGACATACGCTCGTAGCGCATATCGGTGGAGAGCTTGCCCGGCAGGTCCTCCGTGTCCGAGAGGGTATGCAGGCAGAGCCGCTTGTCGCCGATACGCATCCGTCCGGGTTTGAGGCAGATGTCCTGGAGCACGGCGGTCCCGTCCTCCAGCGAGAGGGAGAAATACTTCTCCACCAGCCCGGAACGTTCTTTCGTACCGGTCACCTCGTCCGTCTCCAGGCGGCGCAGCCTTACGTACCCGGAATCGTTCATGATGCGCTCGAACTGTTCCACCGCCTCAAGGAAACGCTCCGCCGTCTCCTTGTCGGTTATCTCCCTGGGCAGCAGGAAGCCGCGGCAGAGGGTGCTGAAGTCACTCTGCCGGCGGTTGCGCTCACGGGTGGTCTTCGTCAGGTACAGGTAGCATCTGTGGTTCAGGAAGGGCCTTTCGTTAAAGTGCCGCTCGTAGCTGCGCGCAAGGAAGCTCTGTTCCTCCCCGCCGGTTTTCGGGCGGTAGGTCTCCTTGACGAACCAGTCCTGTTTGCACACGACGCTGTGTTCGGGCAGTACCTTTATGGCTTTTATCCAGGAGGCGTGCATGGCCTCGTACTCGTCCGCCGTCACCGTGTACAGTTCGGGCAACTCCACCTCGAAAGCCACGGTCAGGTCGGCATCCTTGCTCACGATGCAGCCGTTCTCCACCGACAGCAGGGGGAACTTGCGTTCCAGCGTTTCCGCTTTCAATACATTTCTCATGGTTGTTTCTTCTTTCTTTTCGTGAATAATCTGAAAACTCTTTTGCGGTGAATCAGGTAGCGCGGATGCCGTTTCCCGGCCAGCAGCTTCATCAGCCCGTGTTCACCGTAACGGGCGTTCAGCCGGAACGTCACCCATACCAGCAGACCGCCGGACACAATTCCGAAAGGAATGCATATCCACTGGTCCACGCCTGCCAGATAGAGGATGACCACCGCAAGGAGCACCGCCGTCAGCCCGCCCGCGAAGACGAACAGGTATTGCGACTTGAGCCCCTTGAACTCGACGGAATTGCCCGCGCCTTTGTTTACCGGATACTCCATGCCTTTAGAGGAAGAAGGAACGCAGGATGGTGGCGGCCACGATCAGGAAGATACACGCGAAGAACCAGCTGGCGGCGGTCTTCGAGGTGTCGGGGTCACCGCTGGAGAACTTGCCGTAAGTCTTGATGCCGCCCACCAGTCCCAGCACGGCGCCGATGGCGTAGCACAACTTGGTGGCGGGGTCGAAATACGAGGTCATGAGGCTGGTTGCCTCGTTGATACCGGCAAGGCCCTGGCCCTGCGCGAAAGCGTGGGCGGCAATCACCGCGCACACCATGGAAAAAAGGATTCTTCTCTTCATTGTCGAATCGTTTGGGTAAGACATAAATTTGAATTCGACGGCGAAGATAAATGGTGTTAACAGGCTATGGTTCAGCGGTTTCATCAGATGTCACTACATGTCATCAGATGTCATAGCAATAACATATTTGCCTAATTCATACTACATTTTGTATGATACAAGATTTATCTGCGTGATTGCTCACTTTTCTTTGAAAATTAAGAAGACTAATGTTTTTACTTTTGCAAATAAAATCAGAATATTACCAAGACAAGGTGGCAATCATGATTTTTTGTTGTATTTTTGCCCGGACAGGTATATATAGGCTAATTGATAATTAGGATTATAATGAGAATGGAGTATGTTTTCCCGCAATTGTTCAGCCCTGATGACGTAGACATCAGGTTGCAATACATATCCGTCAGTCAACTGGAAAAGATGGTTGAAACGGGTAAACTATGTATACCTGGAACGGAGGAACTGCAAAGAATGTCAAATGTCTGGAATGACAAAGAAAGAAGTTCGTTTATAGAATCCATTATGGCAAATTTACCCATCCAGTTAATATACCTGGATGGAAGCAAAACCCCATGGACAGTAATCGACGGGGTACAGCGGATCAGTTCACTCCATAAGTTCCTCCAAAATGAATTCGTGTTGGACGGATTGGAATATTTCAGCAAAGAATGCGAGGGAATGTCTTTTTCCTCCATCCCCTTTTACTTACGAAGCCGGATTGAATCTACAAACATAGTAGCTTATGTTATCAACCCCGGCACTCCTGATGCTGTAAAGTTCAATATTTTCAAGAGAATAAACAAGATAGGGAAACAACGCAACAGGGAGGAGCTAAGAAATGCTTTCTTTCAAGGTTCCGTGTCAAAGTGCATTGCCGAATTGGCGGAATCTCACGAATTTCTGCAAGCCACCCATAAAATGATGAGCCAAAAAGGGATGTCCGACCGGGAACTTGTATGCAGATATTTCGCCTTCAGACTTCTTCGGCCATTCTTTGATACCACAGAAACCATGGACGATTTCCTGGATAAAGGGATGGATGCTCTTTCCGCATTGCCTGAAAATGATTTTGAGAGGGAGACAGCCCGGTTTAAAACTGTTATGCAACGCTGCTACGATGTACTGGGGGACATTACATTCATCAATATCAAAGCCACACGGAAACGGATAAACAAGAATTTATTTGACGCCTTTTCTTATTCAATATCCCGGTTGAATGATAATGAATATCAGAGTTTGCTTCGGCAGTCGGACCGGTTTGAAGAGGAATACAAACGGCTTTTTGAGGAAAAAGGATTTTTATGCGGAAAGGAACTGCGGAAGACTTCAACAGAAGCCGTCCGCAAACGGTTTGATACAATGGATAGATTTATCAGGAAATTTACTTAGTTTAGTATGATAAAGGAAATAAGACTTAAGAACTTTAAGGTTTTTGAAGAGGAATCTTTCAACATAAAACCTCTGACTTTGATAACAGGTGTCAATGGCATGGGGAAATCTACCCTTATACAGTCATTGCTGTTCCTCAAACAGAACTATGAATTGGGGTATTTATCCAACCCGAAGAAAAAATTACGTTTGAAGCATGACTTTGTCAACCTGGAATCTGCCGGAGATATATGTTACACATTCGCTGAAGAAAAAAGTGTATGCATATCCATCAAAGAAGACAACGGGAACGAATATCAATGGGTACTGGACACCAGTGAAGCCGGAAGCGAGGAAGTCGGCTATACATATACCGGCAGCGATATTCACGGGCTTTCTTTATTTGATGACAGATTCATATTTCTGGAAGCGGAGCGGTGGGGACCCAAAGCTCAATATAACAAATCGGAGGCCAGGGCATACAATACCTCATTAGGCATACAGGGGGAACTTACGCCGGCTTACCTGAACAACGCCTTGTCGGTTAATGAGGAGATCGGCATAAAAGAAATGCGACATCCCAACCTGAAAGAAGAGCAGATACAACTGACGGAAAATGTGAATGCATGGATGGCCCAAATCATGCAAGTTCCTTCGTTGAAAGCAAATACGACTGAAATAGACAAAGATAAAATCAGGCTTGAATATGGCATGGCGGGAACCAAAGGCAAGAAGTACTCGGCTTTACAAGTCGGTTTTGGCTTCACCTATTGCTTGCCTGTCATTGTAGCCCTGCTCAGGGCAAAGGCAGACGACCTGCTTGTTTTTGAGAATCCGGAAGCACACCTGCATCCGGCCGCACAAGTGGAACTGGGCAAACTGATGGCACTGGCTGCCGGCAAGGGAGTGCAGATCATAATAGAATCACACAGTGACCATATATTGAACAGTTTAAGGCTGGCAAGGAAAGAAAAAGTCATTTCACAGGAGGATTTGAATGTAATCTTTGTCCAAAGAGACTTTGGAGCAGACGATGATATGGAGGTTACCTATATTGATGAAATTCAAATCACGGATGAGGGGAAATTGAGCAAGCGTCCTAAAAATTTCTTTGACAGTTGGGATGATGTACTGACCCGGCTAATTGACTGAAAACATGGAAGCATATCTTAATGAATTGAGTGTAAAAGCATTCTCAAACAACAAGGACGCCCAAGACGCTTTCTCGTTATTGGGCAGGTGCTTGTCTAAAATGTCGGAATTAGGCGTTTCAAACGTGCGTATGACAAATGAAGCAATGGGAAAAGGAATGCTTCCCGGACAGACATGGAACAGGATCCTGAATAATGAAACTGTGATTGACAAGGATTTAAAATCCGTATTGATTGCCAAATTGTGCACTTTAGAACCTGTCGACAGCCTTGAAGACAAGCACAACGTATTGGGTTTCTCTTATAATGGGATACCATGCAAAGGTTTGGGATGGGCCTCGGAAGCAATGGAAAATACGCTTGCTTTAGGATTCAGGCAAAAAGACGCTTGGGACAATGGAAATTACAACGTGGATATAAGCCTGCTGGATGAGGATGGAAATGAATTGCCGCTTACATCCGGATGCAAGCATGTGGTTTCTCCGGATGGAGTCGAAACGCATAGGGATTTTCTCCTAAAAAATATTAATATGCCAACCAACGGGAAGGTATTGTCGAAACGAACCGCCAAATTGTTTCCGCATCTTAGATTTGCAGAACAGGCATCGGATCAGCTCGATAAAATCAAAGATCCGGCTGTTGTACAACAAATCTATTGGAGATTATCGGATTTGGAAAGAGTGGTGGCTAACTCCACCTCACCTGTCTCGCCGGAAAAGTTCAGATACAAAACGACACCGGAATCAGAGACACGCAGCAGATTGTCACAATTGAAAATCTTATTTTCGGATGGAGAGACCAGGCTCTGCTCCTGGCATTCACGCTTTACACCCGGTGCGGGACGAATACATTTTTGTCCAAATGAATCTGAACAGATCTTTTACATAGGATATATCGGTGAGAAAATCGCAGACTAAAACCGCCGGAAGCTTGTTCAGGTTGGAAAGCGACGGACTATAATCGGTATATTGTGTCTGTTAATCGTATTCCGCCCGTTGAAAAAAATACAATTTCACCCCATAGCAATCAACTGGTTATTAATCAACTCATAATAATACCCATGGCGGGCGCACAATTCGTCATGGGTACCCTCTTCGACAATCCTGCCTTTATGCAGAACGACTATCCTGTCGGCATGACGGATGGTGCTTAACCGGTGGGCCACTATCAGGACCGTCCTTCCTTTGCAGAAATCCAGCAGATTCCCGGTAATGATTCTTTCATTGTTGGCATCCAGCGAGTTGGTAGCCTCATCAAGAAACACGAACGAAGGGTCCTTATAGAGCGCACGGGCGATAAAGATACGCTGTTCCTGTCCCCGGCTCAGCCCCACGCCTTCAGCCCCCACCATCGTCTGGTATTTCAAGGGCAGTTTCTCTATGAACTCTTCCAGGTTGGCCTGACGGGCGGCGGTCCGGAGACGTGTACGGTCTATATGCTTGTCCTCCACCGCAATGTTCCTTGCCAGAGATTCGGAAAACACATGGCTGTCTTGCAGCACTACGCCGCAGCTGTGCCTCCACGATGTCATATCATAATCCTGCAAGGGAGTGTCCCCCAGAAAGATATTTCCGCTTGTAGGAGCAAAATAGCCCAGCAACAGTTTGACAAGGGTGGTCTTTCCACTTCCGCTTGCGCCCACGATGGCAGTGGTACGTTGTGCCGGAATGGTCAGCGTTATGTCATCCAGCACCTTGGCTTTGCCATGCAGGTTATATTTAAAATCCAGGTGTTCAATCCGGATATCCTTTCGGGAAATCTCCGGCTGTTCCGGTATCTCTTTCCCCCTTCTTTCCTCCGCTTTCCCATGAATCGCGCTGATACGCTCAATGCTTAGCCGCACATTCTGGAAATTATAGAGAAACTGCATCAGTTGTTCAATCGGGATGTTCAACTGCCCGATAATGAATTGCACGGCAAGCAGCATACCCAAAGTCATCTCCCCTTCAATGACAGAAACGGCGGCAATGACCGTCACAACCAGGTTCTTGGACTGGCTGATAAATATCCCGCCCGTCTGCTGGAACTGTTGCAGGCTCAAAGACCTCATCTGGATGTCAAGAAGCTCCTTTTGCAACGCCTCCCATTCCCCGGCGCGCCTTCCCTCGCCGCCTTGCAGCTTTATCTCCTGCATGAAAGTAAGGAGTTGGTATACCTTGTTGTTGCTGGCCGACTGTTTCTCGAAAATCATATAGTCAAACAACTTGCGTTTATGCAGGAAACACATGGTCCACAGGCCGTAGCCGATACTTCCCGCCAGAAAGACAAGGAACAGGAAGCTGTTATATGAAAACAGGACGCCCATGAATATGCACAAGACCATTACCGAGAACAAGACGGAGAGAACCTGTCCGGTAAGAAAATCCTGCACCCTGCGGTGATCGACGATACGCTGCAAAAGATCCCCGGTGGTCCTTGTCTCGAAGAATGAAATCGGCAGGCGGAACAGTTTGGCGAAGAAGTCGGTTATCAATGATATATTGACATGCATCCCCACAAACAGCAGAAGACGGTTGCGGACAAACTCCATGGCGGCAGAACCAAGCACAAGCACCAGCTGGCCGCCGAGAATCAGATAGACAAGCGGGATATTTTTATGACCGATACCTTTGTCGACCATCATTTGCGCAAGCAGCGGAAGCACCAGCTGTACGAGACTGCCGACAAGCAGGGTCAAGGCGACCGATGCAAATGCTTTTTTATAAGAAGCTATGTACCTCCATAAAAAACGGAAAGGGGACGGGACTTTTGGTTCCATGCCCGAAGAGAAGTCATAAAAAGCCTGTGTGGGTTCAAGCAACAAGGCGATTCCCTGTTCCCCGTCTCCCGCCCAACGCTTCAGGAAATCCTCTTTCCGGTATATGACCGTCCCTTTGGCCGGATCGGCAACATGATACTTATCCTTATGAATCCTGTACAGGACGACAAAGTGATTACGCTCCCAATGAAGGATACAGGGACACCATCCGGCCTGCAATTCGGACAGACCGACCGATACGGCGAATGTCCGGAATCCCAGGTCCTCCGCCGTTTCGCGAATGGCCTGCAAGGAAACCCCGTCAATCATGCAGCCGCATTGCTCGGAAAGAAAGTCAAGGGCATATTCCTTTCCGTAATGCTTGCAGACCATACGGAGACACGCCGCACCGCACTGCATGGAGTCATGCTGGTAGGACACCCTGAACCTCATGGGGCGACGTCTTGTTGTTCCTTGACGTAGGCATGGAAAGCGCCGAGCGTTATGTCATTCGCCTGGAAATACATACGTTCCATCTGTTCCAGAATTTCCGGATAATACTCCTTGATATACAGCAAGTCCTCTATCTGTTTCTCCTGTGCGTGCCGCAAGCTCCTGCAAATGGAACGGTCAGGTTCCTGAACCGCACCGTTCTTGATAAGCGCGGCGGTGCAGAGGGTACAGAAGCGGCCGGCCCAGCAGGAACGGCAGGACGGGCTGTCTGTCTTCTCAAAAAAATCACGGTACATTTGCCGGACGGCGGTACGGTTGATGCCCGAGTTCACCTCACCGACAGGCATGGAGAAATCCGATCGTTCGCAGAGATGCAGGTTGCCGTATGTGTCAAGCAACAGATTGGTACGCCCGATATAGCATGAATTGAAATATCTGGCTTTGTGTGAGGGTGCGTCACCGACCTTGGTCAGAATGGCGTACACATACCGCAGCCATGCGCTGATTAGGGGGTCACGAAGAATATACTGGTACCGTTCCTCCGGAGAGAGGCCCTTTTCATAAAGTTCCTTGATCCGCTCCCGGATATTGAACTGCGCCAGTTGCTTGTCCGTCTTCTTGCTTTCACTGTAATCACTGAATTCCAGGTAGGAAAACTGACGAACCCCGCCATAACAACCGTTCAGGCTACGCCCCTCAAAGTATCTGCCGACCTTGTCATGGTCATATTCGGGAGCCAGCACGGCCTGTATGTGTACATGGTTCAGCAGGTACTCTTCCGAAACCTCACGGATCATGTCAAGGGCACGCTCCACCACCGTTCCCGTACCCTGCCCGTTTTTGAACACGCGGTACTTGTCATTCTCCTCCGGAGGACCGTCGAAGCTGATGGCGAGGGTGAAATGATACCGTATAAAGAATTCCACCATCTCCCGTGTCAGCAGCGTGGCATTGGTCGTTATGTGGAATACGACCTTCTCCGCAGGTATATGGTGTTCCTCCCAAGGAAGCGAGAGCACATATTTCACCAACGGTTCCAGCAGGGAAAAACGCAGAAGCGCCTCTCCGCCGTAGAAACTGACGGCGGGAGGATTCCGTTTCAGGAACAGCGTCCTGTGTTCCGGTTCCACCTTGCGGAAAACACGTGTGTATTCATGGAAATAATCCGAAATGGCTTTCCGGGCATCCTCCTCTTTCAAGTGATGGGAGGCGTGCATTTTTCCTTGTCCGCGTTGCTCGTTGATTGTATAGGGGCAATACCTGCAACGCAGATTGCAGGTATTGGTCATTTCCAGTGTCAGTTTTTTAGGAATGGCTTCCTCCTCCCATTGTTGCCATAACTCTTCCTCACCACGCATTCCGGAAGGTGTCCTCGCTTCCAGGGGTCCCGGAAGCAGGATGCCGTTTCCGTTAAGACGGGCGATGAAAGCGGTGGCATCGGAAGGGAAGGAGGCCGGGCAAGGCTCTCCTTCAGAAGTTCCATACGACGCCATGTATTCACAGACAAGGTTCTTCTCAGTCTCGGACAGCGACAGGAACATGTTCGCTCTGCCGTCATATAAATAACAGGACGCCCCGTCAACTGTGAACAATTTGACCAGGGGAAACTTATTTGCTTTTTGTTTTTCCATAGTGGCTATCTGTTTACAAAGCATCGTATAATGCAGGAATCAATCCCAGTCTCTTGACCACCAGTTGAAATCTACACCGAAAGCGGAGTCATCGGTATAGCAACCGCAGTAGCATACACACTCTTCAGACCCGGCGGCTTTCCCGCCTTTCGTCTTTTCCAACTGTTCCGAAGTGACCGTTTTGTCTTTCAGGTCTTCCGGACGGATACCTAGTTTGGCAATCTGTTTTCCCATAGCCTTTAAAATTGGAGTTAGTTCATACTTGCAACATTTCACTCCTTTAAAATATTGCAATGCCGATATGGCTTACCGGTTATTCAAATTCCACAGCCGCGATACAGACATTCGTTTTTCCTGATAAATCACAGCTCTATAATTCATTTTTGCAATCTGTTTTCAAATATACAGATTCCATTCAAGAATACAATATTTTTCTTAAAAAAAGATAGGATAAACGTAATGAATTATTTTTCATTAACATCTTCGCCTCTATATAATTCCGGAAAGGAATCTGCCACTAACAACATAATCAAAATATCTGTACATTTAAAGAACCAGGCATGACAAAGGAACCGGGGACAGGCAACCATGATAGCGGTACAAGGCTGATACTTCCAAAACCTCTTCCTTTCGTATCGGACTGACTGCCGCCGGGTTCAGAGAAACTGTCTCCAGGCATGTTCCGGCTGTCCTTCGTTTTTCTTTCTTTTCACCGGCAATACATTTCCGTCATTGCCGATATATTGGTCTATCAACTCCTCAATCAGGCTTTTATTCTCCACCTGGGATGAAATCAGTTCAAACATGTCCGTTTCCCGGATGGCATGCAAGGTGACGGCAGCCCGGCGTTTTTTCTCCTCGTTCATTTGGGCGCCATCCAGATTAAGCAGCACATCGCCGGCATTAAGCAGGTCATCGGACGTGATTACCGGAGCGATACCTTCCGTGCCGGGAGTCTGTTCATCCAGTCTTTCCTGTTCCTCTTTCAACAGTCTCATCTCTTCCAGGGGAAGCCCGCACTCCACCTCATTCTCCGGCACCGCCTCTTCTTCTCCGAGATAATCGTTCCCGGTTTCCAACGGTTGGCTCATGTAGGGAGCCGCAAACATGCCCGCGTTTTCGTCCAGATAGACAAATCGGGTAGCTCCCATCACATCGCCAGGTCCTGTACCGCACGATGTTCCCTCTTCCTCCTTCTCTTTTTTCCCGGGGGTATAGAGCAGCCCGCAGATTTTACGAACCCGTTTTTTCTGATTCCATAACTTGTATAACAAGTAGCCGGCACAGCCGATCCTTACTGACAAATAAACTATTTCTTCCATTCCAAAGGGTTTTGATTTGCTTCCTGGTTATATATTTCATTGATAACATCCTGATATCTTTCCAGATGGTCCGACAGGACACTGCCTAAAAACATGGGAACTGACATATCCGGTGCAATGACAGGCAATAATTTGGCAACAGTCCTGTACAAAGCATCGTGAATATAGGTCTGCCTTCTTGAACCGGACAGTTTCTCTTTCAGAAATCGTTGCCGGTATTCATCCGGGCCGGACGCCTCATCCGTGGATTTTCTTATCTGCTGTTTGGGAGAACCGGCGGAGTTCTTCTCCTGCTTCTCTTGGGAAGGGGCAGGCCGGCTTTTTGTCTCCGGAGCCTCAGCGGGGGAAGCCATTTTGTCCAATGCTGTTACATCCCCGGCCATCATACGTTTCAAAGCCTCCTCATCCACCTGGTAATCCGTTCTTCTTTTGGTAGCCATGATTGTTCTTATTGAAGTTTCAGTATGGTTTCTATCTCTGTTGCCAGCAAGTCCAGATTGCTGCCCCTCAATGCGGAAGGGGTTGGAGGGAACAAGGTGCTGCGAAAGAAAAATCCCTTCATCCCGAAGTCTTTATTGTAGCGCTCCGCACTGGGAATGACGGTTTCCATCGCCGGCAATTTCAGCGAACGGAAAATTTCAGTGTAGCTGTTATACAGGTCTTTGGAGACACGTTTGTCCATCCGGTTCCAGAACATATAGATGCCACGCAAGGGCACATCCTTATGACGGTACATATATTCCCGGATGGCAAGGACAAAAGCCATGCTGCTCCGCATAACCATTCTTTCCTGTGTGACGGGAGTGAATACATAGTCCATATTGATTACGGACCGGAAGACACCGGGCACATTCACAGTTCCGGGGAGGTCAAAAAGGACAAGGTCATAGTCCAGTCCCGATTTTTCAAGGAAACGGCCGGCAGTTTCCCGAGCTTCCTCCGGAGTGGAGTTCAGGATGCTGTAGGCTTTCCTTCCGCTTGTCCCGAACTGTTCCACCAGCTGGTTTTGCAGATGCACGTTCTTTTCAATGGCCCCCACTTCCCAGTCCCGCATGGTGCTGATACTATGCTGCGGATAATCGCAATCCACCACAAGCACGTTATATCCCTTCAGGTAATGGAAGTAACTGGCGAGCAATACGGTGAACGTGGATTTTCCCACACCGCCCTTCTGGTTGCTCAAAGCGACAAATAAAGGTTCTTTCTTCATAGGCTTGAATTTAGAGTGTATAATTTGGTTTCATATCTGTCCGGATATGTTTTTTCTGTTTCATTACGTGACAATGCATCCGTCGGTACATGGCAATGACGCACTGCCTGCCCGCTTGCATGAATACATTGCGTACCCTATTACACCAATGTATTGCCGGTTACCGGAGGGTATTGCCATATAAGGTGCATTGCATTCATGCAATGTAACCTGCCATGCAGGAATGCCGTGCAACATGTATGGCAATGTACCTACAGGGATGATATCGCATCCGTGCCATGTACCGCCTGTGGCAGGCAAGCAATACACCTTGCAGGACAATGTTCCAATGTATGCCCTCATGCACTATGCCAAAAGTAGCGGCTATTTTTGAAACTTCCGCCAACATTTCCCCGGCCTGACATCAGATGTCGCCAGATGTCATCAAATGTCATATAAAATACTATTTACCAAACGGTTAGCAGTATCTAATTTTGCAAAATCAAAATCCGTCAATGGAAAGGAACACGCTTCGTCGGACCACAGCACACCGTGAACGTCGCGCAGCAATCCGACGAAGGAGGATTCTCTGTTCAAGCGAACAGAGCAAGTTGTGTCCTTGTCCGACAAAAAATCTTTTGTCCGACAAGGACCAACTTGCCCGCCCCCGGGGCGGGGGAATCCGCTCCAAAGTCGCGGATTCTGGAAAAGAAAAAAAGTACAAACCAACAATCTCATGCATTATGGAGAAAACAACAGGGACAAGGACAGGCAGGAAACCCAAGAATGACCCGGCGGACCGCAAGTACAGCTTCCGCCTGAACGCCGAGGAGAACACCAGATTTGAAAGGCTGCTGGCGGATTCCGGAGCCAGGGACCGCACGCTGTTCATCAAGAAATCCATCTTTTCGGGACAGATAAAGGTAGTGAGAATCGACAAGGCGACCATGGATTACTACATCAAGCTGACCGAATTCCACAAGCAGTTCCAGGCAATAGGCAACAACTACAACCAGGTGGTGCGTGCCTTGAAGAACAACTTCGGGGAGAAACGGGCGATGTCACTGCTCTACAAGCTGGAGAAGCTGAGCGTCGAGCTGATGCTTCTCTGCAAGAAAATCACGGCACTCACCCAGGAATACGAGCGGAAATGGTTGCAAAGATAAATCATGGCGCCAGCCTGTACGGGGCACTGGCCTACAACCATAACAAGGTGGCGACCGGGGCGGCGGGGATTCTTTCGGGGAACCGCATGATTTCCGACCGGCTGGGATTGCCGAGCGAAGACATGCGCCTGGCATTGCTCTCTTTCGAGAACTATCTGCTGGCAAACCGCAACACGGAGAAGCCTGTCCTGCATATCTCGCTCTCCCCTGCACCGGAAGACAAGCTGACCGATGAACAACTGGCGGAACTGGCTGACCTATATATGCGGAAGATGGGTTATGGAGACCAGCCTTATATCGCCTACAAACATGGTGATACCCACAATGCCCATATCCATATTGTCAGTGTCTGTGTGGACGAACAAGGGAAAAAGATCAGTGACTCCTACGAGCACCGCCGTTCCATGACCGCCTGCCGGGAGCTGGAAGCGGACTTCGGTCTGCGCAACGGTGCGGACACGGAGGAACGGAATCCGAAAGCGGAACTGAAAAAAGTGGATGCTTCCCTGGGGGATGTCCGCCATCAGATTGGCAACACCCTCAAGGCGGTGCTGGAAAGTTACCGTTTCCAAACCTTCGGGGAGTATAGCGCCCTGCTTTCCACCCTCAATATCGAGGCGAAACAGGTCAGGGGGGAATACCACGGCGTGCCTTACACCGGCATTGTCTATGCGGCCACGGATGATGCCGGCAAGGTGGTCAGCCCTCCGTTCAAGAGCTCCCGCTTTGGAAAACGCTTTGGCAACGAACAGCTGGAAAAGCGGATGCTTCTCAACCTGAAGGCGCTCAAGGAAGGGAAATGGGCTCCCTCCATACAGGCGGACATTGCCCGCGCCTTGCAACAGGCTGACTCACGGCAACGGTTTGTGGAACTGCTCGGACAGAAACGTATCGGCGTGGTGTTCCGGGAGAATGAGCAGGGACGCATCTACGGCGTCACCTTCATTGACCACGACCGCAGGGAGGTGTTCAACGGCTCACGCATGGGCAAGGAGTTTTCCGCAAACGTGTTCAACGACTATTTCAGGTGGCTGGACGGCATCCCTGAAAACGACCGGAACGGACATACGGCAGTGGAACTCTGGCAGCATCACCGGCACAAGGCGTGTCCGGAAAGCGCACTCGAGCAGGCGGCGGGCATTCTCTCCCTGGAAACCAATCCGAGGGATTACGAAGAGGAGGCTTTCGCACGCCGTATGAAAAAGAGGAAAAAGGCCAAACGCAAGTCGCGCGGCATTTAAACGGAAGATAATTTTCAAAACCCATTTATCCCCATCCCTATGCAACAGGAAGACGATTTGAGGGCACTTGCCAAAATCATGGAATTTGGCAGGGCAGTGAGTATTTTTCTCTTGGTGGTGCACGTCTATGTGTACTGTTATCCGAGTATCACCGCATGGAACCTGAACCTGGAGGTGACAGACCGTATTCTGGTGAACTTCAACAACACGACCGGCATTTTCAACTGTATCCTCTGGACCAAGCTGCTGGCTGTGACCTTACTGGCAATATCCTGCCTGGGAACACATGGAGTCAAGGGTGAAAAAATCACCTGGCCCAAAATCTACGCGGCACTGGTAGCCGGATGCGTGCTGTTCTTTCTGAACTGGTGGCTGCTTGACCTGTCCCTGCCGCACATGACAAGCACCATACTGTACGTTGTAACACTTACCGCAGGTTACCTCGGCCTGCTGATGGCGGGATTGTGGATGAGCCGGCTTTACAGGCATAACCTGATGGGCGATGTGTTCAATATCGAAAACGAATTCTTCTGGCAGGAAACCCGGTTGTTGGAGAACGAGTACTCCGTCAACCTGCCCACCAGCTTCCGCTTTCAGGGGGAACAGCATGACGGATGGATCAACGTGGTAAATCCCTTCCGTGCCACCATCGTGCTGGGAACGCCCGGATCGGGCAAGTCGTATGCCGTGGTAAACAACTACATACGCCAAATGATTTCCAAAGGATACAGTTGTTACATCTACGACTACAAGTTCGACGACCTCTCCACCATCGCTTACAACACGTTGTTGAACAACATGGACAAGTACAAGGTAAAGCCCCGGTTCTATGTCATCAATTTCGACGATCCGCGCAGGTCACACCGCTGCAATCCCATCAATCCGGAATTCATGACGGATATCTCCGACGCGTATGAGGCGAGTTACACGATAATGCTCAACCTCAATCGCACCTGGATTGAAAAGCAGGGGGATTTCTTCGTGGAGTCACCCATCATTCTGCTTGCCGCAATTATTTGGTACTTAAAAATTTACAAAAACGGCATTTATTGTTCCTTTCCGCACGCGGTGGAGCTGCTCAATAAACCTTATTCGGATTTGTTTACCATCCTGACCTCGTATCCGGAGTTGGAAAACTACCTTTCCCCCTTCATGGATGCCTGGAAAGGGGGCGCCCAGGACCAGCTCCAGGGCCAGATCGCTTCAGCAAAAATCCCCCTTACGCGCATGATTTCCCCACAGTTGTATTGGGTGATGACAGGTAATGATTTTTCGTTGGACATAAACAACCCAAAAGAACCCAAACTGCTTTGCGTGGGCAACAATCCGGACAGGCAGAACATCTACTCGGCGGCGCTTGGACTATACAATTCCCGCATCGTCAAACTCATCAACAAGAAAGGGCAGCTCAAGAGCACTGTCATCATAGACGAGCTGCCGACCATCTATTTCCGTGGATTGGACAACCTCATCGCTACCGCCCGAAGCAACAAGGTGGCGGTCTGTCTCGGCTTTCAGGATTTCAGCCAGTTGAACCGCGATTACGGTGAAAAAGAGTCGAAAGTCATCCAAAACACGGTAGGCAATATTTTCAGCGGCCAGGTGGTTGGAGAAACCGCGAAGACGCTTTCCGAACGTTTCGGCAAAGTGCTCCAGCAGCGGCAGTCCGTTTCCATCAACCGCCAGGATGTATCCACTTCCATCAGCACACAGCTTGACTCGCTCATCCCGGCTTCCAAGATTGCCAACCTGTCCCAGGGCACATTTGTCGGAGCCGTTTCCGACAATTTTGGCGAAAAGATAGACCAAAAAATATTCCATGCTGAAATCATTGTGGACCATGCCAAAGTCAGCGCGGAAGAAAAGGCTTATCGGAAAATCCCTGTCATCAACGAGTTCAAGGACAAGGATGGAAACGATATCATGATGCAGCAGATACAGCGCAACTACGACCAGATTAAATTGGATGCTCAGGCAATCATCAATGAGGAAATGGACCGAATCAAAAGTAATCCGGAATTATGTGAAAGGTTGGGGTTAAAAGAAGAAATGTCTCAAACAGCAAAAGAGTGATTAATTATTATTTCCTTAGTACATAACAACAAGGAGGTCACGTTTCTAAATACCTCCTTGTTGATAACATTAACATTTTCAATAGTAGCTTGTTACAAGTGCTGGAATATGGACATGTATAATCTCAGATAAAGAAGTAAATTTATCGTTGTTTTCATGGATGTAAGTAGCATAGGGAAGAATCGTTTTTTTATCCCATTTTACTATTATATTTTGAAAAATATCTCTCAATGCATCCCAACGATTTGCTCTGATAGAGGAGGTTAGACATAAGTCAAATAATTTTACTTTCAAAATAGGATCACTAACAGCTGGGCATAATAAAACGGCCATACGTGCCATAACTTCAGTATCTTGGAATTGTAACCAATAAGAATGGTCTTCTTCAAACGTTTTTAGTATAAACGGAATTATACTATCAGCACTTTGGGGATTTGCTTTATATACTAAAGGCCATAAAGTTTTGAAAATATTTAAGTTTTCTATTAACTCCCCTATACCATTAGATTTAAACAATAAAGGTAATGCATGTTCTGTAACTTCTTTTACAGTCATTTTAGCTTTATCTTGATCTAACTCAGACAAACTCTTATATCTATCTCTAGCTGCTAAAACATTGTTTATAGCTTTACTGATTTCTTCAACTGAATTATATCTTTCATTAGGTTCTTGTTCCCTACATTTAAATAATATTGGATAAATATCCGAAGCAACCTGTTTGTGAGAAAAATAGGCAGGTAAAGAGCCGTCACTGAATACATAATATGCTAATGAACCTAGAGCAAAAATATCTATGGCTTTTGAACCCTCACGAAATGCTCCACTATTAATTAATTCGGGTGCAGCGTATCCCCAAGAAGAATATGCTTCTGTAGTAGTCGTTAAAGTAGCAGTATCTCTATCCATAAAGCGACCTATTCCAAAATCTGCAATTTTAACAATGTTATTTTTTATCAATATATTCTCAGGCTTTATATCACGATGAGTTTCACCATTATTATGAATAAAAGCTAGTCCATCGCATACTTGAAGTACAAAATCAAATTTTTCTTTTGTTGTAAGACCTTTCTCTACAGCATCTTTTAAAGAGTAATCTCCTTTTTCCATAACAAAACAAGGTTTTCCATCTATTTCTCCTTTTTGAAATGCCTTTAATACATATTTACTATCAAGATTTTGCATAAGTCTGTATTCCCTATCAAATCTTTTCACGAATTCCTCCTCTGCTTTTTCACAAACTTTTAAGGCATATTCTATACCACCTTTTTCAACTAACCACACCCTACTCATCCCCCCATCATTTATATGGCGGATTATTCTATATTCTCCAAAAGTATCACCAATCTTTATCATAACTGCTTTTTTTATTTTTCAAATTTGTATATTTTATATTCGATTTACTATTTTATAACCCAACTTTCACAACAACCTCCACAACCTCTCCACGTTCCCTCCGCACATCCAACACCCATGCAGGAATCCCATGTCCGAAACAGCATTGGATAAACTCCATCCCGATAAACACTCCCATATCTGAGTTTCCGGCATTATGTTTGTCCTTATTGCTAAACGTGACGGTTCCTTTCATCTCCTCATTCCTTCGTTTACGGTATTGCATCTCCTTTTGGAACATCATAGTAACTTCACCTCTGACGATCTGCACCTGTTGCCCTCCGGTTTGTAAGAATTGCAAATAACTCTCCAGCAGATCTTCTGGACATCCGCTATGAGACAACACGTTTTTTACGCTATGTATCTGAATCAAATTTACCATCATTTTTTATTTGGCAATGATAATCTTTTTATCCTTAACAACAAGCGTATCCTTTCCACCATTATTCATCAAATTAACATTCTTCAAGTCTATCCGGCTATTAGAAATGGAGAACTCCTGATGAATCGTATCATTCCGCAAAAAGTGAATGTCCTGCTTATACAGGTTCGGAATGGAAAAGAACAGGGTGATAATCCCGATGAAACACAGCACCATCAATACCGTAAAGGTCACAAACCACCGCTGATATTTACGGTCTTCCACAACCTTCACTTCAATGGGCAATGGAGATTCCTGATAGCTCACCCGTTTCTGTTTCCATGTTACTCTGCAACGTAGGTTCGGAAACTCATGCAGGCTGAACAACTCTGGCAGTTCCTGCAAGAAATGCAGGTATTGTTTGGTTTCCATCAGCACTTCCAACTCCACAGTTACACGGATTACACTTCGTTTCATTATCTTGGGTTTCCCCGATACACCTGTAGGTTTGGCAACATTGACAGGACGGATATCCGAAGCCCCGTTATCCATACTCATGGCAAGTTCCACTCCGATACTACCCAAAGAGGGAGCATCCGTAGGATGATTGCCGAAAGGTGAAGAACTCTTTCGTTCTCCTTCCATGCCCTCATATTCTGCTATCAAGTCCGCTATCTCACGTACTTCGGTCACGGTTATTTTCTTCGCTTCTGCATCGGCAAAGGTTTCCACTTTAGCTTTGACTGTATCAGTCAGAAAGGCTTTTATCTTGTCTTCGCTTTTCTTATGGATAAGGTAGCTGGGATACTTCTTCGTGAAATTCCGAGCTACGTTTTCCATATAATCTATTGTGTAATCACAACTATGCTCAATAGATAAAAAGAAAATAGAAGATAAATGATACACATTCAAATTTGTCATACAATTTAATCTAAATATTTTATTTTTTTCCCAATTATTTTTCTTAGCCAATGAGGAGTATACTCTTTGCTTCTTGGAAAATCCTCAATCAATCCTAATATCCAATCTGGATTTTGAAAGTAAACAGGCATACGCTCAAAATTATCATAATTAAAATCTAAAGTATATGAACTATTATCGCTTACCAATACTTCTATTTGAAACCATGCCCCTTCTTTTTTTCTATTTTCATACATGCTTTTCCGTATATTTCTAAGCATATTACAAATCTGATTTTCAGCTATTCTATTTAAGTTTACTTTATCTCCATTGGAATAAGATATATTTAACATGTCTACAAGACATGATGTGAAACTTATTTTGATACATTCTTCTTTCTTCTTAGAAGGAATTAATTCTAAAATAATTGATGTAACTTTGTCAAACAACAAATAAATTTCTTGATTTAACTGATTACGAGCAGGTATTATGATATTATTTTTAACATCTTTTTTGTGATAGATTAATGGAACAAATTCATTATCAGGAAATTTACAAACAATCTTAACCATTTCTAAATACCATAACCAATATGACTTTCTTTTACTGACATCCACATTTTTTTGCTTCACAAAGGGATTACTTCCCGAAATAATTAGTTCAGCCCAAAAATCTGGAGTCCATACTTCAAAATCATATTTATCATCATCACTACCATCATATTCATCTATATCCAAAATAAAAATAGCATCTGTTGCTATATTAATGCATAATGACAATATCATCCTACCTAAAGCATTATATTCTGTTAAGTATTCCTTGTATTTATTGAATAATAATTCAAATTGTTCCTTTTTACCATTATCATTATACAAATACTCTTTAGCCTCAAACAAGAGGCTGTAAAACAATTCATTTTCTGCAAATTCTTTACTATTCTCCCGCTTAACTTGCAATACACAATTATAAAAAATTTTATTAACAATCGCATAACTATTTATAGATTTCATCAACTGAACACGAGAGTTTAAGGATAAATGCCCTGTTGGACTTTCCTCAATTTCTTTTTTAAGCTTATCGTAAAAAATATCTACATTTTTCATTATCTATTATAATTTATTCTGTTATTATTATGTTAGGATTATCAGAATCAGGACTGAATTCAAGCGTTATACCTGGTGGCGTTGTCACATATATAGTTCTACCAGAATCTGTTGCAACTTTCTGTATAAATTTCAAACAGCACTTACACATTGTACGACTCACACCTATAGCAACTTCTTCTTTCTGAATTACTAACATTTGTTTTTCTGCATGTGAGGCACTTCCACTACCTGCCACACCATTATCCAAAAAAGGATTCTCATGCAAAACATGTTCTAGGGAATTAGCCCCATTTATAATTTGCAAGACAGGAACGTCTTTTACATTTTTTACTTGTTGCCTAAACTTGTTACTTATTCTTTTTGTGCTATAACCACTAACTGTTACTATACCATCAGAACATATAGTCCTAGTACTATTACTTTTAGGCAACAAAGTTGCAATCTTTTCAGCTCTCTTCCAAGCATCTTTTGATTGTATAATTAATTTATTTCTATCTAAATTTTCATCTATAACGGTATCCTTAGGTATATTTACTTCTTCTTTTCTACAAAAGTTATTATCATTTTTTTTACTCTTAGAGTTTGCTTTTTGAGTAATATTTATAGAACCATTACTTACCTTCCAAACCTTCTCCCTCACCTCCAAATTATTCCTCTTGATAATCCCCGGTGACAAATACACCACCATCATCATCGGAGCGTTCCCGACACTCATGTATTCCTCTATTTTCACGCAATAGCAATCCCAGAACCGGAAAATATCTGCAACCTCCACCTCATTATAGATAAAATGGATTTCCCCCTCCTGCATCGTTCCTCCATTCAGCCAGTCATAAAAAAACGCCTCGTCTCCGCTGCATTCAAACGCAAGCGTAATCAAATCCCCCTCGACCGGCAGATTCTCCCTGTTTCCTATTTCTTCACAAACCTGTATATGCAGCTGGATGATTCTTCTCAGGTTTGAATCATCATGGTGTTGGATATGGCAGCGATAATTGTAATAAAGTATCGGAATTTCTTTGCCACGAATTTTCAATATAGCTTGATAAATCATGATAATAAAATTTCAAGTAAGTAACTATGGTAATAAATCACGACTAACCCAATAATAAGTCTGCCCGTTGGACCGGAACGCCTTGCCGGCAGCCTCATCCAGCAGTTTTTTCTTTTCCTTGAAATACTCAATCAGCCCGTCCAGTTCCACGTCCGTAATCATCTCCTTTTTCCGCAAGTCCTTGACCCGGTAAACCTCGAAGAACGGATAATCCACAGGACACGATGTGAACCGTTGCAACGCTTCCGACAGAGGCATATTCAGGAAATCCCTTCTTCCCGTCTTACAGTACTTGTCCCTGTTGCGTTCCGAAAGCAGATGCCTTACCAGTTGCCTTCTCACACGGCGCGTCGGGGCATATTCCGGTATGTTCAGGCTGTCCGTCTTCACACGTATGGTAGCCTCCTCTGTATCTGCCGGCAGATAATCGTCCGGACAGTTGCAGATATCGGCTTTCGCCTGCTTTTTCTTTCTGACCGCCTCATATTTATAGTCCAGGACCAGTTTGGCGGGCACTTCCACATACTTTCTCAGCCGCTTGAACTCCTCTTCATTGACGAGCAGGTAATAATCCGTTACGGACGAAAGCGAGTCGGGCAATACGACAGGCTCTGCCGGCAGTTTCCATCCCGGCTCGATACCCGGCAGGACAGACAATATCGGTTGCACGCCTGACCTGCGGATATGATAGTAGTCCACTAGCGTCGAGTCAAGTTTATACCGGTGGGTTCCCACCTCCTCAAACGCCCTTGTCAGGCTGTTGCCCAACAGCGTATTGTCAAACTTCACCTGCAACAGCATGGAGTCCACGGCGGTAGTCAGCCCCTCCAGCTCCAGCGACTCGTTTTTCTGCGGAAAGACAAGCCATCCCTGTGTCATGCTCCGGTTCGGAAAGTCCAGGCAATACGTATTGTGGTTCACCTCCGCATATTCGTTTCCGTTCCGCAGCTGTTCGGGATACACAATCAGTTCCCGTTTCTTCCGGCTGATGCGTGGAGCCGAGCAATCTATCATGTTCCCGATTTGCAGCACGAAATTGTTGAAGTTGTCCGGTTCTCCGCCGTAAAGCTGGAATCCCAGCAACCGGCAGTTGTTCTCCACCAGCCGGTCCACCAGGGTGGAATCCGCCCATTCGCTGTTGAACCCCTTGTCACCTACCACCACCAGGACATTGCTCTCGTCCCGGCATTTGTTGAACAGTTCCACCCCTGTGCGGACACCCGACCAACTGCCGAATCTACCGTAAACAGGTTTCAGTTTTTCCGCGTTCCGTGCCTTGTCCGATAGAAAGTCCAGAAATTCCATATAGTCGGGAGTCAGTTTGCAGATGGGATCTTCCCGGCTGTCCGGCTCGTTGAAAGTGAGCACGGCGCCGAACTTGAAGGAGAAACTCTCATCGTTCGCCAACTGGGACTGCAACCCTTGGATGGCATTCACCACGGCGGGAAACTGTTCGATGGCCTTATCCTTTCCTTCCAGGACAAACACGAGGTTTATTTTTTGCAGGTCCTTTTCTATCTTGTTCTTGAAGGTTCCGTAATAAATCGGATGGCCGTTCACGTTCAGCACATAGCTTTCCCGTTTGTCAATGACCGGCATCGGCACATGCGTTCTGAAACAGAACGCCGTATCATTGTGCCGGTAGGACAACACCGGACTGTACCGGATGGCGGGATGCCGCTCGGCAAACTCCCGAACCTGCCGCATATCATCGGATGCCAGCGTCAGGGTATCCTTTCGTTCGCTGTCCTTAAACAACAGTGCGCTGTCGGGCAGCGAGGCGATATCCACATGCAATTGCTGGCCTATTTCGGTCAGCAGCCGCCGGTCTATCCACCCGACAGGCATCCCCCCGATACTGTCGGCGTCGAGTTTGGGCCGGTCCGCCACAAGCACGCATCCTTTGTCCGCCGATGCCTGATAAGGATACACAATGCCGTAGAACGGGATTCTGCCCGCTTCCTGTGTCAGGTCGGTATCTTTGAACAGTTTTACGGAATCATGGACGAAATACGTTTCCGGTTCAGCCAGTGCCGCGCTGTCGGCCGGCATCACCACCTGCTTGTTCTTGAAGCCCGTAGCTATGTCGGTCACACCGCTTCGGGTCAGCAACAGGTTGTCCCGGTTGATCCATCCGCAATACTGGGCCTGCTTCCACTCTTTCAGCCTTCCGTTTTTCAGGATGGCGGGGTCATACTGGATCAATTGAAGCCAGTCGCCTTTGCGCTTGATGACCAGAAACGCATCCATATAGTTCACGGGGCGCATTTCATTCTTCCCGCTCGGACTCAGGTAGGTTGTCCCCGGCTCGTTGGCAAAGACAATCCACGGGTCATGCTTGAACAGCGACAGGCTGCGGGGGGCTTTCACGCCTTCGACGGAATAGTTCCGTACATATTCGCGGGGGACATTCTTCACGCGTGTAAAACGGTGTACCGGTCCGCAGGCCGCCAGACAGATAATGCTTCCGCAAATCCATCCTCTTTTCAACAGGATTGACAAACAGTTCTTTTTCATGCCTCACATTACTTTTTTTGATTCGGAAAAACGTTCGTGCTGCGTCACCATCAGTTGCATCACGCATTCATTGTTCAGGTTGTCACCCATATCCACAAACACCTCGTCAATGAGGGTCTTCCGACGGGCAATGATTTTCAAACCCTGGCAATAGGAGTAGAAGTCATTCTTTTTGTTATTGTTGACCGTCACCGCAATGTCCGGATTTCCGCAGAGATACTTCTTGAGGATATAATTGTAATGGACATTGAACGGCTTGCCGTCCACGATGGCCTGCAAATGCTCGCGGATGTCGTTGCCGATAACGACAAGCACGTCCGTCGAGTCGTTCTCCGCATACTGCGGAAGAACCTCAATGGTGTGCCGGACCGGATACTGGGTCTCTTCCGTGGTCAGCAGCACCTCGTACCTGCCCGGCTCGGAGTAGGCATAGAGCGGATTCTGCTCCCGTGAGTCCACAATGCCCGATTCGCCGAACTGCCAGCGCCATTCCCTCGACGGCCCATACCCCTTGAATGAAATGATTTCACCCTGGAAGGCGGTCGCCGGCGCCTCTATCTTGACCAGCTGGTCGCTTCCGTAATTATTGGCCCGTCTGTTCACCTTGACGATTTGCTTCTTCTCCAGCGAATGGTCCACCTGAAGGCGGACCTGGTAACGCCCCGGTTCCTTGAACACGTACTGGCCGCTCCGTTCATGCGAGACATCCCCGTTGCCGAACTCCCACAGCCAGGAACCCGCGTTGCGGGTGCTGTCCGCATAATGAACGGCTTCCCCGACTTCCACCTCGATGGGCGTCAGGGTCATCCGTACGATACGGTTGGAAAAAAACAGCCGGATCAGCACGGCGACAAGCACACACAGCAGCATCGCTGCAACTACAAACAGAATCTTTCTGGTACGAATCTTTCCCATGGCGTCATTTGTTTTTAGTTCCCGAGCGCAGGTCTTCCTCTTTCTTCCGCAAGCCTATCTCGCACTCCTCCAGATTGGCTTTGAACAGGCGTATGTTTTGTTCGATGCTCCACAGCTGTTTCTTGTCCGACAGCCACATGGCATAAAAATCGGCGATATGCATGAACAGCTTGTACCGTTTGTCCCAGCTGTTCCTTTCGTAGGTGTTCCGCAGGTTGTTTATCAGGTAGTGGATGTCGTCCTCCTCGTATTGGGCATACACGCCGGGCTGGAAAGCCTCTATCTTCCGGAACAGGGAGTCCACGGGCATCTGGCTTTCGGCCTGTTCCTGCTGGAAGTCCTTGATACGGTTCATCTTGATTTTCACAAACTCCTTCTGCTCGAACATCCTGAAGTCCGAATTCCACATGAAGATGGCAAGGCAGCACGCCACGGTTGTCAGGAAAAAAAACAGGAATACGTATGCGTGTCCCATAAGGATTTCCCGTTTGTTCAGTGTTTTTCTGTTATTGTCCATCATAGCGTTCTCATTGTTTGTTATTGGGTCTCACACTCAGGCTGCGCCGTGTCTTCCAGTTGTCCTGGATGCACTGCATCAGGTCTTTTTTTACCATCTCCTCCTGAATGTTCAACAGGCGGATGGAATCCTTCACTCCGAGGAATATGTTGATATTTCCCAGCAGCCGGCTGTAAAGCCTGCAATCCCTGGCATCCATGGCTTGGATATCTTTCAGCAGGTTCATCTTGCGTGTGCTGACCACACTTTGCAAAAGCACGTCGTTGATTTTCGGGGAGGTGTTCATCAGTTTCATGTATTGGTACACGGAATCCACGCTGTTTGCCAAGGCGAGTTCTCTGGCATAGACATGGTCGTATTCCAGTGTCTGCTCCGTAATCCGTTTCACCTCCGTGCCGGAGGTTTTGAGAAAACAGGCAAAGATGGTTACCGCAAGCACGATACAGCTTGTCAGGTAGCCGGAGAACCTCAGATAGGCCTTTCTTACTTCGGTGTTATTTTTCGGTTTCATGTCGGATGATGTTTTGTTTCTTTATAAATAAGTACTGATTCCCAGATACGCGCACTGTCCGTCCGGTGTACCCAGCCGGAAACGCGCGTCCTCCTGTTGGATGATATAGCGGACTTGTACCTCCTTGTCCGATGGCAGGAACAGCTCCATGAGGGCGTTCAATATCCGGTTGTTGGCGGCTCCCGGGAAAAAGGTCTCCATTTTCCGGGCGGACAGGGGGCCGATTTCCAGCAGCAGCCGGTATGTGCCGTCGGCAAAACGGTTCCCCGCCACCATCGTGTCGCCCAAAAGGCACCGGCCTAACCGGGGGACAAGACCGGGAGGTGCCTCTGTCACGCATTTGTCGCCTCTCTTCAGGCGGACAGGCACCCCGGTCAGGATGCTCATGCACTCGCCCGTCTTCGCAAGGCTGGCGGTAATCTGTTCCAGATAGGGCAGCAGATGGACCAGCATGACCGCCAGATGGAGCGGAAGCAGCTTGAGCACCGGCCACTGTCCGGAGAAGATGCTCACAAAGTCGGCGTGCACGTTCATCTCGTCGATACGGCGCTCCTTGTTCTGGAAAGCGACCAGCAGATGGTCCAGCGAGATTTCAAAAGGCTTGAAAAAACGCCGGGCGAAGAATTCCTCCTCGCGGTGGATGCGGATTTCATCCAGTACCTGTTCTTTCGACACTTTCCCCGACTGATGGAGATTCTTGTGGAAGATGCCTTCCGGAAGGGCGTCGTAAATGCTGCGCCTGTTCACGTGGAGATACAGATAATCCGTCAGGTCGTAATGGGAGTATTCCGAGCGTATTTCCTGGATGTCCTTCGAGAAGCCGCGACGCATGTCGCCCCGCCTGGAGATAAGGGTGCGTTCCGCGTCATACCCGCCCTCCTTCAGCCCGCTGGCCACCACTTCCGCCTTGAAGTCGGTATCCGGCTGGTTGAACAGATGGGGGCGTTCCTCAAAACATACGATTTTGTCTGTCTCTTCTGCCATGGTTGTTCTTGTATGAATGATCAGTCCAATATGTTCCAGCGTGACTCGTTCGTCTCCTTCGGTTGTCTGGAGCGTTCGGCAACCACGATGTTTTCCTTGTGCTTGCCGATGTATTCCAGCCGGCTGAGCGTGGTCCACAGGTCATTGAACTGGTACAGGAAACGCTCCGCGGTTATCATCAGCGGACGGATGTTCTGGTGGTTGTACAACAGGCCGCTGTTTTCCCGCAACAGCCCCTCGTAAGCGCCGGGATTGATGCCGTTCCACTCGTTGAAATATTTCAGCAGGTCCTCCTTCTCCTCCTTGTTCATAAATCCCAGGCAGACATACAGGCGGTGTGCCAGCGTGGAGAATACGTTCAGGAAACGGAGGGGCGGATAATACTGCCCTTCATTACGGTAAGAGAAATAGATGTCGGATATGAACAGCATGACATGGCGGCACAGCATGCCGATGTTCACGGCAAGCGGGGTCTGCTTCTCCGCATTCTCCACCTTGGCGAGAATATCCGACGAGGCTTTCTCGATGGAATCGACCAGCTGCCCGAATTTCAGATAGTAGTTTTTCAGGTCCGGATGGCTGGACATGCTGGTACAGGGAGGGATGAAGTTCCCGTCCACCTCGCAGCGGTTCCCGTTTTTGCGCAGGCGGCCGATTACCAGGAAGTGCCTTCCCAGGTTGTTGCCGTCAATCTGCCCCGTCGGAACGACGCTCAACGCGTAGTCAGGCAACGCGTCAGGCTGGCGGGGACTGGTCTCCTTTTCGTCCGGGACGCCCGAAGGCAGACGCTCGAAAGGGTCTGCCATCAGAATGACATCCCACCGCTGGTCCTTATCCTCCGTCTCGTCAATGGCGATATGGAAACTGGCGGTCAGCTCGTCGTCTCCCCCCGCGTCATAATCTATCAGGTAACCGCCGGCGGTAAGGGCGAGGCAGCGTTTCAAACGGACTTCCAGAGTGCCCGTGACAAGTTCCGTGATGCTGAAATCACCGGAAACGGCTTCTCCTTTCCTGAAGGGGAGCAGCCCGTAATTGGCACGGTTCAGCTGGAATGACTGGTATTCGCACAGCCGGTCCGTGAAATGGTCCTCCAGCTGGATAAAATGCTTCTTGTTGACCGGCATTCCGTCCGCCCAGTTTACCAGCGGATATCTCTTTCCCGGTTTCTGTTTTCCTATATTCATCATGTCTGTTTTTTTTAATATTCCTTGTAATTCACTATTTCGTTCGCCACGCGCTTGGCTATGATCACATCATGGCTTTTCAGCCGGTTCTCGGCAAGCGTGACGTCCGGGTCTATATAGAACCTTCTCTTGAAAAAGGAGGATTTGGTATAGAACACCCATTCGTAATAGGCGCCGCCGTCATTCTGATAGACAATCGGGGAAGACGGCGATTTGAGGTTGCAGTCGTCAATCATGCGCTGGAACCAATGCCCGAAAATGACATCTTCGGACGCCTTGCCGGTAATACGCTCCGCGGCGGAATCGTCCACCTTGCGGAAAATTTCCACATCCACCACGATGCTCCGCTCACGGTTGATGTACAAGGAGTCCGAATCGTACTCTTCCGAATACTTCCAGACCTTGTATATTTCAAGGGGTATGTCAAAATAGCTGTTTACCGTCTGGGTGTACAGGAGCGGGAAGGCGAAAGGCAGCAGGCAGGTGGAGGCCCAGATGCCGTACTGGAGTTCGTTGCAGAGGTTGAACACTACGGAGAAGAGTCCCGCGCCCAGCAGCACGACCGTAACCGTCAGCAGGCACCGGATACCGAAAGAGGGTGTCTCCTTGCCCGAGGCGAACACTTTCCGCAACAGGAACCGGTTGTAATACCCGGCGGTCCAGTACAGGATGGCAAGCAGGACATAGATGTAGGGCATGAAGTTGTAGTCCATGAATCCCGACAGGCCGGGCAGGGCAAGTACAATGCCGCACAGCAGCAGATAGACAATCAGTTTCTTATTGTTGAGCAGTTTGTTCTTCCGTGCGATAAAATAGGCTGCAATCCCGAAAATCACAGTCAGCACGGGCATCAGCAGGTACGATGAAATCAGATGTTGGGTGACAGGGTCCATAAGTTCTATGTTTATGCGTTATTGTATTCGATGAATATGCGGTAATTGAATGTGTCCGGCGAGCAGGCGGACAGTCTGGTGTGCAGGCTGTCCTTCATCTGTTTTTCCTGCGACGGCCCGTCCAGCTTCGTTCCCAGGACCAGATGCACTTCTTTGGTGCGTATCAGCCCCTCGGTGGGCACCGGGCTGATTTCCACCCCGTTGCGTATTTCTGTCCGCAACAGAAGCTCGCCAAGCTCTTTCTTGCAGAAGCTGGCTATGTCGTTTTGCGTCAGCACACGCCCATGTGAAATGATCCCGTATTTGTAGATATCGATCAGTTCCCGGTTCTTGGGGGCTTGCTTCCCGCCGTAGGTGGTACTGACAAGCGCGAGTGTCTTCGGGTCCAGATAGGTGGTGGCGTATGGCGACAGCTCCACGCCGGCCTGTATTTGGTTGCCTGTCTCGCAGTGGGTGGTCCAGTATTTCACGGTGACCTGCCCTTTGCTGGACATCTGGTCGATCATCAGGTAATAGGGTGTCTCCCTGTATTCGTTCATGTTGTCGGTCGCCTGTTTCAGTTGTGCCGTCAGTTGCTCCATCTGGCCGGCGAGCGCTTGCAGCTTGACACTCGAAACGGCATGGAAGGCGTGGGTCTCGTCATCCAGCAGGTCCAGCAGATAGCCGAGCAGTTCCTTGGCGGAGCGGGAGTCAAAACGCTCGCAGCCTCCCTTGCGGATGGAATAGGTGCCGTAACTCTCCGTGGAGCCGGGTACCGGATACTGGAGCTCATGATAGCTCTTTCCGTCCGAGTCCTTCACGCTGTGCACGGACAGCAGGGACTCGTAATTGCCGGTACGCAGGGGAATCACCCTGAATGTGTCTTCGAGGGAGGTGGTCTGTTCGTGCAGCAGCTTGTTTTCCACAGGTACGATGTTGATGCCCGCATGAAGCTCCTCCAGGATTTCCGGAGTGAAATGGGCGGGGAATACGATTTTCACCCACACCAGCTTTCCCTGCATCTTTTCCCGCACACGCTCCCCGAAACAGGAAGACAAGGCTTTCGGCAGGGGCTCCTTGTCAACCTCATCGAGGGGGACCGGTTGCGAAACCCGCAGGAAATGCTTGTTGTAGAGTTCCATCACCTCCTTGTCTATGACGGACATCACATCATAGCTCCGGAAGAAGGCACGGGTGGATTCCTCCGGCAACCGGCTTTTCTCATAGATGCCCGGCTCCATCCGGATGGGGTTTCCACCGGCGGACCATTCCGTGCACGGAAGCAGGAACAGGTATTCATAGCTTTCGGTAAGGTTAGGGAAGTCAAGATAGAAAGAGACATTTTCCAGGTCCGTCAGCGAGTCGTCCACCGCCAGGCCGACCCACACCGTGCGGGCGGGCATCCTTGTTTCCGCTCGGGCAATCATGGTTTTCGACAGGGTATGGTCCACCTGATAGAGTATATCGTCACACACCATGTATTCCACATCGGCTTTGTGCAACAGGGTGTCACAGGCCGGATAAAAGGAAATGCTTCCGGCGGACAGCTTCTGGGTCAGTAGGTCATTCTCATAATACATGCCCGACTCTTTCGTAATCAGGTAGCCGGGTTCGATGGGAGAGGCATGCACGACACCATGCGCGGGAAGTGCCGAGGTCAGTATGTCCGGTGTCAGAATGCGGGCGGTTTTTTCCAGCAGCCGTGTCTCAATGGCCGTGAAGTCTTCCCCCAGCATATACAGTTCGTTGGACAGCGCCTCAAGCATCAGCTTGACGACAGGGTCAAAATTTTCCGCTTTCTTGATTCCCCAGAACGCCGCCGCGTATTTCAGCATACGGTTCCTGATCTGCTCCTTGTTATATTTCTCCATACTCATACGCTTGTCATCGGGTTGAAATGGGTCCTAAATAAATCACATAGTAAAAGCAACGCTTCTCTCCGGTATGCACCAGATTGCCATAGACATATACCTGCACGCGTTTTTTTATGGTCGAAGCCTCGAACACATTGTCCTGCCGGGTGGTATCGTCGATAATGACCCGGACGTTCACATTCGTAAGACGCTTCTCGTACCGGGTGATGGCTTGGGTGATATAATCGGAAAACTGCCCTTCCCAGCGGGTATGCGAAATGATACTCTCAAAATCAAGATAAAAAATCTCGCAGCCGAACTCCTTGTCAAAGGCGTGCTCCCCGGGAGCCGTGTCAATCAGCATCTCGATGAACTGGTCGATGGACTCTATCTCCGTACAGGACGCGAGGCGGCTGTTTTCCACATCCTCGCTGAGCAAGGCTCCAAAATCCAGAGGCAGTTTGCAAAATTTCGTTTCCATACTTGTCAGCGCCATTCGTTATTCTCAAATTCGTCGTCACTGAATTGCAATATCCTTGCGGCAAACAGGAGTATGATGCTGCTTTTTTGGTTCATACGGTCAACCTTACGCTGCAAACGGATGCAGTTCCCTTCCACGAAACGCAGGACGAATACGGCTTCCTGGTCCGGTTTGTCTTTCCGGTAAACCCGCAGGTCACCGTCCTCGCATGGTTGGCTGTAGGCACCCCACCGCAGCAGGCCGTCACCCGGCATACCAGTAAGGGTACAGGTAACGAAACCGCCGTATGCCTCACCTTCCGGCAATCCGTCACGGTTAGTATTCCGTTTGAATTGCAGGTCAAATTCTTCTACCGTGTATGTCTCGTGACATACGGACAGCTTCATCGCATAACGGTCATTCACCGTTCCGGGCTCTTTCCGTTTAAACAAGGCAGCAAACCAGTTCATAATCTCATTTCAAATTTAGGTGACACGAATCGCCGGCTTCCATTTCCCCGAAATGGATAAGCAGCGAGGTACAACTCTCTTTCACGGTCGAATGCACATGGAAATCCAGACATTGGGCTCCCTTGAACCGGATGGTTTCCTTCGGTGTCCCCAGCTTTCCCGAGGTGTTCATCACCTCCCCGCTTTTCAGGATGCGTGAATTGAACATCCATTCCAGCAATTCCTTCGAGGGAAATCCGGCTATGCTTACCTGCATCTGTCCCCCGGTGGTCTTTCCGACCGCTTGCCCGCATGGGGTCGTCGGCTTCCGGAAGTCATATTCATAACTCAACAGGTCGTAAGCCTGCACCTCATCATGTTCCGAGGGCTCGGCGGTCCAAAGTTTGATATACGATTGTGCACTCATAATATCCGTAATCTTTTATTCGTCCTCACTCATCAGATTAGTTTGCAGCATGGCAGTCAGGGTCCGTTCCGGATTCATGCGTGACTCCACGAACAATACTGTGTCCTGACTGTCCAGATGCTTGCGCGAATAGGCTCGCAGGTAGGCTTTGAATGCTTGTACCTTCGTGCGGTATTCGTCTAAGGGAAGTGCGAAGATGTCTTGCTCTCCCAATCGCTCCAGCCCGTATTTTCCCAATTCATCCTCAAATGATTTTTTTGACAAACCATTAGAAATGATATAAATAATTAATACCTTATACTGCGCCATATCTCTAATCAACTTAACTTAAGAATAAAAATACGTGTTATTATGAATCCTAAATACATACCTATCAAGATTAAGTAAAAAGGAAATATGTACACATTATACAATATATCCTTATTTAAAAACACTATAAAAAAACAGAGAAACATCACCAGTAAAAACATATAATTCAATCTTGATAAAGAACGGAAAATCCAACTATCATTCTTTGCTTGTTTCAATTTTTGATATGTATAAAAACTGGCAATAGCACCTAGTAATAAAAATGTGCGATACCAAACTCCTGTAAAAGTATATGGATACAATAAATTTAAAGAAATCAGAATCACGACAAACATATTACTTAAATCATTATATAATATACTATTTTTCATTCAGATTTTTTCTTTTGAAATATCGGTTCAACATGTTCTTTTCGCACAACATTAGTATTATCTTTAGGCAATACTAATGTTTTTGAATATAATTGTTCTATTATCCTAGCTATTTTGAATTTATTAATAATCGAAGGCTTTACAACTTTTTGTGGCTTAGGGTTAAAATAAAAATATTCACTTTTAAACTTTTGTTGTTCATTATATCTATAATTATGCTCAACAGAATGTTCTATAAAAGTATTTTTAACAGTATCTACAGAAGTTACTTGATAATAATCCTGTATTGCATAAGCTAATCCTGGCAAAAAATAATTACCTCCTCCATTCGAAAAATTATCAGGATTTGGCATTGCAATAGGTTCTCTCATCGTATAGTGCGTTTTAGGTATTTGGGTTTCAGACCATGGTCCTGGATAATGAGAATTTCCATTACCTACATTTTTGTAATATATAACAGCGGCAATATAACACAAACAACCACCAGCCCAAACAAATGGAAGTAAAATATCATCCGCAACTCCTATTCCTGTAACATCATCTACCATAATTGATAAAGACAAAGCAGAAGTTGCTTTTAGAACATTTTCAGGAGTAAACCATGAATCATCATATTGTTCTAAATGTGTGTTACAAATTTTAGAACTAGCTCTATATGCTTTAGGAGAAATATCTAATTTACATACATTATATGAATCATAGATAAGCGTAGTTTTATTAATACTAGTAGATACAGGGATATTTTCATAAAATGCATAACCGCAATTCTCAACATATCCTTCATATAAGTCACCAGAACTTAATAAATTGGTATATAAATCCAACGAAATAATATTTGATTCATTTCTTCCTTGCATAACTATTTCACCCACCGATTATCAAATTCAATACCATTCACGCTTACACTTTCAGGAGACAAAATCAAGGTAGTTGACAAGCCTTGTCCCAAAGATTCAATAACCCGTTTCAAGTTGACGCAATATGCATTCGTGAACGCCACCTCAAATATCACCCCGGACGTACCGGTCTTGAACAGCACCGCCCCGCTCTTTTTCATCCACGGTTTCACGGCCCATCCGTAGATGTTGTTCTTCACTGTTTGCGAAAGGGTTATCATGATGCGTCCGCCGCGCACTTCCCCTTCCGGCTGGTTCTTTATGCCATCGACAGGCTGGTGAAAACCGATTTTGAACTGTTCCACTGCATACTCGTCACCGTCAACACTGAATATGACATTCACATTGCTGTCCACTTGCGGAAAACTAAAGAGTCCCATAACATTGTTGTTTTTAAAATACCCACTGATTTTCAAATTCCTCCGACCCGAACGTCAGCTTCTGAGCCTGCACGGTCAGCTTGGTTGCGATATAGCTCTTCCCCTGCCGGATATAGCTGATTTCCATATCCACACAGGTCGCTTTCTCAAAAAGTATCTTTTCGAGCGTGGAACCCTGGTTGTCATGGACCACGATGGCTCCGTTCTGATACTTGCGGGCATCCAGCATCCACTGGATCATGTCACGGTTGGGAAGATGGGGGTAAGTCACATAGAACGTACCGCCTTTCACTTCGGTCTGGGCCTGTCCTTTGATGTCTATCCCCTGGGCGAACCCGAACTCACAGCCGATAAGCTGGTAACTGTCCTTATACATATCGACCAGTGAGGAAGCGGCAAGATTGCCGATCTTTAAGAATACTGTATATCCAAACATACTGTACTTGATTATTGGTGAATATTCCAGGTTAATTCATTCTGTTCGTCCAGACCCACCTCCAGATTTTTTCCTTTGCACAGCTCTTCATTGATGATAAGCCGCGAAATCGGTCTGCGCAGGTAGTTGCGGATAACCCCGGCAACCTGGCGGGCGCCGTATTTGGGAGTGAATCCTTTGTGGGCTAGCATTTTACGGGCATCGTCACTGATGGTGATACCGATACCTTGCTTGTCCAGCAGTTTCCTGACACTGTTGAACTGTATATCGAATATCTTCAACAGGATGTCTTCACGGATAGGAGAGAACGGGACGATTTCCGACAGACGCGCCAGGAACTCCGGACGGAAATACTGCCCCATCACCTCCATGATCTGGGTGGTAGCCGGCACATTGCCCGATTCCAACTGCTTCGTCAGCCATTCGCTGCCCACATTGGAAGTGAATAGCACGATGGAGTTGGAGAAGTCCCCTTCCTTGCCCAGACGGTCATGCAGTTTCCCTTCATCCATGATTTGCAGGAAAATATCATAGACGGACGGATGCGCTTTCTCTATCTCGTCAAAGAGGACCACCGCGTAGGGTTGCTGGCGGATTTTATTCACCAGCATACCGCCCTCCTCATAGCCCACGTATCCCGGAGGCGCCCCGTAAAGCAGGGCGGCGGAGTGCTCCTCCTTGAATTCGGACATATCAAAACGAATCATGGACTTTTCATCGTTGAACAGCGCCTCCGCCAGTGCCTTGGCAAGTTCGGTCTTGCCGGTACCGGTAGGTCCCAGCAGGAAGAAGGAGCCGATGGGCTGGCCCGGCTTGTTCATACCGCTGCGGGATTCAAGAATGGCATCGGTCAGCGTTTTCAGCGCCTGGTCTTGACCGACAACCCGACGGCGCAGGTAGTCTTCCATATTGAGCAGGCGTTCCTTCTCTTGCGATTGTATCTTGCCGATAGGAATGCCCGTCTTGCTGGCGACAACGGCGGCAACCTCATAAATTCCTACCTCCTCTATGCTCTTTTCCGCAAATGACAGGATGGCGGCCAGTGCGCTCCGCAGGTAAGCCGCCAGCTCTTCATACTCCTGCAATTCATGGATATCCGCCTCATCGGAAACCACGCCCAAAAGGATGGGGCTTAATTTGTTGTGCATCAGGAAAAGCAGCGTTTTCAGCTCTTCCGCCTTTTCTTGAGGAGTTTTTTCCTCCTTTTCTATCTCGTCCAGTCGGGCAAGCAAGGCTTCCGTATCCTTCCTTCCTGTTTCATTGACCATCTTGATGGCCGAAAGTGTCATGTCCAGCAGGCCGATGGCGGAGTCGGGCAAACGGCGGTCTTTCACATACCGCTTGGCAAGGCGCACGCATTCCGCCACGGCATCGTCGCTGATTCCCACCCGGTGGTACTCCACGTATGATTGCCGGACGGAATGCAGCATCTGTATGGCGGACTTCAAATCCGGCTCATTGACCTGCACCACCTCAAAACGGCGGTTGAACGCATGGTCAGGCTCTATAATCTTACGGTATTCGTCAATGGTGGTGGCGCCGATAACGGTCAGGTCGCCGTGCGACAATTCGGGCTTCAGCACATTGCCGGCACCGGAATTGCCCTGCCGGCTGTCCAGCAGGATATGAATCTCGTCAATGAACAGGATGGCGTTGTCAATGCCGCGCAACTCTTTCACGATGTTTTTCAAACGGTCCTCTATCTCCCCCTTGTAGGTGGCGCCTGCTATGAGCGAGGCATTGTCAAGCTCAAACACACGGGCTCCCTCCAGGAACGAAGGCACCTTATGGTTGACTATGTTCCATGCAAGCCCGTACACTAGGGCTGTTTTCCCCACCCCGGCATCACCGACAATCAGCACGTTCGATTTGCTGCGGCTGCCCAGCACCTCCATGACCATGCGGTTCTCCCGGTCACGGTTGATGGTCGGGTAAAGTCTGTCTGCCGCGGTGGCGGTAAGGTCCACGCAATACTTGGCGAGAAAGGAAGTGGAAGAGGAAACGGAGCTTTGAATGAAACTCTCCGGCACGTTGCCGGAGACTCCCGCCGGTTCGTTGCCTGTATATATGGAATGGATATCTTTCTCCAGGATAGGGAAAGACCTGAGCTGGTCACTGGAAAAGGCGATGCCCGGTTTCGTCAGTGCCAGCAACACGCAGATGGGATTGATGTCAAACAGCCCCATCTGTATCCGAGCGTCGTCAGCTGCACGGAAAACGGCGTCAATCTTCTCCGACGGCTTGATTTCGGCGAACCGGGTGGATTTCGGACATTGTTCGATATGGACATCCGCCCATTCCTCCAGATACCCCAAATCCTTACCTATACTTATTATAAAATCTCTTAGCCCTACATCTTTATGAAGTAGAGCCTTCAACAAATGCGAGGGAGTATAACACTCGTTCGCATTTTCACGAGCCACTGCAAGTGCTATGTTAAGCGCAATTTTTACAGAATCATCAAGATTAATGAAACCAACTCCTGTATCCATAATCAATAAGATTTAAAAATTGCGCAGGAGAACATTGCAAATATAAGGCAAAAAAATAAGCCCGCCACTTTTCTAAGCAGTTTTTTTATGTTAACGAACATAATTTTTGAAAAAACCAAAAAATATCGCAAAAAATTTCCCGAAAAACTTTTGTAATTTTCAGAAAGCTCCATATATTAGCCGCCGGAAATTGAAAGCTAAAGGTGAGGAGGCGCCGAACCGCCGGTAGCCGGAAATTCCGTAATCAACTTTTTTACAAACTTTAAAACTTTGAGAATATGGCATTTAAAGCGTCATTTAAGTTTTCAGACTCAAGAGAGTTTGATGTATTGAGATGGGATGTCAAGTTCAATCGCGATGTGGATCCCAAAGGCCGTCCGGCATCTGACATCTATGGTGGTAAAATCTATGTAGAAGTTGAATCTACTCCGGACACCATTGTGTTGGACAAGATGTTCAAACAGTATCAGCCCGTAAACGGAAGCATCGTCTTCAAAAAAGCGGATGAGGATGCCAAGATGAAAGAATTGGTATTTGAGAACGGTTACGTGGTGGAATACGAGGAGGCACTGAATGTGGCCAACCCCTATCCGATGACAATCAAGTTCGCCATTTCCGCACAGACAGTGAAGATGGACGAGGCTACATTTGTACAGGATTGGCCGGAAAATAACTAACGGTTGTTTTCTAATCAAAGTTTTTAAGGTGCCGGAATATACCAATTCCGGTTATTTCGGCTCAGCGGAAATTTCTGGTTGGTAAGTTTTAAAATTAGCTATCTTTGCTTACCTTTGTTTTATGAAACCCGAACGACTCCTTCGTGCCATCC
>OBUU01000036.1_pt1 | contig 106226 bp, 135 predicted proteins | sample 1475981 | NCBI WGS metagenome assembly OBUU01 (sample SAMEA2579966, study PRJEB22360) | human gut metagenome | biome: human gut; feature: human-associated habitat; material: faeces | place: Denmark | collected 2008/2010 | reverse complement strand
CTGCAATAATAAAGCTTCTGGTAAACCAATACAGCGCTTCCTTTAAGTCCAGCATAGGCGCGTCCTCAAACGCTTCCATATCGGGGATGGCATCTCCCATCCAATCCAGTACTACAAGGTCGCCGCACTGCTCGATTGACGGATGGCGGTTGCAACTGGTTGGGTGATCTGTATACCCAACCACCTGTACCATAAAATATTTGTTACGGTACATCTCAAACTCTGGATTTCGGTCGGCAAAGCAAGGCATAAAGCAAATTGAAATGACGTCTCCTATCCTGAACTTAAACTTTTTTGGTTTGGGACGCTTTACTGTTTTGGGCGGCCCCTGGGGGGATTCCAGCTTCTTGCGCAGCCGATCCAGCACACGTTGCCGACTGCGGCGGTCCGACTCGCTGGCTCCTTCCCATTCCGCCATCGCCGCCCCGTTGTCCAATACTTCCAGAGCGTTGCGCAGCGTATCCTCCGTCATCTGGCCCAGCTTCCACTGGACGTCCGCCAGGATCAGCCGGAATACAGGGAGATCTTCCTCGCCCAGCCGCAGCTCCTTCCAGACCAGGGCCGCCGCCTCTTCCGGCGTGTGACCCTCATAAAGCTGTTCATAGTATTCATCCTTGATATCCAGCGGAAGATCGCCGCCATACAACGAGGTGTCCCATGTACCCATCTATCCTATTTTCCTCCTTTTTCATTCAGTGTCCGAAGCCAGGCGGCACGGTCTCTTCCAGCATACACAGCAGCTCGTTCTCTGTGATGTCACCGACCATCTCCGCAAGAACTTTTACTGTATTGCTGTATTTGTCAGATCCCATCTTCTCCGGGCTAATGCTTCTAATCCGGTTGTATGCTGCTGCATACAGTTCATCAAAGTAGATGGTCATATAGAACATCTCTTTGGCTCGGGCATCATTTTTATCTGTCGCTTTTGCAACAACAGTTAAATCTACTCTTTTATCCCCAAATTTACCACTAGCATTATGTGAGGCAAGTCTTCTTTCCGGCTCAACAGTCATACCGACATAAACTACATCATTCTTGGGCGGTATATTTAGTACATAGACACAATAGCCGCGTTCCAGTTTCTGATTCGCCCTCGCCTCTACCTTGGCCTTTACTTCACATCTAATTTTTGTAAAATATTCTTTGTAATCTTCTGTTCCTGCATACGTTACGATGGCAGACCCATCTACAACCGTGACTAAGTAGTCGTAAGCGGAGTTTTTGATAGACTGAATATAGCTTTTCAGTTCATTTCTTTCGAGGGTGTTTGCGCCAACACCAAGTGCATCCAGTAGTTCTCCTTCTAATTCAGAAGTAGAGGGGACATAGGCCCCTATGGTCGCTTGATCAAACTTTCCGATGTCCTGGATATTTGTCAGCGTCTTTGTATACTCCTCATACTCCTGGATAGACTCAAAATACGTCTCAAATGTACGAACCCCACGATTGATATCATTTATAACGCGATTGTAGCCATCAACCAAATTGGGATAAACCATGTCTGCGACCGTGCGACACAGCTCCTGGAGGCCTTTGAACAATATAACACTGCCTGCTGCTATTAGAGTAAATGCTCCAGCAGAAAGGACTACCGTTAACGCCATGCGGCCATCAGGATCAATTTTTGTTATGGGAGCATTTTCAACATACAAATACTGAATATATTGAGTTGGATTATCTGGTGTTCCCTTCAATGGGTCCATTGCGGTAAACCGTTTATTGGGGGCATCGTACATCCGCGCCTTGGCGTAGAACTGGTCCAGCACATCGTCATACTCATGGGTAGCATAGGTCAGTTCCGGGAGCAGGATACGGAACCCCTGGTCTACGGTGATGTCTGTATAAGCGCGCACCTCACCCCAGTCGGTGTAGTCCGCCCGGGCCGTGACACGGCCATACTGGTCGGAGAGATTCACCACGCTGCCCAGCCGGTCGGTGTGAACATAGGCCATGTTCACGCATTTCTGAATGTTCTGCCCCCACCAATCGCTGCCCTCGCCAGTGACCTTTACCTGAACCTTATCCAGGCCGTAGACATAGCGGAAGTCATAGCCATCTTCCTCGGATTTCATCAAAACCCGCTGATCGACATCCAGCCGGGTGTAGTCGATCACATAGTCTGCCTTCACGACCTCGGGGCCATGGGGGCCTCCCACCGTGGTCTCGATGCTGGGACTCTGGCAGTGGAAGTCTGTGTAGCCGTGGGTGTTGTCCTCCAAGATCAGCTCCGACCCGACGCGCACACCCAGGCCATTGAAAGTGTAGAGACTTGCCTCACCAGCCTTGTTAGTGCCCTGGACCATACGGTTGGTCTCATCATACTTGTAGGTAGCGATGGTGATGGTCTCTGGCCCGGTGGTAGTGGGGGAGCAGATTTCCTCTTCCTTCACCAAATTACCGCGCTTGTCGTAGGTATAGCCGTAATTATGGATACGGGTGATCGTCTGCTCATAGCCGCATACTCTCTTGGCCGTCATTTGATTCAGGTCGTTATACTGGTAGGTGTCCAGATCCTTTGTTGTTGGACCGGCCTCCTGCAATAGGTTGCCCAGGGTGTCATAGGTGTAAGTATAGGAGAGAGTGTTGTAAGGATAGATCTCCAGCTTGCGGGTGCTGCCGGTCAAACGGTTCAAAGCGTCATAGGTATAGTCTGTATGGCTTTTCTTGTTTTCCACCGCATCGCTGTCCCGCTGGAACTCATGGGTCACGTTACCCTCAGCATCGTAGGTATACTCAAACTTGATAGATGGCGTCTTGTTGTAGAGTTGGAAGGGGTCGATATCTACCGTCTTAATCAGATTCCCCTCGGCATCGTAGGTGTACTCCTCCACCCAGCCATTGGGGTAGTGCAGCTTCACCGGCCGGTTGGCATCGTCATAGGTATAGGCATAAGTGCCCTTGTCCGGGTCGATCACACTGGTCAGATTGTTGACCGCATCGTAGAAATTTGAAACGATGCCTCCGTCCGGATACTTTACCGTAACCTGATTGCCCACCTCGTCGTAGGTGTATTCGGTCACATTTCCCTTGTGGTCAGTGGCCTTTTTGAGTTGTCTCAGCAGGTCCAATTCAAAGGTGTTGGTGCCGGTCCAGTCATCCATTTGGATCAGTTCGCCTACCTTGTTGTACTGGTAGGAGACCGCTTTACCCCCATTGTAATTGATGCTCTGCACCAAATCAAGGGCTGTGTAGGAATATTCTGTGACATAGCCGTCGGCATCAGTCTTAGACACCAAGTTTCCATTGCCGTCGTAGACGTACAGGGTGCTGTCGCCCAAGGCGTTGATCTCCTTGGTCACCAGGTTTCTGCCGTCATACTCGTACAGGGTGATCTCATGGCTGTCCACGTTATTGACTGTATCCATACGATGGAGATCCATGGAGATAAGCTGGTCATTCTTGTTATAGGTAAAGACCGCTTCAGTTCCAAGAGCGTCTATGGTCTTCACAATATTGCCGTTGCCGTCGTAGATGTACTCGGTCAGGTTGCCGTTCTTGTCCCGCACTGCAGTGATCCGGCCAATGGCGTCGTAGCGGAACCACTGTGTATTGCCCCGGCGGTCTGTCTGGCCCACCACCCGGTCCATTGCATCATACAGGTAGGTGGAAGTTCCTGCCGCGTCAGTCAAGGAGGTCAGGTTGTAATTGGCGTCATAGACATAGCTGGTGGTCACGCCCTTGGCGTTGGTCTCTGTACTCACGTTACCCACCGCATCGTAGGTATAGGTGGTGGCATTCCCCTTTGCATCGGTGACCTTGACCACCCGGTCCATCGCGTCGTACTCAAAGGAAGTAGAGAAGCCCAGGGCATTGGTCATCTGGGTAAGGCGGCCATTTTCATCATAGGTGTATGCTGTCACTGCACCCTCTTCGTCAATTGCCTTGATCATCCGGCCGTCTGCATCGTACTCGTTTGTGGAGGGATTGCCCTCAGCATTAATTTGCTCTACCACCCGGTTCAGTCCATCGTAGACATATCGGGTAGTATTGCCGTTGCCATCGGTCTCCGAGACGACATTTCCATTTCCGTCATAAGTGTAGAAGAAGGTATACCCCTCGGCATCGGTATAGCTTGTAAGTTGATTTCTGGCGTCATAGGTGTAGCTGGTCACATTGCCTTCTGGGTCAGTGGTCTTCACGATATTCCCATTGGCATCATACTGGGCATAGGTGACACCGCCATTGGCATCGGTAATGGAGAGTGCCCGGCCCAGTTTATCGTAGGTGTAGGAGGTGGTATTGCCCACAGCATCGGTGGTGGAGGTCAGATTTCCGTTGACATCGTAGACGTTGCTGGTAACGCCTCCCATGGTGTCGGTCGTAGAGAGCAGGTTGCCCGCCGCATCGTAGGTAAAGCTGGTAACCCCACCCATGGCGTTAGTGATAGAGCTCATGCGGCCATCGGCATCATAGGCGTAGGAGACCACGTTGCCCAACGCATCGGTTGTGGAGAGCAAATTTCCATTGGCGTCATAGACGTTGCTGGTTTCAGTGCCATCCTTATTGGTGGTACCCACTACTCGTCCTAATCTGTCATAGAGGAATGTCGTGGTGTGTCCTAGAGCGTCGGTCTGAGAGGTCTTCCGGTCACGTTCATCATAGGTATAGCGGGTGGTGTGTCCCATGGCGCTGGTAATCTTCAGCAGATTGCCGACCGCATCATACTCGTAGGTTGTTGTATTGCCCAGTGGGTCAGTCTGAGAAGTCCGTCGTCCATCTTTATCATAAGTGTAATGCCAGGTGTTACCGTTCTTATCAGCTTCCTGAATAAGCTGGCCAATGGCGTCATAAGTCTTACTGGCACTGTAGTTGAGGGCGTCGGTCTCATTGGTCTGGCGGCCTTCATTGTCATAGGCATAAGTAGTCCGTGCTCCTCTGGCATCGGTAATCGCTGTAATACGTCCAAGCAGGTCATACTCATAACGGGTCACGCCTCCTTCCGAATCGGTGACCGTACTTTGATTGCCGACGGCATCATAGGTATAGCTGGTAGTACCGCCCAACGCATCGGTGACCGTGCTTACCCGGTCCGCAGCATCATAGGTATAAGTAGTCGTAGCCCCGTTAGCATCGGTGACGGAGGCGATATTGTTATCCCCATCGTAGGTATATGTGGTCGTGAACCCCATGGGGGTTGTCTTGCTGAGCACGTTACCTACTGCATCATAGGTGGAACGTGTTACGCCGCCCATAGGATCAGTCATAGTGAGCATATGGCCATCGGCATCATAGGTATAGGATATCACACCGCCCATCTCGTTCGTGGTGGTAAGCACCTGCCCGTTGGCATCGTAGGTGTAAGAAACGCTGGAGCCATCAGCATAAGTAGTCTTTGTTACACGGCCCAGAGTATCGTATTCCTGCGCAGTGATGCGGCCCAATGCGTCAGTGAAGGAACTGGCCTGGTTCAGGGTATCATACTCCGTAGAGGTCTGGTTTCCCTCCGGGGTGGTGGTGGAGATCAGGTTTCCAACTTCATCATAGCTGTAATGTGTGGTCTGGCCAAGCGCGTCCACGCTGCTTACCATGCGGTTGTTGGCATCATAGGTATAGGTCGTTTTGGCGCCGGTGCGGTCTGTTTGGGAGAGCAGGTTGCCGTTAGCATCATATTCCATCACAGTGCTGTTGCCAAGCGCGTCTTTGGTTCGGGTATTATTTCCCACACCGTCATAGGCATAAGAGGTTTCAGCGCCGCGGGCATCGGTGGTAGAACTGGTACGCCCCGTACTGTCATAGACCGTGGTAGAAGTCCCGCCAGCAGGATCGGTGGAGGAGACCTGCCGGCCATCCTTGTCATACTTGTAGCTCCAGGTGCCGCCATTGGCAGTTGTCATAGAGATCATCTGCCCGGCTGCATCGTAGGTGTAGGTAGTAGAGTGACCGTTGGCATCCGTGGTCACAGTCATGTTGCCGCGCTCATCATATCCATAGGTCGTGGAGTTCCCCATCGGATCGGTCATCTTGAGGACTTGATTCTGGATATTTCGTTCGTAAGTGGTATGGTTACCCATCCAGTCGCTCTCGCTGGAATTGAAGCCGTTGCCGTCCACTACATAAGTTTGGATATTGCCCTGGGCATCGGTAGTCTTGACCAGCTTGCCAGCTTCGGTATATTCGTAGGTTACGGTATTTCCCTGGGTGTCGGTCTGGGATATCAGGCGGCCCTGCCCATCATATTCCATAGAACTCTTGTTGCCCTTGGCATCAGTGACGGATGTGCAGTTACCCGTGTTGTCATAGGTATAAGTGGTAGTGTTGCCCTCAGCATCCGTTTGAGAAAGCAGATTGCCCATAGCATCATACTCATAGGCGGTCGTATTACCCCTTCCATCTGTAGAGGTCAGGACCTGTCCATTCCCATTATAGGTATAGCTGGAGGTATTGCCGTTTCGGTCTATGAAGCTGGTGACATTTCGGTCTTCATCGTAGGAATAGCTTTCGCTGGTCCCATCGGGATAGGTGATAGCGGAGATGTTGCCATTATTATCGTGTTCATAATAGGTGGTATTGCCTTCACGGTCTGTCTCGGAAACCCTTTGATTCAACTCGTCGTAGCTGAATTTTTGCGTACCATTCTCATTGGTGGATTCAATGATGCGGCCAAGCTCGTCATACACGATGGATAAATAATAGCCATCGCTCCCGGTACTGGTGTTGCGGCGGTTTTCAGGATCATAGGTAAAATCAAAGGTGCCGATGTCGGCGGCGTACTGATGGATGACACGGCCTTCGGAGTCATAGGTATTCTCTACATACACCTCGCCCTTGAAGTTCTGAACTGTGGCGAGGAGGCCGTTTTCGTAGGTGTACCGGAGGCTGTCACCGTCCGGATTCTCTGCGGAGATCAGAGAATCACCGTCATAGCTGAGAAGAATGGAACGGCCTGTGCTGTCGGTTACGGTTTCCAGATTGCCTTCGCTATTGTAGGAGAGCGCAAAGGAACCAGTATCGTTGGAGATCCGAGTGAGCTGGTCTCCATTGTATGAGAGAGAAATAGTATTCCCATCTAAATAGGAAATGCGCTCTAACAGGCCGTTATCGCTGAAATCGTAGACAGTCCCATTCCGGTCAGACAGATGGAAGCCGGTGGAATCCCGATCCAAAGTGTAGGCAGAGCCAGCCTTGGCTTGATAAGAGCCATCGTAGATGAGGTCAAAATAAACGTCATGACCACCAGGTAGCGTTACTTTGGCATAGAGCAGGCCGGTTTCCAGGGAATAACTGTAATTGTGAGACCAGCCGTTTCCCAGAGCATGATTATGCTCCCCATCGGAGGACTCATAATAACGTATGAAGGATAGATCATTCCTGCCGTAGAGAGCAAAATCCTGATATTCCCAGCTAAAACTGCCGGTGAGTAGGTCAACAGGATCTTCTGTAAGTTCTCGATAAAGTTCCCAAAATTGAGCCCAATCCGCAAGATTATCCTCAGAATGGTCGATTTCAAAGGCCAGGAAGCTATTATAGACCGCTGCAATATCGGTGGTGGGCTCCAGAACGATTACATAGCGGGCACCGTCTTCGTATTCGGGCAGGAAGGGCTCGGCACCTTCACTTTCGACCACGCGACCGTCCCAGAGGATGTAGTTGATGATGGACTTGGCTGCGTCTTCCAGATCTCCATTGGAAGCAAATATCGAACCGCGATTGAAGATAACGTCATCATATGTCAGTTCCGGACGGGGGTCATCCGCCAACTCTGAGGAGGGGGATGACTCCGGGAGAGGGACCGACTCAGATGGAGCGGGTTCGATTGAGGGTGCACTTTCTTCGGGCAGAGGCACAACACTTTCTTCTGGAGCAGGGCTAACACTTTCTTCTGGAGTGGGTACTGCGCTTTCATTCGGCAACGGCTCAGTGGTTTCAGGCAGAGTGGGAGCCTCCGTTTCGACAGGAGGTGTAGATTCTTTCATGGCACCCTCTTGTTCAGGCATCATGGGCTCCTGTGTGGCTACACTTCCCTGGAGCTCAGGTAGGTCACCAGCCATTCCGACCGGAACATGAGAAGAGAGTGCGTTGGAGAGTTGCTCTGGCGTTCCTGTAGACTCAGAAGTTGGTTCATTTTCACTGGGAATGGGATTTTCCGACTCGAAAGGCAGGAGTTCTTCTGGCCCCCCTGGGACCGGCGTTGCAGATTCGTCTGGGGCGGGAAGCTCACTTTCTTCGGGAACAGGAGACTCTGTTTCTGTTGGGGGCAGATTTCCACTTTCCTCCGGTAGAGGTGTCTCCGTCTCAACAGGAGTCGGAGTATCGGTCACTTCGGGACTTGCGACCGGTGTTTCGGTCGGTAGTGGAGAGATGTTTTCCGGAGTAGGACCGCCCTTATACTTTTCCAATGGGAGCTTCTTTCCGGCGAAGCCATATGCGTAGTCACCAATAATCGCCTTCTGAGGTCGCATACCAGTAGCAGTCTCAGAGATAATATACATCCAATCTTCCCTGGAGAGTTGGTGGCCGGTAACTTCCTCGGCCTCCTCATCCGGATTATCAATATTATCTAGGACCCGGGTTCCATAGAGATAACCGACAAAGTCCGCCAGGAAGGGCTCAGGATCGGTGGTATCCCCCGGCACCAGCTCGACCTCATCACCAGTCCATTCATCCCCTTCCGCCATCTTGTAGAGCGCCAGACTGGCAGGTTGGGATTGTTCCAGGGTATAACCAACCTTAACCAGAGCGTTGTTACTCAGGTTTATGCCGCGATAGAAATAGTTGGTCATTTCCCCGTTGCTGTAAAGAGATATTTCCTCAGCATTGAGGACATTTTCCATGGTCATGTTCTTGAGCTCTGCAACTGTGGGAGCATAGTCGGGGTCTGCCGCAAAAGCAGCCATCGGCAACATCCCCAGAAGGAGCGCCAGGGTCAGGGTTGAAGCAACAACGCGTGAGAACCGTTTTCGTGCCTTCATATGTATACTCCTCTCATATCGTTCTGATAGCCCGACTTCCTTGGGACACCAGAAACTAGCCCCCTTTCCTTTTCTGAATATTGAAAATAAGTTTCCCAAAGAAGTCCTTCTATATATTGTAGTGGGCAAAAACGCAAAAATCGTGACATATAATATTAAAAAATTTGTCAAATTTAATGTTGTAAAATAAGAGAAAGAAGCAAATATGATAGCTCAAAATATTCTTTTAATAGTATCATTTTAAAAAAATATTATTTGAAAAAGTATATACTTAAAATGATAATAGAAACTAACTACACTTTTACCTGCTTCTAAGTGCTGTTAACTGCTGTAATGCCAATGGTTTTTAGAACAGATAAGAGTAGTTAAAAGTGGGTAAGTGTAGGTAATTCGTATATTATTTCTGTACCATTCATACAACCATATTCCTACACTTTTTGATGTGGTTGATTTTATTTCTACACCTATACTCCTACACTGAAAGCGAGCTTGGCAAGGTCTATTTTATTTTCTCAATCTCCTCTCGAAGCCAAGTAAATTCGCGGCGCGTGTAGACCTTTTCTGTGATGTCGGAGATCTTGTGACCTACCATATATTTGATGGCATACTCATCCACCCTATAGCGTTTTGCCATGGTCACAAAGTGGGTGCGACCATCGTGAGGACGGTGCTCGGGGTTTAGTTTCAATTCATCACGGATACGCTCGAAGGCTTTCTGATACCGAGCATAGGTCAACTCAAAGTTCTTCTTGTTTCGGTTGTTGGGGTCTGCCCAGTTAAGCAGATACGGGCTTCCGATTGCTTCTGCTTCTCGATATTTTTTGAGTACCAGGTCCTGAATACGGGAATGAATGGGGACAACACGATTCTCACCGGCATCCGTCTTCATGCCGCCTTGAAATGTCCAGCTCTCTAAATCCACATCCTTTAGTTCCAGTAGTCCCAGTTCCTGAGGGCGCCAGCCGGAGTAGCACTGGATAAGCAGGATGTCGATACCATGTTTCTCATCGATATTATTCCAGAGCAATTCCATTTCATCATCTGTAAAAGCGATATGCCCCTTCTTTACTTTCTGGATCTCTTTGACGGTTTCTTCCGTGAGGTTGAAGGTTCTGGAATAGTTTCGATCCACTAACTCATATTCCAACGCATAGTCCAGCATCATGTTAAACATGGATTTGATTTGGTTCTTCATGGTGGCTGTTGGATGCTGCTCTCTGCCTCGAACAGTGGCCACGCCCTCTTCCATGCAGCCTTTTACATGACGGGCTCGAATGTCCATAACTCGCATCTTGTAAACTGCCGAACAGTAAGGCCAGGCACTGGTCACCGCCTTTGTACTCTTGACGGTCTTTTCGTATTCTGGAAGCCACTTGTCATAGAGCTCCTGCATGGTGATGGCTGTTCCAAGGTCATATGGATTCTTGTTATATTCCACCAGAGCGGCATAGGCATCGTTATAGGTGGCGAAGTATGATTCCGGCTTGAGCGGTTTGCAAATGGGTCTGCCATTAGAAGTTTTCCCCACAGTTACCATGGCTCGGAATGGATTTCTCAAATTACGATTTTTGATCTCACTGATCTGACCAAAGCCATTCGGCAATCGCCGTCGCTTGTTGGATTTGCGAGGTCTTTTTATTTTTTCAGAAGGTTTCAGAGGATATCCGCAATGAGGACAGGCATTTGCCTTATCGCTCACTGGCAATTCGCACTCTGGGCATTGGGTCAGCATAGGTCATCCCTCTTTTTCAAGGCTTTAATTTCTCGGCGTTCGATTTTGTCAACGATACGGCCGCCTACCGCATGGAGTAGAAAAACGCTGCCCGCAAATAGTAGCGCCCCCCAGGCTCGCTGATTTTTGTTGTACTCTTTTACGCCGCCCTGCATAGTATAGACTTCATGCAAATGCTTGGCTGGGTTCACGTGTTTCTTCATTGGGTGTCTCCTTTCGCAAGATTTACAGTGGGTTTTATGGAGGTGTTCTATATGAAATACATGACGAATGCACAAATCGACGAGCTTAATTTGCTTTTGGATAAGCATGGGGCGGCTTTGACAGCATTTTATAACGAAGGAATGAGACAAGGCGCCAAAAATGTGATCCATGGTATGATGATTGGCGCGGCGATTATTGCTGGCGTTCAGATCACAAGGGCAATCATCAGAGCACACAAGCAAAAGAACTAAATAGGAATTGGGGTCGCTTAATCAGCGGCTCCTTTTTTTTGCCCCTTGCGCCGCCCGCTCTAATCATATATGATAAGTGTACGAATTGTCAAGCATATTCCTACACAATATTTTTGATTAAGATTTGAGGGCTGGATATGGTGATGAACGAGTGCTCCGCCTGTCCCCGGTGCGGCGGACGGTTGAAATACTACGACAGCGTGCCCAGACTGGTACGGACGAAAGGGCGGCAAACCTCCAGAGTTCCCATGCGCCGCCTGCGGTGCTCCGGCTGCGGGGCAATCCACCGGGAACTGGGCGGTCTGTTCTTCCCCTACAAGCAGTACGAGGCCGAAGTGATATTCGGCGTACTGGAGGGGCTTATCACCTGCGAGACCCTGGGGTTCGAGGATTACCCCTGCGAGATGACCATGCTCCGGTGGCTTTCGCAGAAAGCACAGCTCCTATTATGGAGAAATCCATAAGCGAAAGGAGTAAATGAGCATGAAACTGACACCTGTGGACCAGATACCGAAGATGAACGGCTATCACAAGCTGCAAGAGCTGATCGAGGAGTTTACGAACGGCGACGCTAAAATCGTAAAGGTGGAATTTAGCGAGACCGATTATAAATCCCCGGCGGTCTGCCGGTCTTGTCTGGCCGCGGCCATCAAGCGGTCGAAGCGTCCGGTCAAGGTATGGCGTCGTGGAAATGAGATATTCCTGAGCAGGGATGTTTGACAAAGGATCGAGCCACCGTAACAGGCGGCTCTTTTCTTTTTCGGACGCAGGAATTGCACAGCCCTTTATGGAGGTGATTTCAATGGACAAAATCAAAGCACTCAACACCAAAGTCATGGCAAAAGACTTCGGACGGGTAGGCTTGGGCACACTGGCCATTGTAGCCGGAGCATTTCTGTGGGGCAAGTTTTTGTACGGCAGAGGTGTGCGCGGCTGCCAACGCTGGATGTGCGAGACGTTTCCGGACGAATACGAAAGCATGACGGAAAAGGTCGCTGATATGCTGGAACAGGACCATTGAACAGGCCAAAACAGATTGAGCCGCTCTCGCGGCGGCTCTTTCTTTTGTCTCCGGCGGTTATATTTCTAATTTAGATTAGCCCGATTTAACCTAAGTTAGAAAACGGGCCCCGCAGATTTTGCAATTCCTATTATGGAAAGGAAACGGATAGATGCTGGTGGAAATCCAGCGGTGAGACACGAAGGCGTGCCGCCAAGTAATAACTTAATCAAAGATGGCACCCACCGGGCAACGGTTTTCGTTGGGCCGACCCTGAAGTCGTTTCCTTTTCTTTTTTCGCGCCGATTCAACAGGGGCCTTTATGGAGGTGAAGGTTATGAACACCAGGAAAATTCTTAGCGCGATCGGAACATTCGCGGTTGTGGGCGCGGTATCCACGGCAGGCGCGGCACTATGGACGAAGGTTCTGAACAGGAAGTTTCAAATGGTACAGCTCAAACTGACACACCCGAAGTCAGACAAAATCATATTCGTCGACTTCAAGAAGGCAAAGAGGGGCCGCTGACGCAGCGGCTCTTCCTTTTTTTTTCATCCGCACAAAAGGCCGTCTCCTTTATGGAGACAAAACTTTTTAGGAGGTAATCAAGGATGAACAAGCAGAAATGGACAGAGAAGCCGGTCACCTGGGGCGGATATCTCAAACTCAGCGGCATTGTGACAGTCATCGGCGCGATTTTCAGCGCGGTGTATATCATTGCCATGTTTGAGCCGGCCTGGTGGATCGGGATTCGGAAGACGGTTGGAAAGACGTTCAACCATTGGGCCCGGAAAAGGAATCGTTTCTAAAGGGCGGGAGCCGCTGCAACAGGCGGCTCCTTTTCTTTTTCTTTCCACCGAGGTTGTTTTTACGAAAACGGGGCTGCGCCCTTAGAATAGCCGTTGAAAGGAGGCAGACGCCGATGAATGAACAAGAGTTCCATCCGGGCTCCGTCCCTGTGGCGGTGGTGGCCCGTGTTTATGGAAAAGACGCGTCCTGGGTGAGGGCCGGAATTATCTCCGGCTGGCTGCCCATCGGCAAGGCGACCCGGAACGGCAATCTGGTGGCCAGCATTGAGGAGATGGATTCCCGGTATGGCCGGATCAATTTCTACATCTCGCCAAAACGATTGTACGAGGAAACCGGATATTTCTGGAGAGGAGAACGACGATGAGAAATGACATGCGCCCGGAGCTTTCGCAGAAGAACCCCTACTGGATCGGCAAGCACCGCTACTACGAGCTGAAGCATTTCTGCCTGCAATACCCCATTTGGAAAAAGGCCCGACTGGCCCTGGATGGGCTGAGCAGGCGGCCGGCCGACCTCCAGGTCTTTGTGAGCTGCGGGCAGGCGAAGGGCGACCCAACAGAGCGGTGCGCCCAGTCCCGGATATTCTTCGGGGAGCGCATGGAGATGGTGGAGCAGGCGGCCATCGAGGCGGAGCCCGACCTCTACTCCTATCTGCTGCGGGGCGTGACCGAGGGGCTGTCCTACGATGCGCTGAAGATGAAGTATGATATTCCCTGCTGCCGGGACGTCTATTACGCCGCGTACAGACGGTTCTTCTGGCTGCTGAGCAAGAGGAGGGATTGAGGTTGCGGGTTGTGGACGTGGCTGTCCGGCAATGCTACCGGTTCAACTGCCCGAACTGCGGGAGCAGGCTGGAGGCCGACTGCGGCGATCTGGTGGACATCGGCGGAAAGACAAGCCGGTTCTGGTGCCCGGTCTGCCGGAAGGAGCGGTATGTTCCATGGAGTGCCCTAAGGAAACGGGTTGTGTACGAGGACAAGTCCGCGGAATAGGCAGGCTCCTTTATGGAGGTGAAATGCCATGAAGAAAACGATTTTGGAAAAGGTGGCGGACAACAAGTTCAATGCTGTGAAACAGTTAGTCCGATTCATTCGGGAAAATGACAAGAACCCGGGTGGATTTGAAGACTTATGGGAAAACAGTTTTGCGCTTGAGGACGAATTAGATGAAATCATACTTCGGATAGCGCACATCATCGAATTGGAAAAAGCATTAGAAGAATACGAAGAGTAAGGATTGGGCCTGCGGAAACGCGGGCTCTTTCCTTTTTGTATTTCGCAGAAACGGCAGCGGCTATTATGGAGGTGATACCATTATGACTTACAAGCAAATCGAGGCAAGCCGGGAGCTGAGGCTTTGGATCGGACAGGTGATCGTGCCCGCCGTTACGATGGCGGTCGCGTTGGCGTCCATTCCGGAGGTCAGGAACGCGGCTTCCACAAAGCTGGAACAGCTGAAATGGAAACTCAAATCCAGGAGCAAGGGCTGAGCAGGCCCTTTGCTTTCTATTTTCCATACGCAGCCGGCCGGAAAGCGTGTTAGAGTGATATCCTGAAAAATTCCCGGGTGGAAAATTTGAGAAAACAGTGTCAAAGGAGGGGTTGAATTTGGAGATTATTGCAGCGATTGCGGCGCTTTGTATCGGAATTTTGATCGGTATGCGTCTGTTCCAGGATCGTCCGGTCGGCGACCTGCGGGTGGACCATTCCGATTTCGCGGACGAAGGTCCTCATTTATATCTTGAGCTGGATACGGATATACGAACCGTTATGCGAAAGAAACGGGTGGTCTTCCGGGTCAAGGTAAAGGACTTCCTGCCGCACGAATGACATAGGCCTTTATGGAGGTGTATTGTAATGAAGAAATTGAAACTCTGGATGACACAGTGGCTGGTCGATATCGGCTCCTGCTTGACGGAACTGGGAGACCGTATGATTTGGAAAGGGGTCGATATGGGCGACGACCTTCTCAGAGATGACGATGAATTGTTGAAATACGCGAAAAAGAAGGGGATCGTCCGATAACGGGCGCCCCTTTCTTTTCATTTCGATATATACTTGTGCAACCAATCCGGCAAATCAGGATCGTCAATGGTCCAGGAGGTCTTTCGCCGCTCGGAATGGACCCATTCGTTTTCCCGACCATCGAAAATCCTTTTCCGTCCACATCTGTAAAGGACAATTTGGCCATCTTCCAGGCGATACTCATTCCAATAATAACTATGCGTGACACGGCCAGGTCTCTCTTGCGTAGCATAAATCGTCATGGGTATAAGCCATCCTTTCCGAAGAATAATAGTTCTTTTTATGAGTATAGCACCACAGCCCTGCGGCCGCAAGAGACATCGAACGCCGGGTACGCACGAATAACATCGGCTATTATGGAGCCAATTCTGATTTTTGAAAGGAGAAAAAGCATATGGCAGAGATTAAAACGTTGTTGGATGATGTGATCGAGACGGAGCTCGCGAATCTGCGGACCCTTCCGTCCGGAAACGAGGAGAGAGCGAAAGCGATCCGGGATCTGGCGGCGCTGCACAAGCTGCGTATCGAGGAGATCAGGGCCCAGGCCGACGTGGATGAGAAGTCCGAGCGGCGGGAGATGGACGGCAGACAGCGCAGGGAGGAGCTTGCCTGCAAGGATGCCGACCGCGCCCGTGAGGAGGAGCTTCAGAACCGTCAGCTTCGGGAGCAGAAGATCGACCGGTATGTGCGCATTGCGGTAGCCGGCGCGGAACTGGTGTTGCCGCTGATGTTCTACGGCATCTGGATGAGACGGGGATTCAAGTTTGAGGAGTCCGGGGTTTACTCGTCCACCACGTTCAGGAATCTGTTCAGCCGTTTTCGGCCGACAAAGTAACGAATAGGCTCGAAAAGAAAATGAAGAGGCCGTGCAGACAGCACAGTCTCTTCGTTTTATCCGCATATTCGGCATGGTGTTTTATGGAGAAATCTGAATTTAAGGAGGTTTCGCAAATGAAAATGACAGAAGAATTGAAACGTTCAAAATTGATTCTACGCATTGGGCGTGCACGCCGCTTATATGACGCTGGGAAAAATGCAGAAGAAATTGCGGCGGTTATGCGAGAGCCCATCGCGTTGATGGAAAAATGGATCAATAACTTCAAAATCATTGACGAGAAAAGACGCACTCCAAACGGATAACTCCGCAATAGCAAGGGTCTGACGAAGACTCTTGCTTTTTTAGTCAGGGTCCCAACCGGAGCCCATGTCTTTGATTTGGTCTTCTCCTGTCCCCCAACTGGCGCTGATGTCGGGAAGAGCGCAATCATAGCAAACATTGGCGTCTGGGTATTGATCGTCGTAAACACCCTTATAATATTCTCGACTGAGCTTTCGTCTCACGGCGGCAACATCAAACTCTTTGCCGCATTCTATACAAACAGCCATATTCGCCCCTCCATACATAAAGGATGTCTCCATTTTACCATAGTCCTCGCCAAATTTACAAGGCGTTTTATGAGGAGAGAGCGCTCTTTACCTCAATATCAGCCGGAGCCGCAAGGCCCGGACGACTTAGGAGGTAATGCAAATGCGTAAGAAGGGTAAAAAGGTCATTCGGCCGGCAGGAGACGAACTGATGGACTACCTGAACCGGGGGTTCGCGATCTGCAACCGGTGCGGGGCGGTGATGGACCGGAGAGAAGACCCAAGAGGAGGTTGTGATATTTACGCCTGCCCGTCCTGCGGATGGGAGATTGACGAGATGGAGTACGAGTATGAGAGCGGAGATCCGATGGAGCTCGTACAGGATGAAAGAGGCGATGACTACCTGGTCTTCCGGAACGACATGCCGCCCGCCGGGTGCAGAGCGTGCGGAGGCCCATACCCCTACTGCAAGCCGTCGTGCAGAATGTTCGACGACTAAGCATGACCAACGTAGAGGAGGAGCCCTGTAACAGGGGCTTTTCCTCTTTTATATTTGGAGGCAGACATGCGCTATCACTACGAGAAGCCGCCCATTTATCTTTCCATGTACGGACAGCGCTACTGCTGCGACCATCCGGTCTATAACCACTGCACCCTGTTCCTTGTCGGCGAACGGGGTCTGGCGGTGATTCAGCAGCGGTACGACCCGGAGACGAAGCACACCTTCTGGGCCGAGGTAGACGAGTGGCTGACGGACCCATTATATCTGCACCCCCGGTTTCGGGCGTTCTTTGACCGCCGGGCCGGGACGGGTACGGACGGCCTCTACCCCACCGTGACCATCCGGCAGATCATGTGGGCGCTGAAGATGAAGCCCCTGCCCAAGCAGCCCTGGGAGACGGTCTTCGACCATACGCCGATTTGACAACCTCCTTTATGAGAAACCAACTGATTTTGAAAGGGGTTGCGGTTTATGAAAACATTCAAGAACAAGCTGTACGCTGTGGGGCTGATGCTCTGCGGGAGTGTTCCGACATTCCTGGAGCAGGACGCCACGGCGCTGGTATTTATCGGGATGATTGCAGTTCCGCTGTTCTTTGCAAAAGAAAACTGGATTTATTAAAGGGAACGGCCCAGACAAGGGCTTTTCCTTTTATTTTTGCGCTTATTTCGCAGCTCCTATTACGGAGAACGATGCTCGTAAAAGGAGGTAAAGGGGCATGGACGAAATGAGACTGGAATCGAAATTTACAACAGGACTTGTATCAAAAATCGCAAGGACCGTTGTGCGTAAGAAGCTGGGCTACGATATGGATATTCGGCTCAACCGGCTGCGGACAACGGTGGTTGATGAAAAGACACACGTACATCTGGACGTCGATCTGGAGCTCACAAAGGAAGAGCTTGACAAATTATTGAAGAGCATCGGGCTCTGAGGCAGAGGCCCCATAACAGGGGCTTTTGTCTTTCTTCCGCAGATTCCGCAGGTTCTATTGTGGAGAGGCATACAGCGAGCTACGAAGCGAAGGTGGTAGTAGGCAACGCAAGACGGAAACCCACCTGCCTCTCTTAGGTTTTCGCAGATTTTGCAATTCCTATTATGGAGAGGAAGTTAGCTCAATGGTAGAGCGCAGGCTGAAATGCCTGAGGCCGCCGGTTCGAGTCCGGCACTTTCTCTTTCGCTTTTGCATGGAGAAAAAAACAAGTTTGGAAAGGAGTTTACCATGGAGAAACGGCCGCTGGACACGGAGCTTGAAGTTCTTTGGAGCGAGCACCTCGAAGACGATGTGTTCTCAGTACGCGCTTACAATGTTCTGGCGCATCGTCTCGGTCTTCGCACGTTAGGGGATATTTTGAATTTGACCCGCGACGACATTGCAAAGGCGAGGGGCGCGGGGAAAAAGACCCTGGACGACATTGCGAAGCTGGTTCGGTCGTGCGGATACGAACTGAACGGATTCACGGACGCCGGTCCGGACTGCAAAAAGTGCAAACAGAGGGATTTCCTGCGGCCGGCGCATCAGCACTTTCTCAAATTGGCAAGGGAGTTCAACCGCTCGTATCATCATCCCAAGGACCGCGCCTTTGTGTTTCCAAACCGGATTTCCGGAGAGACGGGCTGGGATATTGTAAAGCGGGCCATATTCGCCACCTATAACGTGTCGAGCATTGCCTCTCTGCCAGACGGGGCGCAGGCGAAAATCAATGAATTTGCGATGGGTCTCACGGATATTCTGTTCCAACAGCTGCGGGACCGGGCAAAAGAATACAAACGGAGCAATATTTGAAAGGAGAAAATGAGCATGGAAGTTAAAATTGTGGGCGAGATCAAGTTCAAGACCTGTACCCTCCCGGTGTATCGGGATTTGGACGAGCCCCTGTTCAAGGCGGGGGACGTCGCTGAGCTGATGGACTATGGGCCGAACAATATTTGGAACCTGACCAACCTTTGCGAAGAGGACGAGAGGCTGGTGCTGTCATCGGAAGTGGCGGGTCAACACCGGCGGGTGACGTTCCTCACCGAGAGCGGACTCTACAACGTCCTTGCCCAGAGTCGGAAGCCGGTTGCCAGGGCGTGGCGGCGGGTCATTGCCGAGGAGCTGATTGCCCTGCGGCGGTCCCGTGGCAAAAATATCTCGGAGCAGTTCGAGGACTGGGACCACATGGCGGACACCATCTACTTTGACGAGGTGACCGGGCGGCTGATGCGGTCGGTGACCGTTCCCGGCGGGGACGTGGAGCAGGTCCCCTACGAGCCCTGACGCCATGAAAGCGGAAATTGGATCCCCCGATGTGGTCATGGGGGATTTTATACAGGACCTTATCGGCGACATCGAATACAACATGCAGCTTGCTCCGCCCAACGACCAGTATTTTGAGGAGCTCAGCATTCAGAAATTTACCCTGCAACAGCTGCTCCAGGAGATTGGCAGGCATGAAGGAGACTCTCCTACCGCCGTAGTAGCGAGATTTGTGGAGAGGATGTCTGCCACAGCAAAAGAGGACGACCCACGGTTCGTCTTTTCTATCTCCAGGGACGCGGCCCAGTCCATTCTGGACGGATTATATTTTGATTAAACGGAAAAGGAGAAACAATGACTGGAGAAGTTTACATTCATTATGGCGCGGACGCCTTCGATCCGAGCCATGGGTTTCCGGTGGTAAACACGAAATACTCCTGGGTAAAGCCCCACGGAGGTCTATGGGCATCGAGAAAACGTGCGTCCTACGGCTGGGCCAAATGGTGCGAGGAGAATTCCTTTCGGGATTGCGCCGCAGAACCCTCATTTCAGTTTATCATGCGAAATCCGGAAAAAGTAGCGGTCATTCATAATTTGAACGATCTGCGACAGCTTCCGATGGTGAGAGACGTTCCGCCCGGCATGTGGGAGGAAATTGACTTTGTGGAATGTCTGCGGCGAGGAATTGACGCTGTTGAACTCTGCTGGTATGGGGAGGAATACCAAGACCAGCGGGCCGATGATTTATATCTCGCTTTGTATGGGTGGGACTGTGACTCCATTGTGGTCCTCAATCCCGACGCAGTGATTCAGATTTAACACTCGAAAAGGAGAAAACATTATGGCTAAGACCTATCTTGATATTCTGAGCGAGCGCGGCATCCGCCCCTTCCTGACCGACGAGGCTTTTGAGGAGCTCCAGAAGTTTGACTACAAGAGCCAGTACGCCATTCCCGGCCAGGTAATACCGGTCTTCAAGCACCCCAACCAGCACAAGATCGAGCTGGGCAAGACCACCAATCTGATCGGCGACATGTGCTGGTACGGAGCCAGCGTGGAGGAGCTGGTGCGGTCCATCAAGTATGGCATGGTGGTGCTCGACGCGGACAAACGCCATTTGGACTGGAAGAAGGCCGCCGAGGACTTCGGTATTCAGGAGCTTCTCAAGGAATACCGCCGGTTCCGCTGCAAGCCCAAGCTGACAGAGCGGGAAAAGCTTGTCATTACCGCTTATACCGGCTATGTTCTGGAGGGTACGGCCGGAAAGGTAGTGGATTTCGTGGAACAGGAGCTGGGTCATTCCATTCAGACGCCGGAGCCGCCCGCAGTCCCGGTTGTTGTGGAGGTGCGCCGGGCTTTGCAGGAGGAATTCTGCGAGATCTGCCGGAAGCACCACATCTTTGATTATATTTAAGGAGGATACGGACGTGAATGCAAAAACGACCCTGCTCCACGGAGCCGGGAAAGCGGTCAAAAAGGCGGCACCTACGATATTGACCGTTATTAGCGCGGCGGGGGTGGTGGCTACGGCGGCTCTGGCGGTCAGAGCCACACCCAAGGCCCTCAAGCGCATTGAGGCGGCAAAAGCGGTCAAAAAGGCGGAAAATGGCGGAAATTTGACCCGAATGGAGACGATAGGAGCCTGCTGGCAATGCTATGTACCGGCGGCGGCCACGGGAATCGCTGTAATCGGGTGTATTTTCGGAGCAAATGCCCTCAACCGGCGTCAGCAGGCGGCTCTGGTCAGCGCCTACGCCCTGGTCAGCCGGTCCTACAACGATTACCAGCGCAAGGTCAAGGAGCTCCACGGCATAGACGCCCACCGGAGGATCATGGAAGCCTTAGCTGCCGAAAAGAGCAAAAAGCAGCCCATCTACGCGGGCACCCTGATCGGGTCGTCCTCTCTGGACTTTGAGGACGCCGGCGAGGAGGAGCGGCTGTTCTACGACGCCATCTCGGAGCGGTATTTTCAGGCTACCATCAGCCAGGTGCTCCAGGCCGAATACCACCTCAACCGGAACTTTGCCCTGGGCGGAGGATTCATTACCCTGAACCAGTTTTACGAGTTCCTGGGTATTGACCCAGTGGCCGGCGGGGACGAGGCGGGTTGGATGGTTTCGGACGGGCTCTACTGGGTGGACTTTGACCACCAAAAGACCGTGGTGGACGACGGGCTCAACGGCGAGGTGGAGTGCTACATCATCGACGCACCCTTCCCGCCGGTAAGCGAGCGTGAATACGAGGACATGGATCTCTGAGGGCTCCGCAGAAATTGCATCTCCTATTATGGAGAATCTATATTTAACAGGAGGTTTGACTTTATGGACTCGAAAACGATATTTAAGGTATTGTCCTTTGTAGGTATGGCCCTGGGCGGGATCGGCACACTGCTGTCCGCCTGGGCTGACGGAAGGGAGCAGGACGCGATTATCGAGGAGAAGGTAAATGAAGCACTGGCCGCCCGTGAACATGGAGAAAAGGAAAGCGAGGAGCCCTGACCGGGGCTCTTTGCTTTTGCAGGAGCCGCTGTCCATGAACGAACGGGCGATCCTCTTTCTCATGGAGGTCCTGAACGGCTTTGAGGAGCCGCCAAGGTCCGACTGGCCCAGGCACGAGGCGGAGGAAGTCAGCTTTTCCCGCTGGGCGGTGGAGGAGCTGCTGCAACAGGTCTGGGACCACTCGTGGACACTGGCCTCTGAGACGGTAGAGCGTTTCGCCGCGAAGCTGGGGCTATACGCCGAGACCTGCGTCACGGACCAGCAGCACCGGATCTTTCGGATCGCGGCCGAAACCGTGAGGGGATTCCTCGATGAGATCGAGAAGCTGGAGCGATGAAAACATTGATATTTATGAGAGGAGATGGCGTCTTGAACAAACAAGCAATTTCAAACGCCCTGAAAGCGTTGCAGAAAACCGTGAAAAAGCACAGCCCGGAGATTTTGACAGGCATCGGCATCGCCGGGATGACCGCCGCCGCTGTGATGGCGGTCAAGGCCACCCCCAAGGCCCTGCGGATGGTGGACGAAAAGGAAATCCGAGACGGAAAGCGCCTGACCACCGGCGAGATCGTCAAGACCACCTGGAAATGTTATATTCCCCCGGTCGTCGCCGGCGTATGCTCCGCGGCCTGCATCATCGGGGCCAGTTCCATCAGCGCACGGCGCAACGCGGCCCTGGTCACGGCCTACACCATTTCGGAGACCGCGTTGAAGGAGTACCGGGACAAGGCGGTTGAGGTGGTCGGCGTGAAGAAGGAGCAGGCCATCCGGGACGCGGTGGCCAAGGACAAGCTGGAGAAGGCCAATGTCAAAGAGCGGGAATTCATTTCCACCGGACGGGGCGAGACCCCCTGTTTCGACCCGCTGACCAACACCTGCTTCAAGTCGGACATCGAGAGCCTCCGCCGGGCGGAAAACACGCTGAACAAGCGGATGCGGGACGAGGTGAAGATCACCGTCAATGAGTTTCTGATGGAGATAGGCCTGGAGCCCTGCGACGACTCTATCGGAGAGACCATGGGGTGGGACATCGACAAGGGCTACATTGAGCTGGACTTCAGCTCCCAGCTGGTGGACGGCGTCCCTTATCTGGTGCTGGGGCACCGGGTCCCGCCGGTCTATCTGGGCTGGTGACATCCGCAGAAATTGCATCTCCTATTATGGAGAACCATCCAATGAACCTAACTTTACAAGGAGGAACTTGACATGGAAGAGATGAACGCAAGAGTGATGGAGAACGAGGTTATGGACGAGACCGTGGAGGTCGATGAGGCCGTTGACAGCGGAAACGCTGGCGCGCTGGTCGCAGGAATCGTCGGAGGCTTCCTGGCTTACGCCGTGATTGGCGGGGCGAAGAAGCTCTGGGGGTTTGCGGGCGCCAAGCTGGCCGAGCGGAAGGCTGCCAGAAAGGCCGGGACCGACGCGGTAGACGTCGAGTACGCCGATGTCGAAGAGACTGCGGAGGATTCCGACGAGGGGAACTCTGAAAAGTAAGCAGAAGAGAGGTTCGCCGGGGGAGAGTACCTGTTTCAGGTGCTTTCCCTTTTTTGCTTTTGAAAGGAGAAAATTGCATCATGAGAGGTATTTTGAAAAACACCCTGTTGTTATTGGGCGGTATGGCGCTGGGGAGCCTGGCGACACGGAGAGCGATCCGGTATGCCGTGGAAAACAGGTACGACCGTGTGAAGTACGAAGAGCCCATCTTTGGGACCGGGGAGGACGCCGAGCAGGTGCTGGACGGGCTCAAGACCCTCATCAGCACCTACGGCAACGCAACGGCGGCGGATTTGTATGAGCTGGCCGGCATCCACGATTTCAAATACGAGATGACAAGGATTGGCTGGACCTCCGTGGACGGGGCGGAGATCGTCCAGACGGACGACGGCTATATCATCACACTCCCCCAGCCCAAGCCCATCACTTACAAGGAGGAACCGTAATGGCAGAGTATCCCAACAACTCCCACAGCGCAAGGGAGAGAACGGATTCTACCGCACCGGGAAAAGCGGAAAAGAAGCTGGAAAAGGTGGTGACCGGAGCGGCCAAGACCCGGAAGAAGAGTGAGGCCCGGAAATTCGTCAACATCTTTGTCCCGGAGGACGGGGAGAACGTCAAGTCCTATATCATGATGGACGTGATTATCCCCGGCATCAAGAACGCCATCGCCGACGTGATCAGCATTGTGCTCTTCGGCGACTCCGGGCGCATCGGCGGAAGCAGGAGCAAGCGGGACGGACGCTCCCGGCTCACCTACTGGGACGACAGGCGGGATGACCGCAGAGAGTACGGACGGCCCAGAGCTGCCGCGGGCTTTGAATATGACGACATTATATTTGAGACCCGCGGGGACGCCGAGCTGGTGCTGGATCAGCTGGAATCGGCCATCGCCAACTACGGCATCGCGTCAGTGGCCGACCTCTACGACCTGGCGGGCATCACCTGCCGCAATTACACGGCCAACCGCTATGGCTGGACGGATATTCAGTCGGCAAAGGTCATCCGGACCCGGGAAGGCTACACCTTGCAGCTTCCGAGGACGGTCCAGATCAACTAAAAGGAGGCCACAGCCATGTATGGATATTTGACCTCCAGCGGCTACAAGGGTCTGGTGGGCGGCCGGTGGATGCTCTTCGCCACGGACACCGAGTATTACGAATACATGAGAGAGCATGAGGAGGAGCGCCATGCGGATTAACACAGATTCATTTGTAGGAATCGGCATCTGCATTTTGGGGCTTGTGGGCGTGGGCTACGCCATCGGCGTCCACTCCAAAATGAAGGTGATGTGCGACCGGCTGGACACCAGCATCGACAACCTGGCCAACAACACCGAGATTGATATTCCCGCAAAGGTCATTGACCAGGCGGTTCAGAAGGCCGTAGAGCGGGAGTCCTATTCCGCGGTCAAGCGGGCCACGGAGGAGGTCATGGCCGACGCGAAGCGGGAGATCGAGAGCCGGGTGGGCACGGCGGTAAAAGCCCAGTATGACGCGATTTCGGACGGCGTGGCGGACCAGATCGCCAAGAACGTCGCCCGGATCGACGAGAGCAAGCTCAAGAAGGAGGTCGTGCAGAAGGCCAAAGAGCAGATCGCCGAGAAATTCGACGACAAGCTGGACGACCTGCTGGAGGAGTTCAACGGAAATCTCCAGAACGTGGGGAAAATCTATAAATCTATTGCGAGATCATTTTCTAAGGAGGATATTTGACGATGAAAACCAATGAAATCATGAAATCTGTGTGCCTGACCTTCAACAAGGTGGGGTTCCAGCTTCAGAAGAAGAGCCCTGAAATCCTGGTTGCCGCCGGCGTGGTCGGCGTGGTGGTGAGCGCCGTCATGGCCTGCCAAGCCACTCCCAAGGCCCTCAAGGTGGCAGAGAAGACCCAGGACGACGTCGAACGGATTCAGAGCGCCGAGGATTCCGGCGTTACCCAGGCCGGAGAGACCTACACCAAGGAGGACGCCCGCGGCGACCGTATGCAGGTCTACGCCCACACCGGCTTCCAGTACATCAGGCTATATGCCCCCGCCGTTCTGCTGGGCGCGGCGTCCATCACCTGCATCCTCACCAGCCACAAGCTCATGAGAAAGCGCAACATGGCGCTGGCGGCGGCCTATGCCACCCTGGACAAACACTTTAAGGATTACCGCGGCCGTGTGCTGGAGCGGTTCGGCGAGCAGGTGGAGAAGGAGCTGCGCTACAACATCAAGGCCAAGGAGATCGAGACCACGGTGGTGGACGAGAATGGTAAAGAGAAGAAGGTCAAGGAGACGGTGGACGTAGCCGCCGAGGGCTGGGACCCCTCCAAGTACAGCCCCTATGCCCGTATCTTTGACGAAGGCCACCCCGCCTACATGAAGGACGCCGAGCAGAACAAATTTTACCTGCTGGCACTTCAGGCCCAGGCCAACGACCGGCTCAAGTCCCGCGGCCACCTGTTCCTCAACGAGGTCTATGAGATGCTGGGCTTCCGCCTGACCAAGGCCGGCGCCGTGGTGGGCTGGATCTATGACCCCAGAGAGCCCATGGGGGACAACTTTGTGGACTTCGGCATGTTCGAGGTGTGCCGCGAGAAGGCGGTGGACTTCGTGAACGGCTACGAGCGGTCCTTTATCCTGGACTTCAACGTGGTGGGCGACATCACCGACGCGCTGGCCACCCACCAGACGCTGTGAGGGCTGAGCCATGAAGAAATTTTTGGCGACCCTGCTGCTTGCAGCCGTAATGCTCACCGGAGCGTCCTTCTGTGTGGAGTATGAGCCTGCCGCCGCTTTGGAGCCGGTTGCCACCCCGGTCCATGCGGTTGCGGAACAGGTCAACCTGACGGAGAAACGGGCTGATATTCCTCAGCCTGTGGTCTCCAAGGCCCCTGTCGTCCAGCCGGAGGAACCGATGGAAGAGCCCAACGCCGTCACGCTGACCCAGGAGGAGATCGACCTGATCGCCCTCTGCGTGATGGCGGAGGCGGAAGGCGAGCCGGAGGAGGGCCAGCGGCTGGTTATCGACACCATTTTGAACCGAGTGGACGACCCCCGGTTTCCCGACAATGTCCACGACGTGATTTATCAGAAGAACCAGTTTGCCGGCATGTATGGAGAGCGTATCGAGCGCTGCTATGTGAAGGAAGAGCTGGTTCAGCTGGTCCGGGAGGAGCTGGAGAACCGCACGAACAGCGAGGTGGTCTTCTTCCGGACTGGCCACTATCATTCCTACGGCGTCCCCCTGTTCCAGGTGGGGGCGCATTATTTTTCCAGTTATGAGTAAAGGAGGCGCGCATTATGAAAACCTGCATCAAAGCCCTGCTGTCCTACGCCCTGGCCACCGTATCGGGACTCTGCCTGGTCGGCGGCGTCACCATTTTGTCCAGGAGGTAAGCGGTATGGAGGGATTTGCAAATCTGGTGTCCATGCTGGACTACGCGGTCAACACCAGAAGAAAACGCCACATCACCGGCGGGCTCCTGATCAGCGCGGCGCTGCTGTTCGGGGGCCTTGCCATTACCGTCATGAGCACTAAAGACGAAGAGGAGGACTACAATGAGTAAACTTGGCACAGCGCTGGCCTTTCTCGCAGGCGCCGCACTGGGGGGCGTTTCCGCATGGTATGTCGCCAAGACGCGGTACGACGAGCTTTCCGAGCAGGAGATTGACTCCGCCAAGCAGGCCTTTTATGCCAGGGAGCAGCAGCTGAAGGAGGAGATCGCCGCTCTGAAGGAGCAGTTGGCCAAAGAGGACGAGCCGGAGGAGGCGCCCAAAACCGTTTTGGCGGCCAACAAGAACCAGGAGAAGGGCGACATCAACGACTACGCCAAGATGGTCAGCCGGGTTGGATATTCCCGCACCTCGGTGCCCCCGAAGCCGGAGCATGAGGTGGAGGCCCCCTATGTCATCTCCCCGGAGGAATTTGGGGAGATGGACGGCTACGCCCAGATCAGCCTGACCTATTTTGACGACGGCATCCTTTCCGATGAGAACGGGGTCATCATCGACGAGCCGGAGGATATCGTCGGGGACGCCCTGAACCACTTCGGGGAGTACGAGGAGGATTCCGTCTTTGTCCGGAGCGACCCCAAGCGGTGCGACTACGGGATCCTGCGGGACCTGCGCAGTTACGCGGAATTCCGCTCCACCCTTCCTCCGAAAATTTGAAAGGGAGGTCTGACGCTTGACCCGGGATGAACTGATTGACCAGTATTTTGACTGGATGTATCAGCTCGTGGTCGACGACCGATATTCTAACAAGTCCTATCGCAAGCTGTTTGCGCGGCTTTACGATACGGAATTCACCTATACGATTCCGATGGACGGCAACCGGGCCGAAGACGGCATCGACCTTAGATATCGGTTCGGTCGCGAGCAATTATATTCTGACGCCATGGTCGCGTCCTGCCTGGACGACCGCCCGTGCAGCATTCTGGAAATGATGATCGCCCTCGCCATCCGCTGCGAGGAGCACATCATGGACGACCCCGACGCCGGAGACCGGACGGGGCAGTGGTTCTGGAGTATGCTGGTGAGCCTGGGGCTCGGCTCCATGGACGACCGGAAGTTTGACCGATATTTTGTTGATCAGACGCTGGAGCGGTTCCTGGAACGCGGGTACGGACGCAACGGCGAAGGCGGGCTCTTTACCGTGGACAACGGCCGCGACATGCGGAACACGGAAATCTGGTATCAGATGAACTATTACCTGCGCGAAATCATCAGGGAGGGAGGCATTTAGCATGAGTAAAAAGGGAAAATTCGTGGATATCTGCACGCTGGAGGACTTGACGGCCCTGGTAAACCACAACTTCCAGGCCTTTGAGAAGCGGGTGGCCAAGCTGAGCCGTAAAAGCAGCATGTTGACCGTGCTCGCCGTTGCCGCAGTTGTGGGCGTTTACGCCCTGGCGGCGGAGAACCGGAAGCGGGAGGAACAGGTCTACCAGCTTTCGGTCCGTGTGAAAAAGCTGGAGTATGATAAAGGAGAGTAAGTGACCCGATGCTGGACTTCTTGATGATTTCAACGCGCAGCGGGAAACGCGGCATCATCGAGATCTATCCCAAGTTTATCATCAAGAAAAGTAGCGACCTCATGATCAGAGGCGGCGACTTCTATGCAATCTGGATTGACGAACGGGGTATGTGGTCGACTGATGAACAGGACGCGGTCGACTTGATCGACCGTGAGCTGGACCGATACGCAGAAGAAAACCGCACGCGCTTTGACGGCAACATTCGCGTCCTCCATATGTGGGACGCGGAAACTGGCATGATCGACACCTGGCACAAGTATTGCCAGAAGCAGATGAAAGACCAGTTCCATATGCTCGATGAAAAGCTGATATTCTCCAACACGAAAGTGACCAAGCGCGACTACGCCAGCAAGTCCCTCCCCTACCCCCTGGAGCCGGGGGAGACTCCGGCGTGGGAGCGTCTGGTCTCCACATTATATTCTCCCGAGGAGCGGCACAAGATCGAGTGGTGCATCGGGGCTATCGTTACCGGGGAGTCCAAGAAGCTGCAAAAGTTTCTGGTCTTCTACGGAGCGGTGGGCACCGGAAAGAGCACCATCATCAATGTGATCATGCAGCTCTTCGAGGGATACCACACCAGCTTCAGCGCCAAGGACCTGGGCTCCTCCAGCAACGCCTTTGCTCTGGAGGCCTTCCGCGCCAATCCGCTGGTGGCCATTCAGCATGACGGCGACCTCTCCCGCATCGAGGACAACACCCGCATCAATTCGCTGGTGTCCCACGAGATGATGACTGTCAACGAAAAGTTCCGCTCCGCCTACTCCAACCGCTTTAAGACCTTCCTCATCATGGGAACCAACAAGCCGGTCAAGATTACGGACGCGAAATCCGGTGTCATCCGAAGGCTGATCGACGTGACGCCCACCGGGGACAAGGTTCCGCCGGACGAGTACCGGAGGCTGACCCGGCAAATCCCCTTTGAGCTGGGCGGCATTGCCTATCACTGTCAGGAGGTCTATCTGGAGGACCCGGACTACTACAACGATTATATTCCCATCGCCATGATGGGGGCCTCCAATGACTTTTATAACTTCATCGTGGACTCCTATCATGTGTTCAAACGGGACGATGGCGTGTCCCTGAAGTCGGCCTGGGAGATGTATAAGGTCTACTGCGAGGACGCCAAGGTGCCCTACCCCGTCTCCCGCATGATATTTAAGGAGGAGCTGAAGAACTACTTCCGGTGTTACGAGGAGCGGTTCAGCATGGGGGACGGGTCCCGCGTTCGGAACTATTACAGCGGGTTTCGGACGGAAAAATTTGAGGAACAGGCGCCGGAGGACAAGCCGGTGTCGCCCCCTCACCCCACCATCGACTTTGTGGAGGGGCAGGCTTCGGCGTTTGACAAGGACTGCGCCGACTGCCCCGCCCAGTATGCAGGCGGAGAAGGCACGCCCCGTAACAAATGGGAGCGTGTCCGGACAAAGCTGTCCGCCCTGGACACCAGCAAGCTGCACTACGTCAAGCTCCCGGAAAACCACATCGTCATCGACTTTGATATTCCGGACGAGCAGGGCCAGAAGTCCTTTGAGCGGAATCTGGCCGAGGCGAGCAAGTGGCCGGCCACTTATGCGGAGGTAAGCAAGAGTGGCTGCGGCATCCACCTGCATTATATTTATTCCGGAGACCCGGCGCGGCTCAGCCGGATTTACGACGACCACATCGAGGTCAAGGTCTTTACCGGCAACAGCTCCCTGCGCCGCAAGCTCTCCAAATGCAACAACCTGCCTATCGCTACGATAGGCTCTGGATTACCGTTGAAAGGAGAAAACAATGTGGTAAATTCCAAAGTCATTCAAAGCGAAAAAGGGCTTAGAGTTCAGATCAAGCGAAACCTCAATAAGGAAATCCATCCGGCTACTAAGCCCTCTATCGACTTTATCCACAAGATTCTGACGGACGCCTATGAGAGCGGTATGCCCTACGACGTCACCGATATGCGCAACGCGGTCCTGGCCTTCGCCGCCAACAGCACCAACCAGGCGGAATACTGCATCAAGCTGGTGAATAAGATGCCCTTCAAATCCGCCGAGGACGGGCAGGGGGTGAAAAACGACGAGGCCAAGCTGGTCTTTTATGATGTAGAGGTATTCCCCAATCTGTTCCTGGTGAACTGGAAGATCGAAGGCCCCGGTCAAACCGTGGTCCGGATGATCAACCCCAAGCCCACGGAGATCGAGGAGCTGATGAAGTTCCGTTTGGTGGGGTTCAACTGCCGCCGGTACGACAATCATATTTTGTACGCCCGGCTGATGGGTTACACCAACGAGCAGCTCTACAACCTGTCCCAGAAGATCATCAACAGCGAGAAGAAGGCCCGAAGCGCCAACTGCTTCTTTGGGGAGGCCTACAACGTCTCTTATACGGACGTGTATGACTTCTGCTCGGTCAAGCAGAGCCTGAAGAAATGGGAGATCGAGCTGGGTCTTCATCACCAGGAGCTGGGTCTTCCCTGGGACCAGCCGGTTCCGGAGGAGATGTGGCAGAAGGTCGCGGAATACTGCGACAACGATGTCGTTGCTACCGAGGCCGTCTTTAATGCCCGGAAAGCCGACTTTGTGGCCCGGGAGATCCTGGCGGACGTGGCCGGGATGACGGTGAATGACACCACCAACTCCCTCACCACCAGAATTATATTTGGCGGCAACAAGCGCCCCCAGGACCAGTTTAATTATCGAAACATGGGCGACACGACGCAGATCTATGATCCAAACCGGGACCTGCCCTTTACCATGGGAGAACCTGAGTTCGACGAGTTCACCGCCTTTGACAAAAAGGGACGCCCCATCTTCCCCGGATACAAATTCGAGGGCGGGAAGTCCCTCTATCGCGGTGAGGAGGTTGGCGAGGGCGGCTACGTCTATGCCGAGCCGGGTATGTACGGCGACATCGCCCTGCTGGACATTGCCTCCATGCACCCCTCCAGCATCATCGCGGAGGAGCTGTTCGGCCCCGAGTACACCAAGCGGTTCCAGGAGATCAAGGACGCCCGTGTGGAGATCAAACACAAGAACTTTGAGAAGGCCCGGAAGATGCTGAACGGCGCACTGGCCAAGTATCTGACGGATGAGGGTTCGGCGGACGCTCTGGCCCAGGCACTGAAAATCGCCATCAACTCGGTCTATGGCCTGACCTCGGCCAACTTCGAGAATCCCTTCCGGGACAACCGGAACAAAGACAATATCGTCGCCAAGCGCGGAGCCCTGTTTATGGTCAACCTCAAGCACGAGGTCCAGAAACGGGGCTTTACTGTTGCCCACATCAAGACGGACTCCATTAAAATCCCGGACGCAACGCCGGCCATCATCGACTTTGTGATGAAGTACGGTGAGAAGTACGGCTATACCTTTGAGCACGAGGCTACCTACGACCGGATGTGCCTGGTGAACAACGCCGTTTACATCGCCAAGTACGCCACGGCGGAGAAATGCCAGCTGGCTTACGGCTATGTGCCCGGTGATATTCGGAAACACCCCGGCGAATGGAACGCCACCGGCACCCAGTTCCAGATCCCCTACGTGTTCAAGAAGCTGTTCTCCAGGGAAAAGATCGTGTTCGAGGATATGTGCGAGACCAAGTCGGTCACCACCGCACTGTACCTGGATACGAACGAGACCCTGCCGGATGTATCCGAGTATGAGAAAGAGCTTGAAACACTGCGGAAAAAATGGCCGGACAAAGAGGGACAGTACCCCATGGATTATGACGAGGTCGTTGCGGATCTGAAAGCCAAAATCGAACCGGGCCACAATTATATTTTCATCGGCAAGGTTGGCTCCTTTTGTCCTATGAAACCCGGCTGCAACGGCGGTCTACTGCTGCGGGAGGTCGTGGACAAAAAGACCGGCGAAAAGAGCTATGCCTCTGCTGGCGGGGCCAAGGGCTACCGTTGGCTGGAGTCCGAGATGGTCAAGCATCTGGGTAAGGAAGACGGCATCGACCGGGGGTACTACGATGCCATGGTGGACGCCGCCGTTGCGGATATTTCCCAATACGGAGACTTCGAGTGGTTCGTATCCGACGACCCCTATGTGAAAGCGGACGATGACACGCCACCCTGGTTCGGCCCCGGGGAGCCCTATGGCGATGACGCTACCGCCTTTGATGTGAGGTGAAGACGATGAGCATCGTGCTGATTATATTCTGGTTCGACGTTCTGGCCGCGTTCATCTGCGCCGCCACCGAACGGTTCTTCCTATGCGGCGTCAATGTTGTGTTGGCGGTTTTGCTGGCTTTCATGGCCATGGTTTATGAGGGACGTCTGCTGAACCGCGTCAAGAAGCTGGAAGAGGAAGTCGCACTGCTCCGCAGGGGCACGATTATCTGCGAACACCTTTCCCAAATCAACGATAAATGAAGGAGAGTTTTATTATGGCTAACCCCAGAGTGAATGAGAACCTTGTGATCGAGAACGCCCGCCTGCTCTTCCGGAACTTCTCCGGCAGAGAGAGCAAGTACAACCGCGCTGGACAGCGGAACTTCTGCGTCTACATCGAAGATGCCGCAGACGCCCAGAAGCTGATCGATGACGGCTGGAATGTCCGTGTTCGTCCGCCCCGTGAGGATGGCGAGGAACCCCGCTATTATATTCAGGTGGCGGTCAGCTTTGAGAACATTCCGCCCACGGTCTACATGATTACCAAGCGCAAGAAGGTAAAGCTGGATGAGGAGTCCATCGACACCCTCGACTTCGCGGAGATCCGCAATGTGGACCTGACCATCCGCCCCTACAACTGGGTGATTCAGGAGGGCACCAAGAACGAGAAGAGCGGCGTTAAGGCCTACCTGCGTTCGCTGTACGTGGTCATCGAAGAGGATGAGTTCGCCGAGAAGTACGCCGGCGACGAGTATCCGGAGGAGTAAGACCAATGTGGGGGCGTCGGTGAATAAGGAGATAGCCGGCGCCCTCTCCTATTTTTGAAAGGAGAAAAACCATGGCAAATGAGGTAAATTGCCGCATGATATTTAAGGAGGGTGTGGAATGAAGCCATTCTGGAAAAATTCCCGGAAGAAGAAAACGAAGAACCCTTCCACGCCTCCCCAGCAGAAACCGAGAACACGGGCAAAACCGAAGTCCATGGAGGAACCGTGGAAACCTCCCATGGCTGTTCCGCCCAAAGCGATGGGGCAAGAAAGAACACCCATCACACAGATGCTGGAATCGGCTCGTCCCGTCCGGAAAGAGTACATTCCAGCCAGGCCGTCGACGCGAAAGAGCGAGTATTATCACGAGTTTCGCTCCAATTTTCAGCAGCTGCTTTCTCCAAAATGTCGCCCGATTGATATTTGGAGGGATTTCATCGTCATGGTGGCCTGCGCAATGTCCAATACCGTGGATAAAGCCCATTATGATGAGCGGGAGAAACGGTATCTGGAAATCATCAACAAATACGAAGAATCTCAGCAGCATATTTTCCCCAAACTCTATGCCGCTGTGGTCCTGGCTCTGGATGAAAACCCGGAACAGGACTTTCTCGGCGAGATGTTTATGGATCTGCACCTCGACTATGAGGAGCTGAAACAGATATTTACGCCATACCACGTGTGCCAACTGATGGCGGACATCACGATGGACGACCTTGTTGAGCAGATTGACAAGCAGGGCTATGTTTCCATCAATGACTGCTGCTGTGGAGCAGGAGCAAATCTAATTGCCGCAATCAATTCCGCCCGACGCAAATTGGAAGATGCGGGCCTGAACTTTCAGAACCACATTCTGATCATCGGGCAGGACATCGAGGAACTGGTGGCGCTAATGTGTTATATTCAGATCTCCCTGCTCGGGGTCGCTGGCTATATCAAGGTCGGAAACGCCCTTACGGAGCCAATGACCCCTGGCGACAGCATGGAAAATTACTGGTTCACGCCTATGTATTTTTCTGACGTATGGCACACAAGAAGAACCATTCGGACGTTTATGGATTTATTTAAGGAGGAGGACAAGTGATGCCCCGTGGCCATCCAGTTATATGACTACCAGCTCGAAGCTCTGAATCGGATGAAAAACGGCTGTATCCTCTGCGGCGGGGTTGGTTCGGGGAAGTCCCGGACCGGCCTCGCTTATTACTATGTGCAAGAGGGCGGCAAAGTGGGTACGGACGAGTATATTCCGATGAAGAATCCCAGAGACCTCTACATCATCACCACTGCACGAAAACGGGACACCTGTGAATGGCAGGGCGATTTAGCTCCGTTCCTGCTCTCCCCCACTCCGGAGGCCAACTACTACAAAAACAAAGTGGTCATCGACTCCTGGAACAACATCGGTAAGTACGTTGACGTCAAGGACGCCTTCTTTATCTTTGATGAACAGCGGGTGGTGGGGTATGGCGCCTGGACCAAGGCGTTCCTCAAAATCGTAAAATCGAATGACTGGCTTCTGCTCTCGGCCACGCCTGGCGATACCTGGCAGGATTATATTCCGGTCTTCATCGCCAACGGGTTCTACCGCAACAAGACCGACTTTGTGGACCAGCATGTGATCTACGATTGGAGGGCCAAATACCCGAAGGTTGACGGCTACCGCAATACCGGAAGGCTAATCCGGCTTCGGGACAGGATTCTGGTCAACATGGATTTCAAGCGGCAGACAGTATCCCATCATGAGGACATCCGGGTTTCGTATGATATTTCCAGGTATAAGGACATCATGCGGACGCGATGGAATCCCTGGGAGGACAGGCCCATTGAAACTGCGGCCGAACTCTGCATGGCGCTTCGCCGGGTGACCAATTCGGATGAATCCCGGTCTGTTGCGATACTGGAAATCATGGAGGACCATCCCAGGGCCATCATCTTTTACAGCTACGACTATGAGCTGGATATTTTGCGTTCACTGGGGTATCCGGAGGGTACGGAGGTTGCGGAGTGGAACGGTCACAAGCACCAGGAAATCCCTACCGGAAAAAAGTGGGTGTACCTCGTCCAGTACACCGCCGGCTGCGAGGGTTGGAACTGCATCACCACGGACACTATTATATTCTACTCGCAGCAGTATTCCTACAAGGTTGCTACGCAGGCGGCCGGACGGATTGACCGGCTGAATACGCCCTACCGGGATCTCAACTACTACCACCTGAAGAGCTTTTCCGGGATTGACCTCGCCATCAGCAAGGCTCTGTCCAAGAAGAAGAACTTCAACGAGGGCAAGTTTGTCGGTTGGGCCACAAAGCCGTTGGAGGTGAACCCCAAGAGTCATGAACAGGAAAGACGTCGCAGAGCTGCTTAACCGCAGGCGGAGACAAATTCTCGTTCACAGCATCATCTATTACAAAATGGACGATAACCTCATTTCGGATAGCGCCTGGTCGGCATGGGCTACGGAACTGGAAGAGCTTCAGAAGAAGTATCCCGACATCGCCGCCAAGGTTCCCTATGCAGAAGAATTCAAAGACTTCGACCACTCGACTGGTATGAACCTGCCTTTGGATGACCCCTGGGCCGTCAATAAGGCCCGACAGCTGCTTGCAATGAAGGACAGAGGATTCTGCATCCAATGTGAGCAGCTTGAAATTAAACTCTAAAAGGAGAAAGACGATGAATGACGAAAATAAATTTGCGTCAGACCATAGCGATGTTGAAAGTCGCGTTTTCGCTTTTCGCAGTTGCATGGAGCCTGCTCTGCATCTGTTTCCGGAGAACATCGTTGAGAGGTTGAAAAGCGACGGCTTCTTTACGGCCCCGGCCAGCACCAAATACCATGGAGCATACGAGGGCGGTCTATTCGAGCACAGTCTGAATGTGACCAACTCTCTGGTAGAACTCACAAAGCAGAATAGCCTGGCGTGGGGACGCCCGGAATCGCCTTACATCATCGGCATGTTCCATGATATTTGCAAGCAGGATCAATACCGGCATCTGGTTGACGCGACTTTCTATGGTGGCGGTGCCCCGATCCCTCTTGTTGATGAAAGCAAGTGGGAGTACGACCCCGATGCGGTTCTCAAAGGGCACGGGGAGAAGTCGGTGATGCTGCTTTCCCAGCATTTGTCCCTTACCATGGAAGAAATCCTGTGCATCCGTTATCACATGGGCGCCTTTGTAGACCAGAAAGAGTGGAACGACTACACAAGGGCAATTCATGCGTATCCGAACGTCCTCTGGACGCATACGGCAGACATGCTTGCGGCGCACATCCTGGAAGTTGACAAGTGACCATACCTTATTATATTCTGTCTCGAAAGAGGTGAAAGGAATGCTTGGTGCGATTATTGGGGACATTGTTGGCTCCAGATTTGAACGGCACAACCACAAGTCCAAGGACTTTGATCTATTCACAGACCGGTGCCGGTTTACAGATGATACAGCCATGACGGTGGCGGTCGCCAAAGCTCTGCTGGAGTGCAAAGGCGACTATACCGAGCTCAGTGATCATACGGTTCGGTGTATGCAGGAGATTGGGCGAAAGTACCCCAATGCCGGGTACGGACAGATATTCTACCTCTGGCTCCACCATAAGAACCCGGGGCCCTACCGGAGCTACGGAAACGGCTCCGCCATGCGGGTAAGCCCGGTGGCTTATGTTGCCAAAACGGAAAAAGAATGTATCCAACTTGCCAAAGCAGTAACGCAGGTCAGTCACGATCATCCAGAGGGGATAAAAGGCGCGGAGGCCGCGGCTTTGGCTACTTGGGGTGCACTGAATGGCGCGACAAAAAGCATGATCCAAAAGCGAATCGAAGATCAATATTATATTCTGGACTTCGCAATCGACGAGATCCGCCCAAAGTACCGCTTTGACGCAAGCTGCCAGGGATCTGTCCCTCAAGCAATCGAGGCATTTTTGGAGTCGGAAAATTTTGAAGATACCATCCGCATCGCGGTCTCCCTCGGTGGGGACAGCGACACGATCGCGGCCATTGCCGGCGGGATCGCGGGAGCCTATTACGGCGTCCCGAACGACCTTAGACTGAAAGCAATAGAGTATCTGCCGGCAGAGTTCATTGATATTCTGGAAGACTTTGAGAAAAACTATTGTTGAAACGCAAATCGGGGCCACCCTCATCTTTGGGGGTGGTCTTTTCTTATTATTAGGAGGCACTGCCAATGGATAAAAAGCAGCTACAAAAGTTTATCGGTGCCATTGGGTCGATTGCGGAAACGGCCCTTCTCTTTTATCGGAGCACCCTGGCGGCGAAAGCAACCCCGGAAGAGGCTATGCGGTTGACCCAGGCCTTTATCGCGGCCATATTTTACGGCAACAAAAACAGCAGCTCCACTCCGGAGCAATGAAAGGAGAACATTATGACGATTCAGGGGTGGGTTTTCTTTGGGATTCTTGCTCTCTTTATTCTTTCGTTTAGCATCTCTGGAGCAATTATATTTGAAAAGATTGTCTGGAAGGTCCTCAGCGTTGTAGCCGCCATGCTCCTCATCATCGGACTCTTTGCCGGGATGCGCTGGTATTATCAGAATACCGCCAGCGGTCAACGGGCAATGACCGACCAGAAAAGCGAATTGGGCAATGGGCTCGAACGGACGGTGACGATTTATACGGTAGATGGTGAGATCATTGCACGGTACACTGGGAAAATTGACATTGAGGGCAATGACGGCGGCTACGTCCTCTTTGACTATGAGGGGAAGCGCTACACCTACTATAACTGCTTTGTGGAGTCTATTGCGGACATTAAGTAGGGTACGGACGAAAAATTATATTTAAGAGGTAAGACTATGGCTGGATTGAATTGTGAAATCAGATGGGAAACCCGGCTCTGTGAGGTAGATGGCGAGCTTGGATATTTCCATTGCTGGGAGCATTGGTCCAATGTGATAGATGCGAGTCCGCTGCGGGGTGGTCATCCCGGAGGCCAGATTGGGCAAGTCTATGGAATTGTCGAGTTTACGGACGGCGTCCGGCGGATCGACCCTGCAAAAATCAAGTTCTGCGACGACGAAAACGCTATTCTGGCGGAGATGGAGAAACACAATCGCGCCGGTAAATTGGAGGGTCAGTAATGAAAGTTTGTATTTTATCGAATGATGACCCCGCGGCCTTTCAAAGCTCGATCAATGCTTTTATCGCTGACAAAAAGGTCATCGACATCAAGTATCAGAGCATGAACCTGACGCTCAAGTTTACGAATGGGGTTCCTTCGGAATCAATCATCGTGGATCGTGCGCTCATCATCTATGAAGAATGAGCAGATAGCGGCAGTTCGTTGCAAATGCGGACGCCCGGCACATATTTGGCATTCGCGGGATGGATATTTATGCGGGTGCATCAATCCGGACTGCGCCATCTCTTTAGAGAGGTCACAGAAGTCCAGAGCGGAATCGATCCAAAAGTGGAATGCAAAGATGAAAGGAGAATCTCATGAATAACGAATGGCATCCCTGCCGGTATATCGATTGTACGTTGGAACATGACGGCTCCTGGGTAGACGGAAAGTGGTATGAATGGGAAGATATTTACGGCAACCGTGAAGTCGCTCGAATGAAACTCGACGCCATGGACCACTTTTATCCTAATACCAAAATCATCAAGGAAGAAAATGTCCGTCGTTACAGAGAGATTATGGAAGGAGAAAACTGATGTTCGTTGTGAGAGACTGGACGCGAAACCCTTCTTACACCATGGTAAGCAACGACGTTAAAGACGTCCGCGATATTGTTATCGGCATTACCGGAGATGAAACGATTGGCGACCATGTGCTTCTTCATCTTGGACATATGATTTTTTGGACAATTTTTAGTATGGGGTCCGCTTGTCATCAGGTGCGTTCCGGATGAAGATGCTCAGTCATTATATTTGAAAGGAGAAAACGATGCTGATCATTAAGACAGCGGAAGACCGAGAACGCTGCACGTCTTGTTATGGCAACATCATCGTTGAGTTGACCATGGAAGAAGTCGTTGCCCTGTTCTCAGGAGCAACGCTCGGCGATCCGAACTTTAATGAATATGGGATATTCATTCGATTAGAAGGCTCCACGCCTGTTTGAAAGGAGAAACTAATGGGTATTAAGTTTGAAGGTCAGGTCTTAAAATTTGGCACCGTGGATAAATGCAATAGAAAATTTGCCCCGGACTGCAAGATCACGTTCCCCGAGAAAATCCCGGTAGCCTACAACTTCGATATGAATGTCGCTGATGAAAATTTGAAAGTTAGGAGAGTTGGACCCAATGCTGAAAATTGAAAACACTGAGGTTCTGGGCTGGGAGCACGCCATTCGTGGAATGCGCAATCCTTTGAACAGTTGGGCAAAGAGTGATAGCGGCTCATGTGTGTCCACTCAGGCGGTGGAAGAAGGATGGTTTGAAGTCGGCCCGAACGACCTCGATTTGATGAAGCGCCTTCGTAACGCCGGCACAGACCACCGGAAGTTCATGCGGATGATAACGGTCTATGTAGACATGATTGGCCCTTTGTACTGGTGGAAGGAGTTCGATACCTACAAGGTGGGGACGGTGGCCAATTCCTGCTCCACAATGCACAAGATTACATCAAAAGAGTTTACACTGGATGATTTCAGCTGCGAGCATCTTTTTGATTCGGTCAACGGAGAAGACACCGATTGCTGGATTCGTTCTGGAGATATATCCGGCGTATTGGAGCCAATCAATGTTCTTGATGTCACCATTATGATGCTGAATAAAGCTCGAATTTTATATTTGTACTATCAAAAAAAGGCATTAAATGGGGATCAATTTGCTAAAGATCATGTCAAAGAGTATTGGTGGCAGATGATTCAGCTTCTCCCTTCCTCCTACAACCAGCGGCGAACGGTCATGCTCAACTATGAAGTGCTGGCCAATATCTACAAGAGCCGGCGGAATCACAAGCTGGATGAGTGGCACACCTTCTGCGACTGGATCGAGGGTTTGCCGTACAGTGAGCTGATTACTGGCTCCAGTTTGAAAGATATCCCCATTAGTAATGAAATCATGGAAGAGGCAAAACGAAGAGTCCATGAGGAGCTGAATACCCAGCTCGATCATTTCTGTAAATTACATGAGGGTTAAATGATGAATAAGGAACAGAAGTGGATCGAAAAGCACCCCATAACGTGGCTTTTGATGCAGAAAATAGGGGAGTTTCTGTGGTTCTTTGCCAAGTTCTCTGTCTGTATGCTTTTGTGGTGGGCGATACACCTCTGATTGACACTCTTCGGCCAAGCATGGTATGATGAACTTGGATAAGCCAAATCGACTATGCGCAAAAAGTGCAGCTCCTATTATGGAAGGAGGTTGTTAAGCTATGGCCGAACGCAACAATTCTCACCTTCTGGATGGTGGTGATGATTCCATGGGCATGACAGACAACCAGTATAAGGGTATGCTTCTGGACCAGTTGGAAGACTGGCAGGAAGTCCTGGATCTGGCAATCAAGGCCGGGAACACCGAAATCCAGGAAAAGGTCGAGAAACAGATTCGCAAAATCAATGAAAAGCTGAAGTTCTAAACCTCGACCAAAGGGAGAGCCTACGGAAATGTGGGCTCTCTTCTTTTATATTTGAAAGGGGTCGATCGGATGGAAAAAATACTTCGACTAAACGAACAAGATATTGTCCAGGCACTTGCAGACCACTTCAATGTGGATCGCGCCAAAGTAAACCTGACGGTCAAAATTAGGACAGAGGGATATGGCCCGACCGAGCATCAGTTTCCGGAAGTGAGCGCTGTTATCAAGGAGGGTTGAGCATGGACATTCCAGGAATACGATGCTTGACCCGCATTCACATCAAAGTTTGCTCGCTGAAACCCACCCTGCTCATGTATGAAATGATGGCGAAAGAAATGGGCATATCTCTGCACTGTCCAAACTATATTGATATTTCACGGCTTCGCCCGGAGAAAGGACAAAAAGATGACGCTTCATGAAAAAGTAGTCCTATCGGCTTACACCGGCATTTTGATGTGCGACTTTTCCGAAGTGCACAAGTACATCGAAAAACTCCTCGGCAGGCCGGTCTGGACGCATGAACTGGCCAGCGAGGCTCTGTGGTCCGAAATTAAGGAGAAAGCGAAGCCTGATTTTCACAAAATCATCGAGCCATAGGAGGGGTTCCAATGCGAAAGCTCTATGTTTGCGATCGTAAGCGATGCGGCGACCGGTGTCACTATCCTGATTGCCGGCATACCACTGATATTTCCCATGCACTCAATGCTCCAACCTTCCCCAACGGCTTTGAGAAGGTGAAGCACAACGGCAACGTCTATTTTGTAGAGAGGGAGGATTGATATTTTGACCTTTAAGGAATTCACAGCCTGGTGCAATGAACGAGCCTGTGACGGACGGTGGGGCATGGTAGAGGCAATGGTCTGCATCGACCTGATGGCGGAAATCCGAAAACTATCCTTCTGGAAAAGGGAAAAATTTTGGCGGGAGCTGTATGAAAAGCGTATTTTGGATGAAATTGTCGAGCCAATCAACCAAAAGATCATCATCGACCAACTCGCCGCCAGAATACCGCATACTGACCAAGCAATCACACACGAAAAGGAGCATTCTACCATGACAATCAATGAATACCAGGCGCTTGCGCTGCGCACGGAGTCACGCATCACCACCGACCCCGTCCCTTATATTCGCGTTCTGGAAGGGCTTATGGGCCTGAACGGAGAGGCCGGCGAGGCCATTGACCTGATGAAGAAAGTGCTGTTCCAAGGCCACGAGTTCGACCGGGAGCACATGGCCAAAGAACTGGGCGACATTGCCTGGTATCTGGCTGTCAGCGCTGACGCCATTGGCTACGACCTGGAGAGCATCCTGCAAATGAATGTGGACAAACTCAGGACGCGGTATCCGGACGGTTTCAGCACGGAGCAGAGCCTGCATCGCAGCGCCAATGATATTTAGGAGGCACCGCCATGAGCATCCAAGATGACTATCTGTTTGTCCGGTTTGACAAATACTGCAAAACCTGCAAGCATGAGAAGCTGGAGGAAAACGAACCGCCCTGCGACGAGTGTCTGGAGCATCCAGTAAACCTGCACTCGCATAAACCTGTTTGTTACGAGGGTACGGATGAATGAGGAGGCTGCGCGCTATGAAACTGCGATTCATTGGGGAAGATGGTTCCATGGGTCTGAAAAACGGCGAAGCCTATGACGCCCGCATTTATATTCGAGGGAAGTTCCTTTGGGTGGAATGGAAGGTCGGGCGTTTCATGACTCGTTCCTGCCCTTACTCCTCTACGAAGGCATTTGCCCAGAATTGGGACCTGGCATACACCACTTAAAACACAGGAGGGCAATATGGCACAAAAGCGAATCAGGATGGTTCAGCGTGATATTTTGAACGATCGGCTGCGGCTTCTCTACGACGACGGAACGCAAGGTGTTCTGGAGTATGGGGAAGCCGTTTCCCGTTCCAAGGCGCCTGCCATCATCAAACCGAACGACTTTGTTGGGCTGACGCTCAAGCAGGCCAAACTGAAACTTGGCATCAAGAATTGAGGTGCGGCCCGTGAGTTACCAATACGATTTATATTTACAAAAGCACAAGGCCAACGTGAAAAAGGGTTTTGACTGGCTTCAGACCAACATGCCCTGGCTCTTTGAGGGGAAACCGGACGCTGCTTGGCAGACCGAGTTCGAGCATGATGCGTCCAAATCAAAGCCGGATGAGTACGAGGCCTATGACGCTTATTTCTATGGAGGCAACCGCTCCTATGCTGTTGTCCAGGCGTTCCAAAGAGCCTGGCTCCTGCACATCCACCGCAATCCCCATCACTGGCAGCACTGGGTTCTAATCAACGATGACCCCGGTGAAGGCGAAGTCCTGCTGGAGATGCCTTACAATTATATTATTGAGATGATCTGCGACTGGTGGGCCTTCAGCTGGGCGGAAGGTGATCTGAGCGAGATCTTCTCGTGGTATGATGAACATAAGGACTATATCAAACTGAACCCGAAGACCCGCGAAACCGTGGAAGATATTCTCTGGGAACTCCGGGGCCGGCTTGGATTTAATGTCCTTGCTCATCATGGCGTCAAAGGTCAGAAGTGGGGCGTTCGTAATAGGCCGCCGTATCCGCTTGATAAAACCGGGAAGTCTGATACAATAGTGACAAAAACCATCAAAGGACACACTGCTCCTTCTAAGCGAGATGAACCGGACAGTGTTGTCGACCATGTTACTTCTGACGGTAGCGTTAAAACTCGTGCCTTTTATGACGGCGATGGTTGGAAAGTAAAGGAGATACACACAACCGATCACGGAAACCCAAAACACCATTCATACGGAAGACATGGGGAACATGTTCATTATTATGAATGGGACCACGAAACCGGCAAACAGATTAGTAACAAACAAGAAGAGATACCACCCGATCTCAGAAAGGAGAACGATGATATTTTATGACTTTGGAGGAATTTGTAAGAAATCTGACCGAGGAGTACGGCACCGCCGAGTTCGAGTATAATGGACAACAATGTGGCGTAGAGCCGCAAACTCAGGATTCAGAGACCACTTATACTATGTGGTATGGCGAGGTGTGGAAAGACTACGACAACATTGACGATCTTCTTTCGGACGGGTTCTTTGATGGAGAATCTCTCCAGGATATTTTCCCGTCGATCGACGTCTGGTTCTAAATCTCGCAGGAAAGGAGAAAAACTGTGATAACAATTCAAGGGCAATACAACACTGCTATTTGCTACACCAACGAGCTGGAAGGAGCGGCTCGGGAGCAGATTCAAGCTGTTTGTGACCGGCCTGAGTTTGCAGGCTGTAAAATCCGCATTATGCCCGATGTCCATGCGGGTAAAGGCTGTACCATCGGCACCACCATGACCATCCAAGACAAAATCGTTCGGGTATGGTAGGGGTAGATATCGGCTGCGGTATGGAAACGGTAGAACTGGCTGAGCATGAGATCGACTTTGCAAAGCTGGATGCACTGATTCGGGAGAAGATCCCCTATGGCAGGGAAATTCGTGATATTCCCCATCCGCTCAACTCGGAAATCGACTTGACCTAGCTCCGTTGTGCCGACCAGATCAATCTTGACCGAGCAGTTCACAGCATCGGTTCTTTGGGAGGCGGTAACCACTTTATTGAGGTAGACCAAGCCGGGGACGGACGGCTGTTCCTTGTCGTTCACTCCGGGAGCCGGCACCTTGGGACAGAAGTGGCCGACTACTACCAAAACGAGGGACGTCGTGCGCTCTGGGGTGGAGTCAAGCATCAAATCCAGGAAACCATTGATCGGATGAAAGCTGAGGGCCGGGTCAAGGAGATCCAGATGACCATCGCTATTCTCAAGAAAGAGCATACACTGGATATTCCAAAGGATCTGGCCTATGTGGAAGGCAAGCTGTTTGACGACTATATCCACGATATGAAACTGACGCAGCAGTTTGCAGTGCTCAACCGGAAAGCCATGGTTGATGTCATCCTGGAGGGGATGGGACTTCACGCAGTGGATATTTTCACCACCATTCACAACTACATCGATACGGACGCCATGATCCTGCGAAAGGGCTCCGTTTCCGCCAAAGCTGGAGAAAAGCTGCTCATCCCGATCAACATGCGAGATGGCAGCTTAATTTGTATCGGCAAGGGCAATGAAGAGTGGAACTGCTCTGCTCCCCATGGGGCCGGACGCCTAATGAGCCGGCGGGCGGCGCTCAATACGCTATCTATGGATGAGTTCCAGAAAGAAATGGTGGGCATCTATTCGACTTGCGTTGTACCCGACACTTTGGATGAATCTCCGATGGCTTATAAGAGCATGGACGAGATCGTCTCTCAAATCAGGCCAACTGCGGAAATCGTGGAGCGTATCCGCCCCGTCTACAATTTCAAAGCCTCGGACTAAACCTAATACGAAAAAAAGAATGCCTCGAATTGTGTAACAGCAGTTCGGGGCATTTATATTTTCCGGAAAGGAGCCGCGATGAAAGCAGTCTATCAAAGAAAGCCTGACTGTATTGCCTGTATGGATTTGGGCATGGAGCCCGCTAACTTCTGCCCCAAATGTATGGAGCTTAATCGTGAAGTGGTTGATATTTTACAACTCGGCGTCGGTCTCTTCGCAGACAAGGCCGTTATCAAGAAAACGAACGGAGCACTGGCAACCGTTCCGATGAGTGAACTCACCATTATCGATTGATATTTTGAAAAGGAGAAAACACCATGAACGAAATGAATGCAAATGCGGTCGAAACCAAGGAACCCGAGAACGCTACGGCGTCTACCCCTCCGAAGATCATTGCTGTGGACTTCGATGGCTGTCTTGCGGTCAACAAGTGGCCGGAGGTGGGAGAGCCCATCTGGAAGAACATCAATCGGCTGAAAGAGGAGCAGGCCAATGGTACCAAGGTCATCCTCTGGACCAACCGTGTCGGCGAGCCCCTGGAGAAGGCTGTGGGCTTCTGCAAGGAGCATGATATTCACTTGGACGCAGTCAACGAGAACCTGCCTGAGATCGTCGAGGCCTTTGGCGGGGACTGCCGGAAGGTCTTTGCCAACGAGTATTGGGATGACCGGGCGGTGCTGATGGACGAAGAGGAAAACCGCTGGGCCTCTCAGGAGGTCGAGATGGCCTGTCAGCGGGAAAAAGAGGCTTCGGAGGATACGGATGACTGGGACTATGGCGTGGCCTGCTACAAGAGCGCTCTGAGGGCCTACGAGTGCCTTTACAGGGATGGTCACAGCGGTTTCAGCATCCAGATTACTAAGAGCATTCTGAACCGTCTGATCGACGGCAAGTGCCTGACGCCCATTGAGGACACTCCTGATATTTGGAGCGACATCACCAGTGAGTGCAACTGGAAAGAAGGATATCAGCAGTACCAGTGCAAGCGCATGTCCTCCCTGTTCAAGGAAGTTGCTCCGGATGGCACAGCTACCTATTCCGATACCGAACGGGTCTGCGGCATAAACATCAATACTCCGAATGCGGCCTTCAGCAATGGCTTTATGACCCGGCTCGTGGATAAGATCTTCCCCATCACCATGCCCTATCTGCCTGCCGGCAAGAAGTATCGCGTGTTTTCGGAAGACTTTCTGGTCGATCCTAAGAACGGCGACTACGATACAGTTGGCTACCATTATATTCTTACGCCCGATGACAAGAAGGTGGAGCTTAACCGCTACTTCAAGGAAGAGGACGGAAAGATGGTCCAGATTGAAAAGGCCGAGTATGAGGAGCGGAAGGCGAAGCGGGTGACCAAGAAATGAAAAATGGTTGGGATGATATTCTAAGGTTCATCTTCAACTCGGTCGCTGTTCTGGCCATCCTCGGCGTTCTATTCCTTGTAAAACTTCTGTTCGACTTTTTGAGGTGGATTATATGAAAAATTTCGACACTGTGCTGGTAGGATTCGACCACAGCCACGGCGACCCTGCGGTATTGATCGTTGGGAGAAAAGCTCCGGGCGATAATGTCCGGATTATCAATCAGTTCCAAGGCAAAGAGGCGGAAGAGCTGTACCGGAAACTGGTCGGAGAGGAGGATAAAAATGATTGAGAAAAGACTGGGTAAAATTGACTTTGTCGAGTTTGGTAGTATGAAAGATTACCCGTTTCAGCTGGGGCTCCAACTCGGTTTCTCGATGTCTGGCAGTGGCGTCATGGATGGTGGCAAATACACTGTAAACATGTCTCCAGACTGCCACTGGGAAATTGGAACTCGTCATACCAATCTTGCGGAATCCCTCGACCGCGTGGCAAAAATCCTCAATGATGCGAAGGTGAATTATATTTCCGAGCTGTTGGGGAAGCCCGTTGAAGTAACTTTGGAAGATGGTATATTCAAGGAATTCCGGATTCTTACGGAGGTCCTTTGATATTTTGAAGGGAGGACACATGAAACGCATTTACGTTGGCACACTCTTGTGCATTATTTTGTCGTTGGGACTTTTGACCGGATGTGACCAAGGCGTCGCTCGCTCTCTCGGTGGCGATATGACATTAGAACTTGAACCCGGGCAAAAACTGGAGATGATTACCTGGAAAGAGGATTCCTTGTGGTATTTGACCAGACCCATGCGGGATGACGAGGAGCCTGAAACCCACACGTTTCAGCAATCGTCTGAATTCGGCGTGTTTGAGGGGACCGTAACCATCGTCGAATCTGTTGTCGAAGGAGAAAACGCATCATGACTATTTATGTTTCAGGAAGACAATCGGGCAAAACCACATTTCTAATTCGGCAATCCGCAGATACAGGCGCGGTCATTGTGGCGCCGACCTGCCAGATGGCGAGATACATCGATAGTATGGCTCGCGAGCTTGGTTTGCAGATTCCTCCGCCCGTTACTGTCGCCGATTGGATTCGAGGCCTGGTTCGTCAGCCTAAAGACCATGACAAAACCTACCTGGTGGATGAGCTGCAAATGGCTCTACATCAACTGAATGTCAAAGCGGCAACGATTGATAGAAATTATGAGGAGATGGTTCGTATGTTTGGAGTAAAGGAAACTTGCTGCACCAGATGCAGCCATAGGGACGTGTGCCAGTACAAGTCGGAGTATCTGGCGGCACAAACTGCTGTGGATGAGGTGAGCGTCCGCCGGCCCTCGAAGGATGACGAGTCTATCAGCAGCATTCGCCTCCATGATATTCCCTGGATCGAGCCGGTGGAGTTGAAATGCACATACTTCCGCCAGGACACAGGGGCAATTCGATAACTACTATTCGGGAGGAATAAACCAATGAACAAAAAAGTGATGCGCCATAAGGCGATCTGCGACGAGTTGAACAGCTTGTACGAACGGAAGAACCACGACTACGGCGACAGCTTCCATCAGACCTTTGTAGAGGAGGGGCTGGCTATGACCCGTATCCGGTTGGGGGACAAGTTCTCCCGGTTTAAGACCCTGTCTCGGCTTGACTATACGGACGCCGGTCAGCAGCAGGTTGCGGACGAATCCATTCGGGACACCCTGATGGATCTGGCCAACTACGCCATCATGACCATTCTGGAGATGGATGAGGAGAAAGGGATGGAAACGCCCGACCCCAATGCTGCCTCTATGGCGATTGGTGCTTGCTCAGCCCGCAGTGATATTCGGGCCGGTCTTCGCTGAAACCAACGGAATGATGGGAGACAGCTATGCAGGTCAAGAAAGCCGGAGGAAAGGTGTACGGGGCTGTACTTACTGCGGCGGAGAAGAAAGCCATGGACTTGGAGATCCAGCGGGAGCTGGCAGAGTACGACCGAAAGCATATCGCCGAGATCGACGCGACTATTTTATGGGTGCTGCATGAGCAATTCGGGTTCGGGGCTCAGCGGCTCCGAACTTATTACGACGCCTTCCACGACCGTATCAAAGAATTGGTCAGCCGCTATGAGATGGAGGACCAGGATGATATTTGGCTCTGCACTCAGATGCTGAAGAGAATCGGCGTCGATGTGGAGGCGTGGCACAAGGAGAGTGAGCATGGGACTTGATGATTTTGGAAGAACAGTACGGAACATCCGCTTAGTCAGGGCGCTCCTGCTCTATGATATGGCAAAGGACCTTGATATTTCACCGGCTGAGCTGTCTGCCATCGAGTGCGGGAGAAAACCTGTTCCCGATTGGTTCGTCTCCAAGCTGCAAGAAAAATACGGCATCAGCGACATGCACGCTCAATCGCTTATCAAATTTATGAAGGAACGGGGGGACAGTGATTGTCCTGGAACGACCGAAAAAACGCAGAGGGATATTCTGACCCGACCGCCTATCAGGCCCTGAAGAACATTGAAGCTGAGGAGGAACGCTTCCACAAGCTGCTCCATATGATCTTTGATATTTGCGCTTTGTCCGACTTCGAGATCGAGGGGCGGATCGTTCTGGTTGACAAGCGTTCCGGCAAGGTTTGGAGGTGAGTGAAATGGGGCTATCAAGATTGGCGGCGAAATGCCAAGCGTGTCCGTACGTATCCACCTGCGACCATAAGCGGATGGAGGCGCTTGGATATTTACCGCTGCCGGAAGCAAATGTCGAAGTGAAGATGGATCTGTCAGCCACACCAACAGTGGAACTGATTGACCAGCTGAGTCGAGCCGTACAGATTCCAAAACACGTATTACGTGGAGGTCGAGTATGACACTTGAACAGACTTTGGAAACAGTCGCCAAGATACGGGAGGCCTGGGACGCCTTGGCTCTGTCGATCTCAGATGCGGCCGAAGCCTTTGCAAAAATGTGGGAGGAGGTCTTCTCCAGCCCTGATATTTGGCCTGGACGGAAGTCTGTCCCGCCGAAAAAGTACGGCATGTCCCTGCTCAAAAAGCGTCCGTACCAGGCGTTTTCGGCGTATCAGTACCGTCCCATTCCCCCTCGAAACAGACCTTACCAGCGGCGTTCCTATTGAGAATGAGGCTGGATATTTCTAATCTAAGATAGAAAACAGGCTGACTTAGAATAGAATTCGTCCGTACACGGCTTGAAAATCTCTGCCCAGATGGTCAAAAGCTGCTACTATTACTGTTAGTAGCAGGTCATTTTGCTGGCCACTTTTGGTCTGTAAAACTGGCCATTTGCCCACTTTGGGTTCGGATTTTGCGAAAATTTGGAGGTTGGATAGCCGTGTACGGACGGAAAATTGGTGAAAAACTGGCCATTTGCCCACTTTTTGCCCACTTTTATTTCAAAAGTGGCCAGGCTGAAACCCTTGCGCCCCAAGGGTTTGCGGGTTTTCTGGCCACTTGCCCACTTTTTTTCTTAATTAAATGCGAAAAAAAATATTAAAAATTATATATAAGTGGAAGAAAAAAGTGGCCAACTGGCCAGCAAGGGCAAAATAGTGAGTTTTGAGGCTGTTTCGAGCCGTTTTCACAAGATGACGTGACTGCAAAGTTCACTCTTCCATTTCACGATGCATTGTGATATACTGAATCCGCCACACAATCGTATAAAGAATTATTCGGCTACGGAGAACACATCTTGGCAACAAGTGTCTTCTCTCTATACTCATGCGCCCGTAGCCGGGTAACGAGATTGTGTGGCAACAATGAGAGATGCGCTTTAGTTGCAGAGTGCGTCTCTTCATTGGGGCGCACTCTTTTATTTTGCCCAAAGGAGGGAAGGTTGATGGGAAGATCTAACAAACCGAATCCTAATATTGGCGGGAAGCTCGGACTTGTCGCCGGAATCGTTAGTGCTGTGACTCCAGTTGCGATTGAGTTTATAGACCGAATCCCCAGAAAAGACGAAACGGAGCCCTCTGAAGAATTGATATCCATGCCGGAGCTCTGTTCCAAAAAGTTCCCTTTGAAACTGGACGAAGCTAAAGAACTTATAGAGGGCCACGGTCTGAAAGCGCTGCCTATCGAAGTTCGCATCAGAGATGCGCATGTTAGATACAAGGATTGTTTTGACCTTCAGGTCGTTGCCTGCAATAAAAAGGCCAACTCAAAACTTAAGCCTGGAGAGGTTGTTATTATCCAGTATGTGACTCGTGAGGTAATCGATGAGAGTCTACGGATATTTGAAGAAGCTGAGCGGCAAAAAGCCACCTTGAAGCAAGAAAGAGCCGATAGGCGGGCCGAGAAATGGGAGCACATAAAAACCCATGCTGGTGATACTGCCGTCAAAGCAAAGGCCGGCGTTGAGAAGATCATTCGTCGCGACAACAAAAAGAAAGAGCTTGACAAGGAGGATTCTTATGAGTAGTGGAAAGAAACGCAGCGGCGGCGGATTGCTGCTGGACCTTATCCTGACCATCTGCACGGGAGGTCTTTGGCTGATCTGGATTCTGATTCGGTATCTGCGGAACAACAGCTGATGGAAAACAAATTGATATTCTGCGTTTAGCCGAGGTGCCTACGGGTGTCTCGGCTGTTTTTGTTTTCACAGGAAAAACCGTCGCCTTTATGAGGAGGCGATGTTATGAAACCGAACATGAAAGACTCGACCCAACTACTGATAACGTTTACCACTTCGATGGCGGCGGCGATTGGATCATGCGCCGGAGCCACGATCTGGCAATCGTTTGGCAAACCAAAGGTCGAGGAGATTGCCGAGAAGAATAGCAAGCCAAAACGGAAAATAGGATTTAGTATCGATTAAAGATTAGAGCCGCCAGCCGCGGCTCTTTTCTTTTTGCCCAAATTGATATTTTAAGGCTGTTTTTCTTTCCGCGAAAAAAACAGACTCTTTTATGGAGAGGAGAGAGATATGTCGCGCATATCTTGTTCTTTCTATCACTTTTATCGGAAAGGAGGCCGTTCGATGGCCCGAAGCGCAAGACTGGAAAGCGGTTTTCAAGACCGGCTCATCAGCACGCTGAAAGCACGATTCCCTGGCTGCATGATATTTAAGATGGACCAGCGCCAGGGCATTCCCGACCTGTTGATTCTTTACGGCGAGAAATGGGCCTCCCTTGAATGCAAGAGATCTAACAAAGCCAAGAGACAGCCGAACCAGGAATATTACGTTGGGAAGATGAACGAGATGTCGTTCTCCAGATTCATCTCCCCGGAGAACAAGGAGGAAGTGTTGGATGAACTTTGTAAAGCATTCCAACCTTGAGGGTCAACATGCTTTTCTTGGCGCGAGCACCTATCACTGGATCAACTACACGGAAGAGAAGGTGGCCGACGCCTACGCCAAGTATCGTGCGGTCCAGCGCGGCACAGTCCTTCACTCTTTTGCCGCCCAGTGCATCAAGCTGGGTCAGCGGCTACCCAAGTCGCAAAAGACATTGAACATGTATGTCAACGATGCAATCGGTTACAAGATGACGCCGGAACAGATCCTCTACTATTCCCCGAACTGCTTCGGCACCGCTGACGCGATTTCATTTCGAGGCGACATGCTCCGGATTCATGATTTGAAAACTGGAGAAAGTCCGACACACATGGAACAGCTGATGATTTATGCGGCGCTCTTTTGCTTGGAGTATAACTACAAGCCGAACGAGATTCAAATGGAGCTTCGTATTTATCAGAATGACGGAATCATTTGTCACCAGCCCACGATCGAAGATATTTTCCCCATCATGGACCGGATCATAACCTTCGATAAAATCATCAACAGTATCAAAGAGGAGGAGTAAGCCATGAACCCCATCGCGGAAGATATTTTGATGCACTATGGCGTCAAGCGGCGCTCTGGGCGCTACCCCTGGGGTTCTGGTGAAAACCCCTATCAGCATGGCGGCGACTTTCTGGCCAGAGTGGAAGAACTCGAAGCCATGGGAAAGAGCCAAAAAGAAATTGCCGAAGAACTGAAGATGTCCACTACTGACCTTCGTATGCAGGTTCGGGTGGCAAAGCATGAGCGACGGGCTCTCCAGGCGGAACGGGCCAAGTCCCTTCGTGAAGAAGGAAAGACTCTCGATGAGATTGCCAAAATCATGGGGTACAACAACGACTCCTCGGTTCGTGCGCTTCTCAATGAAAACACCGCCAGCAACAAGAACAAGGCCCTTGCTACCGCCGAGGCATTGAAGAAAGAGCTGGCAGTAAAAGGGGCTCTTGATGTTGGCGAGGGCGTAGAGCAGCAGCTTGGCGTCTCGAAAGGAGTTCTTCAGGAAGCTCTGTTCATTTTGGAAACAGAAGGTTATAACCGATATGGCGTTGGAGTCCCTCAGGTGAACGATCCCAAGAAGCGGACAATCACTCCGGTTATTTCGGTTCCCGACATCGAGCAGAGAGACGCCTACCAGAACCTCGACATCATCAAGTCGGTGGGCGACTATCACTCTTCGGATGGAGGCGCATCCTGGGATAAGCGCGAGTATCCGGCAAGCATCGATTCAAGCCGAGTCAAGGTGCTCTATGGGGATGAGGGCGGCTCGAACAAGGACGGAGTCATTGAAATTCGTCGTGGCGTTGCAGACCTTGACCTGGGAAACGCTCACTATGCGCAGGTACGCATTCTTGTGGATGGGACGCATTACCTCAAGGGCATGGCCATGTATTCTGATGACATGCCGGAGGGGTGTGACATCGTGTTTAACACGAACAAGCACTCCGGAACGCCCAAGATGGATGTATTCAAAAAGATTCAGGATGACCCCGACAATCCTTTCGGCGCATTCATCAAGGCCAACGGTCAGAGCTACTACCCCGACCCGAATGGCAAGTACACAGACCCGATTACCGGCGAGAAAAAATCTTTGTCGGCCATCAATAAGCTGAAGGAGGAGGGTGACTGGGACAAGATGAGTAAGAACTTGTCCTCCCAGTTCCTATCCAAGCAGCCCATCAAACTGATCCAGAAGCAGTTGGATTTGACCTATGCCGATGCGGCCGATGAATTCGCCGAGATTTGCTCTCTGAACAACCCGACTATCAAGCGGAAGCTTCTTATGGACTTTGCAGATGAATGTGATTCTGCCGTCGTCCATCTGAAAGCGGCCGCCCTCCCCCGGCAGAGCACACAGGTCATCCTGCCTATCACAGCAATGAAGGAAACGGAAATCTATGCTCCCAACTATCGTAACGGTGAGAAAGTTGTGCTGATCCGCTACCCTCATGGCGGAACCTTTGAAATTCCGGAGTTGACGGTCAACAACAAGAATCAGTCGGCCATCTCCGTTCTCGGCAAGAACATCAGGGATGCGGTCGGCATCAACCCGAAGGTGGCGGAACGGCTGTCCGGCGCGGACTTTGATGGCGACCAGGTTGTTGTCATTCCTGTTGGCGGAAAGGTTTCTGTAAAATCTACCCCCGCCCTGGAGGGGTTGAAAGGTTTCGACCCGAAAACGGAATACTCCACCGAGGGGAAGACCGGTATCCGGCTTCTCTCAAAAGAAGCCACCCAGATCGAGATGGGGAAGATTTCCAACCTCATCACCGATATGACCTTAAAAGGGGCCCCCACCGAGGACATCACGAAAGCTGTCAGACACAGCATGGTCGTCATCGATGCGGCAAAGCACAAACTCGACTACAAGCGTTCGGAGATTGAAAACGACATCCCCACCCTTCGTAAGCGGTGGCAGGGTTACACTGACCCCGAAACCGGCAAAGAGAAAGGTGGTGCCTCCACCCTGCTCTCCAGGCGCAAGCAGACCGTCGATGTTCCCGAGCGTCAGGGCAGTGGACGCATTGACCGGGAGACTGGCGAAGTCGTCTATAAGGAGTCTGGTCGAACCTATATAGACCCTAAGACTGGGAAAACAGTTCAGGCCACGACGAAGATCAAGTTGCTGGAGAAAACCAAGGATGTTCGCACCTTGTCCTCTGGCACCGTTCAGGAAGATGCCTATGCCGACTATGCCAATCGTATGAAAGCACTCGCCAACCAGGCGAGACTTGAGTATCTGGATACGCCGACATTGGTACGGAACGCCAGCGCAGCAAAAACATATGCGCCTGAAGTCGCAAGGCTGACCAGTGCACTGAAGACTGCGCAGCTTAACGCCCCTAAGGAACGTGAGGCCCAGCGCATCGCCAATGCTCAGGTAAAGGCCAAGGTTCAGGCGAACAATGTCACCGACAAAGACGAAATCTCTAAGATTCGTCGTGCAGCGATCAGTGACGCTCGCGTTTCCACTGGTGCAAGCGGAAAAGGAACGCGCATTACGATCTCCGATGGAGAATGGGAAGCAATCCAAGCTGGCGCGATCTCTGATACAACCTTGAAAGAGATTCTTCGTTACTCTGATCCCGATGTCGTCCGGGAGCGCGCAACCCCAAGAGCATCGACGCAGCTGTCTGAAGCTCGTGTCAATCGCATTAAAGCGATGGCCAATTCTGGAAGCACCAACTCCGAAATCGCAGATGCTTTGGGCATTTCGCCTTCTGTCGTTTCCAAGTATCTCAATGAGTAAGAAAGGAAGTGAGAGCGAATGGAAATGTGTATGCTTACTACTACCGATAACCCCTACGACCCTTTTACACAGTATGAAGCGTGGTATCGGTTCGACGAAGACAACGGCTATCATTCCTGCGCTTTCTTAGCGCGCATCGCCCGTACTTCCGATCAGCTCTCTGACAAGGAGAACCAGGAAGAAATCGAGCGAGCAATCAACGATATCATCAAGTACGACCCCCTGGGCATCTATAAAAAGGTCAAGAAGATTGTGCAATCCGAGCCTGCCGTGACCGCATGATGGTAAACCGATGGTAGCCATTGGGAAAGAAACGTTCTCTCATCAGGAGTGCGTTTCTTTTTGTCATTTATGGGACAAATTCAACCCACCGGCTGCGGATCACGGCCTCGAACTCATTCAAAGGGTATAGGGGGTCCCTCCGAAATGGCACCCCCTCTGCATCGCGCTGGTCTTTGAAAATTCTCCGGGGGATATTTTTGAAAAATGGGTTCGGTTTGGGGCGGCGTTTGAACAAGCCCGCAAGACGAGCACTCACTGGCAAGGACTCTTTTTATCTGGTTGGAACCTCCTTTTTCCTCCAGAGGCATTGCATTACCTCCAATGTCATTTTTCTCCACTTGCCGGCGGATCGTTTGTGCGGGCTTCTTCAAATGCCGCCCTGAACTACCCATAAACACATGGAAAACAAAACAGAAGTTATGGAGAGGGGGCGTCAAGCGTGGCAAAACCCATCAAGTCTTCCGGCAGTCAGGCAGGGAAACGCCGCGCCGCCTTGACGCCGGAGGGCCGCGAGAACCAACTGATCGACCTGGCGGTATCTCTTGTGGAAAAGCGGCTGCTGGAAGGGACCGCCTCCTCTCAGGAGGTCACCACCATCCTGAAGCTGGGGACCACGAGGGCCCGCCTTGAGAATGAGCGGCTGGCCAAGGAGGTGGAGCTGGTCCAGGCCAAGACCGAGGCTTATAAATCCGGAGTCCGGATGGATGAGCTTTACGAGAAGGCCATGGCCGCGTTCAAGCGATACAGCGGACAGGAGGAGGACGAGGATGAGTATTAGGTGCTACTCCGAGCTGATCCAACTCCCCACCTTCCTGGACCGCTATCAGTACCTCCGTCTGGATGGCGTTGTCGGAGAGGAGACCTTCGGCTTTGACCGGTATATGAATCAGGCTTTTTACAAGTCGCCGGAGTGGCGGCGGGTGCGTGACGCGGTGATCGCCCGGGACCTGGGGTGTGATTTGGGTGTGGCCGGACGGGAGATATTCCGCCGTCCCATCATTCACCACATGAACCCCATCAGTCCAAAGGACATCCGGGATCGGGTGGAGATGATCCTCGACCCGGAGTACCTGATCACCACCATCCACGAAACTCATCTGGCCATTCACTACGGCGATGAGAACCTGCTGCTTCCGGAGCCGGTCGTACGAAGGCCCAACGACACCTGCCTCTGGAAAATGTAGAAAAGAGGGACGACACTCCGCCCTTCTTTTCCGGCTTGCTAAGTCTTGATCTTGGCTTTCCCGTGACCGTTGTTCCGCTGGAAATGCGGACTGTGACAACCTTCACGCTTCCGGCCTGACTTTTGGACTTAGCAGCTTTTGCGCTTAACCGTTTCATGTCGTTTCTACCTCCTTTCGCAGGGATGAATCAATCATGTGGCCCAGGAGCGGCATGGAACGGGCGCACCTTATGACAACACAACTTTTCGCTATAAGCAAGGAGGCGGCGCCATGGAAGGTAATCCGGGAAGGGCACCCAGGCTCGTGGGAGTCGTGGTGAACTGCCTCGACCTGACCATCCGTAAAAGCCCCGGCAATGAGGCGGAGGTCACAGGACATCTATCGGTCCTGACCGAAGTTCTGGTCGATATGGACAAGTCAACGGAGGACTTCTACCGGGTGCTCGCCAGAAACGGCGTCGCCGGGTTCTGTCCGAAGAAGTACGTGGCGATCCGCCGGTAAGGAGAGTGCTATGGAGATCACAGAAAGCGTCCTGACATCTGTCAAGAAACTGCTGGGGATCGACGAAGGCTACACGCACTTTGACGCCGACATTGTAATGCACATCAACAGCGTGTTTTCGATTCTGACACAGATGGGGGTCGGGCCGGCAAACGGATTCTCCATTACGGGGAAAGACGAAGGCTGGTCCGATTTCATTTCTGGCGGGGCCGTCCTGCCCCTGGTCAAATCTTATGTCGGCCTGAAGGTGCGCCTGCTGTTTGACCCGCCCCTCAGCTCTGCGGCCGTCGAGTCTATGAACCGGCAGATCAGCGAGTTTGAGTGGCGGCTTTTCGTTGCGGCAGACCCAGTCGAACCCACCAGCGGGAAGGAGGAACTTCAAAATGGAGCATGATGCATTACTGCACTACGGAATCAAAGGAATGAAGTGGGGCGTGCGCCGTTACCAGAACAAGGACGGTTCGCTGACCCCCAAAGGAGAGGCGCGCTACGACCGTGACAAGCGGGAGAACGCGGCCAAGAAGAAGGAAAACCGGATTGACCTCTCCCAGCCTGATCCGAAGCGCTGGGCAAAGGAGGACCTGGAGCGCACCAAGCGCACCGTGGACGCCAGCGCCAACCTGGCCAAGGAGCTGAAGAAGCTGGACGAGAGCACCACTTCCAAGCCGACACCAAAGCGGATGGACCTGTCCAAGATGAGCGACAAGGAGATGCGGGATCAGATTAACCGGGAGCTGCTGGAACGGCAGTATAACCAGCTGTTCGCGGAAGTGCCTGCCGCTCAGGTCTCCAAGGGCCGCGAAGCGCTCAAGACCACGCTGGAAGTTGCCGGCAGCGTTCTGGCCATTGGCAGCAGCGCACTGGGCATCGCGTTGGCCATCAAGGAACTGAAGGGCTGAGGTGAGTCGGTATGGAGCTGCGCCACCACGGCATTTTGGGCCAGAAATGGGGCGTGCGCAACGGCCCGCCCTATCCATTGAGCGGCGGTGACTATACTCCGTCCCAGCGGAAGGCCATTTCCAACAAACGCAAAAGCGGCAACAGCATCTACAACAAGAAGCACTTCGATGAGGTGCTGAAGGTTGATAAGACCACGCTGAGCACGCTGTCCTATGATAAGGACCGGACCAAGAACGCCGATATGTTCTACGCCACCCACCATGCTCTGGATAAACACCAGTACAACGCCCTGTTCAACCGGCCGATTCCCCAGACGGTCTATGATAAGGATGGAAAGGCGATCGGCACAGGTTCGTTCATGAAGTACCGGATCGACAATTCCCTCAAGACCGACCTGAAGGTGGCCAGCGAGGATTCCGGAGCCAAGGTCTTTATGGACCTCTATAAGAAGGACCGGGATTTCTACAACTTTGTCACTGACCGGGAGCGGATGCAGGGGTACTTTGTAAACGACAAGTACAAGTTCAAGGGCTACCGCGAAGCAGCGGCCGTCCTTGGGAAGATGCGGGAGCCGGACTACAAGCCGACCTCCGATGACCTTCAGACCGTGTACCGGATGTTCAACTACGTCATCCCCTATGACGGTCAGGGCGACAGCCGAAAGGGACGCGATATGTATAACCAGCGCACCAAGTTCTTCCATGCGTGCAAGGAGGCCGGTTATGGCGCAGTTCTGGACACGAACGACGCCATATACGGCGGGTTCAAGGCCAAGTCACCCATTATCGTGTTCGATATGGAGCAGGTGGTCCCGAAAGACGTCTACCGCACAAATCTGACGGATCAGAAGTTTTCCACTCTGGTCCTGGTCGGCCGGAAGCTGCTGGGCTTGTAACGGGAGGCGGGTGCGTACATGTTATCCAACACCGCCGTCCCCCGTTATTATGGAGCATTTCGGGACGCCGTTCTCCGAGGGGATATTCACGTCTGCAAGGAAGTGGCGATGGAGATGTGGCGGATCGACCGCCTGATCGAGTCACCGGGATATTACTACGATGACCGGGCGGTGGAGGGATGGATTGAGTTCTGCGAGAACGAGCTGACCCTAACTGATGGCTCCGACCTGCATCTTCTGGATACCTTCAAGCTCTGGGGCGAACAGGTGTTTGGATGGTACTATTTCGACGACCGCTCTGTCTATGTGCCGAACCCGGATGGACGGGGCGGCCGGTATGTGACGAAGCGGGTCAAGCAGCGGCTGACCAAGAAGCAGTACCTCATTGTGGGAAGAGGCGCGGCCAAGTCCCTCTACGACTCCTGCATCCAGGCCTATTTCTGTGTGGTGGACGGCTCGACGACCCATCAGATCACGACGGCCCCCACCATGAAGCAGGCGGAGGAGATCGTCAACCCCATCAAGACCGCCATCACCAGAGCGAGAGGCCCTGTGTTTCAGTTCATGACCGAGGGTTCCTTGCAGAACACCACCGGCTCCAGAGCCAACCGCGTCAAGCTGGCCTCTACAAAGAAGGGGATCGAGAACTTCATCTCCGGCTCCCTGGTGGAGGTCCGTCCCATGTCGGTGGACAAGCTCCAGGGACTCCGCTGCAAAGTGGCCACGGTGGATGAGTGGCTTTCTTCGGCGGACGCCCGGGAGGATGTCATCGGTGCCATTGAGCAGGGCGCATCCAAGCTGGACGACTACCTGATCATCGCCACCAGCTCCGAGGGCACGGTCCGAAACGGAGCGGGCGATACCATCAAAATGGAGCTGATGAACATTCTTCAGGGTATCGGCCCTCCCCAGGAGCACGTGTCCATCTGGTGGTACAAGCTGGACTCCGTGGAAGAGGTCGCCTATCCGGACATGTGGATCAAGGCAAACCCCAATCTGGGAAAGACCGTGACCTACGAGACCTACCAGAAGGACGTTGACCGGGCAGAAACGGCCCCCGCCACCCGCAACGATATGCTGGCAAAGCGGTTCGGGCTGCCCATGGAGGGCTACACCTACTACTTCACCTATGAGGAGACTCTCCCCCATCGCCGGCAGAGATTTTGGCAGATGCCCTGCTCCCTGGGGGCAGACCTTTCCCAGGGCGACGACTTCTGCTCCTTTACCTTCCTGTTTCCTCTTCGGGATGGCTCCTTTGGCGTCAAGACCCGAAACTACATCACATCGCTGACCCTGCACAAGCTGCCGGCGGCCATGCGGGTGAAGTATGAGGACTTCATGGCGGAGGGGAGCCTGATCGTCATGGAGGGTACTGTTCTGGACATGATGCAGGTCTACGATGACCTGGACGAGCACATCATCAACCGGGGCTATGACGTGCGCTGCTTTGGCTACGACCCATACAACGCCCAGGAGTTCATCAAGCGGTGGACAGATGAAAACGGCCCCTTCGGCGTAGAAGTGGTCCGACAGGGTTCCCGGACGGAATCTGTCCCTCTGGGCGAGCTGAAAAAGCTGGCCGGAGAGCGTATGCTGCTCTTTGACGAGGAGCTGCTCACCTTCTCCATGGGAAATTGCATCACCATGGAGGACACCAATGGAAACCGGAAGCTGCTGAAGAAACGATCCGACCAGAAAATCGACGCTGTGGCGGCCATGATGGATGCGTATGTGGCCTATAAGCACAATCCAGAAGCATTTGAATAAAAAAAGGGGGGTACTATGAAGCCCTATGAAAAGCCTCTCTCCCCGCAGGAGTACCTGATGCACTACGGTGTCAAGGGTATGAAATGGGGCGTAAGACGCTACCAGAACTACGACGGTTCTTACACCCGCAAGGGTCTGGAACGGTATCGCAAAGCGGAGTCGGACTACGAAACCGCTAAGTCGAAAGCAGACGAAACCAGGGCCGCCTACAAATCCGGTCAAGCTACCCGTCAGCAGGTCAAGGATGCCAAGAGCGCTGTTAAGACCGAGAAGCGTAAAATGGAAAACGCTTATGAAAAGCTGAAAACCGACAAACTGGCCGATGAAGGAAAGAAGCTTTACCAGAGTGGAAAAACTATTTCGGGAAACACCCAAGCGACCTATTTGGCCGAGGGCGTTATCATTGCTGGAAGCACCGTGGTGTCCAGACTTCTCGCGAACCAACTGAACAACCAGGAGGTTGCCAATATTGCCGCATCGACCATCGCGATCGGCGGAACGATTGTCAATGGTTTACTGGCGGCAAAGACGAGCAGGGAGAACAAACGGCTGAGAGCGTACTACGCCCACTAAGCGAAGGAGGAAAAGTATGGGTCCTTACGACAAACCTTTTTCTCCCCAAGAATACCTGATGCACTACGGCGTCAAGGGTATGAAATGGGGCGTACGTCGTTACCAGAACAAGGATGGTACATTGACAAAAGCCGGAAAAGAACGGTATAGTCAGAACCAGCAGGACGGGGTTGATTCTTTTCTGAAGAGTGTGGGTTCCAAAAAGGTTTCCGAATTGACCGGTTCTGTAAATGAAGATCTCGCAATCCAGGCGGTTACATATGTTTCCGCATTTGCCGCTGTTCTCGCCGTGAAAGCGGTACAAAACCGAATGCTGCGGAAAGGCCGGATGAAAGAGCTGGATAGGCTCAACCGGGAGAAGGATATTAAAGACTTTGACGAGTGCCCCCGCCTCCCCCGGAAGATGAAAGCGGAAGAGAGCGTCAAAGTAACCAATCCGGATTATCCTGATTTGGGCACCACCATGAATTGCACCTTCTGCACAACCGCCATGGCCCTTCGAGAGAAGGGATATGACGTGCAGGCGACAAAAGTCAGTGATGGATTCTTTTCTGATGACTTTTTCAAAGCCACTTTCAATTCCCCTGAGGTCAAAATGGGAAGGAAAAAGTCGGGGCAAGCCGTTCTCGATACGCTTTCGCAGACCGGCGACGGGTCCTATGGCAATCTGACCGTGGCTTGGAAACTCGGGGGTAAGCATAGTCTTTTCTGGAAGAATGAGGGCGGCAGAACTCGAATCTATGACGGTCAGAGCGGAGAAGAGATTACTCAATCTCCGTCGAAAACCAGATCGTTCATGGACTTTGTCAATCTGAAAACCATCACATATAACCGCCTTGATAATTGCGAGCCAACCACCTATGCCTTGGCCGCGGTTGAACGACCTAAAAAGATGTAAAGAGGGAGGATAAACATGACCGTAAAGGAAGCCATTGTTATTTTCGCAAAGCAGTTCCCCGATAAGGCGGTTGTCGGGTATTGGGACAAGCCGAATGGCATCGTTCTTAACACCCAGTCTATCACAGCGGGACTGACAGCCCCTGCCCAGTATCTCGTCACAGACGATGGACAGATTTATGGGACCAACCCCATGAGAAGCAACCTCAGTCCTGGAGACATGAAGAAACTGTAATCCCATGGACCATGCCGCAGACTCTTAACCGGGTCTGCGGATTTTTTATGCCCAAAATTCAACACACAGAGCAACGACATAATTTCATCAAGCGCGGACTGGAGGTGAGAGATTATGGAAATTGCATTTGGTTCCAGGCTGAAACATGCCTGGAACGCTTTTTTGGGTAACGAAACCTTTGGGTTCCGATACCCGCTTGGCCCAAGCTCCTCCTACCGTCCGGACCGGCCCATTTTCAGCCGGGGCAATGAGCGGTCCATCATCACATCGGTCTACAACCGGATCGCGCTGGACGCGTCCTCCATCGCCATCCAGCACGCGAGGCTGGATGAGGACGGGCGGTTTACCGAGGTGATCGACTCCTCGCTGAATTCCTGCTTGTCCCTGGAGGCGAATCTGGACCAGACCGGACGGGCCTTTATCCAGGACGTGGTCATGTCCATGCTGGACGAGGGCTGCGTGGCCATCGTGCCCACGGACACCGATATCGACCCGGAAAACGGCTCCTACAAAATCGAGAAGCTGCGGGTCGGCAAGGTCCTGGAATGGTATCCACAGCACGTAAAGCTGCGGGTCTATAACGAGCAGCGGGGTGAAAAGCAGGACATCATCCTGCCCAAGAGCACAGTGGCCCTGGTGGAGAACCCGTTCTTCGCAATCATGAACGAGCCCAACTCCACCATGCAGCGGCTGATCCGGAAGCTGAACATTCTGGACGCCATCGACGAACAGAGCGGCTCCGGAAAGCTCAATCTGATCATCCAGCTCCCCTACGTCATCAAGACGGAAGCGAGACGTCAACAGGCGGAAAAACGCCGTAGAGATATTGAGGAACAGTTGTCCGGCTCCAAGTATGGCGTCGCTTACACCGACGGCACGGAGCATGTGGTGCAGCTGAACCGGCCCATCGACAACAATCTGATGTCCCAGATTGAATACCTGACGAGTATGCTTTACAGCCAGTTGGGAATCACCCAGGGGATATTGGACGGCACTGCTGATGACCGGACGAAGCTGAACTACGACAACCGGACCATCGAACCCATCCTGTCCGCCATTGTTGACGAAATGAAGAGGAAATTCCTCACCAAAACTGCTCGGTCACAGAAGCAGTCGATCCTGTTCTTCAGAGACCCGTTCAGGCTGGTGCCCATCAACGACATCGCCGAAATCGCCGACAAGATGACTCGCAATGAGATCATGACCTCCAACGAGATCCGACAGAAGATCGGTATGAAGCCGTCGAAGGACCCCAAGGCGGACGAGCTCCGGAACAGTAACCTAAGCGCCCCGAAAGGGGAGGGCGAACAGCCACCATCTGAATCCGAAGGAGGAAATGTTCAAAATGGATCTGAAGTTTGACTTTAGTGGCTGGGCTACCCGAAACGATCTTGTCTGCGCTGATGGGCGAACCATTCGCCACAACGCATTCGAGCATTGCGACGGGAAGACGGTTCCTCTTGTTTGGAACCACCAGCACAACGAACCCACCAACATCCTGGGCCACGCCCTCTTGGAGAACCGCAAGGACGGCGTCTATGCATACTGCACGTTCAACGAGAGTGAGAGCGGCAAAGCGGCCAAGGAGCTGGTGCAGCACGGGGACATTGTGTCCCTCTCCATCTATGCCAATGGGCTCCAGCAGACGCCGAACAAGGACGTCATGCACGGCGACATCCGCGAGGTCAGCCTGGTAGTGGCCGGTGCGAATCCCGGCGCCTTCATTGACTTCGTGGACATGGCTCATGGGGAAGGCGGTGAGCAGGAGATGATCCTGTCCGCTTACGAGCCTATTTCCCTGTACCGTCCCGATGAGAAGCCCCCGCTGATCCACAAGGCCGATACCAAGGAGAAGCCTGATGACAAGCCCAACGCGGGCGAAGACGGGGACAAACCTAAGGATGGCGATAAGTCCAAGGGCAAAGAGAAGCCCGAGGACGAGGAGACCATCGAGGATGTTGTCAACACCATGAACGAGAAGCAGAAGAAGGTCATGTACGCTTTGATTGCTGCCGCCGCGGAGCAGGTGAACGACAACGCCGAGGATGACGAGGAAGAGGACCCCGATGACCCCGACAACAAATCCGACAAATCTAAGGGAGGAAACAAGACCATGAAGCACAATGTGTTCGACACTGAAGACACTCAGGACACCGTTCTGAGCCACTCCGACTGCGCTGACATTCTTGCTCTGGCCAAGAGCAGCAGCGTGGGTAGCCTTCGGACTGCTCTGAAGATCTACGCTGATCAGAACGAACTCAAGCACGGCATCGACAACATCGAGAGCCTGTTCCCCGACTACAAGGATCTGCGCCCCGGCGCTCCTGAGCGGGTCGCTCGTGACCAGGGCTGGGTGAGCGTTGTCATGCGCAAGGTTCACAAGAGCCCCATCAGCCGCATCCGCACCCGCCAGGCGGACACCCGCAAGGACAGTATCCGGGCCCACGGCTATCAGAAGGGCAAGCGTAAGCAGCTCTCCGGCAACATGAACGTCATCACCCGGACCACCGATCCCCAGACCGTGTACCGCACCGATGCCCTGCACCGGGACGACATCATCGACATCACCGATTTCGATGTGGTGGAGTACCAGTACGCCGTTATGCGGGAGAACATCAATGAAGATGTCGCTACCGCCATCATGGTGGGCGATGGCCGTGAGCCGGATGATGAGATGAAGATTTCCGAGGATCACATCCGCTCCATTTGGAACGACAACGACCTCTACACCATCCACTACGACGTGGACATCGAGGCCGCCAAGGCCGAGCTCCAGGGCAGCAAGACCAGCATGAGCTTCGGCGAGAACTATATCTATGCTGAGGCAGTCATCGCCGCCGCCCTCTATGCCCGTGAGAAGTACAAGGGCACCGGCACCCCCGATTTCTTCTGCACGCCCCATATGGTCAACGTGATGCTGCTGGCCCGGGACATGAACGGCCGCCGCATTTACACCTCCAAGGCCGACCTGGCCGCCGCCCTGAATGTGGGCGAGCTCTACACTGCCGAGCAGTTTGAGGGTCTGGTGCGCATGGATGACGAGGGCCACAAGCACAAGCTGCTGGGCATCTTCGTCAACCTGACCGACTACACCGTGGGCTCCACCAAGGGCGGCGAGATCGCCCGGTTCGACCAGTTCGACATCGACTTCAACCAGCAGAAGTACCTGATCGAGACCCGGCTGTCCGGTGCTCTGACCCGCGTCTACTCCGCCATCGCTCTGGAGGAGCCCGTGGCTGCCTTCGCCTCCGGCGGTACTGGCGGCGGGGCCGGCACTCCCTGAGGAGAAGATTCAAAATGGCGAAATTTTATGGATCGGTAGGCTATGCTGAGACCATTCAGACCGCGCCTGGCGTGCATGAGGAGCAGATCGTTGAGTATCCGTACTACGGCGATTTGACCCGGAATGCACGCCAGCTTCAGTCTGGGGAGTCGCTCAACGATGACATCAATGTCGCGAACGAGATCAGCATAGTCGCCGATCCGTTCGCCAGGGAGAATTTCCACAAAATGCGGTATGTGACGTTCATGGGGGCGAAGTGGAAAATTTCAAGGGTCGAGGTGGGTTATCCGCGGCTGATCCTGACCATCGGAGGGCTGTACTATGAATAGGCGTTATGAGCTCCAGGCGGTTCTGGAGGGCATTCTCGGCTCCGGGAATGTGTATTTCCAGCCGCCGGAGAACCTGAAGATGCGGTATGACTGCATCGTCTATGAGCGGAGCGAAATCGAAACTGTCCATGCGGACAACGCCCCTTATCGCCTGCTGGACCACTACCAGGTGACGGTCATCTACAAGAACCCGGACAGCGACCTCCCTCACCGCCTCGCCATGCTGCCCATGTGCACCCATGACCGCCATTTTCCAGCGGACAACCTGAACCACGATATTTTCAACCTGTACTATTAAAGGAGGAAATCCGAAATGAGTAGAATCGTATGGGACAAGACCGGTGAGCGTTTTTACGAAACCGGTGTTGATCGCGCTGTCCTTTACCCCATCAGCTCCGCCGGCCTTTACAACAAGGGCGTGCCCTGGAACGGCATCACCGGCATCACCGAGAGCCCTTCCGGCGCGGAGCCCAACAACCTCTATGCCGACAACATCAAGTACCTGGTGCTGGTGGGCGCTGAGGACTTCGGCCTGACCGTCGAGTGCTACACCTACCCCGACGAGTGGGAGGAGTGCGACGGCTCCGCCGAGATCGCCCCCGGTGTGGTCGCCGGCCAGCAGAACCGCAAGGTCTTCGGCCTGAGCTACCGCACCAAGCTGGGCAACGATGTGGACGGTCAGGACCACGGCTACAAGCTGCACCTGGTCTACGGCGGCCTGGCCTCTCCCTCTGAGCGGGGCTATCAGACTGTCAACGACTCCCCCGAGCCCATCAACCCCAGCTGGGAGATCACCACCACTCCCGTGGACGTTCCCGGCTACAAGCCCACTGCCCGCCTGATCATCACCTCCACCAAGGTCGATCCCGCCAAGCTGAAGGCCCTGGAGGACATCCTGTACGGCACCGAGGATCAGGACGCCCGCCTGCCTCTGCCTGAGGAGGTCATTCAGCTGCTCAAGCCTTCCGTGGCTGTGACCGCCTCTCCTGAGAGTGCCGACGCCACCCTGTTCGGCAAGAAGGTGTCCGACCTTCAGACCAATGTCGCGGTGGGCGCGGACAGCATCACCGGTACGCTGAAGAACGTGACCGGCTACACCGAGTTCAGCAGCAAGCCCGCCGAGCAGTCCGGCCATTACCTGGCCCTGAAGTTCGACGTGACTCCGACTGACGCCGTCACCACCGTGGAGCTGGTGGGCGGCACCAAGGGCCCCGTGACCCTGGACGCCGACAAGAATATCGTCCTGCTGATCAAGAACAACACCCAGAGCGTCAAGGTGACCTCCACCAAGGACGGTTCCTCCGTCACCAAGACCTACGCGCTGACCAACCTGACCCTGGAATCCTAACCACCCCAACCCAAAAGCGGGGCTCTCTTCACCGAGGGCTCCGCTTTCTTTTTATTTTTGAAAGGAGAAAACTGCAATGCTGAAGAAAACCATGACTTACGAGGACTACAACGGTGTTCCCCGCACCGAGGACTTTTACTTCAATCTGACCCCCGCTGAGGTGACGGAGATGGAGCTTTCCGTGGATGGCGGTCTGGTGGAGATGATCAACCGCGTGGTCGCGGCCCAGGACGGAAAGCAGATCATCAACGTGTTCAAGGACATCATCCTGCGGGCCTATGGCGAAAAGTCCCCCGACGGCAAGCGTTTCGTCAAGAATCAGGAGATCCGGGACGCCTTCGCCCAGACCAACGCGTACAGCGACCTGTTCATGGAGCTGGCCACCGACGCCAAAGCCGCGGCCGCATTCGTCAACGGCGTCATCCAGCAGCCGAAGAAGGCCCCCGCGCCCGCCCCGCAGAACTGAGTTTGAACAGGGGGGCCGGAGATGCTGGAACTTGTGGTGCCTAAATCAGAGCAGTATGACGACGACAGCGGCTGCTTTATTACGACCAAGGAACAGACCCTTCGTCTGGAGCACTCTCTGGTCTCCCTTTCAAAATGGGAGGCGAAGTGGCACAAGCCGTACCTGTCCACCAAGTCGAAGACGGTGGAGGAGCAGATCGACTACGTCCGCTGCATGACCCTGACCCAGAATGTTGACCCCAATGTCTATACCGCCATTACACCCCAGCTGCTGGCGGTGGTCAAGGACTACATCGAGGACTCCATGACGGCCACCACCTTCTCGAAGGAACAGAGAGGCCGCCGGGGGAGGGAAATCGTGACGGCGGAGATCATCTACTACTGGATGATCTCCCACCAAATCCCCTTCGAGTGCCAGAAGTGGCATTTGAACCGGCTGATGACGCTCATCAACGTATGCAGCGCCAAGACTGGCCCGCAGAAGAAGATGAGCCAGAAGGATATTTTCGCACAAAACCGCGCCCTGAACGCGGCGCGAAGGAAGAGAGGAAACACAAGGGGGTGACGCCATGTATGAAGAACGGATCTGGAGATTCCTGAAGGGGAAGCTGCTTTCCGACTGCGGAGCCGCCGGACTGATGGGAAACCTCTACGCCGAAAGCGGGCTGAACCCCGTCAATCTCCAGAACACCCATGAGAGGAAGCTGGGGCTCTCGGACAAGGAATACACCCAGCAGGTGGATTTCGGACTTTACGCCGACTTTGTCCATGACGGAGCGGGTTACGGCCTTGCCCAGTGGACCTTCTGGAGCCGGAAGCAGAACCTGCTGGCCTTTGCCAAAAGCAGGGAGAAGAGCATCGGCGATCTGGAGACGCAGCTGGAGTTCCTGTGGAAGGAGCTGACGGAAAGCTACGCCTCCCTGGCGCAGATGCTGCTGAGTGCCAGTTCTGTCCGGGCCGCCTCCGACGCGGTCCTGCTCCAGTTTGAACGCCCGGCCGACCAGAGTGAGACGGCCAAAGCCCGCCGGGCTGCCTACGGGCAGAAGTATTACGACCAATTTGCAGGAAAGGAGGCGGCCGCCATGAGCAACAGTCCATTGGTCTCCTACACAAAGCTGTCCCCTAACCATTCCGGTAGGCGCAAGCACGCCATCGATACCATCTCCATCCACTGTATGGCCGGTGATTTGACGGTGGAGAGCTGCGGAAACCTGTTCGCCAGCCCAAGCCGGAAGGCCAGCAGCAATTACGGGATCGGGAGCGACGGCCGGATCGGACTCTATGTGGAGGAATGCAATCGCTCCTGGTGCACCTCCTCCAGCTCCAACGACAACCGGGCCATTACCATCGAGGTGGCGAACAACGGGGGAGCCAACCAGGGATGGCCGGTATCTGACGCGGCTTATCGGTCCCTGATCGCCCTCCTGGTGGACATCTGCCGGAGAAACGGGATCAAACGGCTGCTCTGGAAGGGCGACAAGTCGCTGATCGGGCAGGTGGATAAGCAGAACATGACCGTCCACCGCTGGTTTGCGGCAAAGGCGTGCCCAGGGGACTGGCTTTACAGCCGCCACGGGCAGATCGCCGATGAGGTAAATGCAAAACTGTCTGAGGAGGACGAGGATATGGACCAGACAAAATTCAATGAGATGTTCTCCGCCGCCATGACGGATTATCTCAAAGGTCTTCAGAACAACAACTGCGGCGACTGGTCCCAGGAAGCGCGGGGCTGGTGTATAAGCGTCGGGCTGTTTGCCGGAAACGGAACCGCAGTGGACGGAAAGCCGAACATGATGTGGCCGTCCGGGCTGACCCGTGAACAGGCCGCCCAGCTCTTCTACCGGCTTGCGAAGATGGTGGGGCTTGCGTGATGAGAAATCGTACAAGCCGAACCAGAGGCAAAGCTGGAAGAAAGCCGGACCTGTCGCAGTTTTCAAAATGGATGATCGCCGACATTCGTCCCCTGCTGTGGGTCGTGACTGTCGGCGGTTTTTTACTGGCCTTTTACTGTGTCTACAAGGGATACACCGGCGCGCTTCCGTGGATCGGCGCTATGGTGGGGCTCCCCTGGGGCGCCCATGGCATGGTGTGCAGCTTTTATCTGAACCTGTGCAAATCCGACCACCGGGAGGGCGGCATCACCTTTGAAACGGCAAAGGCCGCCAATTTCAACACCAATGTTTCACAGACGCCGGTAGGCTCCGTGGAGAGCCCGGCAATTTAAGGAGGAGTATCGATGACTGCGGAAATCATTTCCTCGCTGCTGATGCTTGTTGGCGGAATCACCATCCTGACCAACATCATCGTGCAGGTGGTCAAGAGCATCACCTGGGACAAAATTCCCACAAACTTGGTTGCGCTGTTCGTATCAGAGGCGCTGACGCTGGCCCTGGGAGGGGCCTATGCCTCGGTAAAGGGCATCGACATCGCCTGGTACATGGTGGCGGCCGCCATCGTGGTGGGGCTGATGTCCGCCTATGCGGCCATGTTCGGCTTCGATAAATTCAAGGAAGCCATCGAGGGCTGGAAACAGAAAAGCTGATCTTGAAGGAGGTGGCCGAACGTGATCCATTTCAGACATACGGGGGATTTCTCGAAGCTGACCCGGTTTATGGAACGGGCAAAGGAGGCCGTCCGTCTCGGCGATCTGAACAAGTATGGCCGGGCGGGGGTGGCGGCCCTCTCGTCCGCAACCCCGGTTGACTCCGGAGAAACGGCCGCCTCCTGGTATTACGAGATTACCAACAAGAACAACACCATCACCATCTCGTTTCACAATTCCAACATTCAAAATGGAGTCCCCATCGCCATCCTTCTCCAATACGGGCATGGCACGGGGACCGGAGGCTGGGTACAGGGAAGAGATTACATCAACCCTGCGATCCAGCCTATTTTTGACCAGATAGCAGAATACGCCTGGAAGGAGGTGACTCGGTCATGAGCAGGACGATCGACGAGAGAATCGTTGAAATGCGGTTTGATAACCGGCAGTTCGAGCAGAACGTGCAGACCAGCCTGTCTACGCTGGACAAACTCAAGCGGGGACTGGACCTGGACAACGCCGCCAAGAGCCTTGACGGGCTTGGGGACGCGGCGAAGCGGTGCGACATGTCCGTCCTCGGCAAGTCTGTGGAGACGGTCCAGGCCAAATTTTCGGCGTTCCAGGTCGTCGCCATGACGACTCTTTCCAACATCACCAATTCGGCGGTGAACACGGGAAAGCGGCTCGTGTCCGCCCTGACAATCGACCCCATTAAAACGGGTTTTCAGGAGTATGAGACCCAGATCGGGGCGGTGCAGACCATCCTGGCCAACACCCAGCACGAGGGGACCAACCTCCAGCAGGTGAACCGGGCCCTGGATGAGCTGAATACCTACGCGGATAAGACCATCTACAACTTTACCGAGATGACCCGGAACATCGGCACGTTCACCGCGGCCGGCGTCAACCTGCGGACCTCGGCGGACTCCATCAAGGGTATCGCTAACCTGGCGGCCATTTCGGGCTCCACCTCCCAGCAGGCATCCACAGCCATGTACCAGCTCTCCCAGGCCCTGGCCGCAGGCAAGGTCTCCCTGATGGACTGGAACTCTGTGGTCAACGCCGGTATGGGCGGCAAGGTGTTCCAGGACGCCCTGGTGCGCACCTCCGAGCTGCTGGGTACCGGCGCGCAGAACGCCATCAATATGTACGGCTCCTTCCGGGAGTCCCTCACCAGAGGCGAGTGGCTCACCACAGAGGTGCTTACCGAGACCCTGAAGCAGTTTGCCGGCGCGTACAGCGAGGCCGACCTGATCCAGCAGGGATTCTCGGAGGCCCAGGCCCGGGACATCGCCCAAATGGCGAAGACGGCGGAGGACGCCGCCACCAAGGTCAAGACCTTTACCCAGCTCTGGGACACCCTGAAGGAGAGCGCTCAGTCCGGCTGGACCACCACATGGGAAATCCTGGTTGGCGACTTTGAGGAAGCCAAGGAAGTGCTGACCGAGGTGTCCGACGCCATTGGCGGCGTGATCAGCGAGACCTCCCAGGCGAGAAACGAATTACTCAGCGGCGGTCTCAGCTCCGGCTGGAAGCAGCTGCTGGACCAGGGCATCGCCGATGAGGGCGGGTTCATTGAATCCATCCAGGAGGTGGCCCGAGAGAGCGGCGACGCCTTTGACAAGCTGGTGGCCGACTCGGAGAGCTTCAGTGACGCGCTGAAGCAGGGGCTGACGGACGGGGTCGTATCCTCCGAGACCCTGACGCAGGCGGTCCATAACCTGCGGGAGAAGATGACCGGCATGTCCCAGGAGGAGCGCAAGGCGGCCGGATACACCGCGGAGATGATCGAGCAGATTGAAGCCCTGGACAAGGGACTTCAAAATGGTTCGGTTTCCATGGAGGAGTTTACGGAAAAGATCCTGCGCCCCTCCGGACGGGAAAACCTGATCCAGGCGGTCTGGAATGCGGCTAAGGGCCTGGTCAGCGTCATTACCCCCATCAAGGACGCATTCCGCGAAATCTTTCCGCCCGCAACCGCCGACCAGCTGTACTCTCTTACGGAGACTCTCCGCAGCTTTTCTGAGCGGCTGACCCTCTCCGAGGAGACGGCGGACAAGCTGGGGCGCACCTTCAAGGGGCTTTTCTCAGTGCTGGACCTGGTGCGGCAGGGCGCTCTGGCGATTTTCAACGCTTTGGCGCCTCTGGGCAGCGGAGCCGGTTCCCTGGCTGACGGCATTCTCACCATAACCGCAGGGATCGGAGATTTCCTGGTCGGCATCAACGAGGCGGCCAAGCAGGGAGAGTTCTTTGGAATGGTGGCCCAGACGGTCGCCTCGGCGCTGGAGTTTGTTGTGTCCGGGATCGAGCGACTGACTGGATTTCTCGCCGACGCCTTTGCTGCCCCAGGCCTGGAATCCTTCCAGGCGCTTTTGGGACGCATCCAGACCCGCATTGGGCAGGTCGTCGACGCGGTGAGCGGCCTGGGCGGCGGGGTCAGCGACGTGGCGGACACTATGGATTCCGCCCTGGAGAACAGCAAATTCCTGCAAATGCTCCAGACCATTTTCAACGGCGCAAAGACCCTGGTCTCTGGCATCATCGGCGTATTCGGCGGCCTTGCCGGCGCACTGGTGGAGAACCTGAGCAACGCGAATTTCAGCAGCGTCATCGACCTGCTGAACGGCGTCTCCCTGGGTGCTATCGCCCTGGGCATTAAGAAGTTCCTGGACTCCTTCCGGGAGGTCACAGACAGCGTCGGCAGCATCAAGGAGGGCGTGATCGGGATTCTGGACGGCGTAAAGGGCTGTTTCCAGGCCTGGCAGAATGACGTCAACGCCAAGGCCCTGCTGAAGATCGCGGCCGCTGTCGCGGTGCTGTCCGCATCCATTCTCACCATTTCCCTGATCGACAGTGAAAAGCTGACGGCGTCCCTGGGGGCCATCACGGTGCTCTTTACCGAGCTGATGGCGGCCATGGCGGTGTTCGGAAAGCTGGACCTGAATGTCCGCGGAACAATGAAGCGCTCCACGGCAATGATCGCCCTCTCCTCCTCGGTCCTGATTCTGGCCTCCGCGCTGAAAAGCATTGCCACGCTGGAACCGGAACAGATGGCGGCGGGGCTTGCGGGCATCGCCGGACTGATGGCTGCCCTGGGGGCAGCCCCGGGCCGGCCAGTGGTGAGAATTGGTGGGGCCGCCCCTGGTGGCAGCCGCGAAGGTGCTGGGCTCCGGTTCAAGCTCCATCATCAAGGGTTCTGCCCAGATGGTGGTCTTTGCCGCGGCAATCAAAATACTGGCCTCGGCCTGCGCCGACCTGGCCCAGCTGGACCTTGCCGGACTGGCAAAGGGTCTGATCGGCGTCGGTGTGCTGCTGGCAGAGGTATCGCTCTTCATGAACGCGGCCAAGTTCAGCGGAAGGTCGGTGGTCACTGCCTCGGGCGTTCTGGTACTGGCCGGCGCTATGAAGGTGCTGGCCTCGGCCTGCAAAGACTTTGCCCAGATGGGTGTTGGCGAGCTGGTCAAGGGGCTGAGCGCCATCGGCGCGGTCCTGCTGGAGATCACGGCCTTTACCAAGCTGGCCGGAAGCGCCAAGGGGCTGATCACCACCGGAGCCGCCATGATCGAGATTGGCGCGGCCATGAAGATATTTGCCTCCGCTATGGCGGACTTCGGACGGATGTCTCTGGCAGAGATCGGCAAGGGCTTGCTGGCTATGGGCGGAGCCCTGGCAGAGGTGGCCGTGGCCATGCGCTTTATGCCCCGGAACATGGTAACCATGGGGGCGGGCCTGATCGCGGTGGGAGCCGCGCTGAACATCATTGCCGACGCCATGCGGTCCATGGGCGGCATGAGCTGGGAGGCTGTCGCAAAGAGCCTGGTCACCATGGGCGGGGCTCTGGCCGAGCTGGCCGTTGGTCTGAACTTCATGAACGGCACGTTGGGCGGTTCCGCCGCCATGCTGGTGGCTGCCGCCGCGCTGGCAGTGCTGACGCCGGTGCTGGTTACGCTGGGCAGCATGAGCTGGGAAGCCATTGCCAAGGGGCTGGTCACGGTGGCCGGCGCCTTTGCCGTCATCGGAACGGCCGGCGCACTGCTCACTCCGCTGCTGCCGACGATTCTTGGCCTGGGCGGCGCCTTCGCTCTGATCGGCGTTGGTGTTGCCGGCGTTGGGGCAGGTCTGCTCCTTGTCGGAACCGGCCTATCCGCCATTGCGGTGGGCATTACGGCCCTGGCAACCTCCCTTGGAGCGGGCGTAGCCATTATCGTGGCCGGCCTGACCTCTATCATCACGGGCATCGCGGCGCTGATCCCGGCCATTGCGGAGAAGCTGGGTGAGGCGGTGGTGGCCTTTGCACAAGTCATTACGAATGGCGCTCCTGCCATTGGCGAGGCCGTCAAGACCCTTGTCCTCACCATGGTGGACGTTCTGGTGGAGTGTGTCCCGGCCATCGCCGAGGGCGCTCTGGAGCTGGTTGCCGGGGTGCTGGACGCCCTGGTGGCCTATACGCCCCAGATCGTGGACTCCATCATGCAGTTCCTGATCGCGGTGATCGACGGGCTGGCCCACAACATGCCCACCCTGATCCAGTCGGTGGTGGACCTGCTGATGTCCTTCTTCTCCGGCATCGTATCGGCGCTGGGAAGCATCGACACCGACGCGCTGCTGAAGGGCATCGCCGGAATCGGCCTGCTGAGCGGCATTATGGTGGCGCTGGGCGCTCTGGCCGGACTGATCCCCTCCGCCATGGTGGGTGTGCTTGGTCTGGGCGTTGTCATCGCAGAGCTGGCCATTGTTCTGGCGGCGGTGGGCGCGCTGGCGCAGATCCCCGGCCTGGAGTGGCTCATCAGCGAGGGTGGTCAGCTCTTGCAGACCATCGGGAACGCCATTGGCGGCTTTATCGGCGGCATCGTGGGCGGATTTATGAGCGGGGTATCCGGCTCCTTCCCCCAGATCGGCATGGACCTGGCCGCCTTTATGACCAACATACAGCCCTTTATCGACGGGGCAAGAGGTATCGACCCGGCCATGCTGGAGGGCGTCAAGGCCCTCACCGGGGCGATCATGCTGATTAGGGCGGCCGATTTGCTGGAGGGTCTGACCTCCAGGCTCACCGGCGGCTCGTCCCTTTCCACCTTTGCCGAGGAGCTGGTGCCCTTCGGCGAGGCCATGAAGAAATTCTCCCACAGCATTACCGGACTGGACGGCGACCTGGTCAGCACGGCGGCAATCGCTGGAAAGACCCTGGCTGAGATGGCCGCGACCCTGCCCAACAGCGGCGGCATCGCGGGATTCTTTGCCGGAGAGAACGACATGGGGTCCTTCGGCGACCAGCTTGGGGGCTTCGGCGGCTCCATGATGAAGTTCGCCGCAAGCATCAAGGGGCTGGACACCGACGCGGTTCAAAATGCTGCCATCGCCGGTAAGGCCATGGCGGAGCTGGCTGCCACCCTCCCCAACACAGGAGGGGCGGTGGGCTTCTTTGCCGGCAACAACGACATGGACGACTTCGGCGAACAGCTCGTACCCTTCGGAGCGGCCATCAAAGCCTATTCCGACGCGGTCAAGGGGCTTGATGTGGAGGCGGTCACCCCTTGATGCTTTGCGGGACGGGCCATGTCGGAGCTGGCGGCTACTTTGCCCAACCCCGGCGGAGCCGTAGCCTTCTTCGCTGGCGACAACGACCTTGCCACCTTCGGCGAGCAGCTGGTGTCCTTCGGGGCGTCCATCAAAAGCTATGCCCAGGAGGTGACTGGGCTGGATACCGACGCAGTCGCCAGCTCGACGGTCGCCGGACAGACCCTGGTGGAGCTGGCAAATACCTTGCCCAACACCGGGGGCCTGGTGGCCTTCTTCACAGGCGACAACGACCTTGAGACCTTCGGGGAACAGCTGGTGCCCTTCGGGGAGGCGATGAAGGCCTACTCCGACAGCGTGACCGGCATGGACAGCGCAGCCGTAACCGCCTCCGCCACTGCGGCGAAGGCCCTTGCGGAGCTGCAAGCCTCGCTGCCCAATATTGGCGGCGTGGTGGATTTCTTTACCGGCGGCAACGACCTGGAGACCTTCGCAAACGGCCTTCTCCCCTTTGGAGAGGGCATGAAGGCCTATGCCGACGCGGTGAGCGGAATGGACGCGGGGGCGGTTTCCGCCTCTATTATCGCCGCCCAGGCCCTGGCAGAGCTCCAGGCATCTCTTCCCCATGTGGGAGGGGTGATGAGCTTCTTTACCGGGGGCAACGATCTTGGCCTGTTCGCAGAGGGGATTCTCTCCTTCGGCGAGGCCATGAATTCCTACGGAAACGCCGTATCCGGCATCGATGCCGGGGCGGTATCCGCCTCCGCTACTGCGGCTCAGGCGCTGTCCCGGCTCCAGGCGTCCCTCCCCAATGTAGGCGGCATCATGGAATTCTTCACCGGCGGGAATGACCTTGGGAAATTTTCCGAGGGCATCATCCCCTTCGGCGAAGCGATGAAAGCCTACGGCGAGTCGGTGGCCGGCATCGACCCCGGCGCGGTAGAGCCCTCTGCCACTGCCGCTCAATCCCTGGCACAGCTCCAGGCGGCCCTTCCCCAGGTGGGCGGGCTTATGGAGTTCTTTACCGGCGGCAATGACCTTGGGGTATTCTCGGAGGGCATCGTGCCCTTTGGGGCCGCTATGAAGTCCTATGCCGAAGCGGTTTCCGGCATCAACGCCGACGCGGTCACGGCCTCCGCTGTGGCGGCCCAGGCGCTGGCACAGCTGCAAACCGACCTGCCCAATGTGGGCGGGGTCATGGCATTCTTCAACGGAGGCAACGACCTTGGAACCTTTGCCGCCGGCATCGTACCCTTCGGCGCGGCCATGAAGTCCTATGGGGACGCCGTGGCCGACATCAACACCGGAGCCATCACCGCCTCGGCCACTGCCGCCCAGTCTCTGGCGCGGCTGCAAGAGGCCCTTCCCCTGGTAGGCGGTGTGATGGAATTCTTCAACGGAAGCCAGGACCTGGCCGCTTTTGCGGCGGGCATCATCCCCTTCGGCGCGGCCATGAAATCCTACGGCGACGCTGTGGCGGATATTCGGCCGGAAGCGGTGGAAAGCTCCGCCTCCGCCGGAATGGCTCTGGTGGAGCTGGCAAAGGCCCTTCCCAACACGGGCGGCCTGCTGTCCTTCTTTACCGGAGGGACCGACCTGGCCGCCTTTGGCGATGACCTGACGCTGTTTGGCGCGGACCTTTCCGCCTATGCGGAGGCCATCAGCAATGTGAAGGCGGACGTGGTGACGGCCTCGGCCAACGCGGCGGAGGCCCTCTCCAACCTCGCCTCCGGCCTGCCGGACAGCAGTCTGTTTGACAAGTGGTTCGGCGGAGACCAGACGCTGGCCTCCTTTGGCGGGGATATTTCCAAGTTCGGCGCGGCCATGAAGGACTATTACGGCCAAATCTCCGGCATCGACACCGGGCAGATGGCCGACGTGGTCGCACAGGTATGGAGCCTGCTGGAGCTGGCTGAGGGGGCCGCAGGGGTCAACACCAGCGGTCTGACCGGCTTTGCCGACAGCATGAGGAAGATGGGAGACGCCGGCATCTCCGGCTTTACCAGCGCTTTCTACAACTGCGGCGACACGGTCAACAAAGCCGTGTCCAGTATGCTGTCCACCGTCAGCGGCGCCGTCCTCTCCAACCTCCCCGTGACAAACGGGGCCATGGAGACGGTGGTCCAGTCGCTGGCGAACATTGTGGACGGGAAGGTCCCGGCCATCCGGACATCGACATCGGATATGATGCGGACCATGGAAGCATCCATCACGGCCCACTCCAGAACGGTGGGGGACGCGATGAGGACGGTGCTCTCCACCGCCGTATCCAACATCAACCGCATGAAGCCGGAGTTCGAGACCGCCGGAAAGAACGCCGGGCAGGGCTTTATCAACGGCATCAACTCCAAGCTGGGCGGCGCAAGGTCCGCCGGCCGAAGCCTGGGCCTGGCCGCTCTGGAAGCGGCAAAGAAGGCGCTGGACAGCCACTCCCCCTCCCGGGAATTCATCCATCTGGGCGAAAACGTGGGCGAGGGTCTGGCCATCGGCGTCAACAACAGCATCGTCCCTGCCGCACAGGCCGCCTCCGGCATGATTGACGAGGTGATCGCCGTCAGCGAGAAGGGCGTCGATGCCTTTGAGGATTGGATCAACGAGAAGCAGTATTACGGCGAGCTGAGCCTGATGGACGAGCTGGCCGGATGGGAAAACCTCCAAAAGAAGTACAGGGCCGGCAGTGAGGAGCGGATGAAGATCGACCGGGAGGTCTATCGGGTTCAAAATGAACTGGTTTCCGCCACCTACCAGGCCTCCCTGGACTGGATCGAGGAGGAGAAGTATTACAAGCGCCTGAGCACCGAGGAGGAGCTGGCCGCCTATGAGCGGATGCAGGCCCGGTATCTGGAGGGCAGCAAGGAACGGATGGAGTTGGACCGGAAGGTCTTCACCCTCCGCAACCAGCTTGTGGACGAGTCCTATCAGAACTCCATGGACTGGATCGAGGAGGAAAAGTATTACAACCGTCTGAGCCTGGCCGACGAGTTGGCCGCCTACAAGCGGGTCCAGAGCCGGTACGCCAAGGGCACCGAGGAGCGGAAGAAGCTGGACCGGGAGGTCTACCGGCTGGAGCAGGAAATCTACGAGGCCCAGCAGCAGTACATCGCTGACGTGCAGAGCGTTCAGGAGTCCGCCAACCAGCGGCGCATCCAGCTGGAGGAGGCCTATGCCAACAAGGTCAAGTCCATCAACGAGCAGCTGGAACGGGACATCGAATCCCTGAACCAGCAGTATCAGGACGCGGTGGAGTCCCGGACCAAGAGCCTGTACCAGTCCTACGGCCTCTTTGACGAGGTCACGAAGAAGGAAGCGGTCAGCAGTGAAACGCTGATGCAGAATCTGGAGGGTCAGGTCCAGGAGTTTGGCGAGTGGCAGGATATTCTGGGTCAGCTCTCCGCCAGGGGCGTTGACTCGGATCTGATCGCGGAGCTTCAGGAGATGGGGCCCTCTGCCATCGAAGAGATCCGGGCGCTGAACTCCATGAGCGACGACGAGCTGGAGAAGTATGTCTCCCTCTGGTCCATCAAGCACGCCCAGGCCCGTGACCAGGCGACCTCGGAACTGGAGGGGCTTCGGGTGGAGACCCAGGAGCAGATCGCGCAGCTCCGGGCGGACGCGGCGGTGGAGCTGGAGGAGTACCGGCTGACCTGGCAGAGCGAAATGGCCCAGCTGGAGGAGGATACCAGCCGTCAGCTGGCCTCCCTCCGGCAGGAATTCTCGGAAAATGTGGGCCTGATCAAGCGGGACACGGAAGCCAAGATGGCGGAAATGACCGAGGCGGCCCGGAAAATCCTGTCGGAAGCCGGGTGGACAGAGACGGGACAGCAAATTCCCGCCGGCCTCGCCCAGGGCGTGGCCCAGTCCAAATCCACCTTTATCGACGAGCTGACCAGCATGGCGCTGGCGGGCGTGGAGGCGGTGAAGAGCACGCTGGAGATCAACTCTCCCTCCCGGGTCTTCCGGGAGCTGGGGTCCTTCACCGGCCTTGGCTTTGTCAGCGGACTGGCCGGCTATGCCGAAAGGTCCTTTGCCGCCGGCGCAGACATGGCGGACTCCGCCGTGGACGGCCTTTCCGGCGCCATTGCCGGACTCCCTGACCTGCTGAGCGGCGAGGCGGAGATGCGGCCCACCATACGCCCGGTGCTGGACCTGTCTGACCTCACCGGGGCCTCGACTCAGATCGACAGCCTGTTCTACCCCCTGCGGTCCATCCGCCTGGCGGGACAGGCCAGCCTGGCGTTCCAAAACGCCTCCGGGGAGAACCGGATGACGGTCAAGGTAGACAACGACGACATCATTGAGGAGCTTCGCACCCTGCGCAGTGAAATGGCAGAGATGACGGAGCGCATGGAGCGGATGCGGGTCGTGCTGGACACCGGCACTCTGGTCGGTGAGATGGCGGGACCCATGGACAACGCCCTTGGACAGAGGGCGACACGGAGAGGAAGGGGGAACTGAGCCGTGTATCATTCCATCACCATTGGCGGGAAAAACACCTGGGATGATTGGCGGCTGGTCCCCGCCTCCCGGCCCGTGTTCAATCCGCCGGCCCAGAAGGTGAAGACGCTGGAAATCCCCGGCGGGGATGGGGTCATCGACTTGTCCCAATCCCTGACCGGGTATCCGGTGTACCAAAACCGGACGGGCTCTATCGAGTTTATCGTGATGAACGACTTCAAGCCCTGGCACATGGCCTATTCCGACATCATGGACTATCTGCACGGGCAGAAGCTGCGGGCAGTGCTGGAGGATGACCCGGAGTATTTTTACGAGGGGCGGTTCACCGTCAACGTCTGGAAGTCGGAGAAGGACTGGTCGCGCATCACCATCGACTATGACGTGGGGCCCTACAAGTGGTCAGTCCTGTCCTCCACGGACGACTGGCTGTGGGACCCCTTCAACTTTCAAAATGGCGTCATCCGCCCCGCCGTGTTCAAGGACATCGCGGTGACGACGGAGGTCCGGGCGGTGAAGCTGGCGGCGCTGCTGTTCGGGCGAGCCCCGGTGTGCCCCGTGTTCCGGGTGAGCAGCTCGGATAAGCGGGGAGTACACATCCGCTTTATCAACCCCACGCTGGGACTGGACGAGACCAAGCTCCTCCCCGACGGGGTCATCCAGTTCCCGGAGTTTGTGTTCTTCGGCGACCTGGGCGCCACGCTGGAGCTGTGGTGCGACACGGGAACGGGGTCCGTCTCCGTGGACTTCAGACAGGGGAGGTTGTGACCCATGTATAGCATTTATGCAGACGGCGTGTGCATTTACAACGACGTCTTTTCCCTGGACAACATGAAGGTGGTCAACCCCAAGCTGACTCTGGAGGACAGCGCCGCCGGGTCTCTGGAGATGACCCTTCCGCCCACCAACGCGGCCTACGACACCATCGTCCGCATGGTCACAGATATTTCCGTGAAGAAGAACGGGGAAGAAATCTGGGCGGGACGGGCCCTGTCGGAGAGCCGGGACTTCTGGAACAACCGGGTGCTCTACTGCGAGGGGGAGCTGGCCTTCTTCAACGACTCGGTCCAGCCGCCGGCGGAGTATGCCGGGAAATCGGTCCGGGAGTACCTCGACCAGCTCATCGCCGTCCACAACGGGCAGGTGGGTGAGAACCGCCGGTTCGCCATCGGGGCGGTGACGGTGGTGGACGAGGCCTTCCCCACCTATTACACCAACTATGGCAAGACCCTGGAGTCACTCAACGCCCTGGTGGAAGCCTATGGCGGCCATCTCCGGGTGCGCAAGGCGGACGGGGTGCGGTATCTGGACTATCTGAAGGACTACCCGGACACATGCAGCCAGGTGATCCAGTTCGGGTCCAACCTGCTGGACTTTGTCCGGAACTGGGACTCCGCCGAGTACGCCACGGCCATCGTCCCTCTGGGAAACCGGCTGGACGACAGTCCCATCGAGGCGCTGGACGCCTATCTGACGGTGGAGAGCGTGAACGGCGGAAGCCTGTACGTCCAATCAGACGAGGCAGTGACGAGCCATGGCTGGATCGCGAAGACGGTGAACTGGGACGATGTGAGCGACCCCCAGGTGCTGCTGGAGAAGGCCAGGGAGTATCTGGCGGACCTTCAGTTTGACAACCTGGAGCTGGAGCTTTCCGCCCTGGACCTGCACTATCTGGACGTGGAGACTGAGGCGGTGAAGCTGCTGGACGAGATCCGGGTCATCTCCCGTCCCCACGGGCTGGACCGGCTCTTCCCGGTGACCAGGCTGGAGATCCCGCTGGATGCCCCGGAGAACACCCAGTTCAAAATGGGGGATTCGGTACAGGTGAGCCTTACCAGCGTGAGCAACCAGACCAACGCCGCCGTGCTGGACAAGATCGAAAACCTCCCCAAGGCCCACAACATCCTCAAGGAGGCCCAGGAGAACGCCACCCACATCATGAACATGGCCACCACGGGCTACATCACCATCACGAGGGACGAGCACGGCTCGGACACCCTCTATATTTCCAACGTCCGGGACTACACCAAGGCTGACAAGCTCTGGAAGTGGAACATGAACGGCCTGGGCTACTCCAACGACGGGGGAAAGACCTTCGGGCTGGCCATCACCATGGACGGGGCCATCGTGGCCGACTACATCACAGCGGGGGTGCTGAACGGCAACGTGCTCCGGGTGGGCGTCATCCGGGACTACAACTCCAACGTGATCCTGGACCTGGACAAGGGCGCCCTGACCATGAAGAAGGGCTCCATCAACATCGGAAACGGAAACTTCACCGTGGACGAGCAGGGTAACCTCTACGCCAGGCGGGGTACCTTCGCGGGGACGCTGGCAGGAGCCAAGGGTACCTTCGGCGGCACAGTGCAGGCGGAGGACTTTTTGGACAAGTACGGCAACAGCATGATGGACCTGGCCAAAGAGAAGTTTACCGCCGGATATCTGGACCTGTACGGCCTGACCGTCACCAACAAGAGCACTGGGGCGGTCACCTTCGCCGTGGGGCCGACGGGCCTTATCACCATCAACGGCCAGGTGACCATGGGGGCCGGGAGCACCATCAACTGGGCCCAGGTGAACAACCAGAACCTCCACTCCAACCCGGCGTACAGCCTGGCGAACAACGCCTATAATCTGGCGGACGACGCCTACTATGAGGCGGAGCTGGCCTACGACCGGGCGAACCGGGCTTACAAGCTGGCCGACTCCATCGAGATGCCGGGGTACATCAAGAGCACCTACATCGACCAGACCACGATCCGTTCCCCGGTCATCGAGGGCGGCGAGTTCTACGGCGAGGAATTCAACATCATCGCCGGGAGCGACTTCGGAAGCTTCAACCTCTACGGCCCGTTCGGGAGCAGCCGTTACCACATGCTGGCCATCGAATATTTCGAGGGCGACGCCCCTCTCATCAACATTTACAGCCCCTGCGGCGGATACATCACCATTGGCCAGCGACGAAACGGGATCGTCTACTTCGAGGGAATCGTGGATTTCAGCGCCGCAGACGTCCAAGGTCTGGATTTAGGAACAGGAGCATGACACAGCCATGAAGAAAATGTTAAAAAATTCCGAAGTGTTTGAGCGGCTTCACTCACTCAAGCCACTGCTGTCCCGGCGGGATCGGATCGGTTACATCGCCGCCCGGAACTACCGCTTTCTCTCCAACTCCCTGGTGGAATATGAGACCATCCGCCTCAGCCTGATCGAGAAGTACGGAGAGGAAGGGAAGGATGAACGGGGGCAGCCCACCTTTGTCCTCAAAATGGAGTCCCCCAATTTCAAGACGTTCTGTGACGAGCTGGCTCCCTTCAACGAGATGACCCATGAGGTGGAGCTGATGACCGCCAAGTACAGCGAAGCGGAGGGGAACCTGACGGGGGAGGAAATTTTGGCCATCGACTGGATGCTGGAAGATTAGGAGGTGGTCCGATTTGGCCGACATCAGCAGTTTTTTGAAGAAGATTCTGGAGGCGATCTACGGTGAGGAGGTGCGGGGTTCCATCCACGACGCCCTTGCCGCCATGAATAAGGAGTCCTCCAGCGCCATGGAGTTTGCCGCCACGGCCAAGGACTCCGCCAAGGCCTCCGCGGAAAAAGCCAAGAACGAGGCGGACACCGCCAGGCAGAAGGCGGCTGAAGCCCTGGACTCCGCCGGGAAAGCCGCCCAGTCTGAAACCAACGCCAAAGCCTCGGAGACTGCGGCGGAGGGGTACGCGGACCTCGCCGTTGACGCGGCGGAGCGGGCCGGTGCCTCGGAGAAAAATGCCAAGGCCTCAGAGCAGACGGCTCTGCAACAGGCCAGAGAGGCGGAGGAGTCCAAGAACGCCGCTGCTCTCAGCGAGGCCGAAGCCAAGGCGGCAGAAGAGCGGGCTAAGGAGGTCCGCAATCAGGTGGAGACCCTGGGTGCCCAAGCCACGGCAGACGCCGCAGCGGCTCAGGAAGCCAGGATCGCCACAGAGGCGGCGCGGGACGCGGCCAAGGTTAGTGAAACCAACGCAAAGGCCTCGGAGACCAAGGCGGAAGACGCCAAAGCGGGCGCGGAAGCGTCGAAGGAAGCCGCCCTGTCCGCCCAGGAGAGCGCCGAGGAGGACGCCCTGACCGCCGCCCAGTCCAAGGAGGACGCAGAAGCGGCCAGGACAGCCGCAGAACAGGCCAAGGCCGACGCCCTTGACAGCGCCGCAGAGGCCGCCGGAAGCGCCGCCAAAGCGGTGCAGTACAGCGGCAAGCCGCCCAAGCCTCAAAATGGAACCTGGTGGATCTGGGACGCGGAAACAGGGGCCTATTACGACAGCCAAATCAGCTGTGAGCTGCAAGGCCCCATCGGCGTGGGCATCCAGGACATCCGGCTGACCAAGGGCGACCACTCGCCGGGCACCACGGATATTTACACGGTGCATATGACAGACGGGTCTACCTACACCATTTCGGTCTACAACGGCCTGAACGGTACGGGCGCCGGCGACGTATTGGGTATCTCCTTCGACCTGGTCATCCCCGCCGAGGGGTGGTCGGAGGGGAGCGTCACCATTGCGGACGAGCGGCTTTTGGCCCTGGGCACCCACAAGTATTTCCTCAGCGCGGACGAAGCCTGTAAGGAGGAGTTCCTCGACTGCAATGTGCAGCCCAAGAACATCACCACCTCGGGCTTTCTCACCCTGACCTGCGACACAGAGCCGGCGGCGGACCTGACGGTCAACCTGATCCGGCTGGAGCTGTCGGGGAACGGGGCCATTCAGTGAGCAAGGAGGCGAAGCCCATGGAGATCGCAGTGAAAGCAACCTATGCCCATCTGGTCAAGGACGAGAGTTTGGTACAGAACTCCGACAAGCTTTATATTGTGGAGTTCCACTTTGATCAGAGTTGGGATGGTTATGCCAAATCGGCTGTCTTTGAAGCCGGCGGCGTACAGCAGCCGCCTGTGGCGTTGACGGATGACCGATGCATTATTCCGGCCGAGTGTTTGAAGCGGGCCGGAATCAATCTAAAAATCGGAGTTTCCGGCATTAAGGATGGGGTTCAGAAAGACACGGTATGGTGTCTGGCCAGCAAGATCATGTACGCGCTTGACCCCACGCAACTGATGCCGCCCACCCACATCGACGGAGACGTGAAGGCCCAGATCCTTGAGGTCATCCGGGAAAATACTGCTACAGATGCAGAGGTTCAGGAAGTCCTCGACAATGCATTCCAGTCCTCCTGGATACCTCCCGAAAATCCTGAGGCTCCGGACAATACCGCCACTAACGAAGAGGTGGAGGACATTCTCGATGATGTTTTCGGCGAAGAGCCGTAAACAAATATTTTTAAGGAGGACATATTTATGCCTAAGCACACTACTCTCGAACAGCTGGAGCTTCTGGCTCAGCGCACCAAGAGCGAAATCAGCAAGGTCGAATCCAAGTCCCTGGTAGGCGTTAAGGTCAACGGCGTTGCCCTGGCCATCGCCGACAAGATGGTGGACATTCTGATTGCTTCTGGTGCTACCAACGGCACTCTGTCTGTTGCCGGCAAGGATGTTGCGGTGACGGGTCTGGCGGCCCTGGCCTACAAGGCTCAGATCTCTGAGGCCGATCTGGATACCGCTCTGAAGGCTGTGCTGGACGGCAAGGCTTCCGGCGCCGATCTGGCCACTCTGATCGGTAAGGATGCTGGTAAGAGCGCCCGCGCCATCGCCAACGAGGAGCTGGCTGCTCAGCTGATCCCCGAGGGCGCCAAGGAGGCCCTGGATACTCTGACTGAGATTGCTCAGTGGATTCAGGATCACCCCGATGACGCTTCCGCGATGAATGCCGCCATCACCAAGCTGAACGGTATCGTTGCCGGTATTGGTGGTGACGAGGACGAGTACGCCACCGTGATGACCGCCATTGAGGGCAAGATCACTGCCGCGCTGAAGGACATTGCCTCCGGTGCGACCAAGGTGGAGAAGTCCGAGGTCAACGGTAACATCAAGATCAATGGCCAGGAGACCGTGGTCTACACCCACCCTGCCGTTGAGGCTGTCGGTGCCGGTTTCAAGAAGGTCGGTAAGGACAATCAGGGTCATGTGGTGCTGGGCGACGACGTGACCAAGGAGGATATCGTTGCTCTCGGTATCCCCGCACAGGACACCACCTATCAGCCTGCTACCAGCCAGGCAAACGGTCTGATGTCCAAGGAGGACAAGGCCAAGCTGGACAGCATTGAGGTTGCGGCCGATGAGAAAGTCAATCAGATGCTGGATGAGGTCTTTGGCGCCGCTGTGGGTGCCTGATAACCGCGGAGGGGGATGGGGTATTCCTGTCCCACTCTTATTTTTTCGGAAAGGAGCTCTAACATGGCAGAGAACAAAGCCACAACCTTAGAGCAGTTGCGGGCTCTGGCAGAAAGGGGAAAACTCGATACCCTGAACCGCGTCGACCAGCTTTTAGAGTCGATCATTCCTCTGCTGGAAGGTGCACAGCATAGCGGTACTACCGTTACTCTGCCGGCCGAGAACTGGAGCGGCAGAGCTCAGACTGTAAAGGACAACATCCTTTTGGCTGACGAAAAATACTGGTATATTGTGTGCGCTGACGCGGATTGCTTTATGGCAGTCAGCGAGACTGGCGTGAAAGCTGACAATATCACCGTTAACGGTCAGGTCACCTTTCACTGCGAGGTAACTCCAACGGAAAATCTGACCATTTATATTTTGCGACTGGAGGTCGAGCAGAATAATGAGTAATGCAAACGTCGGCAAGGTCTTTAACATGACCGGCGGCAACGGCGGAGGCGGTACTCTGAGGCTGGAGACCCTGACGATTACCAAGCCGCCCCAAAAGACCACCTACAAGTCCGGAGAGTCCTTTGACCCCACGGGCATGGTCGTTACCGCGGGCTATGGGTATGGTCTCACTTCGGATGTGACCGGATATTCCGTGTCTCCCCAAGTCCTTACGGATGGGGTGACGGAGGTGGTTATCACCTATACCGAAGGCCGCATCACCAAGACGGCAAGTGTGCCGGTTACTGTGCAGAAGGTGCTGGTATCCATTGCCGTTACCAACAACCCCTCCAAGATGGTCTATCACTATCTGGAGGAATTTGCCCCCGCGGGAATGGTGGTTACTGCCAAATTCTCGGATGACTCTACGGAGGAGGTTTCGGGATACACCTATCCCAAGACCGCTTTCTCTACTTTGGGGAGCCGTCCGGTGGAGATCGGTTATACCTATGAGGGTGTGACCAAGACCGCCAGCTTGAATGTTACAGTCAACCCCATTGAGGTGGCTGTCCCTGTTCAAAATGGAGTCCTTACCTATGACGGGACTGGCAAAACTCCGTCCTGGACTGGGTATGATCCGTCGAAGATGACCATTTCCGGCACGACCAACGGCGTGAACGCTGGGTCCTATTCCGCACAGTTTAATCTGTCGTATGGGTATCAGTTCCCCGGCGGTTTGGACGAGGCCACGGTTGAGTGGATCATTGACCGGGCGGTCATCGCTTCTCTTCCGGTGCAGAACAATGTACTGGCGGCCAACGGCAAACCGCAGGCTCCCACCTGGGCCAACTACGACATCGGTCAGTTGACCATTGGCGGAGACCGGTCTGGAACTGACGCGGGCGATTACAAAGCCACATTTACTCCTACCGCCAACTACAAGTGGTGGGACGGTTCCATTGAGGCCAAGGAGGTCAAGTGGACGATCACCAGCGTTATTGTACCCATTCCTACGCAGAAGGGCTCGCCGACCTATACGGGAGCGCCCCAGACACCGGAATGGGATAACTTTGACCAGGTGAATTCCAAAGTGCAGGTGACCGCACAGACCAATGCCGGCACCCACTCTGCCACATTTATTCTTTTAAGTGGCATGTGGTCGGACGGTTCTACGACCAATAAAACCGTTCAGTGGAGCATCGGCCGAGCTTCCATCGCCAAGGTTCCCGCCCAGAGCGGAGCTTTGAAGTATGATGGGAACCCCAAAACTCCGGTGTGGGACGCCAATTATGATCCAAACAAAATGACGGTATCTGTAGAGGCGAAGGTCAACGCCGGCACAGGGTACACTGCCGCCTTTACACCGGATTCCAACCATCAGTGGTGGGATGGCACGGTGGACGCCAAGACAGCTACCTGGGCTATCGGCAAGGGCGATCAGGTCGTATCTGTAAGTCCGACAAGTGTGACGCTGAATACCGGCGCCCGAAGCGCCAAGTTTACCGTGACCCGAAAGGGCGACGGCGTGATCTCTGCCGTTTCCAATAATGTTGGTGTGGCTACGATCGGTAACATCAATCAGCAGACCGGCGAGGTTACGGTGAACAGTGTAAATAACATCACCGGCACGACTACAATTATTGTTAAAGTAGCTGCGGGAGCCAACTATCTGGCTGGGGCCGATAAGCAGGTAGCAGTCAATGCTCAGTTCGTGACCATCTACGGCGTGGAATGGGACTGGACCAGCAGCGGCCCCACCAAGGGTAAGCGCACCGACGGAGCGGCGGGCTTTGGGGACCCCAACCCGGCGGTGAACAACGGCTCCGGCTCCTCGCCCTTTGACAACTTGTACCCGTGGAAGGACATGACCAAGGTCACCCGGACGGGCGGCGTGATGGTGAAGGAACCCAAGTATTGGTACAAGTGGAGCAAGAGCGGTAAGAAACTGAAGCTTCAGATCGCAGACGGCCCCGTGGAAGGGTTCCATGTTGACCCGGTGAATATGGACCGTGGGGACGGTCTGGGCGAGCTGGACCTCTCCTACATCGCCCGGTATCACTGCGCAAATGGCACCTACAAGTCGGAGACCAACAAGGCCCAGCAGGTGAGCATCACTCGGAGCACGGCACGAACCCAGATCCACAACCTGGGGGCCAACATCTGGCAGCTGGACTTTGCCCAGATGTGGTATGTAAACATGCTGTTCCTGGTGGAGTTCGCGGATTGGAACGGCGAGCGGATCGGCCGGGGCTGCTCGGCCAGCAATTCCAAGGAGAACAACGGGCGTACGGACGCCATGCAGTACCACACCGGTACTACGGCGGCCAATCGGGATACTTACGGTTTCACACAGTACCGGAACATCGAGGGCTGGTGGGACAATGTGTACGACTGGATGGACGGCTGCTATTACAATGGCAACGGCCTGAACGTCATCAAGAATCCCAATCAGTTCAGCGACAGTGCCAACGGCGTGCTTGTCGGTAAGCCGGTTGCTGGTTACCCGAAGGACTTCGCCATCCCGACCCAAAGCGGGCTGGAGTGGGCGCTGTATCCCTCTGAGGCTGGCGGCAGTACCACCACATATGTCCCGGATTACTGGGATTTCTACGGTAGTAACCCGTGCCTGTTCCGCGGCGGTGGCTATAGCCAGGGCCAGAATCGCGGGCCGTTCTGCGTGTACTGCAGCAGTGCGTCGGACGCGAGCTCCAACATCGGCTGGCGCCCCCCGGAACGCCCCCCCGAGGCGAGTTACCGCCTCCAGGAACGCCCGCCGAAGGCGGCGTGACCATTCCCCTGGGGAGGAGGGGGTTTGGGGTGAGGGGACCGCAGTCCCTTCCCCCAAGCTCCGGCCTTCCACGCATTTCAAAATGGAGCGGAAGGGCTCCTTTTCACCTTAATAAGAACAACATTTGAAACCGCTCTTCTTTGGTAAGAGGAGAGCGCGGGGTCGACTTTGCAGCAGACGATGTCCCGGATAACTGGAATTTCAACGGTAGTAACCCGTGCCTGCACCACGGCGGTAACTATAACCAGAACCAGAATCACGGGCCGTTCTACGTGAACTACAACAGTGCGTCGAACACGAACTCCAACATCGGCTGTCGCCTTCTTGAAGCAGACGCAGGCCATTGGGCCTGTCGGGTATGGCTGAACCTCCTATCGGTAGTCAGGGTTCCTCACCCTTTCTATTACGCAGAGTTGACCGCGCAGCACTTGCTGACGATGAGCCGTCAGGACACAGCCTGGTACACTTCGGGCCGGGTTTCGCCCCGGAACCACCCGCGGCGATGGAACGGCTGTGAGGCTACAAGGAGGATATTATCCCTGATGAAACGAGTGAGAGTTTACCAACAAATCCTTTCGGAAGACAATCTGCGCCTGGCCATCCGGGAAGTCAACCGGGGACACCGGCGCAACGGCGACCACAGCCTGAACAAGAAGGTCCTGGAGATCGAGGCGAATATGGATGCGTATGTGGCGGAGCTGCGCAGGTTCATTGAGGACCTGGTGAGCGGGGACGCGCACATGCACCCGCCGCTGAAACGGCGGCGCTGGGACCGGAACGCGGACAGCGGAAAGGGCAAATGGCGGGACATCAACGAGCCGCTTTTGTGGCCGGACCAGTATGTCCACCATGCGGTGTTACAGCCCATGATCCCGCACATCATGCGGAGCATGGACAAATACTGCATCGCAAGCGTGCCGGGACGGGGAAATTCCTACGGGGTCAAGGCGATCAAGAAGTGGATGAACGGCGACGCCGCCGGCACACGGTACGGTGCGGAATGCGACATCTACCACTGCTTTGAGGAGCTGGACCCGCCGTATGTCATCCAGGCACTGAAACGGCTGTTCAAGGACCGGGAGACCCTCTGGCTGTGCGACGCCCTGATGGAATACGGCGTACTTATCGGCGCGTTCTTCTCCGCCTGGTTCCTGCACCTGGTACTCCAGCCGCTGGACCTGATGATCCACCAAAGGGAGTACGGCGTCAGCCACTACCTGCGGCAGATGGACAACTTCACCATCTTCGCCTCCAGCAAGCGGAAATTGCGGAAGCTGATCCGGGATATTCAGGCGTGGCTGGCCGACGTGGGACTAAAGCTGAAAGACAACTGGCAGGTCTTTCGGATCGGCTTTACCCCAAGGGTGGAGAAGGCCAGAGAGCAGCTGCCCGAGGCCAAACAGCGCCGAAGACGGCCGAGGATTCCGTCGGCGCTGGGCTACCGGTTCGGGCACGGTTACACCATCCTCCGAAAGCACAACCTGTTTCGGCTCAAGCAGTCGCTGCATTTATATTACTACCGAAGGGATCGAAACCGGGTCATCTCGTTTAAGCGGGCCTCCGGCCTGATCTCACGGCTTGGGCAGCTCCGAAAGTGCGATTGTCAACGGATTTTGGAGCGGTATTACCAGCCGAAGACCATGTTCGATCTTAAGAAAGTCGTCCGAAAAGAGTGCAGACGGCTTCAGAAATTATATCCGCCCTACCAGGCGGCGTGAAAGGAGCGGCACCATGAAAGTACAAGGGATGGTTGACCCCGGCAGTTTTACCGTGGAGCGCATTCCCGGAAGCGGAAGAAGCCTTGTACGGCTTTTCCAGAACGTGACGCCTGTCCAGACCGAGGACTTCACCGGATATGAGTACGACGAGTACCATGTGGAGGTGGAGACCTGGGACGGCATCGCGGCAAACGTGCGGGAGAACTACGAGACGTTCCTGAGAAAGGGAGTAGACAACGAGATCGACCGCAGCAATCGGGCACTGTATTCCGCACAAGTGGATACGGATGCCATGAACGTGGACCAGGAATTCCGTCTGACTCTGCTGGAGCTGGGTCTGACGGAGCTGGATATTTAAGAAAGGGGAAAACTACTATGTTGTACCGAACTTTGAAGCGCATGATCGAGAGAGGCCAGACGGCGGGTATCGAGACGAAGCTCGATATTTTCTATGCCGCCGACAAAATCAGCGAGAGCGAGTATCAGGAACTGCTCGGGATGCTGAGTCCCAAAGCCTAAGCTTTCCAAATTTGCCTGCTTTGAAGGAGGTTGGATGATGGCGGAAGAAAAGAAACCCACCTTTGTCGAGGTGGGTGATCGGTTAACATGATCAGCTATATCGAGTACCTGAACATACCTATCGCTTTAGGTCTGGCTATTATCGGCGTTTTTTTGATCATGCAGATCGTTGGCGAAATTTTGGAGTTTAAGGGGAAAGTCGTTCCCGAGTTCATTAAGATCAGGAAATATTTTGCTCGGAAGAAGCAGGAACGGCAGACCATGCGAGAAATGTCCGCGACGATTCACGATGTGAAGACCGTGTTGAACAGCGTGGAATCCCATTACAGCGAAGATAATATCGCCAAGCGTGACGCCTGGATGAAATGGGTAAATGATAGAGCAGTGGTGTATGATCAGTCCATTGAGGTTCTGAAAGAAGAAATGGATAAGAACACCGAAATCACCATGTCTCTCTACATTGAAAGCAAGCGCAGTTCGATCATAAGTTTTGCCTCGTACTGCGTTTGCCCCGATAATCCTGTGACCAGGGAGCAGTTTAAGCGAGTCTTTCGGATCTATGCGGAATATGAGGAGATCATCAAAGACAACGATCTTCAAAATGGAGAAGTAGACATCGCTATTCGCATCATTCGAGAAGCGTACGAAAACCACTTGAGAAACGGGTCATTTGTCGAGGATGTGCGTGGATACTGATGCGAGCGGATCTGGCCTCTGCTCCTGTATCTAAAGCGGCAGAACGGTGTAAAAAGAGGTGTAGGAGAGTCGATTATTCCTCGATTACTCCTACACCTTGACCGTTTTTGCCTTGGGGTTACGGGATAATTGGTTTTTATTATAAAAGTGATTATTTTAATCATCCTACCGATAGATAGAAATTGGCTATCATATTATGGTAGGTGGTGATATGATGGCAGACTATCCCAAACAATTAAGGGAGCGGATAACCAAGTTTCGGGAACAAAAAGGGGTATCGGAAAGCAGGATGTCCAGAGAGCTGGGACAAAGCAAATGTTATCTGCAGCAGATATCTTCTGGAAAAACGCGGCCTTCCATGGGAGCATTTTTCAGGATATGTGAATATCTTGAGACGCTACCGATAGAATTCTTTTGGGATGACGGAATTGATTCGATATATATGCATGAGCTTCTGGGTTGTGTAAAAAGTATGACAAAGGAAGATGCCGACTACTTGCTCATGTCGGCAAAATATTTGAGCGGCCGGGGATATACTTCAAAAAATCAAATCTGATTTTTCAAAAGCGACCTGGAAAGGCGCAAAGTGCAAGCCCTTGGAGGAACATTCTTCCGGGGCTTGTCTTTCTGTGTGTGTTTATAAAAGGGTGAGGCTTAAATGAAAAAGAAACCATGGAAGAGGTTAAGTCAGTCAGATTCTGAAGCTGTGATGCGGTTGGTGGATGAATATCAGTCGAGCATAAAACGGATCATTGTATCCGTTTTAAAAGGACAATGGCCGGATGCAGTGGATGATATACTTCAAGATACATATGAGGAGATATGCAGACAGCTCAATTTGATTGAGGAGGCAGAGAATCGGCGCGCATATGTGTGTAAGATTGCAGCCAGACTGGCGATTCAAGCGCACAGAAGATTAGGGCGGGATCTTCCGTTGGACGAAGACGTCCCTGCACCGGAGGATTTATCCTTCAACCTGGATACGATTCTACCCTGCAGCCTATCTCCATCCGATAAGAGATTGTTGAAAAGAGTCTATGAGGAGCAGGACAATATCGTAGACATTGCGAAAGAATTCGGAAAGAAGGATACCGCGCTTCGACAGCAGTTAAAACGGGCCCGCGACCAAGTCAAAAAGATTATTATGAAGGAATAAATTTAAATAGTATGTCACGTTTTAGAAAATAGGACCCACTAATAATAGTGAGGAGGTAGATAAGATGTTGCAGCGGAACGGTGAGGACATTGCTTCTAAAAGCGTCTTCAACGAAGCTAATTTGAAAGAACATCTTAGGGGAAAGACCGCAGATGAACTGATTGAGGAGTTGGAAAAACTTTATGATGAGGAGGAACTGACTGGGGAAGAATTTGATCCGCGGATTGTAGAGATCTATATTGAAGCCATGGAGAAGGTAAGCCCCCCAGATCCTGCCGCTGAACGTGCGTTTGATCGATCTTGGGCGCTGTTCCACACGAAGCATCGTGTCGAAAAAGAACCTTCCAGTTCTCATAGAGCTGTAAAAATTCGATGGCGTATCGAAGCTGCCGTGCTTATAGTTATTTTCTTATGCGTATCCGCTGCAGCATTTGGTTGGAAGGATTATATTATTACATGGAAAGATGAACTGTTTGGAACAGTGCCGCACATACCAGGGACTATGGAACTTAAGGAACCGAATGTGTCTGGCTATCGTTCATTGAAGGAAGCCGTTCAAAAGTATACTGACATTTCGGTCGTGCCTGGATGGATTCCTCCTGGGTATACGATTGACGAGATCTATGAGATGGAAGTCGAGTCAGCTGACGTTATATCGGCAACATATAGAAACGGACAGAAAAGTATTGTTATCAGAGTATTTTGCTACCGAAATACGGAAGATATTTCGGATTTGTGGGTAGAAAAGGATTCTGGTCTGTATAAAGACACTTACCAGACGCACGGAATTGAACATGCCATCTCAGAAAATTATGGACACACGCAGATAATGTGGAGAAATGGTCAATGCACATGTAGTATTACAGGGGATATTTCCCGAGCAGACGCTGAAAGAATGATCAATTCTATCTATGAAAACGGGGGATAACAATGAAAAAAAGACTTGGAACTGTACTTTTATTAGCACTCTTTGTCATTTCCAGTATGATGCCTACCTCTGCAGCCACAGCAGAGATCTGGAATGAAGCAAGAGCCAGCCACTACTTTGATGCATATATGCTGGGCATATCCGCGAAGGGAGGGGGCGAAATGGCGGTTTCGTTCGGTGTATTCGGGACAGATACTATGGATAAAATTGGAGTATATAGTCTGCGGATTGAAAGCGAAATCGCCCCCAACAAATGGATAGAAGAATTCACTGTATACGGAAGCAGTGATCCGGACACTTTCTATGCTATGGATACAATACAGCACGGCGGCGATTTCTATTTTGACGGAATGCCGGGTGTAAAATATCGTGCTGTAATGGTGGCATATGCTAAAAATGCTTCCGGCTATGAATATAGCAAGGAGATGGCATGCACAGGACGGTACTGTGAATAAAAATATTTACATTTCTGCAGGTAAAGTTATATATCTCGAACCTTTATCTAATATCTAAGCTGGTCAGTGCGCAAAAAACAGAGAGTAGGAGTATACCCCTACTCTCTGTTTTAATTTTTATATGGGAAAATAAAGTACATTAAAGCAAGGGACAAAATATGGTGGGGATGCTCAACGGCGTATGCCAACGAGATCAAGCGGCTCTTTTTGCGTCCATCCAGCTCTTTGGTCGAGTTGGATGGACGCTTTTTGTTTGCTGACATAAAAAATCTCGAAAAAAGTTTTTAATCCGGACATGAGCTGTCCGCTTTAACCTGTATGATTCGGCCATGGAGGTAAAAGGGGGGGAGTGTGTGAGGATGAACGATCGGCAACAGCAGCTTATCAGCCTGCTGTGTCAGCGTCGGAGTGATAGCATTCAAAATCTGGCGATGGAACTTGGTGTCTGTGAGCGAACGATTCGCCGGGATATTGAAGAACTCACACTTACTTACCCAATCGAGACTGTCCGTGGCCGATATGGCGGTGGGGTCAGGATGGCAGACTGGTACTTTCAGGACCGGCCAAAACTGACTCCCAAACAAACAGCGCTGCTCAAACGCCTAGCTATTGGGCTGCATGGTGAAGATTTAGATGAGATGAATCGAATTCTCACCCACTTTGCTTCCTGAAGGAGCCTGACTACAGGCCCCATTGTTCTTTGACAAGTTCATACCAGCAGCGCGGAACACCACACAGACACCAGATCCAATGTGCGCCAAGACCCGGAGGCCCCTGCGGGGCCTCGGCGAGCGATACCACAGCGGATCGGACGGCCCCGGCAAGGTCGTTTTCTCATTCCCTGGACTGAAAGCAGTAGAGGTCCCCGGAATGTGTTTGTGAAGGTCTGCCACACCTTTTCCGTGCTGTTCCTAACTCACCGGGGGAGCGAGCTGCAAATGCGGTGAGATGATCAGTAACCAAACAAATGATATGAGGATTTGAATGATGGAAAAATGTAACTATTGGAAAAAACCTCACCAAAATATCGACCATGTCTTCCGGAACTTGCTCCCGGCTCACGGGATGGTAGAGCGTCCGGCACAGGTGGAACTGAGCCATCAGATGCTGGACACCATGCTGAATAACAGCATCGCCCTGTGCGATGCCGGGACAGGTATTGGAAAAACATACGCCTATCTGGTAGCAGGGGTCGTGTTTCGCAAATACAGGTCGTGCATCGGTCTACCAGAGCAGCCCCTGCTGATCTCTACTTCCAGCATCGCACTCCAGGGTGCGATCATCCACGATTACCTTCCATTCCTCTCCAAAGTTATGATGGCTGATGGCCTGTTGGACAGTCCGCTCCGAGCAGTGCTGCGGAAAGGAAAATCCCACTATGTCTGTGATGCCCGCCTGATGAAGCGGCTCCAGACCGCGAACCTGGATCGGAAGAATCCGCTGGCAAAAGCGGCACTCCTCTCCATGAGAGACCATTTGGACCTGGACATGGCCCCTCATCTCAGCGGATATGACCGTGAACGGATCTGTGTTCCTACAACGTGTGACTGCGGCAAGACTGAATGCCGTTATCTCTGCTATCTGGATGTGTGTGCCTCAGAGAGATATGCCATCCAGGTTTGTAATCACAACCTCCTTCTGGCCGACGCCATTCACCGAGGGAGTGGGAAACGCCCCATTCTGCCGGATAGCTGCGCCATCGTAATGGATGAGGCCCACAAGCTGCCGGAGACCGCTCGGCAGATGTTCGGTATTACACTGGCAGCAGGAGAACTGCATACTCTATGTAGAAAACTGCGGAGGGAGCAGTTCCTGCTGGCGGCGGAGACCTTGGAGGACACGGCAGGGCTTCTGCTGTCTGAGATGGCCAAGCCCTGGAGCGGAGACAGCTCCTTTTCTCATTTCAGCATCCCCCTGGATGGGGTGGAACGTACCTTGTCGGTGATCCACCGACAGATCCGACGGATGCTGACTGCCGGCACCAGGATGGAACTGGAGCGAGTGCTGGATAAAACAAAGCTGTTTTGCCTGCACCAGCCGGACATGGTGTATTACACCGCTGAGGACGAGACTGGCGGTTCCATGCTGTGTGCCTCTGCTATGGATCTTACAGCACAGCTCCGGCAGACGCTATGGCAGCAGGACCGGCCCATGATACTGGCTTCCGGCACGCTGGCAGTGGGCAGCAACTTTCGGCGGTTCAAAGAGGAAACTGGCCTGCTGGCCGAGGGCAGGGTGCGGGAACATACCGCCCCCTCTCCCTTCGACTACCAGCGGAACTGCCTGCTGTACCTGCCCCAAATGCCGCCTATCCAGGCTGACAGCGATTACTATGACGACCTTGCAGAACAGATCGTCAAGCTGTTGGACGCAGCTAACGGCCACGCTTTGGGGCTGTTTACCTCCTACGCGGCCATGTCCGCTGTGCGTGAACGGCTGAAACAGCGGGACCTGCCCTATCCTGTGTTGACTCTGGGCCGGAACGGCGGACACACGATGTCGGAGTTTATGGCTCACCCAGGCAGTGTTCTGCTGGCTGCTGGAGCAGCGTGGGAAGGTTTTGATTTTCCTGGAGACTGCGTATCTCTGCTCGTTCTCCCCAGGCTGCCGTTCCCGATCCCGGACGCGGTGAAGGAACAGGAGCGGATGAAACACGCCACGCTTCACGATTTTCTCCGAACCGTGGTGGTGCCGGAGATGCAGATCAAACTGCGTCAGGGATTCGGGCGGGCGATCCGCACTGAGACAGATACCTGTGTGGTCGCTATCCTGGATGAACGTGCCGGGAAGAATCGGCGCTATTTCCGGGACGTGCTGACTGCTTTGCCGGAAGTGCCGGTCACCCACAGCCTGAAGGATGTGGAGCGGTTCATACGGGCTGTGAAGCCGGAAGGCTACTTCCTGGAGGGCGCGGCATGAGCAACATCAAAACAGAACTGCAATACCGGATCGCCCTGGGTATCCTGGGACAGATGTGTTCAGCTGGCCTTGTCAACGACCAGGAGGCAGAGACCATCCGGCGGCTGGCAGCAGAGAAATACCGCCCGGAAACTGTTCGGGGATTGTAATGGATATTCCCGCCCAAGTGTGGTAGTGTTGGCGTTGACCAAACTGGCAGAAAGGAGTCAGCACGATAGAATACACATTTTACGCCGAGCAGACATACCTTCTGAAGGAAGGATGTGTCCGGGCCAGAGTGCTGCCTGCCCAGGAGGCGGAAGCACTTGGCTATGAGGACGGTTATATGGCCCAGAAGCCGGAGGGCAGACTGTATGTAGATGGCTTTGACAGCGAGGCCGCAGCCAGATACCATCTGGAGGGCCTGACAGACTGCAAGATCATGAATTGAAAGGAGCTGAGACGATGGCAGCGAATGTGACCTACATACCGCCCAAGGCGGCAAAACCGGAGACCCTGCGGGTTGCGGCTTACTGCCGTGTCAGCTCCGACTCCAGTGACCAGCTCCGCTCCTATGCCACCCAGATTAAGGTGTACACGGAGCAGATCGGCGCCCATGCGGATTGGGAGCTGGTGGACGTGTATGCGGATGAGGGCCTGACCGGGACCCGGATGGATAAACGGGAGGACTTTCAGCGCCTGCTGGCTGACTGCCGCAAGGGAAAGGTCGATCGTGTGCTGTGCAAATCCATCTCCCGCTTCGCTCGGAACACCAAGGACTGTCTCGCAGCCCTGCGGGAATTATCCGCCCTGGGCGTGACCGTCTACTTTGAAAAAGAGAATATCGACACCGGGACGCTCACCAGTGAATTGATGGTGAGCGTCTCCGGCGCTCTGGCCCAGCAGGAGTCCATCTCCATCTCCCAAAACCAGCGCATGAGCTACAAGCGGAGAATGGAACGGGGGGAGTTTATTACCTGCAAAGCCCCCTTCGGCTACCGCTTGGTGGAGGGGAAAGAATTGGAGATCATCCCGGAAGAAGCCGAGCGGGTACGATGGATATTCGCATCCTATCTTTCAGGAAAAAGTCTGGAGTGGATTGCGGAACAGATGGAAAAGGCTGGAATTCCAACTCCGGACAATGCTCCATACTGGCAGAAAACATCCATTCTCTATATCCTGACCAACGAGAAGTACATCGGTGACTCCCTGAACCAGAAATACCTCTCCGGTGGTTTCCCATTCCTCAAACGGAGAAACCACAGCGAAGCCGACCGGTATTACATTGAAAATACACATCCCGCTATCGTGTCCAGAGAGACATTTGAAAAAGTACAGCAACTGCTCCAACGGAAGGGCGCACGGCAACGGATGGAACACCCCCGTTCCTCCCTGGTCAGGAAGATCCGGTGCGGCCAATGCGGGACTGTGTTCAGCCGTAGGGCGGGGCGTAGCGGTCTGGTGACTTGGTCTTGCAGAAAACACGACAGGGATGCGGCAAGCTGTCCAGTGGGCCGGATACCGGAAACAGAGATCTACGCCGCCTTCGTTCGGATGTACAACAAACTCAGGGCCAACGCGGACATCGTCCTGAAACCGGCCCTGACCCAACTGGATGACCTGGAGCGCGCCCTGCAGCGGGAAAACCCCGCCATGTTGGAGGTCAACCGGGCCATTGCCCAGGCCGCCGAGCAGAGCCATAACATCAGTAAGCTGCAAGCAGCCGGGCTGCTGGACACGGATGCCTGCGCCGCCAAGCTGAATGCCATCAACATCCAGCTCACCCAGCTTCGGAGAGAACGCCGCCGCCTGCTGGAACATGACGATATCGAGGACACCATCGGCAGGCTGCATCAGACGGCGGACGCCATAAAGGCCGGGCCGGAACGGTTGGATACCTTTGACGAGGATCTGTTCGAGGAACTGGTGGAGGAGATCGTGGCAGAGAGCCAGACTCGCATCCGGTTCCGGCTCCATGGCGGAATTGAGCTGGCAGAGAAAGTCGGGAGGGCAAAACGGTGAGCTATCGGAAGATACTGTATGGCTATCAGATCCAAAACGGAGAACTGACCCTAGTGCCGGAGGAGGCCGCTGTGGTCAATCGCATAGCGGGCCTCTACCTGGACGGCCTATCCTATCAGAAGCTGGCCGACCTGCTGAATCAGAAGAATATCCCCTTCAGCCAGGAAGCGCCGGCATGGGACAAGCACAAGGTCAAACGCCTGCTGGAGAACCCCCGTTACACCGGACAGAAGGGCTATCCGGCCATCTTAGACGGTGGGACTTTTCACTGCGTCCAGAGCCGCATTCAGGAAAAAACGGCAAAACAGACACCCAAAGCAGAGCGGCCAGCCCTCAAGTTGGTAAGCCGTCTGCACTGTGCCGCCTGCGGCGCGGCCCTCCATCGGATGGGCGGCAGGAACCGCCAGAGCGACACCCTATACCTGAAATGTGTCCAATGCGGCGCTGTCATCACCATGCGGGACGAAGTCCTGCTGGATGAGATCGCCCGCCAGACGGCGGAACAGGAGCGGCCAGAGCGGATATCCTACCAGCCCTCCGGGGAGGTCGTGCGTCTCACCAACGCCATCAACCGGGGGCTGGAGCACCCGGACGATCCACAGGAGATCGTCTCCCTGATCTTGCAGGGGGCCGCGGCGCGGTACGCCTGCTTCCCCGACATAACGGAACAAATCGACCGCCCGCTGGATGTGTGCTTGGACCATATCCGTCTGGCGGTTTCTCATATCAACTTATCGGAAGAAGGTACGGTGGAGGCGGCATTCCCATCCGGCCACCGGGAAAGGACAGAACATGGAGCAGACTGTACAGCGGCGGGTGCGGATCATCCCCGCCAAGAGGGATACTGACACCCCGCAGCCGGGGAAAAAGAAGCACCAGAGGGTAGCGGCCTACTGCCGGGTATCCACCGACAGCGAGGAGCAGATCACCAGCTACGAGGCGCAGAAAGCCTACTACACCCAGAAGATCGAGGAGAATCCAGACTGGGAGCTGGCCGGCATCTTTGCTGACAAGGGACTTTCGGGGACCAGCATGAAAAAGCGGGAAAACTTCAATAAGATGATCGCCGCCTGCAAGCGGGGCAAGATCGACACCATCCTGACCAAATCCCTCTCCCGCTTCGCCCGGAACACGGTGGACTGCCTGGAAACAGTGCGGATGCTGAAAGCCCACGGCATCGGCGTCATCTTTGAAAAAGAGAACATCAATACCCTCACCGAGTCCAGCGAGTTCCTCATCACCCTGTTCAGCGGTTTCGCCCAGGCAGAAAGTGAGTCCCTCAGCAAAAATATCATCTGGGGCAAAGAGGAGAGCAAAAAGGCAGGTAAGGTGCCCTTCCAGTATAAGAAACTGCTGGGTTACCGGAAAGGGCTAGACGGAAAGCCGGAGATCGAACCGCAGGAGGCAGAGACAGTGCGGCGCATCTATCGGAGGTACCTGGATGGATGCAGCCTGTCCCAGATCCAGCAGGAGCTGGAGGCGGACCGTGTCCCCACTGCCCAGGCTGTTCAGCGGTGGTCGTATCAGGTGATCCGCAACATCCTCACCAACGAGCGTTACATTGGGGACGCCATGCTGGGCAAAACCTTTATCACCGACTGCATCAGCAAACGGGTGAAGAAGAACAACGGAGAGCGGGGCCAGAGCTATGTGGAGAACAACCACCCCGCCATCATCCCCAGGGAGCTGTTCTACCGGGTACAGGAGGAGATGACCCGACGGGCCAGCAAGCGGAAGGTGATGCAGAAAACTGGCAAGACGGAGCTGGGCAAATACTCGGCCAAATACGCCCTCTCCGAGCTGCTGGTGTGCGGGGAGTGTGGGACCCCCTACAAGCGGGTGACCTGGGCCAGGAACGGAAAAAAGCGGATCGTTTGGCGGTGCATCTCCCGACTGGAATTTGGAACGAAATACTGCCATAACTCCCCCACACTGGACGAAGAAAAACTGCATCAGGCCATCCAGGAGGCCATCAACGAGTTTGCCCAGGCTGGAACGGAAGTGAAGGAGGATATGTTGACATTCACTGCAATGGCCTGGGGAGGCGATGCCATTGATGGAGTCAGTCTCATCGACCTGCGTCAGAAACTGAAGGACATCACCGCCCAACAAGCACTGCTGCTGGATCAGGTGCTGGAACACATGGATGACGAGATCCTCAATGCTCAGCTCAAGGCAATGATGGACGAAAAACAGGCCCTTCAGGAACAGATCGCGGCAGCGGAGCAGAGCCAGACCCACAATGCAGCCCAGGAATCCCGGATTGCGGAACTGCGGGAGTGGATGGCGAAACTGGAGGTCAACCAGCAGTACAGCGATGAACAAGTACGCATGGTAGTGGAACGGATCACAGTGGTGGACGCTGAGACCATCCGAATCCGCTTTCGGTATCCAGGGGCGGAACTGGAGAAAAAACTGTGATATAATTAGGAAAAGGAGACAAATAGAATGGAACTTTACATCACAGGAGATACCCACGGAGACTTTAGCCGTTTTCGGCCTGAGAGCTTTTATGAGCAAGAGAGACTGACAAAAGAAGATGTCATCCTGGTCGCCGGGGACTTCGGCGGCGTGTGGTACGGCGACAGCCGGGATGACGCAGGCCTGAACTTCCTGGACTCCCGGCCATTCACCACGGCCTTCGTGTCCGGCAACCATGAAAACTATGACGCCTTGGCTGCCTACCCCCAGGCGGAGTGGCACGGCGGCAGGGTGCGAACGATCCGCCCCTCGGTGCTGATGCTGGAGCGTGGGCAGGTGTTCGATCTGGGCGGGAGGATGTTCTTTGTGATGGGCGGCGCCAGCAGCCACGACATCCAGGACGGCATCCTGGAGCCGGACGCGCCGGACTTCCTGCGGCGGTTCCAGCAGCTCAACGCCCAGGGCGCAGCTTTCCGGGTCAACCACCGCTCCTGGTGGCGGGAGGAGCTGCCCAACGAAGTGGAGTATGCCGAGGCCAGGGCCAGCCTGGACCAGGTCGGGTGGACGGTGGACTACCTCCTCACCCACTGCGCTCCCACCAGCATCCAGAACGACCTGCTGGGGCCGCTGTCCAAACCGGATGCCCTCACCGACTTCCTGGAGGGAATCAGCCAGCGGTGCCGGTTCAAGTATCATTTCTTCGGACACTACCATGAAAATGAGATCATCCGGGAAAAATATGTGCTGCTGTACGAGCAGATCATACGGCTGAAATGAAAGCATCGGGGATGGACGTGCTGAGTATGGACGTCTATCCCCGATGTTTTTATTCCCGAAGAGTATACAATGAGGTCAGTATACTGCAAGTAAGGCTGTGGATGCTTAGTACATCAGTTCTTGCAGATGTAATCCAAACATCTTGTTGGGCGACATAATCTCAATTGTAATTTTCGACATCATATGATATGCTTTTTGTAAGATTTGATTTTGTTTTCATTGAGAGGTGAGGCGTGTGGCAAATCAAAGCGCCCTTTCATATTATGATACGCTAAAAATTGACGAGATTTTCTCTCAGCATGGATGGCCGAAAGATGCTGTTAATAAAAGCAGTCTGTATAAACGGTTTATACGTACATATGAACAATTGAGCGTTGATGAAAGAGATTTATTTATAAAATTAAGTCGGTTATATAAATGGGTTTCTCTATCCGAATATTCGGATTTAGTAGTACAGTTATTAGAGAAAGCCATAACTAAATATTATAATATCAAGGCTCAAGATATTTGGGTTTATCCCATAAAAAAAGCTGAACATTGTGGGGTAATAAAAAGTGCCGATGTTGTATCATATTTATGTAAAGCAATGCAAACCCAATATAGCGACCAACTTTATAAAAGAAAAGTCCATGTAATAGGCTCACTGTCTGAACTTTGTACGAAAAAAAGCAAATTCAAAGACAGGCCCCTGTTGATTTTCGATGACTTTGTAGGGTCAGGGAAATATGCTTCGGAGGTTCTTGATGAGTTAGTTTCCACAGGCATTCCTGCTACCAATGTGGTTATTTGTTCTCTTTTTATCTCCGAACTTGGATTACAACAACTTTCATCAAAAGATTGTCACATTGAATATATTGAGGTCGCACAAAGCATTATAGATAAACTCCCAGAAAAGGAAAAAGACTTGCTAAAGCATATAGAAACATCTTTGGGTGTGGAAGAAGATTTCAAATTTGGATATGGCCACTCTGCAAATCTAATTTCTTTGCTTAGAACTCCCAATAATTCACTCCCCATATTTTGGCTAGATAAAGGGCGTTCGCATTCAGCACCCTTTCCTCGATAAAGAAGGAGGATATTATGTCATACGATTTGGAAGAAATGTTATTTTTACTCTTATCACTTAAACATACCACTTCCTCTTCATTTGTAACAGAACATTTATCATTTTCGGGGGTAGGAGCCTTATGTTCAGAAGCAATCCGGGAAGGGTTTATTATCGAGACTAGGAAAGAGCTAAAAATAACTGATAAAGGCCTTGCATTTATTTCCGAAACAAACAACAAACTAAATCGTCATGGTATAGAACGCTCCATTGCGCGTATTCCTGATGTTTACATTGAGAAGCTCTCTGCTGATGCCGTTTACTTGCCAGAAAAAATATGATAATATAAATGTAGCATAGCACCCTGCTAGTGTTTCGCATTTTTGCGATAGTGATGCGAGTTCGTATTGCGAATGTTTTCTGGCCTTCAAGCCCCAGACAAACAGCCCTTTTGTCGAGGACGCCAAAATGCCTGTTTGTCTGAGCCAACTTCTTCTCTGGAAAGAAGAAGTTGGTTTCGCCCATCACATTTTTAATATGCTCCACATATTAAAAATGCGATGGCCGACGGATATTTTTTCGTAGCAGGGTGCTATGTTTTTTTGTGTGGTGATAGTATGAATTTTTCAACATATCAACGGGAGTTTATTGCAGAGGCAAGAAAGCACGATAAAAATGACGAATATATTGAAAAATGTCTTGCTTATGCGAAAAATCTTGTAGATAAGCGGTTGCCTATTATTTACGATGAAAAACATTTTAGCCAGCTTGTAGGGATCGACTTGGATTATTTATTGTCAGCAGCAAATAGCCCAAAACATTTCTATCGATATTTCACCATTCCAAAAAGAAATGGAAAGATTCGAAAAATTTCAGAACCGCTTCCTGTTCTAAAAGAAGCACAATATTATATTCTCAATAATATTTTGAAAAAGGTTCCATGCAGCATTTATGCTAAAGCATATAAACCAGGTGCCACATTAAAAGGCAACGCAAAGTTCCACCGTAAACAGCCAGTTTTAGTTAAACTTGATTTGAAAGATTATTTTCCGAGTTTGCATGAAAGCCGTGTGTTTCAACTTTTTCATCAGTCATTTGGATATGGGAAATCTGTCAGTATTCTAATGTCAAAACTATGCACTTTAGATGGCGGATTACCACAAGGAGCACCCACCAGCCCCTATCTTTCAAATCTGCTAACTTCAGAAATGGACGATAAAATTTATCAATTCTGTTCTAGTAATGGAAACCTTCGCTATACTAGATATGCTGATGATATTTCCATTTCAGGTTCTATGAACCCCTCAGATATAATTTCTGGGGTCAGCCGTATTGTTTCTGAGCATCACCTCCAAATAAACAAATCTAAGACTGCTGTTATTCGTCCACATAAAAGGCAAGTAGTAACGGGTGTTGTTGTAAATAATAAAATACAAGCATCTAAAGACTATCGTCGCTCTATTCGGTTAGAAATGCATTACTGTATGAAATATGGTATTGAAAGTCATATTTCAAGGGCAACAAAGAGATCAAGCGATGCAGTTGATAGGGTTAAATTTTGTCAAAGTATGTTAGGAAAAATCAACTATTGTCTGCAATTGAATGGTAAAGACACCGAGATGCAAAGATACCGGGACTATATGTTGGAGCAGTTACATGGCAATGCTCAATAGCATTTAAAAAGTTCCCCCTATGGATTAAAATGCCCCAATAATTTGGACAATGCCGCAGACCTGAATCTAATCGGCATTGCCATCTTTTAATTATTGGGGATGAAAGCCTTGCCTGCTACTTGTAAACCATTGATATTACTGGATTTTCACAAATCCTTTAATGACACTCCGACCACGTTGGAGCAAAGTTTGCTTTGCTTCTCCTTCTCTGCGAAGAGCCGCGCTCCCACCACCTGTTCGCTTGCATGCGCCCTCACCACGACTCTGGTCGCTACCGGCTTTTTGCGGCTTGGCCGCCTGCGACGACCTTTGGAAGACTCTAGAGTGCACATCTTTTTTATCAACACATGACATGATAAGTTGACAAACCCAAAAGCCAGAAAACGGCTTATATCAAGGGTTTGTCAACTTTTCTTTTCGCTTAAAGTAGTGGAAAATGGATTTTAAGTGAGTCGAACCCTCTTGCATTTAAATATGAAGTATAGATGTTTAGGACACAGCTTCGGGTCAGGTAGAATAAGTTTCGCAAAAAGACAAAGAGACATGGTTTGCAGATGTCT
>OBUU01000024.1_pt1 | contig 143347 bp, 121 predicted proteins | sample 1475981 | NCBI WGS metagenome assembly OBUU01 (sample SAMEA2579966, study PRJEB22360) | human gut metagenome | biome: human gut; feature: human-associated habitat; material: faeces | place: Denmark | collected 2008/2010 | reverse complement strand
TAGAGCAAAGGACTGAAAATCCTTGTGTCCCCGGTTCGATTCCTGGTGGCACCACCAAAAAGCTTTTCAATTTTAGAAAACCCTTGAATTAGAGATAGTTCAAGGGTTCTTTTTTTACCCTCGCTACGCATTTCATTACATATTTGTGAAGTTGGATTTTGCCAGTTCAGTGGCTTTTTTTAAGGCTTTTGAAAAAGCCATAAATATGTATCATACTTCATTGTTTTTCAACTGTTTGACAATTTCAATCTCCGGTGTGAAAAAGTAATTTTGCACACATGACCGGATGGAGTTGAAAATGTGAAATAAATTTAAAAATTCGGTATTTCCCATCGGGATAAAAAAAGGAATCGAACCCGGGATACAAAAGGCAATTCGAACCTGATAAAAATGGGATTTTTATGGCTATTCCACAAGTCCCTCAAAAAAGCCACCGAATTTAACATTTCGTTTCACGTCCTCATGCCATCCGGTTTTGACGAAACAATTGGATGTAACACCTCTAAAAAAACAAAAGTGATGAAACAAGGAACAATGAACATTCTTTTTTTCGTGCTCAAAACGAAATTGTTGAAAAACGGTGAGGCCCCCGTACTGATGCGGATAACCATCAACGGGAGCTACGACGATGCCCGTATCCAAAGAAGCGTGCCTCTGAACTTATGGAATGCGGCCAAAGGATGCAGCAAGGGCAGGGACAGGGCATCCATCGCATTGAATACCTATATTGCGGAGTTACACGCACGTGCCCTCGAGAAACACAAGGAACTGGTATTGGAACAGGCCCTGATTACCCCGAAACTGATCCTGAAACGTGTTTTCGGGAAAGACACCGAAATGCGTACATTGCTCGGTACCATGCAGGATGGCATCAAGGAAATGGAAACACTGACAGGCATAGACTACTCTCCCGTTACGATCAACCGGTACAAGAACGTGGTGAAGAAATTGCAGCGGCTTATCCCCTCTTATTACGGCAAGGAGGATATCACCTTCCATGAGCTGACACCGGAGTTCATCCGCGCGTTTGACATTTACCTGAAAACGGAGGGGGGACTGTGCCGTAACACGATAGTCCGCTACATGAAATGTTTCAAGAAATTCACCAACATGGCATTGGCAAAGGAATGGATGCGTAAGAATCCCTTTTACGGTTACAAGATGGAACAGGACGAGACCGATCCGGTATTCCTGACCTACGACGAGTTGCAGGCCGTCATGAAAAAGAAATTCACCATCCCACGGCTCGAGCTGGTCAGGGACATATTTGTCTTCGCGTGCTTCACCGGTCTGGCGTTCTCCGATGTCGCCACTCTGAGTGGTGAAAACCTGGTACAGGACAATCTCGGTGACTGGTGGATAAGGAAAGGAAGGGTCAAGTTGGAACACCGCAGAAAAGCGTCTTCCATCAGCAACATCCCGCTGCTGCCCGTTCCACTGGCCATATTGGAGAAATACAGGGAACATCCGATCTGCGTAAAGAAAGGATGCTGCCTGCCTGTCATGTGCAACCAGAAAATGAACAGCTACCTCAAGGAAATCGCCGATTTCTGCGGCATAAAGAAAAATCTGACCACGCATGTGGCCAGGCACACTTTCGGGACCACCGTCACGCTCGCCAACAATGTACCCTTGCAGGACGTGTCCGTCATGCTCGGACATGCCTCCACACGCATGACGCAGCATTATGCGCGGGTCATGAACAGCAGCCTGAAAGAGGCGATGAACAATGTGAAGGAACGTCTGGAATGGTAAACCTAATTTCCGCAAGCGAATGAAATCAGAGATTGCCATGCATTTTTTAGTGAGTTTATTATCTTTACATTGTGTTTTAGTGAAACGAAGGTGCCAAAGGTCCACTCTTTTGCATAACTTCCCCTTACCCCATGAAGCGACTTGAGGCAATACGCATTACCCACCATTAGAATAAGGATTAGCCAAAATCCTGTTGAAAGGCTATTTTATACGCTGGATTCTCGGTATAGATGTTTAGCACGTACGTCCTTGAAGTCCTAATCCACTTTGCGGCAACCGAGATGTATTTGAAAACGAAAGTCTTAATACGACTCGATATGGATAGGCCAAAATCCTTAACGTTTAATTTTCGGATGATTGTTTTGTAGAAGTTCCTTATCAATGCAGTCATCAGCAGGTATACTGCATTTTCTGCCATGAATGACTTTGGCAAATGTTTCCATCCAAACCCGTTGTTCATGTCATCGAGGATTCTTTCCTTCCCACCGCGCAGGTTATAGAACTCTACGACATCCCTTATATCGGATTCGAAATCATTGGTAAGGATACACCGGTAGGTATATTCTCCTTCCCATAGCTCCCGTATGTCATCTGCTCTTCTTTGTCTTTGGATGACAAGACGGTATGGTTTCCCCTTCCATTTTTCTACGACAATCGAGTTCAACTCAAACCTGATCCCGTTGATTTCCTCAGCTTTCCATCCCCTGAGAGCGAACATGTCTTCATAAAAAGCGGAGCATCTGTTGGCTCTGATATAGAAGTACTTGCAATGGGCCTTGACGGTATCTACAATCTCTTCGGAGCACGACCCACAATCCATACGGGCTCTATTTATATGAATGCCGTTCCATTCCAGCCTGGTGAAGATTCTTTCCAATGTACACTGCTGACAGAACCGGACATTCGTGTTGCCATCCCGATTTTCAATGCCGACAATATGGTCACCTATAACGGCCACTCCCGGGCTGTATCCTGTGAACTTCTTGTATGTACGTTTGGCATCATACTTCTCCGTTTCAATGAACTGGTGGTCAAAATCCAGATCGTAACCCTGCTCCTGACATAATTCTCCGGTAGCAATGAGAGACTTGACCAACAATTCGTTCATTGTGTCAGCTGTATTGAAGTCATATGATTTACCTGAGTCTGGAGATGAATACGTTATGTTGTCTGTAGTCAGTTCTTTTATGGCGCGAAGAATCGTGTCTGCGCTGCAGGTTTTAAGTTTGGGATGCAGGGAAAGATGGGGCATGAGATGAGTGGATATGTCTTCAATGCACGAGCCGCCACAGAAGAATACGCACATGAGAGAACGGATGATTTCACTGTATTGGTAACCATAGGTTCTGCTATGCAGTCCTAATGTGGAGTCGATTACGTCCGATAAAAGAGCATCAAATTGCTCCATGATTGAAAATATTCCGCCAAAAGGTGTGATTGAATCGAATTTTATTTGTACTTTAGCCATGTCTGCTGAAGATTGGTTTGATTTTTACGCAACACGAAGTTAAGTAAATCTTCGAACATGACAAAGCACTGAGTAATATATTACTACTCACTGCTTTAAATTATTCTTGTACAAAAGTGTTGCGGAAATTAGGTTTATGTTGATAATAATCACTTTCTGATGCAGGAATTCCTACGGCTAATGCCACTTTATCCCAATTACATGAACCTATCCTGCCTGAAAACGGCTGCAAAAGTAACGATTTTCCACGAGCATCCAGCCAACAGTCTGTCACAAAAATAAGGGTGGATAGAAAGTGGATAGCATTAGAGTAGTCAGGCGGACAAAAGATATCCTAAACTATTTTCAACACACGTAATCAGCAATCAATCTTTATTCAGATCGTATAAAAAGAAGGATATAGAAAAAGATGGGCTGCAAATTTATAAAGAAGGTAAGCTCATTGCAGATGTATCCGTTCCTACGAATTTTAGAGTAATGGGATATATGGCACCCTATTATTATTCGTATATCATACCCAATATGGACGAGGAAGACAATTCATTAATGCTATATCGTTTTAGACTATAAGTGAAAGTCACAAAATAGGCTGAAAGCTCAGTGGTCTTCCTCGCCCATTTTGTCTCTTTTAACCCAATTCGGTCGTTAGAACGAATAAAAATAGTCAGTCGCTTTACTTTTCTCGTTCTAATGACTGATTGAGGTTTATCCGCTAAAAGCCCTACTTAGGCCACATATCTACTATAAATTCTTTATTCCAGGCATCTTTCTCCGCTAAAACATATTCCGTTTCCCACTTGCCTAACGAATATCCCACTATATGCAATTCGGCTCCTGTCTTACCGGCCAGCTTAAACTTGCCGCTGGTGTTGACCTTGAACTGATAGTCGGAACCCGTTACTACACTTGCAGACAGATCTGTTGAAACAGAAGGACCTACTTTAACGAAAGGACCTCCGCAATAGGCTATATTGACTTCCGTCTTGAAATATACACCCAGGCTTGCAGCCACTTCACCAGAGTAAGTGATGTTGGTTCGATCTACATAGCAGTTAAACGAATGGTTGTATTCTTTATAAAAGACCCAGCCTCTGTCTCTTGCATAGGAAGGACCCAGCTTAAAGGAAGAATCAAAAGTCATGGGCAGAGTTATGCCTATCGTGCCTTTTGCATGTGCATTACAGTCCATAGTTAAAGTGGGTATAACCATGACCGAAATGTGAATGGGACCTGCTATCGGGAATACAACTACAATAGGAGGATAATAGACTAATGGGACTTCACCGCCGCTTGATTTATCCTTCACATCCCATTCAACGAACAGAGGACCATCCAGTTTGTACTCACCTGTGAAGTAGCAATCAAAGTTACGTAATTTGAACCAGGAAATGTTGATGCCGATTTCAAGGTCTAATGCTGTGTGGGTCTGTACATCCTTCAGTCCAATGCGTAAGCCTTTTTCTTCGTATGAATAATTGGTTATTCCATCCTTGTTGAAAATATGCCATGTAGCTTCTTGGGCCAGCAGCTCTTCGGCTGTTGCATACTTTTTGCCATTGTCTTCTGTACCGCTGAAGATAACCACGCTGGGATGATAAACGCCGTCTTTGGAATAACGGTTCTTCAAGCCTTTCTCGCCGTAGTTAACATACAATTCCGTGCTCAGCTTGAAGTCGCCATGCTCTATCAGGTCTGCCAATGTACCTTGGGTTGTCGTCAGAATAGCATCCTTTCCGTTTGCCGATACATTTGATACCTTCCGAATGAAAGGTGGCGTGTCGATGCTGCGCCATATAGACAACACATCGTTCTTGTTTACCTTTGTCTTTATCTTATCCAGGTATGCCTGGCTCACACGAATCTGTGTTGTGTCAGCATTTAAGATCTCCACATCGTTCGGATTGATAAAATCAAAATAGTTGAGAGCTTGGGCATTTTCTGCAAGCTCAATTTCGCCTTTCTCAATAGGCGGATCGGGAGAAACATTGTTATCGTCATCGTTGTCACAAGATATTACCGTAAGTGATACGAAGAACAAGGCAAGAAAAGCAAACTTGCCCGATTTGAAAAAAGACCAATACTGCTTCATAAATGTGGATTATTTTACGCCTTCCAGGTTTCTTGGAAGAACCTGATAATACATGGAAGCGTGAAACCGGAACACCGCATTTTGAGTGGAGTCACAACAAAACAAGCATAACGCTTCCTCAATTGTTGATATACCTAATTTCCGCAACACTTTTGTACAAGAATAATTTAAAGCACTGAGTAGTAATGTATTACCCAGTGCTTTGTCATGTCAGAAGATTCACTTAACTTCGTGTTGCAATAAAAATCAAACCAATCTTCAGCAGACATGGCTAAAGTACAAATAAAATTCGATTCAATCACACCTTTTGGCGGAATATTTTCAATCATGGAGCAATTTGATGCTCTTTTATCGGACGTAATCGACTCCACATTAGGACTGCATAGCAGAACCTATGGTTACCAATACAGTGAAATCATCCGTTCTCTCATGTGCGTATTCTTCTGTGGCGGCTCGTGCATTGAAGACATATCCACTCATCTCATGCCCCATCTTTCCCTGCATCCCAAACTTAAAACCTGCAGCGCAGACACGATTCTTCGCGCCATAAAAGAACTGACTACAGACAACATAACGTATTCATCTCCAGACTCAGGTAAATCATATGACTTCAATACAGCTGACACAATGAACGAATTGTTGGTCAAGTCTCTCATTGCTACCGGAGAATTATGTCAGGAGCAGGGTTACGATCTGGATTTTGACCACCAGTTCATTGAAACGGAGAAGTATGATGCCAAACGTACATACAAGAAGTTCACAGGATACAGCCCGGGAGTGGCCGTTATAGGTGACCATATTGTCGGCATTGAAAATCGGGATGGCAACACGAATGTCCGGTTCTGTCAGCAGTGTACATTGGAAAGAATCTTCACCAGGCTGGAATGGAACGGCATTCATATAAATAGAGCCCGTATGGATTGTGGGTCGTGCTCCGAAGAGATTGTAGATACCGTCAAGGCCCATTGCAAGTACTTCTATATCAGAGCCAACAGATGCTCCGCTTTTTATGAAGACATGTTCGCTCTCAGGGGATGGAAAGCTGAGGAAATCAACGGGATCAGGTTTGAGTTGAACTCGATTGTCGTAGAAAAATGGAAGGGGAAACCATACCGTCTTGTCATCCAAAGACAAAGAAGAGCAGATGACATACGGGAGCTATGGGAAGGAGAATATACCTACCGGTGTATCCTTACCAATGATTTCGAATCCGATATAAGGGATGTCGTAGAGTTCTATAACCTGCGCGGTGGGAAGGAAAGAATCCTCGATGACATGAACAACGGGTTTGGATGGAAACATTTGCCAAAGTCATTCATGGCAGAAAATGCAGTATACCTGCTGATGACTGCATTGATAAGGAACTTCTACAAAACAATCATCCGAAAATTAAACGTTAAGGATTTTGGCCTATCCATATCGAGTCGTATTAAGACTTTCGTTTTCAAATCATTGCTGTCCGCTAAAGTTTAGTGTAGTACGATTCGCCTACCCGCAGTGTCACTTGATAGGCATTGCGGGTGTTTGTTTTGTCTGGTAAGCCCCTCTATCCAAAGAGCAGGAGTTCCTTGGGTGGCGATTCTGCCTCGGCTACCAGTTTTGACCAGTCTTTGTCGGGTTCTTCGAGGAAGGTGTAGAGGTTGACGTAATACATTAACATGATTCTGACCATTGTTGCCAATCCCGAGAAGCTCCAGCTGCGTTTGATGCGTTTCTTCAGCACCATCAGTAGAAGGTTGGCGATGAGGGTTATCCATATCTGGATTTTGATGGCATTGGCGCTTTCGCCGTAAAAGTACCGAAGGGGGAAGTTCTGCTTTATCTGCTTGAACAACAGCTCTATCTCCCAGCGTTTCCGGTAGATTGCCACAATATCCTCGGCGCTCATCTCCATGTCGTTTGTGAGGAGGGATATGAGCTTGGCCCCTCTTTTCTTTTGGTCGACGTAGGTGACTATGCGTGCATGGTGCTTTATATCGTCGCCATCTTTGACCTTCTTCGTGAATGTCACATGGCGTTCCCGAAGTGCCATCAACCCACTTTCTGTCATGTATATCGTATCAGCAGAAACCTCATAGACAAGATTCTTCTTCATCTTGGTGACATATATGACACCTGCCCGGCTCAGCTCCTCGAACTTGGCGTAATCGATGTAGGCCCTGTCCAGGGCAACGATGTCTCCGCTTGTGTAATTTGACGGCTTGAGCATGAAACTGTCATTAGTGGCGGCAGATGTGAACCTGATATCTGAAGAAACTCCCTCGTTTGCATGGATATTGGTGTGGACCTTTATGCCGCCTTTCTTCTTCCCCGTCTTCGGATGGCGTCCGACTCCCGTGAAGATAAGGTTGGAGAACAGGCTGATTGTCGTCGAATCGATAATCTGCAGCCGGTTTATCCAACTGGAAGATGGATTGTTTCGGCTGTCCGATGAAAGTTCGTTGCGGTATGTCTTGTACAGGTCGCGATAGATTGCCTCAAAGATTCCCTCTGACCTGCGTGCATTTGCGTCAGACAGAGTACTGCGCCGGGGCATCATGCTTATCCCAAGATGGGCAAGCTTTCTCGCTTCAGGGAACATCGAGTCCGTGATTTCCCGCAGCGAATCGAACCGTTTGATCACGGCATACAACATTATCAGCAGATGCTGCCAGGCGTCAAAGTGTTTGACATACCGTTCGCCGCCCTTTTCTTGACTGATTTGGAGAATTTTTGACTTGTCCAGCAAATTTATCAGCTGACCATATGCCGGCTGTCCGTTGAAATGACTACCTTTGTTCATCGTTATTGATTTATTTTTTAGCAGAAACAAAGGTAACGAAAAAGGCTGGACCTCCGAGAGGGGATTCAGCCTTGTATTTTTGATTCGGTCAAACTTTTACCGGACACCAATATTTTCAAATACATCTCGATTGCCGCAAAGTGGATTAGGACTTCAAGGACGTACGTGCTAAACATCTATACCGAGAATCCAGCGTATAAAATAGCCTTTCAACAGGATTTTGGCTAATCCTTATTCTAATGGTGGGTAATGCGTATTGCCTCAAGTCGCTTCATGGGGTAAGGGGAAGTTATGCAAAAGAGTGGACCTTTGGCACCTTCGTTTCACTAAAACACAATGTAAAGATAATAAACTCACTAAAAAATGCATGGCAATCTCTGATTTCATTCGCTTGCGGAAATTAGGGTAAATATGCAACCGGCCCGTCATTGAAGGTATCTGAAAAGGATACCTTCTTTTTGTTATACTGTCTGTTATCCATTTTCTCTGGAAAACATCTTTGATCTTCATAATCATCCTACGCTGGCGAAATAATTCATCATGGACACTACATATCCAAGTAACGGTATCAGTACACCGATTACATATACCATAGCGTACCCCAAAAGGACGAGAGGTAATATTTTACGGTAAAGACCGGCGATAACAAGAAATATAAACAAAAAACAAGAACCATAAACTCCTATTTGAAAACCGGGCATCAATTCATAAACGGGTACGGGCTCGGGGTTAAGCATGGCTCCGGCCACAATGGAATAAAGACTTGCCAACAATATAAATAATGTATACAGGCAGCTCTTAAAAATCCCGGGATCGTTTCTTTTACAATAGAGAATTGTTTGGATATCACTCCTAAGAAACTCAATACCCAGCAAGAGAGCTACCATGACACCCGTATCAAAAGCAGAGAATATATTCATTTCAATCAATCACCTTTGACGCGAAGACATGTATTTATTCCGGAATGCCACGCCTTCGCTTGTTTTACGATATGATATTGATATCCGATAGTTTGGAAAATATTTGAAAAACCTTCGTTGTATGCTTTTAAATTTGCTCATTATACTTATTACATGTTGTATCCGACAAATTGAAAATCCCAGCCATTCTTTCAATTTCTTACCTGCAAATATAGCCCTTTGCCGGGTTGATTGCGCAAGGCGGCCCCTTTCAGGGGCTGGTTGGCTAAAAGAAAATCATCCTCGCTTCGCTGCGGTATTTTCTTTTGCCAAGCCTTGCGCAATCCCCGGCAAAGGACAGTCCGGCAAGTAAGAAACCGAAAAACCGGCTCCACGGAGCCGATCATGTCAAACAAACTAAAAAAATGAAGGTATGAACAGAGAGACAACAAGCAAAGTCCACAAAGGACAGCAGGGTGCCAATCCGAAAATGAGAATGTTGGTTTATCGGGAAAGGAGCTATCCCGCACGGAAGGTGCAAGGCAGGGACGGAAGCTATACGGTTGCCGCAGACAGCCTGGTGCCGGAACTGCTGGACGGCATCAGAAGCCTTGACCCGGCAGCTTTCAAGCTGGACGAGGAAATCGCCTGCTATTGCTCGGACGAGGAAATCCAAAAACTGGCGGACGAAGAACTGGTAGAAATAATTTATGAATGGCAACGGTTATGACTGAAACAACAACAGCAAAGGTCCGGGAAGAACAAGTAACGGGCCTTACCGCAGAGAATGCGCACCGGGTCACGATGATCCGGGAAAAGGGTACGGACCATCCTCCCGTACCGTTCCATTTCAGAAAGGAGCATCATGGAACGGGCAACTATGTACACCTGTACGGAAATCCGGAAGATCGGAATGAATTGCATTCCAGGGACTTCAAAGACTGGGAAGCCGTAGCGTTCAAACATCCTGGCTATCTGGAGGATATGTGGAAACAGGCTTGCGACGCATACGCCTGGAGTTCCTTCGACCCGGAGATTCGTGGCGAGACGGACATCATGATTTACGGGGAGGAGCTGCACAACGACCTGCAACTCATGCAGGAAGAGGAACGGGATACATACATCGCCGCCTACCGGAAAAAGCTATCCGCCCAGCTCTCGGCCCTCTCACGCTGCGCCAACCCGATGGTGACGGGACGAGGCGGATTTGATTACCACAGGCAGGAGAATACGAACAGAAGCTATCAGAACCGCTACGAGGAGTTCCGCAATTGGCGGCAAAAGGTTCTTGAAGCCGTCAGACGAAAAAAGGAAGCCGCACGACCGGAGGAAGAAAAACTGGAAAAGGCATGGCAGACGCTCAAACGCGACATCAAGAGCAGCGCCGACACCATCCACGGGATTGACACCGGACAATGCCGGGGTTATAACCGTGCCCTGTTCGTCAGCAGCATCCTGAACAAGGTATCCACCTTCGCCAATCACGGGGAAGTGGAAATCGTCCGCAGGGCCGTGGACTTCATTTCCGAATATAACGCAAGGCTAAGGAAACCCGTCATCACCCCGAGAAACAAATTCTTCCAATTGCCGGAACTTGCGGAACGGATGCGCGAAAGGCTGAAAGCGGTGCAAAGCCGGGAAAACAAGGAAGTGCCGTTCGAGGGCGGGACACTTGTATGGAACTATGGGGAAGACCGCCTTCAGATCCTGTTTGACAGGATTCCCGAAGACAACAGACGAAAGGAACTGAAATCCTCCGGATTCCGCTGGTCACCCAGAAACAAGGCATGGCAACGGCAGCTCACCTCCAATGCCCTCAGTGCCGCCAAGAGAGTGTTGAACCTTCAAAACATCTGAACCATGAATAACGACAAACTGAAATTCGTAGTCGATTCACGCAGTTTTGACGGCAGCTGCGTGACCACCATGTCTGACGGAATACACGGCGACTACCATCATGAGACACTGGAGGAACTGAGGGACAGGGAAAAGAACCCGTACCTCACAGCCGTGTCCGGAAATACCGTCCGCAAGATGATACGCATCCACCTGCAATCCCTCTGCGCCCCGTTCAGTGAGATTACGGAAGAAAGATATTTCGACTACATGGATGTCTTGCCCCCCATCCGCCATACCCGGAATTTCTTTTTCCTGGGAGAGCCTTATCATGCGGACATCTACCGGTTCTGCTTCCGGGCGGGCGGACGCTACTTCACGGGACTCCGCTCCGTTACCACGCCAAGAAAGGAACTGGAACGGCAGATGGACAACCATTACCGGAACATTACCTTCAAAGGAGACATCCTGAAAGAAAAGCCGATGGTCATCTCTGACCACGCACGGCATGCCTCTATAATTATAGTTCCTTATCTGTTTCTTGACATAAATGGCGAGAAGAAGTTCATCTGCAACCTGATGAGAGGAACGGACGAATCGTCAGGCAGGGATGTAAGGCTGGAAACCGCCAAAATCCTGCGAAGCCTGCGCCGTCATCATTTCCTCTACTTCTCCGGCTATGAGGGAAACGACGATATGGACAAGTTCCTAGGCGAAGTGATGAAGAAAAAGCACACCCTGCTGGCAAACGGCAACTTCCTCCAATATCCCGTGAACCGGGAGTCCGTGTCTTTTACCGGAACGGTCAGGGAAACAGGCGAGCCGTTCTTCTTCCGGATTTACGACAGGGAGCTGTTCCTGCACCTGTTGTACGTCCTGAGAGGCATCAAAAGGGAAAAAGCTAAAATATAACGTGACACATAACGACGGTATGGTGACTGTCTTTCCGACCCGTCACCATACTAAAAAAACAATGAAATCATGAGAACTGTGACCGAAGAATCGTTGCGACGCAGGCTGGCCCGTCTGGAGTCGGCCCTGGAAAGCGAAAAGGCACGCCTGAGAAAAGTATGCGGCGGCATCCCCTGGGGAGCCGGGATGAGGCGTACCAAATGTACCCCCTCATTCCGGAGGGAGGACGAACTGATTGGGAAAATCAAGGCGGTGAGACAGCAACTCTCCCAAATGTCCGCAGGCGGTGACAATCACACGTTTAAAGAAACAGGCAGGTGAATGCCGGCCAATTAACTTGCAAGTCAATAATTTTAAAACCAGTTACGAATATGAACACCCGATTGGCTATAATCCGTTCAGAGGGAAAAGAACATCTCTGCTACCGGGAAGAGGAATGTTTTGTCGATGTATCCTATCCGATGGTGACATTTACCAAAGGGGAGGATGATTTTGAAATTGCCAAATGCGACCATCCGTCCATGGAAGAGACTTTCCTGTATCAGGAAAGCCGTCTCTCAATCGTGATTGAAATGTACCATAACGGCTGGCCGGCATTGTCTCTGAAAGATCCCGTGACCCATGAGATATACACGGTCCTGACGGTCAACTTAGAAGATAAGGCGGCATTCTCACTGCCTGACAGGGCATTCGTGGACATCAACAACAATCCTGATGCCATGGAGTTCCTTCTGTCTAACAAATTGGCTGAGGATACAGGTTATAGACGTCAGAGCGGCTGAGTAAGCTACCCGATGGTCACACTTAACCTTCCGACGTTTTACAGGCTTGACCCACATGCCTTTAGCGCAATATTGAATATCCGGTAATCCTTCCGGGCAATGAATCTGGTATCAACAATCAAATGGAAAGAATCATGAAAAGATATGACATAAGAGTAAGGTATTCCTTCGAGGGCACTTACACGGTAGCGGCAGAAGACCGCGATGAAGCAAAAAGAATGGTAAATGACGATTGCGGTCTTGTTTTGGGCGGCGATATCCACACGACACGCGATGACGATGAAGTGTTGGACTGGGATTTCTGTATCCATCCCGACACGCGGATTCTCTCCTTGCAGGAAAGAGGCGGAAAAGGAAGTTTACCGTCAGAAGCCGTTGATTTCAGCGGCAGGATCAAGGAACTGCGGGGGGACATCATCGACGCGATACGGCAGTTGCTCCATGCTCACTGCGTGAAAGAAATTCGTCTTCCGGAAGAGGATTATGATCCGGTCTGGGTGATATGGTTTGGCAAGAACGGAGAACCATATGAATGCAGGGTGACAGGACTCCGGGTAACGGCGGACAGCCTGACCGTCCTTGCCGAAGAGAAAGAAAGCGGTGACGGGGTGCAGTGTCACAGCCCGTTTGAACTCGGCGCGAAGAACATAGACTGGCTTCATGAGATGTATGAGGCTGTGTGGCATCAACTGAGAGAAACAAACAATGTAGAATCACAAATAGAAGAACCATGAAATATCAAGCGGAAAATACCGTCTCCAGTTTCTTCTACTACATGTGGAACGCCTGGAGCGAGGAGGAATGCAAAGCCGTGTATGGCGGCATGTACCCGCATTTCTGGGAAAAATGGTGCGTGGCGACAGACAAGGGCACATTCGGCGCGGCGGAACGGTTCTATCTGGAACTTTCGGAAGACAACCGCAGGCTTTTGGTGGAACGGGCCGTCTCGATATACGACGGACGAGGCCTCAGAAACAGGAACAGAAACATAAAAAATCAAACAGCATGCAGGGAAACATTATCAGTCTGATCTGCAACTCATGCGGTTGCGGTCAAACGGAAGCACAGGAATACCTGGACTCCGAAATCCGGTACCTGCGCGAATTGCAGGAGGCGGACGACCTGAGAGAAGATGACATGGAAACGGCCTGTCTCAACCTCGGTCTTGACCTTGACTACCGGGAATATTTTATCAACCGCCTCGCAGGGGCATAAAAAACTTATGGCTATGACTTATTTTCAGAACATACACTCTCTGGCGGACTTGAAGAAAGAATACCGCCGGCTGGCATTGGAGCACCACCCGGACAAGGGTGGTGACACCGCAATCATGCAACAGGTGAACACCGAGTTTGGAAGGCTTTTTGAGGCTTGGAAAGAAAAACCGGATATTCCCTCGACCTCAACCGGATATGAATATGACTATCCGGGAGCCACGGCAAAGGAATACACCAAGTATGTGTATAACGAATACCGCTGGAAAGGCCGCAATTACAAGGGGCAGCACGCTCCTGAAATCGTGGGACTGGTACGGGCATGGCTCAAGGAGACCTATCCGGGATACAAGTTCTCTGTCAGACGGGAGAATTGCCACTCCATCCATATCCGGTTGATGAAAGCGGATTTCGAGGCGTTCACCAAAGAGTCCGGAAAAGTTCAAGGCGATGTCAACCACCATCATATCCATTCAGACAAATCCTTGACGGACAGGGCAAAGGATGTAATGGTGAATATCTGCGATTTCATCATGTCGTACAATTTCGATGACAGCGACCCCATGACGGACTATTTTCACACCAACTTTTACCTGACGCTCGGAATCGGAAGTTACAAACAGCCGTACAAGGTGGAACCGCCCAAACTCGGCAGCAAAGACAAGCCGGAGATATTCAAGCATCCGGAAGGTCCGGCACACGAGGCAATGCGCCGGGCATTGGGCAAAGCGCGTTTCGGCTTCATCGAAAGCCGGAAGTATGCCGGGGAAATAATTCTGGGGGAAGACTGTTTCGGCTCACGGGGCGAAGTCTATTTTTGGCCGAAGGAATATTCAAGCGCAAAAATGGCCCAAAAACGCATCGACAAACTGGAGGAAGCCGGAATAAGGTGCGAACTCACCGGCTATAACGGAGGATACATCCGCCTGCTCGGATACACCCCTGAGATGAGAAATTCCCTGGAACGGGAACGTCAGGAGTATGCCGCCGCGTATCAGGCATGGTACTCAAAACAGAATTTAAAAACAATCTGATTCAGAAATTATGGATACAAACAATTTGGACAAGTGGTGGTACGGACTTCCGGAAAACACCAGACAGGCTATAGGAAACGATGGGATATGGGAAAAACTGGATATGCCGTCCCGTTCGGCGCTACACCGGTATTCCCGGCTTAGAATTTACGGAACGGCAAAAGACAGGGATGAGGAACGCACGCTGCTCAATGAAATCGCGTGCGGACTGGGCGACCTTGCCCTTGTCCGTAAAAACGGCATCGCTTTGGAGAAAATGTGCAACGGGAACGGGGAATTTTACGATGAATACCAGGAACAGTTCGACATATTATATGACAATTACGGACATACAATAGAAAATATAAGCTGGCCGGACTGGATCGGACATACAATTCCGACAAACAGGGAACTGGTCCGGTTATTGGAACATCACGGTTACAAGCGTATGGAAATCGATACCGACAGAAGAATCCCGAAAACTTTCTATGTTTTCCGTCGTGGGTTGCACATCAACGCAAGCGAGGACTTGTCTTACCACATCGTACCGCAACAGGACAGTTTCGGACTGGGGCGTTTTGCGGTATGCGCTACCAAAGACGGTGAAAGCTCCCAGCTGGGAACTGACTGTGCCCGGCTCTTTTTGAGGCGCTTCCTTGCCTTCCTGAAGGGTGAAAGAAGCGGGAAAGAGATTATAGATGAAATATGCAACAACCGACAAACTGAACGATAGTATGAAAGCAAAAGTATTCAAGTACAGGTCTGACGGGAATACCGTCGTGGCTCCTTATATGGAACTGGAACCGTACGCCGAGAATGTATATCTCTCCCTGTCTAGAAAGAACGAATATGGGAATGAGGACGATGACTGTTTCCATGTGGTCTGCCGGATTGAAAACGTTTATTTCTCCAGCGGGCAGTATTCACGCCGGTTCCTCAACGGAGAAAACCGCAGGGACGAAACTGCCGCCTATTGCAGGAACTGGATCGCGGATACGCTTCAGGGCGCGGAAAGAGGAGCCTTTGTCAGGTTGATCTCCGTCCGCGTGTTCGAGGCTCTCGGACTTGACACCACCCCCCTGGTGCAAGCCCGTGAGGCATACAAAAGGAGGCAGGAACAGAAACGCAGGGAACAGGAGGAGAAAGAGGCGGAAGAGCGCAGAGCGCGGGAAGAGCAATATCAGCGGCTGCTCGATGAACAGAAACAGAAATTCCTGGACGGGGAACGGATCACGGGAGGAATGTTCCTTGAAATCACCGGAAGGGACGGTTTTGACATCCATATCAGAACCAAAGGGACATTCAACAGGCATGTAAGAGGCATTGACAGGAACGGAACCGTCAGTTACCGGAAAATCAAAGGTCTCCGGACTCCGGACTTTACCGGATGCCATAAGGCCGTGGGCGATTATCTTGCATTTATAACAACAAGAAAGGGCAAATAATAAAACCTGGCGGTAACGGCGTGCTCCATGCGGCTGTTACCGTTGCCGGCTTCCGGACTCACAACTTACGGTTCAGCGCCATCGCCAACGGAAACATAAACCGGTTATAGGCCTTGAGCTTTTGCAAATTCAGCGCATATCCGGCATAGGGGCTGGTCAGATCGGTATAGAAGAATACATCGGTAAATCCCGCGTGTTCCTCCACAATTTCACCATCCAACGGAATCTCCTCCACATTGAACCGCTCCAGAGGCAGCTCTTCCAGACGGGCATGCTCCGCATTGCCCAATACGTTCAGGTTGCGGTTAAACAGCACGAATCCTTTCTTCCTGTAATCCACACGCATACCATACGGACGCTCCACAAGGAAAGCATCCGCCGCTTTCTTTATATAGTTTTCCATGATCCTGAAATTAGAAACTGCAAAAATACACCATTTGTCCGGCAATGGCGAACAAATCAGGAAGATTATCTCCGGAAGCCATACAAGATCCCGCAACAAGGAACAACCGCATATTTTATTTCCCACCCTGCAAAGGTAGTCCCGTGTCCTGTGTACCCGTACAAGGTCAGGCCCCTGCGGGGTTGGCTGAAAGAAAATCATCCTCGCTTCGCTGCGGTATTTTCTTTCGCCAAACCTTGCGGGTACGGCCACGGGACTGTCAGGCAGGCGAGAAATAAAAATACCGGCTCCCGGAGCCGGACGTGTTTAACAGATAAAAATACAAAAGTCATGAAAATCCTGAATGAAGAACATTTCGAGAATGTAAGGCGCTATGCCGAATCCATCGGTGACACCTCGCTCCAAAAATGTCTGGAACGGTTGAAAAGCTGGGAAGAAAACCCTGACTGTCCCTGCGAAATCTCACTCTACTACGACCATGCCCCGTACTCGTTCGGCTTTACACAGCGCTATCCCGACGGAAGGACAGGTATCGTGGGAGGTCTGCTCTATCATGGAATACCTGACAGATCGTTTGCCGTAACATTGCAGCCGTTCCACGGATGGCAGATACATACCTGAAAAACATGAGACTCGACAATGACCGAAAAGCAGACTTCAGAACAGAGAATCCGAGGTCTGCTTTTTCATTTCTTGCTGTAAAGATAGCCGTTTCCCGGGCTGATTGCGCAAGGCGGCCCCTTTCAGGGGCTGGGTTGGCTGAAAGAAAATCATCCTCGCTTCGCTCCGGTATTTTCTTTCGCCAAGCCTTGTCGCAATCCCCGGCAAACAGGCCGGAAAGACACCAAGAAATAAAAATGCCTACCCATGTAGGCCGATGTTTTACTTAAAAAAGAACGGATATGGAAACACTGGATTATAACCGGCTGCTGCTTGTCTCTCTGTGGCAATACAACCACCATGGGGATGAAGGGCTGACTCCCGCACTTTTCGAGGAAACGTTCGGAAAGGTCTATGGAAGTCACTGCTACGAAAAATGGACCGGCTACTTCAATCAGAATCTCTGGGACATGATTGCCTATTTCAGAAGCGAGAAGGAGAACGGACAGAAGTTCTGTGATATGGTTGCCCGCCAGGTCAAATTGTACCAACAAAAACGCTCTCAATATGAAGTACGGTAATTTTTATGATTTGGAAAGCCTGACTCTGCTCAACAGGCATGAAGGGTGTGCCTGTTCCATAAAGGAGTGCGACGTGGAGAAGGTGAACCGGCTGATTTCAAGGATGCGGGAGGACAGGGAAAGAGTCAGTTTACCGACCGCAGGGGATGTCGTCACTTATACTACCCGTGGCGGTGACTATTATCCGCAGGCACACATTGAAAGGGGCGATGACCGGGAAGTCCATATTTGCCTTCTCCCACAGACACCTTTCTGCCATGAAAATGAAAAGTGTACCGGTTACAATACGGAAGGAGGCCCTTGGGTTATAACCGGTCCGGAATTGCTGCTTCCCGATGGCATACGCAGCAAACAGTTCCGGATGTGGGGGCATACCGGAAGGCACAGGAACGGTGCCGTCCTCTTCCACACATTCGTCAGGGCATGGAAATACACGGAACCCGATCCTCTGTACGGAAAGTACACCACAAAAGAATGGACGAGATACATCATCGAGTGTCAGCCGGATATTGAACCGGCTGATGCCTTTATCTATCGGAATGAGTCATTCACCCTTTACTCGCGGGAAGAACTGGAGCGGCTGGTCGGGATTCTGCACGGAGAACTTTTCAACGGATTCCGTCCCGGTCTGTTCATACTCTGGGCATACCGTATGGAATGGAAGGAACTTCCCACATGGGAATGGAACATGCTGAAAGCGGAAACGCACCTCTTTTTCCTTGGCGTCTCCCCCGTCAAGATACGGACAGACCATAACGGACATACAGTAACCTTCTATAAAAAAACAGAACAATATGACACGCTATGAGACATCCCCAGAAGTCCGGCCACTTGAAAAGACAATCTGTGAGTTTGCAGGCTTGAACGGGTACGATCCGATGAACGTGTTCACAGATTTCCTGCGTTACGTCATACACGGATTCTCACCGGGCGCTCCTCCGCTGAAAGACTGGAGGTACAAGCGGCAGCAGAATGCCGCATTCATGAAAATGTTTGCGGAATGGGTGCGGCTCATGCAGAAGCAGCTGGAGGCCGCATCCTGGTATGACGCGTTAGGAGACCTTTTCATGGCGCTCAGTTCCAGAAAGGGACAACAGGCGCAAGGGCAGTTCTTCACTCCCGTACATATCTGCGACCTGATGGTAATGTGTACGGAAACGGACGGAAAAAAGACCGGGCAGAGGATAAACGACCCTACCTGCGGAAGTGGGCGTCTCCTGCTGGCATATCATGTACGCCACCTGGGTAATTATCTTGTCGCGGAAGATGTCAACCGTACCTGTTGCCTGATGACCATATGCAATATGCTCATTCACGGCTGCGTGGGGGAAGTCATCCACCATGACAGCCTCTGCCCCGAAAACTTCATGGACGGCTGGATGGTAAACCATACACTGACCCAGACGGGCATTCCTTCCATTCGCCGGATGAGCGAGGAGGAATATCGGACAAGCAGGAACATGTCCGTTGACCTGCTCAGAAAGCGGAAAGAGAAATTGCGCCAAATGCAGCCGGACAAGAAACAATTGCCATAAAAACATGGCAGAATTTATAAACAATAAAACGAATGATTATGAAACTGAATGTTAGCAATGAATTGAAATCCCGCCTGGTGCATGCGGCGGAAAACGGAAGTGTGATAGCCAAAGACATCCTTTCGGAAGTAAAAAAGAACGTACCGGTGGAAGAGATCATACGCGGTACCTACAACTGCTTCTCCACCAAGCGCAAGCGGACGGAAGCGGGCACGTTCAAGAAAATCCGAATCGTGTTCACGGCCTGCAGCAAGGATCTGGCCCATCCCAGTTTCCCGGACCGGAACAACCCGCAGGCACCCTGGTTCCCGGAGAACCGGACAGACCTGGAACCCTCCACGTTTGTGGAACTGTTCAAGAACCTGCCCAAGTACTCACCCGACGAAATCAATTATTTCTGTAGTTCTCTCTCATTGGACAGCAAAGTCACGGTCAGGCTGCATGAAAGCATGAACGACTTCATGGAAGCCTATCTGGAAAGCAACTACAGCCCCATCTCCGACAGTGACACATCCAGCCTGCACAGTTCCTGTATGCGGTATGAGGACAAGGCACGCAACGCCGCTGACTTCTATACCAACTTCGCCGGCGCTAAAATCCTTGTGGCAAGGGACGAGAGCAACAACATACTCGGACGGGCTGTCGTATGGAACGAGGTAACATTGTGGAAATCAATAAACACACCGATTGCCGCCTCCCTGCTGGACCGCATCTATTCCTCACACGCATTCGTCGCCGAACTGATCCGCAAGCAGGCGCAGGAGGCGGGCATCCTGTTGCGACGCAGATACAACGATTATACACATACAACGGATTTCACCGTACTGAATCCCATTGAGGGGCAGGAATGGGCGGCCGGAGACAATATACAGGTTTCATTGACGGTGAAAGTGCCCGCCTGCAGGTGGCACAAGAAAGGGGTGCCTTACCTCGACACGTTCTACAGCCTCCATCTGACGGACGGTAACCTGGAACTGAGAAATACGGAGGGCGACACGAGCATAGCCACCTGCCGGAGCACGGAAGGGCGCGCAAACAGGAGAAAATATGTATGTCCCAAATGCGGAAAGATACATTCCTTTCCGGATACGGCATTCTGCAAGAATTGTCAGGACATGTTCTATATATCCACCGTATTCGGAAAAGTACTGAAAGGCACGTCCGCGGAATACAAGGGAAAGAAATATCCGTCCTTCCTCTTCAAGAAGGGACGTCCCGTACCGGAGTTCAGACGGTACCTGCAAATCGAAAAGTTGTTCATCTCCTGAAAAGTCAGTATCATGGAAAAATTAATGGCTCTTTACAACATCTCCTCCCCCTCCGGCAAGGAGGGGAAGATGGCCGGGTTCATCATCGGGGAACTCAGGCGGATGGGTATTCCTTTCCGGCAAGACCGGCACGGAAACATCTACGCGGTCAAAGGCAACCGGAAAAGCTACCCCTGTGTCGTGGCGCACATGGACGAGGTACACCGGCGCAAGACAGGCACCTATGCAGCCCATCTTGTGGCGGACTCGATGATTGTCGGCTATGACCGCAAGCGTAAACGGATGGCCGGAATCGGCGCGGATGACAAGAACGGCATCTGGATCTGCCTGAAATGCCTGGAGGATTTCAAGGCGGTGAAATGCGCCTTCTTCGTACAGGAGGAGATAGGATGCATAGGCAGCGGCCATGCCGACATGTCCTTCTTTTCCGACTGCCGTTTCGTCATCCAGTGCGACCGGAAAGGGAACGGGGACATGGTGACACAAATCAACGGAATGAGGCTCTGCTCCAATGAGTTCATTTCGGCAGTAGATCCCCGGAGGTACGGTTACAAGCCTGCACAGGGGCTGGCTACGGATGTGGCGGCATTGAAAAGGAACGGGCTGGAAGTATCCTGCGTCAATCTCTCCTGCGGATATTATGAACCTCATACGGACAACGAGTACACCATCCTGGCGGATCTTTGCAAGTGCTACCGGTTTGTCCGGCACATCATCTGTTGCCATAAGGAAACCAGCACGCATATACCGGAAACGGAAAGAAAACCCTTCCCCGGATATTATGAACTGTTCGGAACGGCCGGATATAGCGAAAAGGATTATATCCGTCTGTCAGAAGAGTACAGATCTGAATTTACTAAAACAAGCAGGACAAGCCATAAGAACAAATTGTAATTTATCAACGACTTTAAAAACAAGAAATATGGAAGCAACAGTCATGCCGGCCACTGCACCGGTACAGAAACAGCAGGGACTCAACCAGGTAGTCATCAACAAGGTACGGCGAATGATAGAAGGCAGGCAGGGGGATGTCATGGACACCATCAACCGTCTGCTCAGTGAGGGACGGATCGCGCAGGATTTCATCGCTCCCATCGGGGTAAGCCAACGTAGCAAGGAACGCCCCGTTATCTCTTTCAAAGCGGAAGGAAGGGTACAGATGGCAATGCCCGAAGGGAACTTCAACCTGCACGGCAACGCCATAAGCCAGATTTCGGAGAAGATGGGCATTCCCGCCAAATACCTGCGCGAGCTTTCCGCCGGAGATGTTTGGCAGAAACAGTTGTGCGCCACCATCCTGAACGAGCATTCGGGATGGACCGAGCGTACACGGGTACTGATACGGGCGGTAGGAATGGAAGTCCGGGGCGTATTGTCGGACTCCTACCGTCGGCTGAACTCGGTGGATATCCTGACCGCTTTCATCCGTGAGGCGGGAGGACAGGGGGCGGTCGTGTCCGATGCCTATATGAACGACACGAAAGTATGGTGTGAGACAATCCTGCCCACTCCGATAGAGATACCCACCCGTAAGAACGGAACGGTCATCATCTTCGCAGGAGCACGCTTCTCCACATCCGACTATGGCAACGGATCGGTCGATATGCGGTCGTTCCTGCTCAACGGGGCGTGCCTGAACGGGATGGTCAGGGAGTCCGTCATGCGGCAGATACACCTTGGAGGCCGACTGCCGGAATCCCTGTCCCTCTCCCAAAAGACCTACGAACTGGACACGCAGACCACCGTATCGGCAGTTTCCGACCTGACCAAAGGACTGTACAGCAAAGACACCATCATGCAGAAGGCCATCGAAATTCAAGGCGCATCGGAAATTGACGTGGATTTCGACAAGGAACTGAAGAATCTGGTGCAGAAAGGAGCCTTGTTGAAAAACGAAGGACGCGAGGTGGAAAAACTGCTGATGAACAACAATCCTGACGACGGGGTGACAGGCGGGGCCACGCTCTGGAAACTGACACAGGGAATCACCGCCTTTGCAAGGGAACAGCAGCCGGAACGCTGCCGGGAACTGCATGAAATATCGGGGCAGCTGATGAACCGGGTAAAGGTAAATTAAGAGTGGCTAAGACTAAAGCCGTGAACGGCGATGGCAAGCGTCCGTTCACGGCTTTGCATAATTTCAATCTACGGTATATAGAACAGTTCAAACTCCTCTTTTCTTCTTCTCTCTATGCCTGGAATGACTTTCCCCCGATAACAGCGGAACGATACATATTCCCTGTAAATATCCCGGTTGCCGCTGTCCAGTTTCTGAATCAGTCTGCTTTTAGGTATTTTGCCGTTTCCGATCAGACGGTAACAGCCTACATTAAAGCCTAACAGACTTAAAAGAAGCGAGTCTTTTCCATATTTACGGAATACGTTCAGGCACCGTTCAAGGTCGCATCTCAAAAGTGAGTCCGCCTGTGCCTCACTCAGGTTCTCGGTCAGCTTCTCATGGGGGAGCAGGCGGTGTCCGTAACCGATGTAAGGCATTTTCCCCCGGTGCCAGCCTTCCCACCGCTTGATGCAGGCTACCGCCTTATCCTTGTCAGACGGGGGATTTTCCGCCTTGCCATACAGAACAAGTGACAGAAAAATCATAATAACCGGTATTCTTTTCATGCGGCCTCCGTATTATTATTGTCTTCCTCCTCCGCATCCTTTCCATTGAAATCATATGTCAGCTGTTGCAAGTTTCCCCAATTGTCTTCAAAATAGAGGTCTATGGTCTGTGATTCCTTGCCGCTCTGCGAGGTATAGTAAAGACGGAATTTCCATTCGTTCAGCAAATAACGGTCATTGGGTTTCAGTACCGTTCCGTCCTCCATCTTCAGACTGCCCTTTCCGTCGGGCTGGAAATACCTCAGCGTATAGACAGTTCCGGAAAAGTTTCCTTCCGGCTTGATTTCCAGACGGATTTCCACCGTCTCACCGTTTACGATTTCGTCCGCCACCGGCATGGACTCCACCGTGAACGGGTATTCTTGTCTGATATCCAGCTCATTGTCACAGGCGACAAGGGCAAGAAAGGAAAATACCATGCAACAGACTGTCATCATAAAATCAAGGATTCTTCTTTTCATGGGTATATGTTCTTTTTAAGGTTAGAAAATGTATTTGACTCCGGCTCCATACTGGAAATGGCAGCGGCCGGAAGCGCCGCCCCATACAAAACGTTCACGCAGACATAGCAGCAGGGCTATGCTGTCCGACAGGTATCCTTCCGCCTCCAGTGTTACCGCACCCCCATAGATGAAGGACTCATACTTGCGCAAGGAAGCTCCGTCATCCAACAGGCAGTTTCCGTTGTTCACGGCCTCGTAGCCCAGCAAGGCGGAAGCGCCGAGGTTCAGAAAGAAAGACTTGCCGGATGTGGAAAGGATTGTATGATAATAACCGCCTTCCCCTGTATATTGCGACAGTGGGACATACGTGTTCCGGTAAGGGTTATTACGTTGTAGCATCTCACAGCCAAACACCCACTGGTTCCCTTTCTTTGTGTAAGTGGCAACAGCCAGCGAAAAGGCGTAGCCCGCATCATGGCGGTCTGCCCGGCTGTAAAAGCCGTCGGCCATTTCAGCGGTAAAGCGGACGGCTTTCATCCCCGGCAGCCGGCGCTGGGCTTCCGCCTGCCCCGTAAAGAGGGCAAGCAGGAGGATAATGAAGATGAAGTTTCTTTTCATGGCACTCATCTTACTTTCAGTTCATTGACAGTCCCGGCGCGTACAAGGTCTTCGTTCTCCACCTCAAACGACTGATGGCGGCCACCCTGTTTCTCGTACATCTCCACGACCAGCTTCTTGCCGTCGGGGATGGTGAACTTGGGCAGGGCGAACACCGTCCGCTCGTTCTTCTTCCCGTCCACACGGGTCACATAGTTGAAGGCACGCAGCGGATAGATGACCTGCTCCTGCATGGCGGTACGCTTCACGATTTTCTTGTCTACAATCTTGAAAGTTACGAAGTCCACATCGAAAGGCACGTGCGTGGCGTTCTTCACCTCGGTATGGAAATAGAGCAGCTCGCCGTGTGCGTAAAGCCCCTTGAGCAGGTATTGAACCCCGAACCGCTTGCTGCCGATGTGCTTGACCTTGCGTTTGTCCTGCCCATACACGGATTTCATGATCAGCCGTACCAGACGGGGCGACTCCCCGGCGAGTTCCTGCAAGTAGATTTCCATCGCATTGTTCGGACGGTTAACCGACTCCCCGTCATGGATGAAGTCGCACATCTCCACGTTCAGCAGCAACGGCTCGTCGGCATACTTGACGTTGAATGTGTAAAAGTTGCCGTCCTCGGTTATCACGCTCATATTGGTTTCACTGCGGAAATGTTTCCGGGTCGCCTTCACACGGATGACGTTTTCCGCACCGTCCGCCTTGCCCGCTATCAGGTTGGGGGAACCCAAATCCACGTATCTTACGGGAGAGGGGGAAATTATATGTACGGTCTTGTCATACGTGATTTCCAGACCATGCGGGGGAATCATTTGGCTGAAGCCGATCTTGCGGCTCAATCCCTCGTAATAATCCCCGCTGCCTTGCTGCGCGTATGCAGCCACTGCGCCCATAATCAGGGCAAACATCATCAGAATCTTCTTCATGTGCGTTCTTGATTGGTTGGTGAATAAATGGTTGGTTTCTTTTCTCTTTTCATTTTTCGGGAGAGTGCAGCAACAGCCGGTGTCCGGCTTTCAGGGTGATTTTCACCGCACGCATTTTCTTTTCCACATATTGCGACACGCCCTGTATTACCCCCTTGCCCACGTCCGAGGCAATCTGCGCCCCGGCATCCGTCGAGATGTTGATGCTGCTCCCCATTGAGGTGCCCATACCCGCGGCTATCTCACGCGCCGCATCATACTCCATCGAGTTCGGCACGAGGATTCCCCGCTGTCCGTCGGCATCATATACTTCCAGTTCCACAGGAAACAGCGTGCCCTTGTATTCCACCGTCTCTACAAGGATGTCCATCCGCTCCCCCTGGATGCGTGTACCGCCGGTCAATACCGTCCCTTGGGGAATGAGCCGGTCGTCCACCGCCATCGGTTCCAGCAACCGGATGCGCAACACCTGCCCGTCCGATACGGTCTGCGTACCGTGTACACAGGCGGCGATGGTATTCCTGCCGGAAGGGAGTGTCCTGCCTATAGGGGTGTGGAAACCGGTATTCCTCTCTCCCGCAAATTCGGCGATGAAATCCTCATTGCCCATAGGTTGTGCAAGCGATGACACCACCTGATTCTGTACCTGTTTCACCGGGCGGACGGCTGTCCTGTCTTTCCGGTCGCTCCGGCCATTCACGGCAGCCGGGGCATCCGGCTGCTTCCCGTTGTACCGGGCGGCCAGCTCGTAAGACTTTTCCAGCAGTGCCATCTTTTCTTCCAGGGTCTGTCCTTCCGGCTGTCCTTCCGCCGTTCTCTTTTCTTTTTCCAGTTCCTCTATACGGCGGAGCAGATCGGCATTTTGTTGGTTTTCATTCCGGGTATATACAGCACCCAGCGAGCGGTTCATATTCCGGTAGGCTTCCGCAGAGGAATGGACGGAGCCGGGGGATTTCCCCGTTTCCGGTTCCGGCGGAAGTTCCGTGTTGGCTTTTCCTGCGGTAAGGCCGGCAGTATCCTGACTGTCCTTGTTGAGCAGTTCGGACATCTCCTGGAAGGTTCCCCTGCGCCATTTTTCCTTTTTAGCCAGTGCTTCCTGCTCGTAGGCGCTTACCTTGTCGCCCTCCATTTCCGAATCTTTCGGCGAGGGCATCTCCACGTTGAATCCCTTGCCCTTTTCCTTTTCCGCCTTCTCCTTTTCCGACGGGCTGAATACCAGCAGGAGGAATCCGGCGCACAGCAGGCAGAAGAACGGATAGACAATATACCTCGCGCGTCGGCGCTTCTCTTCGGGAGTCAGCGGCTTGTCACTCGACAGCCCCAGCCGTTCCCTGATTTTCTGAAAGTCCATTTTCATGTTTCTGGATGTTTGAATGAATGGTTGTTGTTTCCGGCCGTAACATGACGGGCCGGATATGCCCGGTTTTCATGTCGCCCTTCCGTTCCCCCAAACGGGACACGGAAGAGACAACCGAGTACAGGCAGGCTGCCGTGAACAGAAGCGAGACGACACTTGTCAAGACAATGCGCTGCTTCCCGGTCAGCCGGCGGCAGAACAGCTGGATACGGCTGTCCGCACGTTTTAAGACGGCAGGTTTCCCTCTCATCGTTCCACACTCCTTATATCCCTGTTCTCCAGTATGGTGAACTGCTCGATGATGAACCCGTTGGGATTGTCGTCCGAACGCCCCGTATTCTGGAGCGAACAGGAGGTGACAAGGCTTCGCTCGGTCACGTTGCTCTCACGGATGATCAGCTGCCGGGCGTATGTACGCGCCTTGTAGGGATAGGCGGCAAAGTCGCACACCACGCTGTCCACGTGTACCACCTGGTTGATGTTGCCCGAAATCAGCCGGTTGTAATATCCCTTCTCGGCAAAGTCCACATAGTAGTGATAGGCGCTCTTGTCCGCCAGCTGCAGGGCACGGCCTATATTGTGCTCGATCGCGTCCTTCTGCGGGGAGAGCGAGAAGAACAGCTCGTGAAAACGCCGGACGTGTTCCCGCGCCTCGGCGGGGCGGTTCTGTGAAAGATCCTGCGAGAGGGCGAGCATCAGCGACTTGCCCTTATCCAGCACATAGATCTTTTCCCGTTGCTTCTCGGCGAAACGGTACGAACTCCACAACGCATAGCCGGTAATGAGCGCACAGCAGCCGGTAAAGACAGCCAGCATCAACCGGATACGCCTGAAGCTGCTCTCAATGTTGGTCAATGACTTGAATTCCATTTAGCTAATGATTGGTTTGAATGAATAAATAAATGTTTCCGGTATGACCGGGCGGCTCCTTCCGACAAGTCTCCCAACCCGGTAATCCAAGTTGCCCGACTCAGAACCGTGAGTTGCCCAACTCAGAACTGCGAGTTGCCCGACTTGTCATTTTGAGTTGCCCGACTCACGGAAACGGGTTGCCATAGAGCCTATTTGCCCCGCAGCCTTCCCCCGATATTCCCCAGTACGGCACCGCCCGCCCCGGCAGCGAAACCGCCCGCTTTCGTGGCCGTGCGGTTCAGGTTACGGCTGAAGTTTCCGGCTCCGCCCGCCTGTACGATCCAGCCCGCCACCGTCGGGACGGTGAAGTACCCGATAATCCCTATCAGCATGAATATGATATAGACGCTATTTGAGTTGTCTATCGAGTAGTCGGGGTTGTTCTGTAATTCCAGAATGTCATTTTGGAGCATCAGCACCTGGAGCTTGGCGAGCAGGGTGCTGAACAGGTCGCTGACCGGAAGCCAGAGATAAACGGATATGTACCTCGTGAACCACTGCCCGAGCGTGGACTGGAAACCGTCCCATACGCTGAAGGCGAACGCAACCGGTCCCAGTATGGAGAGCACGACAAGGAAAAAGGTCCTCACGGTGTCTATCAGCAGCGATGCCGCCGCGAATATCAGTTCCAGCAGGCTGCGGAAGGCGTCACGGATTTTCTTCTCCAGATTGTACATCCCCACCTCCACGTACATGCCCAGGCGGGAGGCGGTATCTATGGTTGACCAGCCCAGCTCGTCCAGCTGACGGTCGAATTCCTCGTCGCTCACCAGGTAGGCGGTTTCGGGATTGCGCAGCATGGCCTCCCTTTCCAGTTCCTCCTTCTGCGCCCTGTACTGTTCCATATCCAGCGTCTGCCCCTCAAGCATCTTGTGCGTACCCTGTACTATCGGGCTGAGCACGGTGTTCAGCGTGCCGAGCACCAGCGTGGGGAAAAGCAGGATGCAGATGCCGATGGCGAAGGGACGCAGCAGGGGATAGACATCTATCGGTTCGGCACGGGCCATCGACTGCCACACGCGGACGGCGACATAGAACAGGGCACCCAGCCCGGCAAGTCCCTTTCCCACGTCCATCATGTCCTTGCAAAGGGGCTGCATATCGTCATACAGGGTCGCCAGTATGGTATGCAGGTTGGCAAAATCTATCGACAACGGCATCATGGCTACCAGTATTTGGAGGTTTCATTCCCGTAAAGCCGCATCACCCGGTCCAGGTCGTTCTTCTTTCTGGCACGGAGATAGCTCACGGCGATGTTCTTGTTCGTGTAATAGCTCACCAGGTTGCGGTAGCGGCGCATCTCATAGTAGCAGCGGTCCACCACGTCCATGCGGTCCTTGTCGGTCATGGAGAGCGTGCTCACGTTGATGACCTGCCTGAGATCCTGCAGCACGCCGTTGCTCTCCTCCAGCAGGCGGGTGTAGCCGAAGGCGATGGCGTCCAGCTCGCGGGGCGAGAAGTTCCCGTCGTTCATCATCTTGCCGAAGTTCGTTACATAGATGTCGGACACGTCGCCCACCATCAGGATGATGTCGCGCACCTTGCGGGCGTCCTGTATCAGGTCGTTCACCGCTTTTAACTGGTCGTAATACTTCTTGGCCTGCTCGTAAATCTTCACCGTCTCCGCAAAGCTGTCGGCCGTATTGACCGCCGTTTTCGAGGTATGGGCGATGTTGTCCGACATGTTGATGATGCTTTGGGCAAGGTTGCCGGGATCGGTCACCACCCACTGGGCATTGGCGCCGGTGCCGCACAGGGCGAGTACCGTTCCGATCAGGAGTGACTTCGCTTTCATGGGCGTTCCTCCTTCCGCACATAGTCACCGTTCGGGGAGAAGGTCAGCACGTCGGCGGCCTCGTTGTAGGAGATGTCGATGCGGTGCCCCGTGTTGATGAACAGGTTCCCGTTCTCCTCAACCAGCAGGTAGGTCTGAGGCCTGAGACGGCGCATCTTTCCGCTGCGGGCGAACACCGTCACCTTGTAGGCTTCCCCTTCCTTATATACCAGCACGTCCGGCTTGCCTTCCACGCTGCTCCACGAGCCGCAGAGCTTGTCACGGTCGATGCCGCTCTCCGAGCAGCCTTGCAATACCATGGCGGCCATACCGATCAGGCACACCGCCAGTCTCATAAGGGATTTGTTTCTCATTGTTCTCTTTTTGGGGTTGATACTTGTCTTTGTTCCTCTCGTTTTCTCTCTGCCATCCGGCGGATGGCAAGTTCCAGGTTGCCGTCCAGCTCCTCGGCAAGCCGTTGCACTTCCAGTTTCTCGGACTCTTCCGTCGTGAACGTGAAATACTCTTCCGCGCTCACTTCCGTAGCATAGACCGCCGAACGGGTGCCGCCAAGCCCTATCCAGACTTCACGGTAAAAACGTCCGGGATGGTTCGCCTGGTTGATGGAGAGTATCTGGCTTTTCTCTTTCTCCGTCAGGCCGAGCAGCCGCTGGATATGCTCGAACTTGTTCATGTATTTCCGCTGGTCCAGAAGGATCTTGCAGTCGGAGTTGTTGATGATGGCCTCCTTCACAATCGGGGAGCTGATGATGTCGTCCACCTCCTGGGTCACCACAACGGCCTCACCGAAATATTTACGGACGGTCTTGAACAAATATTGGATATAGCCGCTCATGTTGGCGGACATAAGGGCTTTCCAACACTCCTCTATCAATATTACCTTGCGGATTCCTTTCAGACGGCGCATCTTGGCGATGAAGGTCTCCATGATGATCAGCGTCACCACAGGCAGCAGCACCTTGTTGCCGCTGATGTTGTCCAGCTCGAACACGATGAACCGCCTGTTTGTCAGGTCCAGTTCCCTGTCGGAGTTCAGCAGGAAGTCGTAGTCGCCACCCTTGTAGAAAGGCTCCAGCACGTTCAGGAAACCGTCGATGTCGAAATCCTTCTCGCGTACCTTCTTTTCCGCTATCATCCGGCGGTAGTCACCGTCCACGAACTCGTAGAAGCCGTTGAAGTCCGGCCTTGCCTCCCGATTCCCGGTAATTTTACGGATATAGGCGTTCACCGCTCCCGAGAGCGCCACCTCTTCCGAACGTTTCGGCGCCTCGTCCTCCCGTTTCCACAAGGTCAGTATCAGAGTCTTGATGCTCTCGCGCTTTTCCACATCGAACTGTCCGGAATCGGTGTAGAACGGGTTGAAGGATATCGGATTGTCCTCCTCATACGTGATGTAGATGCCGTCCCCGCCGCGTGTGCGGTCGTGGATCATCCGGCACAACCCCTGATAGCTGTTGCCCGTGTCCACCAGCAGGATATGCGCTCCCTGCTCGTAATAGTTGCGCACCAGATGGTTGGTGAAAAAGGACTTGCCGCTGCCGCTTGGTCCCAGGATAAATTTGTTGCGGTTGGTGATGATGCCCCGTTTCATCGGAAGGTCGGAAATGTCCACGTGCACCGGAATGCCGTTCTGCCGGTCCGCCATGCGGATGCCGAACGGACTGGGAGAACTTCTGTAATTGGTCTCCCCGGCAAAGAGGCAGACCGCCTGCTCCAGGAACGTGTAGAATGACTCTTCGGCAGGAAAGTCGCTCGCATTGCCCGGAATGCCCGCCCAGTAAAGCACCGGGGTGTCGACGGTGTTGTAACGGGGGGTGCATTCCATCATGGCAAGCTGGCTGCCCGTGTCGTTCCTGATACGGCGGAACTCCTCCGCATCCTCCGCCCAGGCGATGACATTGCAGTGGCATCTGACGGGAAGCACTCCCTTGGTATGCGCCTCGTCCAGATACATCTCCGTCCATTCCTGGTTCACGGCATTGCTCCGGCTGTACCGTGACAGAGAGAGCATGTTGCGCGAGTTCTTCTCCATCATCTGCAGGATTTCCTGCGCGTTGTCGATGAACACGTACTGCGAGTAGATGTGGTTGCAGGAGAGCAGCAGCCCCACGGGTGCGGCGAAGGAAAGGCGGCAGTCGCTCCTGTCGGTGGACATACGCTCGTAGCGCATGTCGGTGGAGAGCTTGCCCGGCAGGTCTTCCGTATCCGAAAGTGTGTGCAGGCAGAGCCGCTTGTCCCCGATACGCATCCGTCCGGGCTTGAGGCAGATGTCCTGCAGCACGGCGGTCCCGTCCTCCATCGAGAGGGAGAGGTATTTCTCCACCAGCCCGGGATGTTCCTTCGTGCCGGTAATCTCCTCCGTTTCCAGGCGGCGCAGCCGGATATGGGCGGAGTCGTTCACGATATGCTCGAACTGCTCCACCGCTTCCAGAAAGCGGGCCGCCATGTCCTTGTCGGTAATCTCCCTGGGCAGCAGGAATCCCCGGCAGAGGGTGCTGAAGTCACTTTGCCGGCGGTTGCGCTCACGGGTGGTCTTTGTCAGATACAGGTAACAGCGGTGGTTCAGGTACGGCCTCTCGTTGAAGTGCCGCTCATAGCTGCGCGAGAGGAAGCTCTGTTCCTCCCCGCCGTTTTGGGGACGGTAGCTCTCCTTCGTGAACCAGTCCTGCTTGCAGACGATGCTGTGCTCGGGCAGTACCCTGGCGGCCTTTATCCAGGTGGAGTGCATGGCCTCATACTCTTCCGCCGTCACCGTGTACAGCTCGGGAAGCTCCACCTCGAAGGCCACGGTCAGGTCGGCGTCCTTGCTCACGATGCAGCCGTTCTCCACCGAGAGCAGGGGGAACTTGCGTTCCAGCGTTTCCGCTTTCAATACATTTCTCATGATTGTCGTTTTTTTCTTTTTGCAAATAATCTGAAAACTCTCTTGCGGTGGATCAGGTAGCGCGGATGGCGTTTCTCCGCCAGCAGCTTCATAAGACCGTGTTCGCCGTAGCGGGCGTTCAGCCGGAACACCGCCCATGCCAGCAGACCGCCGGATACGGTCCCGAAAGGGATGCATATCCATTGGTCCACGCCTGCCAGGTAAAGGATGACTACCGCCAGGAGCACCGTCACCAGACCGCCCGCGAAGACGAACAGATATTGTGACTTGAGCCCCTTGAACTCGACGGGATTGCCCGCCCCCTTGTTTACAGAATACTCCATACCGCTTAGAGGAAGAAGGAACGCAGGATGGTGGCGGCTACAATCAGAAAGATGCAGGCAAAGAACCAGCTGGTGGCGGTTTTCGAGGTGTCGGGATCACCGCTGGAGAACTTGCCGTAGGTCTTGATGCCGCCCACCAGGCCGAGCACCGCACCGATGGCATAGCACAGTTTGGTGGCGGGATCGAAATACGAGGTCATGAGGCTGGTCGCCTCGTTGATACCGGCAAGGCCCTGCCCTTGGCCCTGCGCGAAAGCACCGGCGGCAATCGCCGCGCACATCACTGAAAAAAGGATTCTTCTCTTCATTGTCGAATCGTTTGGGTAAGACATAAATTTGAATTCGACGGCGAAGATAAAAAGGGATAATACGCTGTTATTCAGAGGTGTCATCAGATGTCGCCAGATGTCATCAGATGTCATCCAACAAGTGCTTTTGCGCGTCTCTACAGAGATTTTCAACACTGTTTTACGTCATTGCGGAGACGCTTACCTCAAGCATAATACATGATTAATTGATGATTTTGGCACAAACATGGATTGTTCAAACGGTTACATGTTTTTCTGTACCATTTATATAATTGCCATACAAAAGCCAGCAAATTCCATAAAGTTGATTTCTTGTCAAAAACGACTATTATTGATATTGGATTAAAATAGCTATATTTGCATATCAAACGCAGTTTTATGGCCAATGTAAACAGGTTAAAAATAGTATATCATGTAGTAGTGTATAAAGAGAGTAACAATATCACACCTTGATAAGGCATTTTTAAGTAATATATCTGTTTATATTCAAGAACAGCCAAACAGAGAACAATAACTTTCATACTTATAAGTATGAACAATGAAATTATTGTGCCTGAAACAAAACGAACAAAATATGAGGCCGTAAAATAAAGCATGATGCAACAATTGCTTACGGGCAAAATATTTAATCAGTTAGTGTATGAAGAAAAAACTTAAAGATTTGTATTGCCAACGCCCTCATGTCGTGATAGTTGGAGCTGGTGCTTCAAGAGCGGTCATGGGAAAATCTTGCCCGACGATGAATGAAGCCATTGAACAGGTTGGGTTAGATAGGATCCTTGAAGGATTTATGTTAGAAACGAAAAGCAAGAATCTTGAAGATATATATAGTGAGCTGTTTAGACGTGGTGATGAGTGTAAAAACGCACGGATAGCAATGGAAAAAAAACTTTATGAATATTTTTCAAATGTGCAGCTTCCATCCTTCTTGACCATCTACGACCTTTTGATTCTTTCGCTCACAGAAAAAGACTGCATTGTATCCTTCAACTGGGATAGTCTGCTTATCCAAGCATATAACAGAGTGGCAAAGATTACCTGGAACAGACCAAAGATTCTGTTCTTGCATGGAAATGTGGGGGCTGGTGTGTGCAAAGACTGTATGACCTTTGGTCTTATACAAAACTATTGCAGAAAGTGTGGCAAACCATACAACGCTGTTCCTTTGCTGTATCCTGTAGAACAAAAGGATTACAACAGCGACAGCTTTATCCGTGACCAATGGAGTGTTGCAAAGTACTACATATCGAAAGCAGGCAAGGTAACAATCTTTGGGTATAGCGCACCTTCTTCTGATAAGGAGGCAAGTGAAATACTTAAAGCTGCGTTCTCTAAACATGATGGTGTTCATAGATTGGATGCAGTGGAAATAATTGAACGTCCCGGATTCAACGCGAATGAAATATCAGAAACTTGGCAGTATTTCTTTTCATTGACCAATTACCATTCTGACATTGTGGACTCCTTTTATAATAGCTACTTGGCGCAGGCACCTCGCCGTACCTTGCAATACCAATACCAACAATTCATTAGAGGATGGTGGGGACAACCAAAGATACACTTCTCAAAACAAGATACTTTTGAGTCGGTGGAAACGCTTTTAAAGCCACTTCTTGTAAATGAAGAGCAAGGAGATTATTCTATAATTTAAGTCAATAACACTAACATCATCATTACAACCGAATGAATAGACTTGTTATCATAGGAAACGGATTTGACATGGCACATGGCTTTAAAACAAGTTATATGGATTTTATCAACTGGTATTGGGACCAACGAGTGTATACTTTTTCCGGTAATACTACAAATGTATCAGAAGATTGCCTTTGCCGTTTGGTTATCAAAGATAATGTAGGTATTAATTGCTGGAATGTTTTTGTCTTCAACAACTCATGTTTTTTTAAGGATATCTATCGTAAAGAAAGATACTCAGGAAGCGAAGTTATTCAGTATATCAAGGACCAACCAAACATTTTTTCTATTGAATGTTGCCCTTTTTTTAAAACTATTCTGCAATCAATAGAAACCAAAGGATGGGTGGATATTGAAAACGACTATTACCAACTGTTGAAAGTTGGCATGGATAGCCCTGGTTGTAATTATACAATCAGTGAGTTGAATGAACAATTTGCATTCCTTCAAGAAAAATTAATTGAATACCTCCATACAATAGAAACAGACAATGTAAGGAATGACCTTCAAAATGCAATAATTGACTTCTTTGATCCTGCTGATTTCTCAACAGAAGGAAAAAAGAAAGCTCTGGATAACATTGGGCTGGATATATCCAGCCTTGCAGATGTTGAATACAATTATGGAGAACGCGATAAACTTATCCCTAAACGTATCATGTTGCTGAGTTTCAACTATACAAAAACAGCTAAGATGTATGGTAACTTTAATATTACCCACAATTATATTCATGGCGAATTAGAAAAACCTGAAAATATAATTTTTGGCTATGGGGATGAACTTGACAAAAGTTACCAGTCTATTCTTGATATGAATGACAATGAGTTACTTAGATATGTCAAATCCGTTAAATATTTAGAAACAAGACATTATCATGATTTGCTCGAATTTCTTTTAGCTGCACCTTTTCAAGTTTTGATAATGGGGCATTCTTGCGGAAATTCAGACCGAACATTACTAAATACCGTCTTTGAACATGAAAACTGTGTTTCCATAAAGCCGTTTTATCATAAATGGGAAGATGGCAGAGATAATTACTTGGAACTTGTTCAAAATATTTCCCGAAACTTTACTAATATGAAGTTATTCAGAGATAGAGTTGTGAACAAGGAGCAATGCAAAACCATGTAATGGAACACTAAATTTAAATGTGATTTTTTCTATGATATCTTGTTATGCACATAAAGTACGACAAAAATATTGTGCAAAAGGAAGCAGGGAAACGGATTTTCATCCATTAGAAAAAGTAAGGAGCTGGCTTGGTAAGCAGCTCCTTACTTTTTTATAGTCGTTTATAGGTCTCTTATAAAGAAATTTCATTTAATAAATTGAGTTATAGTTTTTCCTGTCAGCAAATCAGGATAATTTCATTCTTTTACTTTTGAATCGTAAGCAACAGTGAGGAAGTATCCGATTTTCTGAGTTGTCCCCGTGATTTCTATGTTTTGAGTGTTTGTTCCTTTCTATGACCCTTAACAAAAGACAAACTTCAACCTTTTTCATAGATTATAGAAAAATACAAAGTTGGGTACATAATGAATATCCTATATATAATATTCAACAATATGGAATTTTGTGGCATAATAGCATATTACTTTCAGACCAGCTTCCTCCAGTCTGCGACAGGTTTGGAAACGTTCCTCTCTTTTTTTAAAGGCAGAGCATTCCCTTCCTCATCCACATACCTTTCCATCAGCTCCTCTATCAGTTTCTTGTTCTCCACCTGGGAGGAGAACAGCTCGAACATGTCCGTTTCCCGGATGGCACGCAGTGTCATGGCGGCCCGGTATGATTTGTCCTCATCCGAACCGGCACCGTCCAGATTAAGCAGCACGTCACCTACATTGAGCAGGTCGGCAGGAGTGACTGCCGGAACAATGGCTTCCGCCTCGGGAGAACGGCTGTCCAGCTCCTCCTGTTCGTCTTTCAGCATTCTCATCTCCTCCAAAGGCAGTTTGCATTCCACTTCATCTTCCGGAATATCCTCATCCTTGCCGATAAGGTCGCTTCCCATTTCCAGTTGCTGGCTCATGTAAGGGGCAACGGTCTTTCCGGCATTCTCATCCAGATAGACAAAACGGGTGGCCCCCATCACATCTGCCGCATTTTCCGGATTCCGGTGGTGGCCCTTCTCCATTTCCGGTTTCTTACGGGGAGTATAAAGCAGATCGCATATCTTACCTATTCTCTTTTTCTGCTCCCATACCTTATATAATAGATAAGCGGTACAGCCGAGCCGTATTGACAAATAAACTATTTCTTCCATTCTATCGGTTTTTGTGTGGCTTCCTGATTATATATCTCATTGATGATGTCCTGGTACCTTTCCAGATGGTCTGACAGGACGCTGCTTAGAAACATCGGGACGGACATGTCCGGCGCAATAACCGGCAGCACCCTGGCAACCGCCCTATACAGGGAATCGTGGATATAGGTCTGCCTTCTGGTACCCGTCAGCTTTGCTTCCAGAAAACGCAGCCGGTATTCATCGGCACCTGATGCCTCATCCGGAAATTTTCTTGTTTGCTGTTTTGGGGAATCGGCAGAGGTTTTCTTCTCCTGTCTCTCCCGGGAAAGGGAGGGCTTTATTTCCGGAGTCTCAGCCGGAGCTGCTGTTTCCTCCAATGCCGTGACATCCCCCGCCATCATACGCTTCAGGGCATCCTCGTCCACCCGGTAATCCGTTCTTCTCTTGGTAGCCATGATGATTCCTATTTAAGTTTCAGTATGGTTTCCATCTCCGCAACCAGCAGATCCAGATTGCTGCCTTTCAGTGCGGCGGCTGATGGAGGGAACAAGGTGCTGCGGAACAGGGACCCCTTCATCCCGGAATCTTTGTTGTAGCGTTCCGCACTGGGAATGACGGTCTCCAGCACCGGCAGTTTCAGAGAGCGGAAAATTTCGGTATAGCCGTTATACAGCCCTTTGGACACCCGTTTGTCCATCCGGTTCCAGAACATATGGATGCCACGCAAGGGTACGTCCGCATGCCGGTGCATGTATTCCCTGATGGCAAGGACAAAAGACATGCTGCTCCGCATTACCATCCTTTCCTGTGTAATCGGAGTGAATACATAGTCCATATTGATTACGGACTGGAAGACACCGGGCACATTCACGGTACCGGGGAGGTCAAAAAGGACAAGGTCATAGTCCAGCTCCGACTTTTCGAGAAAGCGGCCGGCCGTCTCCCTGGCTTCCTCCGGGGTGGAGTTCAGGATGCTGTAGGCTTTCCTGCCGCTTGTTCCGAACTGTTCCACCAGCAGGTTTTGCAGATGCACGTTCTTTTCAATGTTCCCCACTTCCCAGTCCCGCATGGCACTGATGCTGTGCTGTGGATAATCACAATCCACCACAAGTACGTTATATCCGTTCAGGTAATGGAAATAACTGGCGAGCAACACAGTGAACGTGGATTTTCCCACACCGCCTTTCTGATTGCTCAAAGCGACAAATAAAGGTTCTCTCTTCATAGGCTTGAATTTAGAGTGTATGACTTGTTTCATATCTGTCTGGATTTTTTCGTTTCATCACACGGCAATGCATCCGTTGGTATATGGCAATGACGCATTGCTTGCCTGTTTGCATGAATACATTGCATACCATATCGCATCAGTGTAATGCCGGTTGCCGGAGGGTGTTGCCGTATAAGGTGCATTGCATTCATGCAATATGGAGTTCAATGTACCCCATACTGCATTGCACGGATGCAATGTGTCCCGTCATGCAGGACTGCCATGCGGCATATATGGCATTGCGCATACATGGATGATACCGCATTCGCGTCATGCACCACCTGTGGCAGGCAAGCAATACACCTTACAGGACAATGTTCCAATGTATGCCCTCATGCACTGTGCCAAAAGTAGCGGCTATTTTTGAAACTTCCGCCAACATTTCCCCTACCTGACATCAGATGTCGTCAGATGTCATCAAATGTCATATCAAGCACTGTTTACCAATCGGTTATCACTGTCTAATTTTGCAAAACCGGAATCAGACAATGGAAAGGAACTGACTTCGCCGGACCACAGCACGCCGTGAACGTCGCGCAGCAATCCGACGAAGGAGGATTCTCTGTTCAAGCGAACAGAGCAAGTTGTGTCCTTGTCCGACAAAAAGTCTTTTGTCAGACAAGAACCAACTTGCCCGCCCCCCCGGGCGGGGGAATCCGCTCCAAAGTCGCGGATTCTGGAAGAGAAAAAAGTACAAACCAAAAATCTCATGTGTATGGAGAGAACAACAGGGACAAGGATGGGCAGAAAGCCCAAAAGTGATCCGGCGGACCACAAGTACAGTTTCCGCCTGAACGCCGAGGAGAATACAAAATTCGAGAAGTTACTGGCGGATTCGGGAGCCGGCAACCTCACGCTGTTCATCAAGAAATCTATCTTCTCGGGACAGATAAAGGTCGTGAAAATAGACAAGGCGACAATGGACTATTACATCAGGCTGACAGAATTCCACAAACAGTTCCAGGCTGTCGGCAACAACTACAACCAGGTGGTACGTGCCTTGAAGAACAATTTCGGGGAGAAACGGGCGAGGGCATTGCTCTATAAGTTGGAAAGATTGAGTCTTGAGCTGATGCTCATCTGTAAAAAGGTCATGGCGCTAACCCAGGAATACGAGCGGAAATGGTTGCAAAAATAAGCCATGGCATGAGTCTTTACGGAGCACTTGCTTATAACTATGAGAAGGTAGCGGCTGGTACGGCTGAGATCCTTTCCGGTAACCGTATGATTTCCGACCGGCTCGGATTGCCAAGCGAGGACATACGCCTGGCATTGCTCTCTTTTGAGAATTACCTGCTGGCAAACCGCAATACGGAGAAGCCCGTCCTGCACATTTCCCTCTCCCCGGCACCGGAAGACCGGCTGACCGACGGGCGGCTGGCAGAACTGGCGGAACGTTATATGCAGAAGATGGGGTATGGGAACCAGCCTTACATCACCTACAAACATGCCGATACCCACAATACCCATATCCATATTGTCAGTGTCTGTGTGAATGAACAGGGGAAAAAGATCAGCGATGCCTACGAGTATCGGCGTTCCATGACCGCCTGTCGGGAACTGGAAGTGGATTTCGGTCTGCGAAACGGAGCGGATGCGGAAAGGCGGAATCCAAAAGCGGAACTAAGAAAGGTGGACGCTTCCTTGGGAGATGTCCGCCATCAGATAGGCAATACCCTTAAAGCCGTATTGGAAAGCTACCGTTTCCAAACCTTCGGGGAATACAATGCGCTGCTTTCCACGCTCAACATCGAGGCGAAACAGGTCAGGGGAGAATACAACGGTACACCATATACCGGTATTGTCTATTCGGTCACGGATGATACCGGCAAGGTTGTCAGCCCACCGTTCAAGAGTTCCCGATTTGGGAAACGCTTCGGAAATGAACAGTTGGAAAAGCGGATGCTGATGAATCTGAAAGCTCTCAAAGACGGGAAATGGGCCCCTTCCATACAGGCGGACATCGTTCGTGCCTTGCGGCAGGCGGATTCACGGAAACGGTTTGTGGAACTGCTCGGGCAAAGGCGTATTGATGTGGTTTTCCGTGAGAATGAGCGGGAACGTATCTATGGTGTCACCTTCATTGACCACAACCATCGGGAGGTATTCAACGGCTCACGCATGGGCAAGGAGTTTTCCGCCAATGTGTTCAACGACTATTTCAAATGGCTGGAAAACATACCCGAAAAGGAACGGGGTGGACATTCCGCTACAAAGCTTTGGCAGCATCACCGTCACGAATCCTCTAGCACGCTCGAACTGGCGGCAGGCATTCTCTCCTTGGAAACCAATCCGCAGGATTACGAGGAGGAAGCCTTTGCACGCCGCATGAAGAAAAAAAAGAAGACCGGACGCAAGCGTGGCATTTAGACAAAACAAGTATCAACCCATTTATATACAATTCTTATGCAGCAGGAAGATGATTTGAGGGCACTTGCCAAGATTATGGAATTCGGCAGGGCCGTGAGTATTTTTCTTTTGGTGGTACACGTCTATGTGTACTGCTATCCGAGTATCACCGCATGGCACTTGAACCTTGAGGTGATAGACCGGATTCTGGTAAACTTCAACAACACGACTGGAATTTTCAACTGTATTCTCTGGAGCAAACTGTTGGCAGTGCTTCTGTTGGCCGTTTCCTGCCTGGGTACGCATGGGGTCAAAGGTGAAAAAATAACCTGGCCTAAAATTTATGCGGTGTTGGTGGCAGGATGCGCATTGTTTTTTCTGAACTGGTGGCTTCTTAAACTGCCATTGCCACACATGGCAAATACCGCATTCTATATTTTTACTCTTACGGCAGGCTATCTCGCCCTGTTGATGTCGGGATTATGGATGAGCCGCCTTTACAGGCACAACCTCATGGAAGATGTGTTCAATATGGAAAATGAGAGTTTCATGCAGGAAACCCGACTGATGGAGAATGAATATTCGGTAAACCTCCCGACGAGATTCTATTATAAAAAACGCTGGAATAACGGATTTGTCAATATTGTCAATATTTTCCGTGCCTGCATGGTTATCGGGACACCGGGCAGCGGCAAATCCTATGCGATAGTCAACAGTTACATACGCCAGCTTATAGCCAAAGGCTTTGCGATTTACATCTACGATTACAAGTTTGATGACCTGTCCACCATCGCCTATAATTCTTTGTTGAAGAATATGGACAAGTACGAGGTCAAGCCCCGGTTCTATGTCATCAATTTCGACGATCCGCGCAGGTCTCACCGGTGCAATCCCATTAATCCGGAATTCATGACGGACATTTCCGATGCGTACGAGGCAAGCTATACGATAATGCTCAACCTCAATCGCACCTGGATCGAAAAGCAGGGGGACTTCTTCGTGGAGTCTCCTATCATTCTGCTTGCGGCAATAATCTGGTATTTAAAGATTTACAAAAACGGTATTTACTGTACGTTTCCCCATGCGGTAGAACTGCTCAACAAACCCTACTCAGACCTGTTCACCATTCTGACCTCTTATCCGGAGCTGGAAAACTATCTTTCTCCCTTCATGGACGCATGGAAGGGAAATGCCCAGGACCAGCTCCAAGGCCAGATAGCCTCGGCTAAAATACCCCTTACGCGCATGATCTCCCCACAACTCTACTGGGTGATGACCGGTAATGATTTTTCATTGGATATCAACAATCCGAAAGAGCCCAAACTGCTCTGCGTGGGCAACAATCCGGACAGGCAGAACATTTATTCGGCAGCGCTCGGATTATATAATTCCCGTATCGTCAAGCTTATCAACAAGAAAAAACAGCTTAAATGCGCCGTTATCATTGACGAGCTTCCCACCATCTATTTCCGTGGGCTTGACAACCTGATCGCGACGGCGAGAAGCAACAAGGTGGGTGTGCTTCTGGGTTTTCAGGATTTCAGTCAATTGACACGTGACTACGGAGAAAAAGAATCCAAGGTCATCCAGAACACGGTGGGGAATATTTTCAGCGGACAGGTGGTCGGTGAAACCGCAAAAACGCTTTCAGAGCGCTTCGGCAAGGTGCTTCAGCAACGTCAGTCCGTATCCATCAACCGTCAGGACGTATCCACCTCCATCAACACACAGCTAGACTCGCTCATTCCCGCATCAAAGATCGCCAACCTCTCACAAGGCACGTTTGTCGGGGCTGTGGCGGATAATTTTGATGAGAGGATAGAGCAAAAAATATTTCATGCCGAAATTGTCGTGGACCATACCAAGATCAGCGCAGAAGAAAAGGCTTATCAGAAAATCCCGGTCATCAACGACTTCAAGGACAGGAACGGTAACGACATCATGATGCAACAGATACAACGCAATTACGACCAGATCAAGGCGGATGCGCAGGCTATTATCAATGAGGAGATGCGGCGTATCAAAAATGACCCTGAACTCCGTAAACGACTAGGTCTGGAAGATGAAAAAGGAAATGACCCCGACAAATCATGACAAGTGGAGGGGTAATTGAAGAAATTATACCCCGACTGATCGGATTATTGAAAAAGATGCCGTATATTTGAAACTTGAAATAGAGAAATAAGGCCGGTCTCGACAATTGGGACCGCCATTATTATACATAAGTCGCAAGACGTCTCGAACAGGAATCTGACAAATTCAAAAACACAGAGGCTATTGCGTGAGGCTTATGCTATACCTTATAGCATGAGCCCATGCGGGTTTCTGTGTTGGGCTTTGTCAGAGCCTCTGTTCGAAATAAGCATGGGTTTCATGCTTTTTTAACAAGAGGTATGGCAAAAATTCAAGTTATCATGGCACTCACTTTGGACGGGTTCCTTCCGCATGAAGACGAGATGCTTATGCGATGGGTGAGGGAAAACAAACGGTATGGTTTCCCACGCTGGCAGCGACAGGCCACATTCCACATCTACCCCCATTACGGTTTGATGGACTTGCTGAATGTAAAGGAAAAGCATGACAAGGATTGTATTTATCTGGCAGGAGTGGGAGATGGAGGAAGTGCGGAATATGCCGATGGACTTTTTCGGTATAATCTGGTGGATGAGACAGTACTTTTTCTGCTGCCTCTTTCTTATGGTGGTGGAATCCCCTTGACGGGAGAATTCCGGTCTGCCCGCTGGAAACTTCTTGGCTGCAAAACTTTCTCCAACGGAATCTGCCGGCTTATGTATAAACGAAACGGATGAAGATGCTATCTCAACCCATACCTTTCCATTTTCTTGTATAGCGTCGGACGGCTCATCCCCAACATTCTCGCCACACGACTGATCTTACCTCCACATTCTTCCAGAATTTTCCTTATTAGTTCTTTCTCTTCTGCTTCTTCCATCAAGCCTTTTTTACATTTTTCGCCTGTCCTACAGATGGTCGCATTAAGATTCAGATCTTTATGGGTTAACAATGGAGATACCGCCAACAGGACAGCACGTCTTATCCGGTTGTCAAGTTCACGCACATTGCCCGGCCATGAGTGGGAAAGCATGGAGATTTTGGCTTGTTCGGTAAAACCGGAGGTCTCCACGCGTATCTCTTCTGAATGTTGCTCACGAAAGAAGTCAGCCAGTGGCAATATATCTTCCGGGCATTCGGAGAGAGAGGGCTGGCGTATCTCAAACTCGGCGAGACGGTAGTACAGATCCTCCCGGAAACGTCCCTCCTGTATGGCACGCTCCATATCCTCGTTGGTAGCCGACAATATCCGTACATCGGCTTCAAGTTCTTTGCGGCTGCCCACTGGACAATACACTCTTTCCTGCAATACCCTGAGCAGCAGTGTCTGCATTTCTGGAGGCATGTTTCCGATCTCGTCAAGGAAGAGCGTACCGCCCTTGGCCGTCTCAAAATACCCGGCAGTATCCTTTTTCGCATCGGTAAACGCCCCCTGCACGTGGCCGAAGAACTCAGATGCGGCAAGTTCCCCCCGGATACAACCACAGTTCACCGCCACAAAAGGCTTGTCCTTACGCCCGCTATGCTGTTGGATCAGCTGTGCGACAGATTCTTTCCCGCTACCGTTCGGTCCAAGGATCATGACGGAACAATTCAAAGGAGCCACACGACAAGCTATCCGTTCGGTCTCCCGGATCGCCCCGCTAAGCCTTTTCATTAATGATTTCTTCGGGGGAACGGAAACTGGCAGACCGATCAATCCCCGTAACAGTTCCATCAGCAACTCCTCGTGGACAGGCTTGGGCAAGTAGTCTTTCGCACCCAATTTGACGGCACGCACCGCATCTGCAATGGAGGCATGTTCGGTCATCACCACAAAAGGAATATGTAATCCTTGGGAGATGCTCCATTCCAGTAAGCTGATGCCATCCCCTTCGGGAAGGCGGACATCTGTCAGTACCAGCGCCACGTTATTCCCCTTGATTTTCCGGCGTGCCGAAGGCTCATCTATGGCCGTCAATACCCTGTAACCGGCTTTCTGTAGCCATCTCTCAAGAATATCGCAAAGAATCAGGTTGTCCTCCACGATCAATAAAGTCTTTTTCATCCCCGTCATTTTTCTTTCTTAATTCATTATTTACTTCGTCTATCAGTAACCGTATCTGTTTCATAATTCTCATCGTGTACTCTCTGACCGTCTCGTCGCTCGAGGTCTTGTCATGCAGGAGCTTCCGATAACCGAACAGTACATCGTTGGCCCCTAACAACTCCCAGACCGGAGCCATCCGATGTACGATCCTCCGCATGGCTTCCCGATCGTTTTCTCTTAAAGCCTCCTCCAGTTCGGCAAGATCCTTTTCTGACTCTTTTGCGACAAGACCGAACATATGACGACGGTCGTCCGTACTTTCCATCAGGCGGGAATAGTCGAACGGAGACATGCCTGCACTTCTGCCCTCCGTAACGGAGGAGATAAAGGCCAGCAGTCCTTTTGAAGAGAAAGGCTTATGTATGCAACCGCAAAAACCGGACTTCATATACACGCCCGAGTCCCCGTCCCCCCGTGCCGTCATGACAGCGACCGGAACGGTACGGGAATTTCCGATATCCGAGTTACGCAGTAATCTCAACAAGCCGAAACCATCGGTCACGGGCATCTGTATATCTGTCAATACCAAATCATAATCCAAGCGGTCGAGTGCTAGAATGGCTTCTTTTGCATTTTGACAGGTCGTGCATTCCACCCCGTTGCGCCCGAGCATGTCTTCCGTTATTTTCAGAAGGATGCTGTCATCATCCACTACCAGTACATGTTTGGGAAGTATCGTCGCAGATTGTACCGGAAGCTCCTCTGTTTCCGGTTCTCCTGTCGTTTCCGAAAGGGGAAACGACAGGCAGAATGTTGTACCTTTACCTGGTCGGCTCTCTACTTCAATGCTTCCGTCCAGTACCTTTACAAGAGCTTTCGTGATAAAAAGCCCAAGACCGAAACCTTCCGAGTTTATCTCCTGCGCCGCACGCTCGAACGGACGGAAGACACGTTCCAATGTCTCCTCGTCCATACCGATACCGGTATCACCGACCTCCACATATAATCTTCCCGCCATGTACTCGGTATGGAAACGGATCGTACCCGACAGGGTGAACTTGATGGCGTTTGTCAGCAGATTGTCCAATATTTGTTCCAATTTGTCTGCGTCTCCTCTCACTGTAATATCACCGACATTCTTATGCCGGTGCTCGAACAGCAAGGCCCGGCCACCCGCTTTGCGGGCATATTCCTTCGATATGTTGTCAAGCAAGTTGTTTAGACGGAAAGGAACCTCGTTACGGGTATCCTTGGTCTCATTGATCTTATAAACATCCATCAGGTTGTTCACCAGATTCAGTATATGGCGGCAGGAATGGCGGATGTTCTCCAGATAGCCTTCCCGTTTTTTCTTTTCACGGGTTTCCGAGGCCAGTTCCACGCAGTTGTTGATATTACCCAATGGTCCTCGTATATCGTGCGAGATGGTCAGGATGATCTGTTTACGCATACCGAGCAGTTCCTCGTTCTCACGGTTTATCCTTTGGAGCTGTGCCCGCCCTTCCCTTTCTTTCCTGATGTCATGCCGTATGATCAGGAACGAGATGAATAGCAAGGAGGAAGCAGAGACGATTACCAAGACAAACAGTTTGAAAGAAAAATCTCCGGCTTCCGTGATTTTTTCCTCACGACTGATGAACGCCGCCTGCGCTTGCCCGTCAAGATGGGTGATGAGTATTTGCAACTTCTGGTTCAAGGCCTTATTCTGTATGCGCAGACTGTCGGTATACATGTCTATCCGGCGTTCACGTTCCTCTTGCATGGCGATCAGCTTCTCATTCAAATCTTGCAGTCCTTTCGATGGCTCGAAGACCTGTACGCTCCTTTTCCCTCCGAACCAACCGGCAATCCCTTTTTTCTTTTGGGTGACTGTCCGGGTACGAACCGCTTCCCTGATAACAATAGGCAGACGATTTGCGAGCAGGCTGTCCGCTTCCCCCTGTCTGGTAATGGTCTCCATAATGCGGAGCAGATGTATCTCCTTAGCTTCCAATAAATGACATAGGGAGTCTATCTGCTTTGGCAGGACGAACGTGCCACAACTCACTTTCAATATTTGTAACAAGCTGTCCGTTTGCAAGCGTTTTCTGCGATACTCACGAAAATCGGTATCCTCCCAGACAATGACGGACTCTCCATAGGTGGCAAGCTCCGTGATATAGCGATGCGCCGTACTGATGTCATGGCGTATCCTGCGTATCTCCGATGTTTCCGTTTTTATCTCACGCATGCGGCTCCGTTCGTATAACAAGATGGAAACCATGCCGCAAACAGCCATGATCAATATCATATACCCTAAAAGAACCTTATGCTGTAATGAAGCTTTCCTTGCTACCATAAATATTTTCATTTTACGTAAACACTCACTTTAAACCACCAAGGATTTGTAACGGATTCGTTAAGCCAGTGTAATAGTTATCTATAATTCATTTATAAAATATAGAAGAAGCCCCTGTCTTCTCCGATAACCGGCTTCAGACAAGGGCTTCCATATTGGGATGAATCAATAACGATTTACTTTATGAGATTGGTCTTATTCCGGTTTTATCAGTTGGTTCCACCCGTATGCTGGCAGTTCCAAGTCCGGGTAATGACAGACACTGTTCCAATGTTGATTATAATTGAATAGACAACTTTCATAACGGATAGAATCGAATATATTCCATATCAGGCAAGAGGGAAACCGATTCTTTCCAATTGTGCTTTTCGCTCATCTGACATGTTCCCCTTGCGGTAATCCCGTCTTTGAATGGTACACCAGCGTCCCAATGCTCCTTCACGGCATCCCGGCCATCGTCCTTGCAGGTTATGGAACAGGCACAATTGTTCGAAGTTGCCTTGCCAGACCTGTTCCGCCGACCAGACAAATCCTATTTTATCCAACAGGAGCCGGCGGTCATTGGGTAACTTTCCCTGTTTACGCATTTTCCGTTGTGTATGGCACCATCCGCCCAAGTTCCCTTCCGTCGATTTAGGGAAACGCCGATATTTTCTGACAAAAGACTTCAGTTCCTCGTAGTTCTTCATCCATTCCCCTTGGAGGTTCTGATTCCAGACAAAGCCGATCTCATTCAAAGCCCGGATGCGCTCTTTGCTCAAACGTCCATCCTTCCGTCTTTCCCGCTGGGTATAACACCAGGTCGCAAGCGGGCCGTCTTCACGTTTGGGCCAGTGTCCGCAGGTATCAAAGAAGACTTTCAATGCATGGTATTCCCTCATCCATTTGGAGTCGAGCTGATTCCACTCAAAACCGATTGCATCAAGCTGGTCGCACCGTTCCTTGGCAAGACAGCCTCGTTTGTAGGCGATGCGTTGCGTGTTGCACCAAAGGCCCAGTTTCCCTTCCGTCACTGAAGGCCAGTCGTTCTCTTCCCGGTGGAACTCGACCAGCCGCTCGTACATAATCTGCCACGGTTCCAGCTCGGCCAGAATCTCTTCGATGCGGAGCCGGATATCCGACAAATAGCCGGTAGCGAGGAACGAGGTTGTTCCTTCAAATCCGTGGGGCGATGGAAGATAAGAGAGTCGCTCCCAGTGGCACGCCATCACGTCGTAGACCGATTTACCCGACAGGTTATTCACGAAATCCAAGACGACCGGCTGTTTCCCGCTTCCGGCATCCAGACAGCGCCCCAGCTGTTGCAGGGTGACAATGTAAGATTCGGTGCGCCGCAGGAACAAGACGGCATCCACTCCCTCGACATGCAATCCTTCGATCAGCATATTGACGGAAAAGAGTACGTGTAACCGGTCCGACTCTTCTCGGAAAGCGGCCAACAGCCGCTGATTCTCCTGCTCGCTTTGCGCATGATGGATTTCAAATGGCGTAATCGATCGGCCTGCCTGTGTGAGCCAGTCGCACACTTCCGGCACCATCTGTCTGAGATCGGCCAGGTCGCGACAGAAAACCAGCAGTTTGCGTACGCTTTCGGGTAGGAACTTCCGGATCACCGACGACGCGCCCAAAGCACCTTTGAAATCGACCCGCGCCAGGTCCAGTTTCTTTTGGATGCGCTCTCTCCGGCGGACTGAACAACCGCTGCGTTCCAGTTTTCTTTGCAGCCGATCCAGTTCGTTGTCCAGCCCGTAAGCACTTTGTACCAGGATCGGCACTGGTAAGATATTGTAATACCAAGCTTGCGGCAAGGTAAGTTCATAAAACAAATTTCCTTCGAAATAAAGATCCACCGTATCGATCATTCCTTCCGGACGGATTGGCGTTGCCGATGTTCCCAGAACATAGGCACAGGGATTGTTTTCTATCACTTCCTGCAAGGCACTTCCCCAAATTTCCGCCCCGAAATGATGGAATTCATCAATAAGAATATGATCTGCCCGTAACAACCCATTGTCCTCCCGGTTACGAATCAGTGACTGGAATGTCCGGTACGTCACTTGCGGAATGGAGAATCCGACGGCTTTCCGGATCTCATCCAGAATCGTGATGTTCGGAGCAAAGACCAATATATTTTCCTTTGCATGATCTGCAATATAGCGTGCCAGCAAATAGGATTTCCCTGTTCCGGTAGCCTGCACGACCGCACCGATACGGTGTTGTTTGAATCCCCGCATGATCGCCCTGTAAGCCGCTTCGTTATGCGGATAAAGCTCCACATGTCTTCCGGACAAGAGGCTTTCAATATAGCTTTCATCCGAAACGGTCAGCCCGTGCAGTTCAAAGTCCAATGCCTCCGGCAGGAATCCACCGTGCGCCACGATCCTGAAATAGAGATTTCGATATCCTTTGTTCAGTGAAGAAAGCTTTTCATAAAACCTTTCAACATCCGAACGGGTCAAAGGCTGCTCGTTCCAAATCTCCTTCACGATAGCATGTGCCATTCCCGGTTTGAAGCCTATCCGTAATCCATCTTCGGATTCTGTTACCTGAAAACCTAGACGGTGATAGCAATCTGTCAAAGACGGTACCATCCTATTTACTTACAAGTCAAAAGTTCATTTGATTATTGTCCTTTGATGTTTAAAGAGGGCTATCATATCGCCCATTGTCAGTCGACCGGTAACATCTTCCGTTATAATCCGGTTCAAAAGCCGAAGATCCGCTTCCATCTGAGCACGAAAGAGACAGGCTTTGGGATGCTCTCCCCGGATTGTCTTTGTGGTTTCATCCCAAGAAGAAGTTGGTAGGTGAAGGTGGGAAGAAAATTCCATACGTCGGTTATGTCCTTTGTAGATACGGTAATAAACCGTACCGTACCCTATGACTTTCTTACAAGTCTCAAAACGGACAACGACTGTAGGCATCCTTATTATTTTCTTGATTAGTATTTTACAGTAGGTTGATGTAAAAGCATATACCTTCCGAAGAATATTTCCCGTTTTGCAAAGAGGACTGATAAGTCATACAGTCTGCCACTCCATTCCATTTAATTGTAATCACGTTTTCATTTTCGGTAGGTGACATAGAAACCTATGATATGTTTTTTTTCGTATATTTAGTGGCAGCAACATAATAGTTCCCCAATATGGTTCTTCTACTATCCGGCCAATCATCTCTTTTCACCTTGTCACTCGTCGTAATGTGATCATTACTTCCAATAGCAATACATGATCATCATTCGTTTTCTTTGATAGGCCTGATTCTTTTAGATAAATATCAATTCTTGTGATCAAAATCCATATTATCTATATTGCTGTCTTTTAATTTTTTCTGTATAGTACAAATAATTCCAGCTCAATCTATGAAAAAGGAATGATGCTCAAAAAATGATTGCCTGTATGATACATCCACTTTCCTAACGAATTCAAGCTGACATCGGGCAGGAACTCTTTTCTGAAAAAGTGACCACCTATGCGAGTTTTTCCTCCATCATCTATGTCCGTGCTCGGCACATAAATCAATCCACTCATTCTTGTATTTACTGCGTAAAAACAGGAAAAGTCACAAACAACAAAAGTCCTCCGAGGAATATCCACCGAAAAATTTCCTTTTTTCGTTTATCATTCTTCATTTTATACCCGATGTTAGGTTTTGCAACAATTCGTATATCTTACCATGAAACAAGTCCCGATAATGAAGTTCAACTCCAGAAAAAACTTTCACTTTAAGTTTATTAGCTCTTGGTAATGCAAACCATAAGTAATAACAAGTATTTCGATTTGTAAAAATATTTTTTTTCAGCATCAACTTCATAGCTCAGCTTATATCCTATATAACAATGCATTTACAATACGTCCGCAGGCTAATCCGTCACCGTACGGATTTACAGCCTTACTCATTTTTTCATAAGCTGCTTTATCATCAATCAAAGATGATACTTCGTTTACAATCTTATTATAGTCCGTACCTACCAGTTTCACCGTTCCGGCATCTAATGCTTCTGGTCGCTCCGTGGTATCACGCATCACCAATACCGGTTTACCCAGTCCCGGAGCTTCCTCTTGAATGCCACCGCTATCTGTCAATACGATGCTGCTCTTCTCCATTAGATACACAAAACTCAAATACTCCAATGGTTCAATGAAGAACATATTTTTTAAGCCGGACAGATTCTCCCCGAACACCTCATGAATCGGCTTGCGTACATTAGGATTCAAGTGCATAGGATAAACAAAATCCAAATCTGGATATTTAACCGTCAAATCTTTAATAGCTGTACACATATTGATAAATCCGTCACCAAAATTCTCACGACGATGCCCCGTAATCAATACCAGCTTCTTGCCATTGTTCAAGCGGTTTACATCATAACCCGCTTTGCTCAATATATCTTCCAATTCATTATCTAGCTCCTTGTTGTTCTTGATTTTATCCACTACCCAATAAAGTGCATCAATCACTGTGTTACCAGTTATAATGATATTGCGGTCATCAACGCTCTCTTTAATCAGATTATTACGACTTAACGGAGTGGGAGAAAAATGATAGGTCGCCAGACGCCCCGTCAACAACCGATTCATCTCCTCCGGCCATGGGCTATAAATATTATGTGTACGCAAACCAGCTTCCACATGTCCCACCGGTATCTGTTGATAAAAAGCAGCCAAAGCTGCAGCTGTAGAAGTGGTAGTATCCCCATGTACCAATACCACATCGGGCTTTACCTCTTTCAGTACATCACGCATACCGGTCAGCACACGAGCGGTCACATCGTACAGATCCTGTCCCTGCTTCATGATATTCAAATCATAATCCGGTTTGATGTCGAATATCTTCAACACCTGATCCAGCATTTCCCGATGCTGTCCGGTTACGCACACCACAGTCTCTACCCGTTTTGGCTGTTTCTGGAATTCTTTCACCAGCGGAGCCATCTTGATTGCCTCCGGACGGGTGCCGAAGACCAACATCACTTTCTTCATATATCCTCTGTTTATAATTTTTTCTTCATCAGCCACCAAGCATATTTCACCAAGTGGATCTGACGTTTAATTCTTTTGGGTTCTTTTATCAAGCGATAAGCAAATTCCAGGTTATGCTCCACCCACCATTTCGGTGCGCGCTGCACATGACCTGTATAGACATCGAAACTGCCACCCAAGCCTTGGAAGATAGCGCGATGCCGTTGCTGTATCTCCTCCATCAGCAATTCCTGCTTTGGCGACCCCATAGCCACGAATACCACATCCGGTTTCTTCTCCACAATATCGTCTATCAATCGTCGTTTCTCTTCATCCGTCTTGATATAGCCGTTACGATAACCCACTATTCGGATATCCTGATATTCAGAACACAGTTTCTCTACGGTCTCATTTACGATTTGCGGTTTTCCACCAACCAGATAGAATGTCTTTTCCTTGTAAAAGCGAGTAATAATCTTTAGCCATAGTTCACATCCGGGAATCTTACAGGCATCTTTATAACCTTTCTGCTTTAAAGCCATTTGTGCACCGGCTCCATCACAATACCCAATATTTCGATTGATAATGGCACGTGTCTGTTCTGTGGCATGCAATATCTTTTCTGCATTGATCGCTACCAATATGCCCTTATGCGTGTCCACATAATGCAATAGTTGCTGTTCGGAGTCGAAAGGGAATATTTCGACCCCGTTTAATGAAACTTTATCCATAAGATTAAAATATTATTCGGCAAGTAAATAATGGCTCATAGCATTAAATATAAACGCATTGCTCCAACGCATATATGATATTTTTGAACTTATCCCCGGCTTTAACTGGTAGTAGAAATAGCCTTTCCGGTCTTGCATATTGCGGATAGTCCAATCAATGACCTTTTCTGCAATTTCCTTGTATTCTTCGATCTTGTGCAACCTTGCGAGCGTTACGAGCAACTGCCCCGGGCAGTGAATGTCGATGGGATAAGTGCGGTTGTCGTAGTATTTTGGCATTCCGTTGGCTTCAAAGAAGTTTTGAATATAATATTCAAAGCCCTTCTCAATATATTTGCGATACTTATTGTCGCCTGTCAGCTCCTGATATGCAATAAGCGCATCAAGGTTATAGCCTGTATGAAAACTGTCAACCCAACTCTGAACGGGTAGCATGCCATATACCCATGCACCGTTTGGCTTTTGACCTGAGCAGCATGCCTTTATGCTTTGCTCTGCAAGTTCGCAGTATTCCTCGTTGCCTGTGTACTTGTAGCAAAAACTAAGCAGCCTTGAGCCGAGCAGTGAGGCGTTAAAGACAGTGTCGTTTCCCTGCAACGGGCTGTAAGAGAATAGGAATCCGTCCTTATATTCCGTGCGGTGAAGGTCGTTGATAACGAAATGTGCCGCACTGAGAGCGATTTCAAGAAACCTTTTCTCTCTGGTAATTTCGTATGCTTCCATAAGAGCGGTTGCACAGAAATTGCTCGCAACAACGGTTGGAGTAAACTTTGGGAAAAGGAAAAGTCTGCGAGCCTGCCAGTCAAAGTTATATCCCCAGCAAGCACCGCTGTAACCTTTTGATTGTAGAGAGATCAACAGTTCAGCCAGTTCGTTAATCCGTGATTTCAGGGAATCGGGAGAGCCGAGGCTTTCCGCAAGTTTGGGGTTTGCCTTAACCGCATTATATAGGTTGCAGTAACCGGAAAGGAAAAGCCCGATGCCCTTGGCATTATATTCCTTGGGGACAAGCGCAAGCCTGCGGAGATTGACTGGGCAGCGCTTAAATCCTTGGATAACAACCAGGCGGCAGATTGCCGACTTCTTCAGGAACGGCAACGCCTGAAAAACCTTCGAGTTAAGTCCGTCATAGGGATCCCAACCCTTGAACCCCTCATTCTCGCAATACTCCTTCAGCAAGCGAAAAGAGTTGATAACTTTATGCATATTATGTTATTCTTTAGTCCTTAGAATTTTGGTGGGTACGCCTGCAACGATAGCATTATCGGGAATTGGTTTGGTTACGACTGCGTTTGCTCCTATTGTAACATTGTTTCCGATTGTTATACCACCCATAACGATAGAACCTTTCGCAATATAAACATTATTACCTATCACTGGTACTTCCGGAAATCTTGAATTACCCCCCCCTATGGAAACTTGCTGACATATAGTGCAGTTTACCCCTATAATTGATTTAGAATGGATAACAACACCCATACCTCCGTATCCAAAAGTTGACCCTCTGCCAATCTTTGCCTGGTATGGAATCTTGCTGTTGTAAATTAGGAAAATAAGCAATGTTATCAATTTTGGCAGTACAGGAATGTGGTGCAAGTACAGCCACCTTGATACCCGATAAAAAGAGATTGCATTCAACATAGTTTTATCCTTTTAAAACTATATCCGATTGCAACTTTTGATTTACTCTTTTGGTTGCAGATATGGTGCTATTCCATCTAAATCTTTTTGATTTGAAGAAATATTATAGTTTAAGTCTTTAGTATATCCGATTATTTTAGCAGGAGAGCCTGCAACAATTACCCCCCCCCTTAATGATTTATCAACAAACGAATTAGCTGCAACAATACAGTTATCACCAATTTCTACTGGTCCACAGATTACAACGTTTGGACCGATAAAAACGTTATTGCCAATTTTAGGAACGTTTTTATATGGAAATTTTCTTACTGTTGAGAATCGTAAACCTAATACGCAGTTTTCTCCAATTTCCGTTCCTGGGATCAGTACAGTGCTAATTCCTTTACAAACAAAATAAGATCCTTTACCGATTTTTGAATCAGCAGTAATTTTAGTGTTGTAAATCAGAAAAATTAATAGTTGAATTAATTTAGGTAAAAATGGAATGTGGTGTAAGTATAACCACCTCTGTATTCTGTAAAAAAATATTGCGTTTGGCATAATTTTATCGTTTTCTGATAAAGCGGGCGGGGTTTCCTGCCCATACTTCGTTTGACGGTATATCTTTCGTCACTATTGCCCCGGCGCCTACGATTGCCCCTTCTCCGATTGTGACCGGCTTGACAACCATTGTTCCCATGCCAATGTAGGCTCCTTTGCCAACATGCACTTGACCGCGGTCATAACTGCCTGTCTTCGGGTTCATGAAATGCGTTACAATCCGGACGCCGACAGTCAGGCGCACGCCCTCTTCAATGACAATATCTTCGGGATAATTTGTGTCGAAAATAACGTCCTCTCCGATGAAGGTCTTTTTAGGGCATTTGATGTTTACCCCCCCATTTACAAAGCGTTGGTCTCCAACCCCTTGACTTCATTGGCAAATGCTGCAAATGAAGGAAGACAAGTTTCTTAATTCTTGACAGTTTCATTATTAAATCTAATTTTATTGCATATATATTCTATATTTTTTGCTCTATTTTTCCATGAGATTTTTTCCGCTAATTGCCTATTAGCGTACCCCATGGTCTTTAAATCGCTATAAGGTATATCTTTAATTTCTTGTAAAATTTTTAATATCGAGTATTTATTGTATTCTACTATAAAAAAACCTTTTTCATTTTTTACAAAATCAATTATATCACCATAAGGTGACAATATAACGGGCTTCCCAAATGCTAAATAATCACCTAATTTATTAGGCCATCCAGCTTTAGAAACATTGTTGTCATCTAATAATTGCAAAAACACATCTATATCTTTTAAGGTAGAAACATCTTTAGAATAATCTAACCATCCTCTATATTCAGCAATTTCAGACAATCCTAATTGATTCCACTTTTCGTTTGAGATAGTATTCCCATATAGAATCAACCTGTAACTGTTTTTAACATTTTCACATTTCAATGCTTCTATAAACGGAGCTATCAAATCAATTTCGTGATTATTAATGCCAATGTATGCTATATTTATTTTTCGTTTTTCAACAGATGAATAGGATGGATATAGCGGCTTTACATCTTTCACTATAGACCCACCAGGAACAATAAAAATTTTTTCTGAGTCAATTCCATTTTCAACAGCCCTATCTTTCATAAAAGTAGATAATACGACTATAGCATCAGCTTTTCTTTTATCGTTGAGTTCATTATAGCATTCCAGTCTACCGTATGTTAACCTAAACAATCTACTTTTCTTTTTAATATAACCTCCTTTACCAAAGAAATCCCACCACTCAGAAATATAAACAGAATGATAAATAAATCTATTTAATTTACAAGGTAAGGAAGTAAATCTATGTCCACAATCTGCTATACATATTTCAAATTTATGGAACATCGAGTATATCAATCCAAATAAAGTACTCCAAATAGCAAAACCTGAGGATTTCATTTTGGCAGGAAAAAAGTCTGGTAGTACTTTTATTTTAACACCTTGATAGATAATAGTATTTATCTTAAAGAATGAACATTTAGGATTGATTGTTAATAAGGTCACATCATGTCCTAAATCTGCTAATCCTTGTGCCATATAAAAGGTTCGTCCCCATCCATTTTTTCCTTTCATGCCATGATGAGAATAAAGAACTTTCATTATTTATTGATGATTTAGGTAAAATTCTTAATTATTTTCTCCATATCATTTTATTGACAACGCCGGTGTAACTTTGGATGAGTTTAACGGTCTTTGTTGATACGTTCTCGTCAACATAGTTTGGCACTGGAATGCCGTTATCTTGATTCTTGTTCATCTCTACGGCTGTATCAACCGCCTGAAGCAATGATTTTTCGTCAATGCCTGCCAATATGAAGCATGCCTTGTCGAGGGCTTCCGGACGCTCTGTGCTCGTGCGGATGCAGATTGCCGGGAACGAATGGCCTACTGATGTGAAGAATGAACTCTCCTCTGGCAATGTTCCACTGTCGCTGACAACGGCAAATGCGTTCATCTGAAGACAGTTATAATCATGAAATCCGAGAGGCTCGTGCTGAATTACTCTTTTGTCTAATTGGAATCCGTTTGCGGCAAGGCGTTTGCGGCTTCTTGGGTGGCAACTATAAAGCACCGGCATATCGTACTTCTCTGCCATCGCATTGATTGCCCGGAACAATGAAGTGAAGTTCTTTTCTGAGTCGATATTCTCCTCACGGTGGGCGCTAAGAAGGATATATTTGCCCTTTTCAAGGCCGAGACGGTTATGAATGTCGCTTGCCTCAATCTCTTCAAGATTATTATGAAGGACTTCCGCCATTGGTGAACCGGTAACGTATGTCCTCTCCTTCGGCAATCCGCATTCTGCAAGATAGCGGCGAGCATGCTCGCTATAGGCAAGGTTGACGTCACTGATGATATCGACGATACGGCGGTTTGTCTCTTCCGGAAGGTTCTCATCCTTGCATCTATTACCTGCTTCCATGTGGAAGATAGGTATGTGCAGACGCTTTGCTCCGATAACTGACAGGCATGAGTTTGTATCGCCAAGAACAAGTACAGCATCGGGCTTTACCTGCGACATGAGTTTATAGGAAGCACTTATGATATTTCCCATTGTTGAACCGAGGTCATCGCCAACGGCATCCATATACACTTCTGGTTCTTTCAACTTCAGGTCTTTGAAAAAGATGCCGTTCAAGTTATAGTCATAGTTCTGGCCTGTATGAGCAAGGATTGTGTCGAAATAGATGCGGCACTTACTGATAACGGCTGCAAGGCGGATAATTTCAGGTCTTGTTCCTACAATTATCAAAAGTTTCAACTTGCCGTTTTCCGCAAATTTTATATCTGAATAGTCAGTTTTTAATTCCATAATATTTTATTTTGTCATTGTATTTTTAGGAGTAAGTGGTGTGTACGGTCCATCCTTAACTTCAAAGATTACCGTTCCGCTTTCAAGGACCTCAATCGTATGCCATTGACCGGTAGGAATCTGAACGCCGTAACATCCTTTCAAGGGGTCAAGTTCACGGCTTTCTTCCAACTGACCATCTTCACCGTAAAACAGCACGTTGATTCTACCGCGTAGAACGAAATACGTTTCTGCAGTATGGGTATGGCGGTGAATCGGCAAATCGGTTCCGGGTTCCATAGCGTTCATCAGTCTCTGCGCCTTTGCCTCAAGACTGTCATGCAGATTGTAGTTCATCCGCAAACGGGGACTCGCCTTTGCCTGTGCCGTTACCCCGTCAAGCAATTCTTTGTCGATAACCAACATAACCTGCTATTTTACTACTTTATCGAAATAAGTATCTGGGCGGTTCGGGTCAAAGCACTCGTTACACCAAATCAGAGTTACAAGATTCTCTGTTTCTGAAAGGTTTACAATGTTATGAGTGTATCCTGGGATAGTCTCAACAACCTCGATTTTATCGCCGGAAACCTCAAAATTGACGACCTCGTCTGAATCGACCTTACGCATCTGAATAAGGCCGTGACCGCTGACTACAACGAATTTCTCCACCTTTGTATGGTGCCAGTGCTCACCTTTGGTAATACCCGGTTTGGATATATTCACCGCAACCTGACCACGATCGGCTGTCCTGATAAATTCAGTAAAACTGCCGCGCTCGTCGACGTTCATTTTCAAAGGATACGCAAAACGTTCCTTCGGCAGATAAGTAAGGTATGTTGAATAGAGTTTCTTAGCCAAACCGTCGCCCATATCTGCAACGCCGAGATTTGCCGGCATATCCTTAAACGAGCGGATAATCTCAACAATCTCGCCAAGTGTGCGGGTATGAGTGACTGGAACTTCACAGAAGTTTTCATTGCAATGCTCGTTGCCGTTAAGTGCCGCTATCATCTCATCAACAACGTCGTCTATATAAACAAGATTCATAACAATGCTCGGGTCATTGACGCTAATAGGAAGATCATTCGCTATATTGTTGCAGAAAGTTGCAATGGCACTATTATAGTTTGGACGACACCACTTTCCGAAAACGTTCGGGAAGCGGTAGACAAGCACTTTCGCTCCAGTTTCCGCCGAATATTCAAACATCAACTGCTCGCCAGCACGCTTCGACTCACCGTAAGGATTGTCAAGAACCGCCTGAATAGATGATGAAATCATAACAGGGCAAGTGTTTCCATACTTCTTCAAAGTGTCAAGAAGCACCGACGCAAAGCCGAAATTGCCCTTCAGAAACTCAGAATTGTCCTTCGGGCGGTTAACACCGGCAAGATTGAAAACAAAGTCTGCATTCTTGCAATATTCCTCAAGGTCGGCAGGGTCACTGTCAATCTCATATTCATAAACGGCCAAGTCCTCACTGTCAATGCCGTAATTGCGAGCTTTGCCGTCGCGGATATTGTAAAGTTGCGAAACAAGATTTCGACCGACAAAGCCCTTGGCTCCGGTAACTAATATTTTCATTGAGATAAAATTTAATTATGATGGAAAAGAAAGATAATGTCTTCCTGTGTGTAAAAGATTTCCTATTGGTGATTTCTCAATAGCGGGAACACTTTGAATAATTGTTCCCCCCCCAAAAAAAAAATACTTTGCGAAGTCGATGGCAACGCAGTAGATTGCCGGTTTTCACACACCGGCTATTCGGAACGGATTTCGCGCGCCTTTACCTTCTCAATCAAGCCCAAATCCTCCTGAATAAAGCGCAGACGCATCAACTGCTTCTTCATACCCTCAACATCAAGGCGCTGAGTATTGTGGCTATGATAATCCTCAATACGAGAAACCACCTCATCACCCTCAGAGAAGAACTTGTCATAATTTAAGTCACGGTTATCACAAGGAATACGGTAATAATTGCCCATATCAATAGCCTTAGCCATCTCCTCGCGAGTGACAAGAGTCTCATAAAGTTTCTCACCGTGGCGAGTACCAATAACGCGAACCTCAGTATCTCCATATTTCGGATCAACCTTAGAATATATTTCCTTCAGTGCGGTAGCAAGAGTCTCCAAAGTAGCGGCAGGAGCCTTTTGGACAAAAAGATCACCATTATGACCATGGGTAAACGCGTATATAACCAAGTCAACAGCATCATCAAGAGTCATCATAAAGCGGGTCATATTCGGATCAGTGATAGTAATAGGATTACCCTCTATCATCTGCTCAACCCACAAAGGGATAACAGAACCGCGGCTTGCCATAACGTTACCATAACGAGTACAACAAATGGTAGTAGCCGCACCCTCGCCAAGTTCACGACCCTTAGCAATCGCAACCTTCTCCATAAGTGCTTTGCTGATACCCATAGCATTGATAGGATAAGCTGCCTTATCAGTAGAAAGGACCACAACATTTTTTACCCCATGCTCGATAGCAGAAAGAAGAACGTTTCCAGTACCGAGAACATTAGTGCGAGTAGCCTCCATAGGGAAAAACTCACAACTCGGCACCTGCTTGAGAGCGGCGGCGGCAAAAACGTAGTCAACACCACGCATAGCAATATCTACAGAAGTCTTGTTGCGGACATTACCGATATAGAACTTCACCTTAGAATTCTGCAAGCGGTGACGCATATCGTCCTGCTTCTTCTCATCACGACTGAAAATTCTGATTTCCTTGATGTCGCTGTCAAGAAAACGACGTAGCACAGCATTCCCAAAGGAACCCGTACCGCCTGTAATTAACAGGACTTTGTCTTTGAATACTGACATACTATTTATAATGATTTTAAAAATTTATGCATCTTTTCTCCAGCAGATATATGAGAATACGATTGCTCTATTAGCATTTTCCCTTTTTTAGCAACAGCTAATGCTTTCTCATAATTATCTATGATATATTTGAGCTTGTTAGCATAATCCAATGGCGATTCTGGTTTTGCAAAATACATATGTTCGCCATCCTTAAAGTATTTTGATGTTTCTCCAACATTGGTTGATAATACAGGAGTACCCGACATTAAATATTCTCCCAATTTAGTTGGGAATCCTCCGTCTGCACGAACAGTCACAGGTTGGGAGGAAACTAAAATGTCTGCTTCTGATAGAATCTTTGGAACATCATTATATTGAGCAAATCTAAAACTTGTGTTGTTTGCTAATCCCTCTTGCTCAATAATCCTTTCCAATATAGATTTATCTTTTAAATTTGGTTTTCCAAAAAGATACAAATGAACATCATAATTATCTCTTAGCAAGATAGATAAAGCGTACAAAATATTATCTACATTATCTTTTGATAATTCCATATTTCCCATATAAATTAATTTCTTAGTTTTATTTATAGGCTTTTTTATTATATTACGGAATCGATTGACATCGGTAATGGATGAAATTATAATACCTGGATTGTCTGTAATTTTTTTATAATAATTCAATAAGTTTTCGGTCATGGAAATATATCCTGAATATTTACTTAAAATAACACGATAAATTACTTCTTTCCAAAATGGTATTTTATTCTTTAATTTACCTCTAATAGGTGTTGGATACTCATCAAAAATAAAAATAAGTTTTCTCTTAAATAATATATTTAATGCCCTCATATACAGCAGACAAATGAGACTATCTGAGCTTATAATAAACACGTCATATCTTCGAATTTTATCTCTTTTATGTAATTTTACACCTAAGATAAAAAGAGAATAAATCATTTCATATGCATGGAATAGCTTATTACTAAATCGTTTGCTTCTGAATGAATAAAAATATGATATACCATTAAAAACGCCTTCATTATTATTATTTGCGTTAAAATTATTAGGTGCAATTGACCATACATCAACTTTATCACCACATTCTAATAAGCCCTTAGAATATGAGAAGATACGTGTTGTGGCTGCCATTCCATACGGAATAGGGTATTTACAAATAATGCCAATATTCATGTTTTATCAATTAAATTCTACGATATAAGGAGATAAAATTAACAAATAGAGTAGTATGTTATTTTCTATAGGATTACTAAAAAAACTAATACATACTACTAATAATGAAAGTGTAACAATAATAATTGACTGCCTATATTGATAGAAAAAATTACCAATCGAGTACATAAAAAAAGAGAATGCGAAAATACCCCATGTCACTAATGTGTTTCCCAAGCCATTAACAGTAACAATATGTTTCAAAGCCATATATGAAGTTGTATCTTGGACGCAACCCCGACCTATTGGAAACATCAAAAATTTATCCGTCAACAATTTGAAAGAAAGGATTCTATTGGCTTCATATAGTTTCCTGTAACCTTGATGGTGTACTATTCCCTTTTGTGCGGAGGATATAAATTCTTCGATTTTTGGAAGAAGGAAGTCTGCATTCATCAACCAACCTATTGAAAAAACAGTACAGATAAGAATAAGTGCTTTTATATAAATATTTTGTCCTTTCAAAAGAAACAGTAGCAAAATGATAAAAAATGCCAAATATCCTGCTGTGGAAAATGTAGTTAAAAGGATTATAGTATATACCTTAATGTGTCTATTCAATTGAAAACCTTGTCGACATATATTATATGCAATCAAGATATTTAAAATCATCGCATATGCACCCGGTTCCCACATAAAACCACTATTCCTGAAGTTTCCATTACCCATATATGTAAAAAAGAATGCATAGAAATAGTATTTCTGAGACTCCTTCTGATAAAAAATATCAGCGGTAAAAGGACGGAATACAGAAGTAAGATTATTAAACATACTGGGAAAGAACAAGGATAAGATATAAAATATTGTAGAAATTAACGCCAGTTTATACAAAAATTGTTCATATTTATCCCAAAAGTTATCCTTGCAACAAGATAAACATAAATATGCAAGATAGATCAAAACAATTTTCCCTATAAAAGGGAAAAAATCTATATTTTTACCAAAATATAATGAGGATATTAGGTTTATTAAAATCCATCCACTTAATAAATAAAAAAGAATATTATTATATAAATTCTTATGATTTACAAAGCTATAAAGAGCTAATAATCCCACAGCTACAATTCTAATAAAATCATTACTAGCAATGGACGATGCTCCTGATATCATCATAGTGAGAAAAACAAATATCGCTATTTCTAGCTTTGTAATAGAATTTACTTTACCCATATACTTCGTTTTCCTAAAAAAATATTTTTGATCTGTATCTTAGGCCAAATAGTATTGGCAAATGTTGATATAATAAGTGAAATAATTACTCCTTTTATACCCCAATAAGTACCAAGCAATAAAGCCAATGGAATATGCACAAAAGCCTCTATCATTGTAATATAGAATTGGAGCTTTACACACCCAATACCATTGATTATGCTCCCATATCTAGCCCATGATAATTGGATGCAGAAATACAATAATAGAAGAAACATTAATGATTTATCGGGTTTGATAGTTGATGATAACCACCATTTGTATACAAAATCTGATAATAAAATCAAAACTCCTCCAGCGGCAATCATTATATATGAAATGATTTGTAGTTTTTTTAATATTCCTTTAATCCATTGATAATCCTTTCTCGCATAAGCATCAGTGGCAGCAGACCAAAAAGGAGTCATGATAATCATAAAGGCCATCTCTATCAAACCAATGTATTTATAGGCAATATTATACTCAGCCACAGAAGTATTTCCACAAGTATGGGCGATTATCAAGTTGTTTGACTGAAATAATAATAAAGTCGTCAATTGAATCCAAAAGAATTTACTCCCAAGAATAACAATCTCTTTTATTTTAGAACGCTCAAAGAAAGAGGGGGTTGGCATATATTGGGGTATCATTTTTCTAAACAGTATCAATGAAAAAACCATCAATACAACGACTGGAGCCATTGATATAATCATTCCCAATTTCAAAAGAGAAACTTCATTGCAAACATTTGTATAAATAAAAATTCCAATGAAAGCGAACAATTGACTAAGCATCAATATCAATGAGGATAATGCCGGCTTTTGTAAAGCGTACAATACAGAATTTAGAAGTTTTAGTAGCATTTGAAATGCTAAACTTGAAAGAACCCATAACATTAATAATGTAAGTTCATTATTAGGAATCGAATGAGCGTTTAGCAGACTATTCCAATTGCAAAATGGAACAATGCAGGCCTCTATGATAAAGAACAAGGAACATAAGATTCCCATTGCACCATAAGTAGTACTCACATATTTTCGAGCATTTATTTCATCTTTACAAGCAATTGATTCCGCCAATTTATTTCTCAGACCATTACCTAACCCAATGTCAAAAAATGCAATCCAAGAAACAATTGTAGTAATTGTCAACCATATTCCATATCTATCTTGATTCAAACTATTAATCAACAATGGAACATAAGCCAAATTAATAATGATGTTGCAAATTTTTATGAGCAACATCCCCAAAATATTCTTTTGTGCCTTTTGAGTTCTGCCTGAAGATGACTTAATAAAACTCAACCCTTTCATATCTTAAAACCTAAAATCACCTAATAATAGGATTATCTAAAAGAATTTTATACAGGAATAATATTCCACTTCTCCTCATACTCACTATGCATTAATATCGCCTTACCCTCTTTCTATTCAAACATCCTTGGTTTTGTGTCATCGTCGTGAAAGTCTGAATAGGAAGTTATATAGTAGTTCATATCTTGCAAGATCCATTCATTTGTATTAGCCAATACGTTGATTCTATGTTTTCGAAAAAATGTGTTATTTCGTGACTGATAGGGAATTCGATTCTTCCAATTTTGCCCAACCGAATTTTTTTCATCAATTCTAAATGCGATACCGTACCGTCAACGTAACCAAAATCACACAGACATGATGGATAGTCTTCATATATGTAAGATATATTCTATGTCGATATGACGTTTCCTGTATGTTTCTTCACAAGTCTTATTTCCAGCTACCACTTCAAATCTTCGGATAAACATAAATTCCTATTTTTTCGAGTATATATTTTAATTTGGATGCATAATTCTTGTATCAGGCACTGGTGATTATTATATCCAAACGCTTTTGATATTTTTTTACGAACCGCCCCCCAATAATATATTGGTAAATACGCTGCAAAAGATATTGTTTTGTGGCAAAATCTTATCAAACTCTGAAAATATACATGAGATTTTTCCTGGAAAATCTCATGTATATTTTGATTATTCCTTTTTACATTGTGTATAAAAGGTCTTAATAAAAATTTCATTTCCGGTACTTGAACTATTTTATGTGCAATTTTCATTAGTTTCGGTGATAATTGTATTTGCACTTATTTAGAAATATCCATTATTTCTTGAATATTCCACAAAAGTCCAATATCATTTTATCCTTCCTCCAAGATAGCTCTTTAAACTCGTTGTGAGCCGTAAGGAACACCACGATGTCTGCCTTGTCGTAGGCTTCGCAGTAGTTAGTCAGCTTAAACACGTTGTGCTCTTTTACATTCGGTTCTACGACCAAAATGTCGGCATTGTTGCAGCTCTGCATCACTTTCGTGGTAATATACTTCGCCGGACTTTCACGCAAATCGTCAATATTTGGTTTGAATGCCAATCCCATCATGGCTATAACTGGTTTACGATGATTCTTCAACTCAAACTTCAACATGGCGTTCTTCACCTTTTCAGCACACCAGAAACTCTTGTAGTTGTTAATATCACGTGCATCGCTGATTAACTTGCTTTCTGCCGGGAAATCAGTAGTGATAAAGTATGGATCTACCGCAATACAATGACCTCCTACACCGCAACCGGGTTGCAGGATATTTACACGCGGATGCTTGTTGGCAAGGTTAATAAGTTCCCAAACATTGATACCAGCCTTGTCGCAGATAAGCGAAAGTTCATTGGCAAAAGCTATCTGTACATCGCGACTGGAGTTCTCCGTCAGCTTACACATTTCCGCTGTACGGCAGTTAGTCTTGTGAAGTGTGCCCTGCACAAATTGCGAATAGAATGCTATTGCCTTTTCGGTAGATTCAGGATTCAAACCACCGATGACCCGATCGTTGTGTACCAATTCATAGATCACATTACCTGGCAATACACGCTCCGGGCAATAGGCTATGAAAATCTTACTTTCCAATTCCGGACGTTCACCAAAAATGATGCGTGCCATAGCCTCTGTAGTTCCTATAGGTGAAGTGGATTCTATTACATAAAGATCCCCTTCTTTCAGTAACGGGCAATACGGCACGTGTAGCCGCTTCCACGTAACTCACATCCGGCTCGTGGTTTCCCTTGAACGGGGTTGGGACCACCATGAAGTATGCATCGCTGACTTCCGGTGTAACCGAAGCCTTCAACATGCCAGCTTTCACTACTTCCTGTAACATTTCCTCCATGCCAGGTTCAATGATGTGCAAATGTCCCGCATTGGTCATTTCCACTACATGAGGATTAATGTCAACTCCTGTTATTTGAATGCCGTGCTTTGCGGCAATAATGGCTGTAGGTAGTCCGATGTAACCCAAGCCCATGAAACATGCTTTCATTTATCTTTGTATTAAATATTAAATCATTCATTTACATAAAAAACACATATTAGGGCAAAGTCTTCCCGAATGTAAATACGCTATATTTTACACACATTTTTCAAGAAAGACAGATTGTCTATTTTTTGCTTACAAGTTGTCACATAAAAAATAAGGGAGTGAACATCATTTCCTCCTAAATCATACATTCCTGCTTTTAATAATATCTTCGCTTTCTTCTCTATGTGCTTACCATACATTCCGACTAATGACGGTATATTTAATTGAAAAGAAATTTGGTTCTTTTTTAACGTTTTATAATCCATCATTTGCATATACTCATATCGTTCCGGATGGGCCAACAAAGGATGATAACCTTTCTTTTGGATGCGTTGCAAAATAGACAGTAATCCCATTGGTGGATTGAAATAAGAAGTTTCCACTAACAGATAACGTTTTCCCTCCTCAAGGGGTAACAGGTCATCCTTTTCCAACCGTTCCTCAAAAAGGTTATCCAACATATATTCCGCAGCCAAAGCCAATTCCACCTTCCCTTGATACTTTTGTTTTAAGCTCAAAAATTTTTGTTGTAATGTAACAGTTTTATTGGACATGTCTTCCATGACGTGAGGGGTAAGCCATATTTTCCGCACTCCTTGCCGCTCCATCTCATCCAAAATTCTCCATGTTTCTTCTTCTGTTTTTACTCCATCATCAATACCTGGCAACAAGTGACTATGGCAATCGGTGAAACCACGGAAAAAACCGCTTTCCGCTAATGTTTTTTTCTGTCGAAAAAGCCACATTCCTGTTGACTATTTATTTTGAGTTGCCGTAATAAGAGGTATACCCATTGTGGTAACCATAACTGTAACCATATCGGTAACTATAGCGTCCACCAGTACTTTCCGTCCCATTCAAAATTACCGAAAGGTTTTTGAACCGCTTTTCTAGATAAATACTTTCCAATTCAGATAACAGTGAGCGGTCCAATAATCCCGCCCGTACCACAAAGAGTGTCCGGTCGGCATATTGCTCTATGATTTGTGTGTCTGCCACGATATCTATCGGCGGACAATCCACAAAGATATAATCGTATTCATTGCGCAAGATTTGCATCAAGGTTGCAAATTTTTCATCTTCCAGCAGTTCCGTCGGATTCGGGGGAATGGTCCCCGCAGGAAGAACATGCAAATTGGCATGTTTCTTATCTATTACAAGCGCTTCATTCCAATTAGCCACCCGATTACCCAAATAGTCACTCAGACCTTTCTTAGGCGACCCCACATAAGCAGAAATGGATCCATGTCGCAAATCTCCATCTATCACCAATACTTTTTCCCCTTTAATGGCAAAGCTCGTGGCTATGTTCACCGAAAAGAAACTCTTTCCACTACCCGAATTGAAAGAGGTAATCACAAATACTTTCTGATCGGTATTCTTGTTTTTCATAAAGTCCACGTTGGAGCGAAGTACACGAAAAGCTTCGTTGATGATGTTGCGATTGCCTTCTTCCACCACGATTGTTTTTTCCTGAGATTTGTTCTTCTTTTTCTTGTTATTGGAATATAATGGTATTTCACCCAAATAGGGCACACTCAAGTTCTCCAAATCTTTCTTACCCCGAACCTTTGTGTTCATGTTTTCTTGCATAAAGATAATGACTGCCGGTACTAAAAGCCCGAGAGCAAAAGCCACCAACAAAATGTTTTTCTTATTCGGTGCCGTTGGTAAAGCACTGCCACGTGGAGCTGTAATCACTCGCGTATTATAAGCGGTAAACGCTTGGGACAGTTCGTTCTCTTCACGCTTCTGGAGCAGATACAGGTACAACTCTTCCTTTACTTTTTGTTGACGTTCTACCGATAACAAGTATTTGGCCTGACTCGGATTAGAAGCTAACTGTTGAGTGGTCGCCACTTCTTGTTGACGAATACTGCGTATCTGGGTATTCAGTGATACAATCAGATTATCAACTGATTGCAAAATGGTACGCTTCATACTCTGCATAGAGTTTCCCAAATCTTTCACCAACGGGTTCTTCTCGCTACTGTTAGCTATCAACCGGTTACGATCCAACACAATCTTGTTGTATTCTCCGATTTGACTTTCGATATTTACGTTAGCTATACCGGAGTTGGTTGGCAATGGCTGGTTCATTTCCTTGCTGTTCAGTTCGCGACGAATATACTGGGCTGTGGTAAGCTGATTGGTGAGTGCTTGAATTTCTTTTTTATTCTCAGCTGACTGGCTCATATACAGATTGGATGCGGCTTGTACGTCCGGCAACAGATGTTCACTCTTGTAGCTGGAGATGTTCTCATCCACATGACCCAATTCGTTTTCAATCACGCCCAAACGTTCACCGATAAACCGTGAGGTACTTACTGCTATCTGGTTCTTGTCCTGGATCCATTTCTCGTTATAAACCTCAATCAATGTATTTAATATATCTTCTGCCTTTTGTACAGAAGCATCATCAATGCTCAAATTAATAATGGTGGCATCTTCATTGCCTAATTCAGCCCACAATTTTTGCGTATAGCTGTCTGCCACCATATCAGCCGGTTCTTTACTATATTGAATAGTGCTGCCTGTAAAAAAAATCTCATATTGAGAAGTTAAGCTGATGGCCAATGTTCCTGCTGATGTTTGAATGGAATCTCCTATAATTCCTTCAAACCGTTCCCCTGTTTCTTCTCCAGCAACGATAAAGTTTGAAAGATAAAACTTGTTTTGTGCATCAACTTCTATATCAAAACTTACACTTTTTTTATTATCAAAAAGATAAGTCACCAATATCGGGCTTGATTTATATAATTCTATTCTTTTTAAGCCCCTACGAATAGTATATATCTCATTTAGCCCCAAACGCTTCACCACCTCTGTCATCAGCGTAGGGGATTTCAAGGTGAGCAGTTCGTTGTTGATATTGGTGTTTGATTTAAAAATACCCATATCTGCAAACTCATTCATTGCACTTGCCGGAGAATTGTTTTTGGAGTCATCCTTAATTAAAATGGCAGCCGTCCGGGTATAGACATTAGGAATACTCAACAAATATAATGATGCCGTTGCCAACGCAACGAACAAGGAAGTGGCAAACCAATACCATTTCGGGATAAACATACCCCATAAATCTTGTATCCGTATAAAATCATCGGTAGGTTTGCCTGTGTTCGTTCTATTCTTTATCATTTTGGCTCTCTTTAATATCTTATAAAATAAAATTCAACACATTACTTGAACAGCAAAACACCCAGCGAGGATAGGAGCGAACCGATACTGATCCACAACGATACCGATTTTACACTGTTCTCATTAATGGTGCTTTGTCCGGCACGTACCTTGTTGGGCTGTACATACACCACATCATTCTGTTTCAGATAATACACCGGTGAATTAAACATATCTTTCGAGCGGATATCCACCCAATGGGTTACACGCTCGCCGTTTTCTTCACGGATGACAAATATCGCATCTCGCTTTCCGTAGATGCTTAGGTCACCCGCCATACTGATGGCTTCCAAAAGGGTAATCTGATCTTTTGTAATGGCATATTTACCTGGAGTTTTCACCTCGCCCAACACGGAGAAATAAAGGTTCATAAACTCAACTGTAACTACCGGATCGTTTACCAGATTCTCTTCCATCAGCCTTTTTTTTACCAGGGTGGCAATCTGGCTCTTGGTCATACCGGCAATATGCAATGTTCCGACAACAGGAAAATCAATGTTCCCCTTATCATCCAATGTGTAACCTGATATTTCTCCATTGATGTTGCCAGAACGTAAATCAGAAGATCCGGCACGGTATTGCACCCGTGTCAAATTAAACAGAGCCGCCAATTGCGGATCCTTACTGGACACCATAATGGAAATCTGGTCTTTGGGTTGTACGGTAATATCCCGTGCCCCGATAATCGCCTCGGGTTGATTAACTACGATATCTTGAAAATAGACAATTTCTTTGGAGGTATTGCAGGACACCAATAAGACACACAAGAAACATAATTTAATTAAATGAAATTTCATATCTGATTTTTTTTCTGTACAGTTAATTATTCTACTTTATGTTTTCGGTTGATTTTCATAGTTATGTAGCAATGAATCACCGTCCAAACAGCCACATCCAACAGAAACAAGTTTGTTACGGAAAGGCAATGAATCAAAAAACAATTTCCCAATGCAAAAAAAGCTGCCATAATAATAATGCTTACCATAGCTTTACGTTGGGACATTCCTAAGGCTATAAATTTATGGTGGATATGATTCCGGTCTGGAAGAAATGGATTTTTACCGTTACGCAACCGGTGAATAACCACACGTATCACATCAAGCATTGGTACAATCAGAAAAGAAAAAGCTATCACAATGCTACCGGGAAAGGCACTCTCTTTCACTGGATCGGACATACTCAGACGGATGACCATCACTGCCAGCAGCATCCCGATAGTGAGCGAACCGGTATCACCCATAAAGATCTTGCGTCCCCGATATATCTTACCGTATACGTTATAATAAAAGAACGGCAATAACACACTGAAAGCAGCTAGACTGATAAAGGCATACATCCACCATTGCAAATGGATGAACATGCAGCTGAAAGCGAGGAATGAGATAATACTCAACCCAGAGGCAAGTCCGTCAATGCCGTCTATCAAATTGATGGCGTTCAGGATATAGACGATGACGAATACTGTGAACGGCACTCCTATGTAATAAGGTATGACATAAATACCGAACAACCCGTATAGGTTGTCGAAGCATAACCCGGAAATCACCAACAGTATGCCACAAAGTATTTGCACTACAAATTTGGAACGGTAACGTACACCGATAAGGTCATCCATCATACCTATAAGATAAAGTATGAACAGACAACAGAGCATGGAAAGCAGATGGTTCGTCAAGTCCATGTCGAGTATGTTATAGCCCTGCCAAAGGTTGTAACCGATAATGGCAAGCGAAACCGTAACTGTGATACAAGGGAAAAAGGCGATACCGCCTAACCTTGGTATATGGGCAGTATGCAACTTACGTTCGTCCACTGAGTCGAACAGGCGACGTCGGAAAGAGACCAACGAAATGCGAGGCAGGACCATCGCACTCAATGTCCAGCCGACTATGACTATAAAGGCAAATTCGATAAAATGAAGAATGTCCACTATATGATTCTTTTGATGATTTTCTTAATCTTGCCCTATCCGTTGTAGAAAGGCTTGTGGAATATAGGAAGTAGCCACGGCGCATACGCCTTGGACGGTGACCACCAAACGGCGATTCTTCCTAATCCGGCAGATAACCCCTTCCGCTCCCTTGAACTTTCCGTCAATGACCCGTACACGTTCTCCCTGGTGAAACTTGGAATTGTCCTCCCCGAAATATTCCATTCCCTGCTCGCCGGACGAGGTGATCAGCATGAAAATGTTCATTTCCCGATCAGGAATGGCAAGGGGAAGTCTTTTCAATCCCTTCTGTCTTGTATATAGGATTACCTTATTGGTGAATTGTCGCTGTACTTCCAAAGCACGACAAACGGTTGAACGGAAGAACATAAGCGAATTAATGACCGGACGACGGAGTTTCTTCTTTATGCCGTTACGTTCCATCAAGGTTTCCTCACAAGGAATGTAAGTCTCGATCTTGTCTTTTTTCAATATATCCTCAATCTCGAAAACTTTGTTATAAAATACTTTTAGGGCGAACCAATGTTCGTGTGTGTGTGTTTCTATGTTCAACGAAAAGTAATGTTACCGGGTTGATAAAAAGGATATAATTTCCATTCCTGCACCTTCTGCTTTTTCAAATAAGGAAGATACAGCAATCAAGGTTAATCCGGTTTTTTCCTTCATAGGACTTCCGGAATGCGGGCCGCTCCTGACTACAGTGAGCGGATACCGTAACCCCGTATTCGTACCGTTTCTATGTAAGAAACGGTACGAATATTTTTACCATTGATAATCAATTGCGTATGTTAATGTAAGAATCCATTTTTACTCGGTATGCTCAATTTTCAACTCAAAAATACATTCGGAAGGTAAAATAAACGGTCTCCTTTCATTTTACATCCTTATTGCAATGTTATTTCGATTTATTTTAAATACCTGTTTTTAATATATTGATAATCAGTGATTTATCAATGGGGGGGGTAAAATAAGGGAATTAAAATGGCCGTTCTTTTTTCTTTTTTGCTGAGAATGATTATCTTTGCAGTGTATTTTTACCCTCTCTTACATAGAGACGGTATCGTTCAAATCCTTCAAAATCTTCTCGTTCGCACTATCTATCACAGCATTGTCTAAAGAATCCAAGTAAATAAGCGTAGTCCTTTCGCTACTGTGTCCCATCCCCGCACTGATGACGGCAATCGGTACGTCGTGGTTGCGTGCGGCGGTAGCCCAGCTGTGACGAGGCGTATATGAGGACAAAGGTAATGGTTCGCCAAGCAATTTACCCAACCGTTTCAATTTTCGGTTATGGTAGTTCAACCCGGTCCGATATTGCCGGTAAGCCTGATCTGGCTGTTCATCGGTAAGGATGGGGAAAAGATATGGACTTTCCGGACAAACCTGCCCATATCGTTCCAATATTACCGCCATACACGGTTCGATATGTAATGTTAAGTATTGGCCTGTCTTATGGCGACAATAGGTAATTCGCACGCTGTCCACATTCTCTTTTTTCAGATATGCCATGTCCACAAACGTCATGCCACGGGCACAATAGCTGAACACGAACATGTCCCTGGAAAGTGCCAAAGCTGGTGAATCCGAGAGGTCAATCCTTTGAAGTTTCAGGATGGTTTCCTCATCCACGGCACGCTTCGATGTGCGAGCCACTCCTGTATAAACCTCACGAAACGGAAAAGTCTGCACCGCAATACCTTGCTTTACGGCCTTGTTATAAACAGCACGCAGAATCCGCATATAGAACGAGCTGCTGTTTCTCGCTACCTTTTGTTGCCACAACCATGCCTCATACCGACACGCCAGGGCGGAATCCAACGACGAAAAAGGAATGTCGTCACCGTCCAGAAAAGCGAAAAAACTGTTCAGGGCACGCTGGTAATTACGAGAGGTACTGTATTGGCCGTTCTCCCAAAGCGCATCCATCTCTTTTTTCATGTAGTACAGGAAACCGGCCTCGGAAGGCAGGGAGCGATAACGGTTGAGTATTTCCGACAAGGTGTATGTTTCTCCGCTACAGTCCAGCTCGCGGATAATCTCACGGATGTCCCGCATCTCCTTTTCCGCCCGTTTCCGGTAGGTGGTCAGGACCCTCTCATTGCCGGGGACAACGACAAGTTCACGTTTCGTCTCATTCCACCACTCGGGAAATATCCTCATGTCGGTGGTAATCTGCCTGTTCTCCTGATGGTGGCAAAGCTGGTAACAGAGCGTGCCAGCCTTACCCTGTACCGTCGATGGACGGAATTTTAATTTAATGGTAGCCATATATAGTCTGTTTTATGATGAATAATAGGTACATAGATACAACCCGTGGGCTATATTGTTGAAGGAAGAAAATATTTAGTCCCAGATTCCGCTTCTCCGCTTGGAACACCGAATATCACCTGATGCCGATGCCCAACTCTGTAAATCTTCTTGAAAGACAGTTCGAATAGCCTCGTAAAGAATCAAAGTCCGAAAATGAAAAGCGACGGTTTTTCCGTGGAACAAGTCTAGAAATATTTATATCATATAAACAACAAGACAGTATATGTTTTCTGGAAAATTCGTGAAAAACAGACGGATACCAGCGAGTTCCCTATAATCAAAGATAAATCAAAACCGTATTGTCACGGGCGTTCCGGCTTCGCTTTCCATGAGTATTTTCCTTGCGACAAGTCGCGGAAAATACACATGGAAACAAACGCCCGGACAATGGTTTTGATTTCGGGAAAGATTATAGGGACTCACTGCGACCGACGCGACGCATGACCGTGTCATTGATGAAAAAAGGAGGGCCTCCTTTATATCCCTAATAAATCCGGCAGGAAGTACGGGATATATGGACAGACCTGGCAATGTCTTATGAAAAAAACTCCGCCCCATGAGAAGACAGGGACTTCAGCTCCCTCTGCTCTGCATAATCCTCCCTTTGCTCCCGTGCCGGTTTCTTCGCCCTTCCTCCGCATACCATATCCTTGTTTTCATGACATGTTTCTCTCACGGAAAACCAGTCTTTCGGACATTTGACGACATCTGATGACATCTGATGACACCTTTTTGAAAATCAGTGTTTTATTCGGATTTAGCCCATATTTTTGAAGTGTCAAAGCAATTTATTAACCCCAAAAAGAAAAGGTATGGCACAAGAAAAGAGCCCGAACGAGAAGCCTGGACGGCCCCGGAAACCGAAGGTCACGAACGACGCCCCTTTGGTGGAACAGATCACCGAGCTGATGATGATTCATAACAAGAGCGACCCGAAAGCCGGTGTACAAGTGGTCAGCGAGATCGACAAGGACGGGAAGGTCAAGACGGTTCCAGCGGACGAGAAGAATGAAAACTCATTCCTGAAATTCGACAAGAACTCGAGCATACTCGAAAACTTCATCAAGAATTTCTGGAGCCAGTTCAAGGAACCTACCCATTTCCGCCTGCTCCGCATGACCTTCCACGACTACAAGGTGAACAAGCAGGCGATCAAGGACCTGGCGGAAGGGAAAAAGACGGACGCAGTGAAGGAGTTCCTCAAACGCTACGAAATCCGTCCGAGAGAAAACAAGAAGGAACAAAGTGTAAACCAAAAAGAAAAAACAGCTATGGTAGACAAAGAGACACAACCGCAGGAACCCCTGCAACAGAGCGAGGTACAGCAGGCGGCACAGCAACAGCAGCAGCCCCAGGCTCAACAGGCAGCGCAGGAGTCACAAGGACCGCATTACCGGTATAATGAGAACATGGTCAACTGGGAGGAGTTGGAAAAGGTCGGAATCTCAAAGGCTTCGCTGGAACAGCAGGGACTCCTTGATTCCATGCTGAAGGGCTACAAGACCAACAAGCTGGTGCCCCTGACAATCCATCTTTCCGGTTTGCTGACAGCCAAACTGGATGCAAGGCTCTCACTCATCCCGCAACAGGATGGACAGGTGGGACTGGCCATTCACGGCATACGCAAGGAACCGCAGTTGGAACGCCCTTATTTCGGATTCAACTTCAGCGAGGAGGACAAGAAGAACCTGCGTGAGACCGGCAACATGGGACGTGCGGTGGAACTCAACCTGCGTGGCAGTGAGTACACCCCCTGCCTGATCTCCATCGACAAGAACACCAACGAGCTGGTCGCCGTCCGGCAGGAGCATGTCTACATCCCGCAGGAAGTGAGCGGGGTAAGACTTACGGACGAGGAGATCAGACTGCTGAAGGAGGGACAACCCGTCAAGGTGGAGGGGATGACCTCCAAGACGGGGAAGGAATTTGACGCCACGCTCCAATACAGCGCCGAGCGCAGGGGGCTGGAGTTCATCTTCCCGAAGAACCAGGTATTCAACGAGAAATCCATCGGGGGCGTACCGCTCTCACCCACCCAGATAAAGATGCTCAGCGAGGGACATACCATCCTGGTCGAGGACATGAAGTTCAAGAACAGGGACGGGGCTTTCTCCGCGTTTGTCACGATAGACCAGACGACAGGACGGCCGAATTACACCCGTCATAATCCGGAAACCGGAGAAATCTATATCCCCAAGGAGATATGCAGCGTGCAACTGACCCCCGAGGATAAGGAAACCTTACGCAAGGGGCAGGCCGTCTATCTGGAAAACATGATCAATCGTAAGGGAGAGGAATTCTCCGCGTTTGTCAAGCTGGACATGAATACCGGCAGGACGATGTACTCACGCACGCCGGACGGGTTCAACGAGCAGCAGGCGCCACGTATCCCGGCGGAGGTTTATGGCCATGTGTTCACGGCGCAGGAAAAGGCGAACCTCCAGGACGGGAAGACCCTCCTTGTCGAAGGGCTGAAAAACAATGGGCAGACGTTCAGCTCCTACCTGAAAGTAAACCCTTATTCCGGGCAGTTGCAGTATTTCCAGGAGAACCCGGATATCCGCAGGGACACTTCCCGTCGTGCGGCACAGGCGGACACCGCCCAAGGCCAGCAGCAGGAACAAAAGAATGGCGCAAAACAAGCGGTATAACCCCGATCGGAGAGAAACAAAATCAGTTTTACAAACATCAAATCCCCGAACCGTATGAATATGAATCGGAACATCCCTTATATCTATAATGTAGAAGACATTGACTGGCCCGGCCTGAAGGCCGTGGGTATCAGCAAGGAGCAACTGGAAGCGGACGGCAACCTTGACCTGTTGTTGCAAGGCAAGGAGTCGGAAATCATCCCGTTGAGACTTTGTACCCCGGTTATCAGCCTGACCATGGACGCCACACTCAAACTGGTACCCGGTGACAACAACAAGCCAATCATGGAAATCAACGGCCTCCGCCAGGAGGAACCTTCAAAGAAATAACAAAAAAATAAAACAAGTTTAACCTATCCCCCGTACCGCCCAATCCGGTACGGGACATCAAAAAAGAAGAATATGATCGCAATAGTGACTGACAGGCCCAACGTGGGTAGAGAGATAGCAAGAGTGTTGGGAGCCGACAGAAAAGAGAACGGCTATATGACCGGGAACGGCTACATGGTGACATGGACATATGGCAACATGCTTTCCCTGGCAATGCCGAAGGATTCAGGGACAGCCCGTGTGGAATGGAAAGACTTTCCCCTGCTGCCGCCTTCCTTCCTGACAGTAAGGCACGTGAAGACGGATACCGGATGGAATCCCGACATCAACGCGCTCCTCCAATTGAAGATAATAGCCAAGGTACTCAACGCGTGTGACACCATCATCGCGGCAACCGACGCTTCCCGGGAAGGAGAGATGCTGTTCCGTCATCTTTACGGCTTTCTGGAGTGCAAACAACCCTGTTTCCGCCTCTGGATCTCGTCTCTGACGGACGAGGCCATCACGGAAGGCATGGCGAACCTCCTTCCATGTGACCGGTTCGACAACCTGTTCCAGGCGGCGGACAGCCGTAACCGGGCGGACTGGCTCCTGGGAGTCAATTCAAGCTATGCCATCTGTAAGGCGGTAGGCTTCGGGAACAATTCGCTGGGCAGGGTACAGACCCCCGTACTGGCGGAGATATGCAGACGGTACCGGGAGAGGGAGAATTTCCTGCCAGCCGACAGCTGGCCGGTATTCGTCAGTCTCTGCAAGGACCGACAAATCATAAAACTGCGCCACACGGAAGATTTTCAGGAGTACCGGTACGCGTCAGAACTGTACGGTGACTGCAAGGCGGTACGGAACGCACGTATCGCGGCGGTCAGCCGCGAGAGCGAGGACATCCGGGCACCGGCTCCCTACAACCTGACCGAACTTCAGAAGGACGCGAACCGTTACCACAACCTGACAGCCATACAGGTACAGGATATCACCCAAGGCCTGTACGAAAAGAAACTGATCTCCTATCCGCGTACCGCCAGCCGCCTGCTGACAAGGGACGTATATGACACGTTGCCCGCTGTCATGGAAAAGATTCTTTCCCGCAAGGAATTCCGCCAATACGCCAAAATGACGGACTTTGCCGCGCCGCCAAGCGACATCAGCGCACAGGAGACGACAGATCACCACGCGATCATTGTCACCGGCATGCCCCCCGGAACATTGAACAAGGAGGAACAACTGGTCTATACGCTCATTCTCGGCAGGACACTCGAAGCCTTCATGCCATCCTGCCGGGTGGAATATACGACCATCGACGTAGTATGTGCCGCACGGAAGTTCAGCGTCCAAACGTACCGCGTCCTGAAAAAGGGGTGGCTCAGCATCTTCGGGCGGGAACATCTTATCGCAAGGGGGGGGATGCCCTGTTCCGCACTTCCGGATTTCTCCCCGGGAGAGCCGGTACCGGTAAGCGGATGCAATATCGTCCGCAAGAGAACACTTCCGGTATCCCCCTATACGGATGAGGAGCTGGTCGACTATATGGACCGGAGCGGATTAGGGACCGTCTCCACGCGTACCAATATCATCCGCACACTGCTGGAGCGTAAATATATCCGCTATTCAGGCAAATATGTCATCCCCACCCCAAAAGGGCTTTTCTTCTATGAAACGGTACGTGGAATGAAAGTGGCCGACACCTCCCTCACTTCCGGATGGGAAGCGGAACTGGCACGGATAGAACAGGGAAAACTCACGCAAGAGGAGTTCCTGGGAGGGGTACTGGAACAGGTGAAGGAGGTGACCGGTGAGATATTCCGGATCTATCAGGCTAAAAACAACCCGTAGGATATTACGCCACCGGCACGGGACGATTCTCAAAAGAGCAAGGAGTACAGGCTTTCAATGCCGTACTCCTTTTTTCATGGGAGATTGGATAGTTTTTCCGCTTTTAACCGGCAAAGGTCTTGGATTGCCTCGTTTTTGCCGCAAGGCGGCCCCCTTTGGGGGCTTGGTTGGTCAAAAGAAAATCATCCTCGCTACGCTGCGGTATTTTCTTTTGCCAAGCCTTGCGCAAAAAGGCAATCCAAGGGCCGGAGGCCTATAAAATCGGGAAAACATATCCCGATGGGATTATTCATTCTTAAAAATTTAAAGATATGAAACTGCAACTCATCGAAAACATCTGCAAGCGAGTGGTCTCACTGGTCCTGCTTACGGGAATATGCCTGCTCTACAGCAAGGGAATCATTCCCGTGTACCTGATCGTCCTGTTCCTTTTATCGGGAACAATCATAGGATTCTTCTTCAGGGCATTCCTCCTTGTGATAAAAGTCATCCTTATCCTGTCCGTCATGGGCATGCTTGTATAACTCCTAAAATACAAAAAACATGAGAACCGCGACATCCACCCCCTCAGCCCCGGTCATGCCGGTCGCATGGCCCGTCACAAAGCGCATAAAACCTGTCAAAAAACGGTTCCCCTGCATATTGGACGAACCGAAAACAATAGGCCACTACCTGGAGCCATTAAAGGACATCGCGTCCAATCCCGACAGGCAGAGACTCCTGAAAGAGTTTTTCCAAGAGACTTATGTATAACTTATTAATATTTTACCATTATGTTTTTTCAAACGATCAACCGAATGATTACGGCAGGCACAGACCTGAGTATCAACATCAGACAAGTGAATGACAAGCTGACCGTGGCCGTCATGCCCCGGCGTGCGGGACTGAAAGACGAGGCCGGGAAACAAATCGTCCCGCTGGTATTGAACGGTACCCCGGAAGAGCTGGACATGGAATTCCTGGGAGCGATCACCGCACCCGTACAGAAGGCGCAGGGCATCCTTACCAACCTGGAAACATTCGAGAAACAAGCGGAACAGGCCGTATCACAAAGCAAAGCGGCCAAGTCCGTAGCTGAGAAGGAATCAAAAGAGGTACGCGAGAAACGGGAGAAGATGGAAAAGCTGCTTAAAAAGGCGGAGGACGCCACAGGCGGCAAACGCTATTCCGAGGCGTTGACCTGGCTCAGACAGGCAAAACGGCTGGCCATGCCGGACAAGCAGAAGGAGATTGACGTGAAGATAGCGGAGGTACAGAAAAAAGCGTCCGAGGGCAGTCTCTTCGGAGCGGAACCGGTAATGCCGGAACCACAGCCCGCGCAGGTTATCCAACCGGTGGCGCCGCAACCGGTACCCGGTCATGCCCCCCGATATCAGGGAGGGGAACAGATACGGATGTTCGTGCCCGAACAACCGTCCCGCCAATCTCCCCACCAGATTCCGCGGTCGGTACAAGGCACGCGACCACAACAGGTTCCACACGGACAGGCGGCTTCACGACCAGGAGCGGATGGTATACCGGCCGGCTGTCAGCAGCCCGTGAACCGACCGCAGACCATACAATTCCACCAGCCGGTACAGATGCCGCAATCACAGGTATACGACAGTCAATGGCTGCAACCCGTCCTTTCGCAACCGCAAACGGCTTCCACGCAAACCGTTCCCGATAACAAAGGGGAAAACGAATACGGGGCACGAGCGCAGGACATGGGACAGTACGGCTTCGACAAGGACGACGAGCATGATAGGGAGCTCCTGCGTGAGGACCCTTACGCGGAATATCTCGACTTCCCGGAGGAATACCGCATGAAAGACGAGGCACAAATGGAAATGATATGTTGTTAACCCCTATAAAAATACAATTATGGCACTAGAAATTAAAGGATTGCAGAGAGTTTTCAAATTCAGGAAAGGCTCGTCGGAAATAGAACTGGCCGATCCGGACGACAGCCTGTCCCCGAACGAGGTGATGGATTTCTATTCCATGACCTATCCAGAACTGACCACGGCGAGCGTACACGGTCCGGAATGCGAGGATGACAGCGTGGTCTACCGGTTCAAGACGACCATCGGAACAAAAGGGTAGATATATGGCAAAGAGAATTTCCATCAAAAAAAAGGAGGATACATGCAAAACGCTATCAGAATCACAAATGGCGGGACTGGCCGTATTGATCATCAGGGCCGCCGACCTCTCGTACATCGGACGGGGTACGATGGGCCGGGAAAAAAGAAGACTGCCGCCACCGGGGAGCGTAACGCTTTTCTGACAAGCAGATTCATCCCCATCGCGGAGGACTATCTGGTGGAGGACGAAACGGGAGGGGCATGCGTCAACCTGACCACGTCCGAAAACTTTGACTATCTATACCGGTCAGCCCTGCGATATGCCGATCTCATGAATGTCAGGCTCCCTTTCCGCGCGAGGAAAGGGAGCGGTCCCCGCATCAACATCACCGCCTTGTACAAGGCCCTGGACGAGACCTTGCCGGAACATGTCAATCTGGAGGAAAGGGCCGGGAGGCTCCATTTCTGCCTGTACAGGTTCCATGACTGGCCGGACCATACCCTGTTCTGGCTACCCGTCGATTTCACGGAGAGCCTTCCTGTTCCGTTACGGCGTATCGTCCGGGAATTCATACGGCAGTTCGTACGTTACCACGGGTTGAACGCCGTCACGGAAACATGGTATTATGAGCTGGCGGTGGAGGAACTGGATGACTGGAAGAACCGCGATCCCGAGGCTTCCCCTCAGACAATCCGTAAATACAAACGCCTGGCGGAATCCTATCAATCCGGGAAAATCGCAAAAACACTTAAACGAATGGAAGGGAAACCGTTCTGTACCGATCTGGAAGAAAAGGTCCTAAAATACCGGGCGGCAGTGAAGGAGGAACGGGAGCTTTTGGAACTGATACGGGAAGGGATGGGACTGATTGCCCCAAGAAATCCGTGCATCATGCAATACGGTTACGACTGGGCGTATGAAAGATCACCGGATTTCCCCCCGATCGACCTGGACTGTCAGATCATGCTGGCATATTCCAACAATGACGCCCTCACGGAGAACATGGAATGCTATTTCAACTCGGACTACCGGGAGACGTATGCCATCACCCCGGTCACAAGCATGTATCTGACACCTGAGACGGACAGACTGTTCCGGATGGACGACTATCCGGAGAGACTGTCCGGATGGATGGAACGGTTCACGCAATGCATAAACAGGCATTTTAAAGTGCCCGTTTCCCAATAAATAAAGAAACGAAAACAAAAAAATACAGGATATGAACGAACTTACCAAGCAACTGCAAGAGATAATGGTGCCCAAAGCGGCGCTGATCGCCTATGAGTACCAGGAAGGTCACTACGCAAGCGGAAGTCACTACCTGGAACTACGCCCTATCAACAAAAAGGGAAGAATGGAAGCCGGCATTCCGGTTACATATGAATTCATGGACTCCCTGGTGGAATCCTATTCGGACGGGAACCGGCGTATCCCGCACGGGTGGCTGCCACCCAACATGCTGTGGTGCGATACCCGCAGGGGGCATGAAAGCTATGTGTGGTATAATCCGCCAGGAAAACGGCGGATGTTTTTCAAGAACGACCTGAACATCGGGGATGGAATGTTCCACGTGCCGGGAGTCATTTATATCATTAAAAATGAAAGGATGGACATCTTCGCCTACAAGGGGAAAAAACCGGACGGGAGGACACCGCTCTATCTGGCCCCTTTTTTCAACGTGACCGGTGGAAGCGTATGCCTGGGAAACTCCACACTGGAGAAACCGGAGAGCCTGGATTTTCACACCCTGTTGGAATATTGGGAGAAACGTTTCTGGCTCAGTGAATTTTCCCATCTTGGAGGAGGGAAGAACCCGACAAGAAGTAATCTGGTCCTGGTTACTGAGCGGATGCGTGAACAGCCGTTCGACAACGACGAACTCCAACCGATCAACAAACGATTGAAAGACATCCTGCCATGAGAAAGATCCATTTCACAGACAAGTACCTGCTCAGTCCCTATCACCCCGTAACCGTCCTGGTAGCCGGGGCGGGTGGAACCGGATCGCAGGTAATAACCAGCCTGGCACGCATGAGCGTGGCATTACATGCTCTGGGACATCCGGGGCTGCACCTGACGGCTTTCGACCCCGACACTGTCACGGAAGCAAACATCGGCCGCCAGCTGTTCAGCGAGACGGAACTGGGGTTGAACAAGGCGACGGCGCTTGTCACCCGCGTCAACCGTTTTTTCGGTTACGCGTGGGAGGCCAGGGAATGCCGCTATCCGATCATAACCAAAGAAAGGGATAAAAACGTCCCGCTGGCGAACATCATCATCACCTGTACGGACAACACCCGTTCCCGGCTCGATCTGTGGCGGTTCCTGAAGAAATACAGGGAATATAAAAATAACGATGAGAAAGCGCCGATATACTGGATGGATTTCGGGAACGCCCAAACCACCGGGCAAGTCCTGGTAGGCAATATCCGGAGCAAAATAAGCCAGCCCGCATCCAGCGAATACCTTCCCATGCCCAGGATGAATGTCATCACCGAGGAGGTCAGCTACTCCACCATCCGGGAGGAGGACTCAGGCCCGAGTTGCTCACTCACGGAGGCGTTGCGCAAGCAGGACCTGTTCATCAACTCCATGCTGGCACAAATCGGTTGCGACATCCTCTGGCGCATGTTCAGAGAAGGGAGGACATTCTACCGGGGGGCCTATCTCAACCTTGACACGCTACGGGTAAATCCCATTCCGGTATAAACGGACGTGGATTTATTCCCGGTCATTCCTGCCGTACGGTCCGACCTTTCATCCGTACGGCACTCGCCACTCCCTTTTCCGTCATGACCAGCTCGTACCGTTCCAACCTTTCATAGAGCTTGCCCAATGTCTTGCATCCGTATCTCTTGACCTTGAATTTGGGCATCATTTTCTTCAACGAGCCGCCTATCAGGGAAAGGGAGACCTCCTCCTTGCCGTCAGCCGCCTGCTGGAAAGCCTTGTCAAAAAACTCCATATCCCTTCGGATAAAAAAATCCGGAGTGTTCTCCAAGGTCTTGTTTTCCTTACGGTCGGCATACAGGAATACGGAACAGGAACGTATCAGCGATACGGGAGTCTTGCCCTCCCCATATCCCAGTACCTTCAATCCCGCCTCCCGTATCCGTTGCGCCAACGGGTTGTAGTCACCGTCACTGGCGACCAGACAGAAACAGTCCACCCGGCCGTCACGGAGAATGTCCATGGCGTCTATGACCAATGCGATATCCGTAGTGTTCTTTCCTGAAGCATAGGAGGAGGCCTGCACCAACCTGAACCCATATTCCCGGGCGGTCTCCTTCCATCCGGAAAGAGCTTTCCTCGTCCAGTCACCGTATATCCGTCTGATAACGGCATCCCCATAACGGGAAACAAAGCCCATGATATCCTCCATCCTCTCAAAGGATGCGTTGTCACCGTCAATCAGAACCGCAATGAGATGTTTTGAATTGGTATTTGTCTTCATAACAACCGTTTATAAGACAAAGTTAGCATAACTTCCGCATATCCACATTGCCCCGTTCAGTTTTTCTTTCCCCGTTTCTGCAAAAAATCCTGTATATCCGAACTCCTGTAGAAATTCTTGCCGTTCTCATCCGTCTGGTAATAACGGATCAGTCCTTTTTCCCGGTAACGGGCCACGGTCCGAAGCGACACGTTGAGCAGCCTGGCTATGTCATAGTTGTCCAGAAGCTCGTCACCGTTCAAGAACTCCTTCACACGGCCCATCCTATCCAGTTTCTTCTCTATGCGGTCAAATCCTTCCACTATGGTCATTATCATTTTCTCGAGCACTTCATTATCTATATACATCATGGCATGTATCTCCTGTATTTTTTAAAGGTTACTACTGAAATACCCCCGGTGCGCACTGTAAGAGTATATACCATTTTATTATGAAAAATGTATGCCATACCTCCTTTATGTCTTTTAAGCAGCATTATAACATATTGATAATTAGACATAAATTATATTTTTCTTCCTTTTCGAATGTAACAGGTGTAAACAGGTAAAGTGTAAAACTGTAAAATACGGATTGTAAACTTTACATATTACCGGCCATCCGCTACCGCCATGCCCTATCTTTCCGGGGAACAGGCTAAAAATATCATAAACCAATGTATATCTGACATCTGATGACATCTGATGACGTTTGCGGACACCTTTTTGGATGTGAGTCTCCCTCTCCATACTTTCGTATCAAATCGAAAAAAGGAAAGACTTATGGAATTTGTGTGTATCGAGGCCAAGACATTCATGGAAATGAACGAGGCCCTGGAAGCCATCGCCAGAAGAGTACATGAGACATGTGGAGGAAGCACGCGGGGCATGGATGAGTGGATCGACAACCAGGAGGCATGTACGCTTATGGATGTCTCGCCAAGAAAAATGTTACAACTCCGGAGAAGCGGGTCCATCCCCTACAGTTACATAGACCGTAAAGTATATTACAAACGGCAGGATATCATCCGCTTTATGGAGGCGGAAATTCATCGGGTGACACCTCTAAATCGAATGATATGATCCAATCCATGCTGACCAAGGAAAGTCCGGAAATCATACGCTTTTTCCGAAATATTGAGAGCCTGTCCGAAATACTGGACACACAGGCGGAAAAGATGCGGCCGGTTCTGAACGGCGAACGTTATATGACCGACAGCGAGCTGGCCGGACACCTGAAACTGACACGGAGAACACTGGCCGAGTACAGGATAACAGGTAAACTGCCTTATTACAAAGTGGGAGGCAAATTATTGTACAAGGAAAAGGACATCCTCGTGCTGTTGGAAAGAAACAGGATGGAGGCTTTTGATTATAGATGATCCTGTCTGTGGCCACTAGTGTCGTATTCCTGTTTCTTACCCGCAAAGGCCACCTTTTGCCCCCGGCTGCGCAAAGCGGTCCTTTGGACCGGTTGGCAAAAAAAATCATCCTCACTTTGAGAGGGCACTGAAAAATAAGAACTTTTTCAGATCCCTTTCGATTGAGTCCTAAAAAATGAGTTCGCCAAATCCGAGAATAGGGATTTGGCGAGCTTTTTGTTTTTATACACCCATGACTTCCAAAGTTCTTCATATGTGTATCTCATATCCATGAAAGTGCCATTTATCCAAAGAACTTCGTAATGGCAAATAACGGAATATTCTCCATCCATTCCTGATTTTGATACCCCATCATGGAGATGCGCAGTCCTTTCAACTGATAATCGGGATGATTTTTAATATATTCCGACATGGAACGCGCACGTACATTCTCTTCGGCTTTCACTTCCACCGGTATCACGCGATGCTCCGTCTGTACCACAAAGTCAATCTCCGCGGGTGTTTTGTCACTGCTCCAATAATAGGGCGAAAAACCTTGGGCCACTAATTGCTGCAAGACAAACTGTTCGGTAAAAGCACCCTTGAACTCCTTGAATACATTATCTCCTACCAGCATTTGGCTGGCGGGCGCCTCGGTCATACAACCTAAAAGACCGCAATCAAGCAGGAATAATTTGAAGGCACCCAGATCTTCGTAAAATTTGACAGGCATTTGCAGCTCTTTTATCCGGCTGACTTTATGTACCAGACCTGCATCCATCAGCCACTGAATGGCGAGTTCATATTCCGTAGCTCTGGCTCCTTTCTTCAACACATTATAGATGAATTTCTTGTTCTCCTTGGCCAACTGCGAAGGCAAGGATTGCAGCACTTGTCCGATACGTATACTTTCAGTAGGTGTCGTATGCTTGGAGATGTCCCGCCGATAAGCATCCAGGATTTCAGTCTGTTTGTCACGTACTTCCTGCAAGTTTTGATGCTGAAAGAAACAATCCACCACTTCAGGCATGCCACCTACATAATAGTATTGGCGAAGCAAATCAACATATTTTAAACTGAGAATCTTTAAAATTTCCCAATCGGGCTGATGCAACAAATCGCACAAGTCAGTTTCACCGGCAGCCATCAGAAATTCTTCAAAATCCATCGGATATAGATGCATTACATTTACCTTACCCACTGGAAAGGACTGACCTTTCCCCAAAGTAATTCCCAACAAGGAACCAGCCGCCATCACATGATATTCAGGCGCATTTTCCTGAAAATATTTCAAGCTATGCAATCCCCGTTCCACTTCCTGCAACTCATCGAATACAATCAACGTTTTTCCTGCTTCAATCTTCGTTCCTGTGATAGCCTGAAGTGTCAGCAAAATACGGGGGATGTTATAGTCGGCTGCAAATAACTCCTTGGCCAGTGGCTCGACATCACAGTTGATGTAGGCTACATTCTCAAACTCAGTCAGACCAAAATGTTTCATCACCCAAGTTTTACCAACCTGACGAGCACCCAACAGTATCAAAGGTTTTCTCGCAGGATTATCTTTCCAAAGTTTCAACTGTTGTATAATCTTCCGTTTCATCGATTCCTTTAAAATAAGAATTATTCACTTGATTCTTGCAAAGATACATTTTTTCGAGGATATAAACCAATATACAACACACTTTTTCGATGATAATCCGAGGAAAATATTACATTTTTCAGAGGATAGCAAAGAATTTTTGATAGATATGTAGCAGCTTCAAAAAGTTTCCACCTTGGAATCAAGCAATGTTCCGCATTTCTATTTCTTACCTGCAAAACTAGCCTTTTGCCCCTGATCGTGCAAGGCGGTCCTTCGGACTGGTTGGCTGAAAAAATCATCCTCGCTTCGCTGCGGTATTTTTTCGCCAAGCCTTGCACAATCAGGGCAAAAGACAAACGGATGCATGTAAGAAAAGAAATACCGGCTTTACCAAAGCCGGGCATGTTTAACCATAAAATAAAAAAGATCATGATTCAAACAAAAAACAAGTATTGCAAGGAAACATTCATCCGTCTGAACTACTGGTATGACCGGATACACGGGCTTGTCCGGGAAGACATAGAGAAAGTGAACACAATGGTGGAACACATCGAAAAAACACGTTCCAATCGATATCCCCGTACAGGTGACAGCCTGTTCTTTATTTCTGGATACGGTGAACGTTCCCGGCCGTTCTTCGTAGATGCCGTGTATGGAGATAACATTGTGCTCCGGAATTTCTCCTGTGTCCCATTCGTATCCCGGGATAAGAAGGGCATCAAATGCGATATGCATGGCGGCGAGTGCGTGCTGGTAAAGACCGGTGATGTAAGGTTCAAGACTTGGACTACCGGCCGTTTCAAGCACTGGGGACATTACGGGGCATGTGAAAACGGGGAAGTTTACTACGATGCGAAAATAGCCCTGTGGAAATGTGGCGCACCTGAACAGCCGGAAAGTCAGGAATGGTTCAAAATCCATATCCGCAAAAACACCCGGTCGGGCGGGGATATGTACACCGGAGAAATATCCTGCAAGGATGAGGATGGACTCAAGCAGTTTGTCAATGACCATGAAGGTTTCATATTCGCAGAAGAGGATTCCCAGGAAATGGTCATACTATGTTTCAGGCATTCCGACATGAGGATTTCCTCGGGAGAGTGGGAAAAGATGAACTGTCCGGTATCCGTGCGTGAAATATACGGACAGATGCAGAAAGTAAAGATTGTAAAAGACCATAAAACACATCTGACCACATTCTACTATTAACACAGTATCGCCACATTAAAAATCACCCTGCATCCTGCCACATGCGGCAGGATGGAAATAAGGATATATCATCAAACAGTCTTTTCAATTATTATATATGGAGCTGATTGTTTTTCCCGCACAGATATTCATTCAGGTCCTTATATCCGGAATATTCATGCGAGAGATCGCATATACGAATTCCGTATTTGTCCTTTAATGCCTGCACCGCATTTTTTCCGGCGGTATCATTGTCCAGACAGCAACAGATGCCGTCATATCGTGAAAGGAAAGAAAAAGCCTTCTGTAAGCTACTGACAGAATTCAACACTATATAATCCCCCTCTTCCAAGGATGGAAAAGCCGGCCTGAAAGACAGAAAATCTATAAACCCCTCAAAAATATAGCAAATCCTGCTCTCCAGCGTGCTAATGATACAGGTGATGTCCTTGGGAGCGATACAAGCCTTGAAATACCTGTTCCGTATCTCGTACCCTCCGGAAATATTAGGGAAAGCGATGGCAAAATAATTCTTCCCGTTCCGTTTAAAATGGGCTTCCCTGCATACTTTTCGGGCAGTTTCCAGATCGATACCCCGTTCCTTCAGATAGGCAAACAGTATCCGACTGGAAAGATGGTTGATTTTCAAGTCCTGAAAGGCTGGATACGTTTTTTCAAAAGGGCAGGATACAATAACCGGTTTCAAAACCGTCCTTTTATCCTCAATACACCGTAACACATGGCTTATGTCCTGTGTCCGATAAATCTCCTTGGCCAACGTTATAATGTCCCCACCCCTTCCCAGTCCGAAGTCATACCATAGTTCCTTATGAAGGTCTACCTCGAAAGAGGCCTCCTTTTCCGTCCTGAAGGGCGATTTGTACCATACACTGTTTCCACGCTGTATTACCGGTTCATGTCCGAATCCGGCTAAAAAATCAACAAGCCTGATATTCTTTGCTTCTTGTATGTTCATAACGTCTCATTTATATGGATTTGGGCAAAGAACCGCTTTATATCTGAAACATGAAAAGCAATGGCATCAGATGGCATCAAAAGTCATCAGATGACACCCCGTTTTATTAATCAAGGCATGGACATGGTAACAGATATCACTTCTCCATTTCCATCTTCTTACGTGGATGCTTGGAGGATAAAATTTTCTTTTGTTTATTCATGTTGACATGGGTATATATCTGCGTGGTGGTTATACTGCTATGCCCCAACAAATTCTGGATGTATTTGATATCCACATCCTCTTCCAGCAACAATGTGGCAAAAGTGTGGCGGAAAGTATGCGGAGTGATTTTTTTCCCAATCCCTGTTTCTTCCCGGCATCGCTTGATTAACAGCCTGACGGATTGTGAGGACAGCCTGTTTCCTAACCTATTTATGAAAAAACATTCGGAAGGAGCAAACAGACGTTGATATTGCCTGAGTATTTTTAACACCTCCACAGAACAAATCTGTATGACCCGTTCCTTGCTACCTTTTCCAAAAACTTTAATAGTTGCCTGCTTTAAGTCAACGGCATCACATGACAACTCGCACAATTCGGAAACGCGGATACCGGTGGCAAATAAAAGTTCTACAACCGCAATATCCCTTGTCTGTGCCTTATAGGCATAATCGCCCGTATCAGGATTATCCGCCCTTAATTTGTAAAGATATTTAAGTATCTCTTTCACCTCATTGCACGTCATTACCATCGGAAGAACATAAGGCTCTTTAAAGTGAATACGCAATTTTCTGAAAGGGTTCAGAAAGTCATCATGCTCAAAATCATAGTAGTTAAACAGAGCCTTCAGGGATGCCAGTTTTCTCTTCACCGTTTTAGGCTTGTAAGTCGATATATGTTGCAGGTACGTTTTCAGCATATCTTTTGACACCTGCTCAAATATAACCGAAGGATACAACTCATGAATATACCTATTAAACATATACAAGTCAGAACGATAAGCATAAATTGTCTTTTCATTCAAGTTCTTTTCATATTGACAATGGAAAAGAAAATCTGAAATAACCTGCTCTACTGCTGTCTTCCGGCAATAACTCATATCCGATTTCATCATAATTTTATGGATTATAGTTTTTCCTGCGAAGAAACTACATTTCAAATTCAATTACCTATAAATCAGGATGTAATATTTACAATGAATAACTGATAACTTGAAATTATGAACATTACAGATGATTTGAAAATTTTGTTTTTGGCTCATTACGCACCTAAAAATGAAGGCGAACCTATTCCTATGGGAATAATGGACACCGTTTATGCTGTATATCATCATAGAATATATACTTTTCTTAAAGAAAACTTTTCCAGATTAGTTTCAACTAATGATATTACAGTGCTGTTAGTAGCGAATTGTCTAATAAATTTGACTATATTTTCAGCCTTTATAATAGGTTGCCTTTTAATAATTCAGAAATATTTGTTTCAGCAGTTGCGGAATACCATAGAATTCCATATTTGGGTGCTACACCTAATATAAGAGCTTTAGCGGAAGATAAACATTTGGCTAAAATGATGGCGAAGTATGCAGGGATAGATACACCAAAGTGGAATGTATATAATAGAAATGAAAAACTTCATGCAGCAAATTTTCCAGGTCCATACTTTGTAAAACCAAGATTTGGCGCAGCCTCTAAATATATAGATGAAGATTCTTTATGCTTGAACTGGAAAGAAGCACAAGAGCGTATATTATATCTCCACAAAAATAATCAGGATGCTATATTAGAAGAGTACGTAAATGGAACCTACTATACATCTCCGGTTTTAAACAATTTCAAAAAACCGATATTCCTCCCTTGCATTAAAGAAGAATCCATATTGAAGGGAAATATTGTTACTTATGAACAGAAACGGAAAATTATGGGAGGATTAACAAGAACAATTAATACAGATCCAAATCTAGAAACCGAGATACACCATAAATCAGAGAGAATGTATAAACTAATACAACCATTAGATTATACAAGATTTGATTATATCGTTGATTCAGAGACAAAAAAAATAAAATTCCTAGAATTTAATGTATGTTGTAATCTAGGAGAACATTCTACAATATCACTGGCTGCTAAACAATTAGGTATAAATTATGACAGTTTACTTTCTAATATTATCTATTCTAGTCTATACAGACAAGGTATAATCAAGGATATGATTGGAAAGCAGTTTTAAAGGATCTACAAACCAATATACAAGACCGCATGGAGAATAAAGTTCTGTTAGCATATCATATGAAAAGGGAATATTATTCTCCATAACCTTTTGATAAAACAAACAGCGGTCATGTGACCTTTCCGGTGCATATCTATCGGGGAATAACTCATTCAGTTCAATAAAATCTTTGAGATTCATATTTCCAGAGGCATATTCTAAAAAAATACGATTCGCATAATATTTCTCTCTCACCCTATCTAATTCATGACTATCAACTTCTTTTTCTAACTCCCTGATTATAGCTACAGCTTTGTCTGTTTGCTTAATAAATGCATAGCAACAGGCTAGGTTAATATTGGCAAAAAGTCGTGGCATTTTATTTTTACTATAAACGATTGATAGCTTAAAATATATGATGGCATCATTTATTCTATTACTATCTTTCATTAAAAGAAGACAGACTCCTAAGTCATTATAAATGATATGGCACATATTTGTACCGTATTTTTTTAGTCCATTCTCCGCTTCTTCCAATTTGCTGTATGCCTCTAATATTTGATTGTGAATCATAAGAGAATAACCATAATTGCAAAGTGTACTATAATAACCAAAATCATCTTCATTTAGTTTAAAATTCAGCAAGGCTTCTTCTAAAAAAAATCTCCCGTCACAGAAAGCTGATGCCATAGTTCTTAGAAAGTAACCATAATTTCTACATCCTTTTAATTTTTCATTCCATTTTATAAAAAGTTCCTGTGCTTCTTTTATTTTGTTTGAATGCAATAGGGATGTAGCCAAATAACTTAGCAATATTGCTTTATGAGTTTTATCATTTTCTTTCTCAATGCATTTATTCAGTTCTGGAATAGATTCATCTAATCGTCTTACTCTATCAAGTAAAACAGCTTTTAATTTGTTGTAATCATGATTATTGCAATTATTATTCTTTTCTAGACAAGCCAAAGCATTGGAAAATTCTCGCTGTTTACTATAATAAATAGCAGCGGTCATTATATTATTATAATCATTGGTGTTTAATTGTGCATCATTAAAAATATCATTTTTCAAATTTTCCCCGCTACATAAAGTTTTTTTTAGAATACACCGTGCATAGTTGGTTGTTTTATTAATAAAATTATGTTTTTTAGCTATTCTATATCCTAACATTATCTCGTCATAAGAGAGATTGAAAATACTTTTGTTGTTAAAATATTCGAGGACTAATGTTTCATTGTATAAATTAACAATATGCTCGTTTAATATTTCTTTAGATATAGGGTTATTAGAACCATTTATTGTATATATTTCGGTTCTAGTATGCTTCTGCTTAATTAAAGAATATTCTTTTAATTTCAATATAGATGAATTAACTTCATCTTGTAAATGTTGATGGTAAATTTTTTCATTTAATAATAGGATTGATGTTAATTCAATCATAGAAAGCCCGTAATAACAAATAGAAAGTAAACTAATTATTTCTTTATCCAATAGTGACAACTGATCAACTGTTATAGTTTTATCATTGGTTAACAATTGTAAGATTTGATGAATATTGTAATTAGAAGAAAGTAAGATATACTCCGCCTTATTATTATCTAGTTCCTTATTGAATAGTTTGGCTATTTCGCATACTAATTTTTTTGTAGGCTGGGAAAATTGTATCTCACAAGGCGATTTATTTTCTTCTATAGTAATTGAGTTTTTAAGTTTAAGATATTCAGCACTTTTAGTGTCTGTAATTGTAAATAATATATGTATCTTAGAATTAAGTTTGTTTAGTAGTCTAAAAAAAGAAAGAATATTTTCATTGGCTTTTTGCGCATTGTCTATGATTAGTAATATATGTTTATCTTGAGATTCTGCTAATCGTAACAAATAGTTTTGCAGTAATTCGACATGGACACATGAATAATCACCTGTATAAATATTTGCTATTGATTTTTTCTCTAATAAGGTTGAAAGTAGTCCACCGGCATAAGGTATTTCTTTTATTAGATTAGATAAAATTGATGAAGATCTTTCTCCCCATAGAGAATTTGCAATGACTTGTAATATTTTACCACCTTCTGAATCTGCCATTATCTCAGAAAGTAAAAGCTTTAAAGGATTAGTTGAAACAGTGATATCTATATAAAATGATTTGAATATGTTCATGCCTACTATGCGAGAAGTTAAGAAAGAACTAACTCCACAAGCATTATTTGCTAAAAGTATAATAATGTTCTCATTAGAAATTGATAATGACAATGATTTTAATTCCTCCTCTCTATTCGCATACGGTATCGAAGTGTAATCGTTTGTAGCATTCATTATCACGGATTTAGTATAATTTCAAGTTATCAGTTATTCATGTTGCAAATTTATATAAATGAATATCAGAAACCAAGTAAACCAACATCAATATTTAGATAATGACACGTAAAGCTATATTGAAGAAATTTAATGAAATCTGAAACATAAAGCTCTTAAGCCTGACTCTCTGATGGTTATCACATCACGAAGATTACATTATTGAATCCTTTGTTTTATAATTTTTTATCTCTATATTTGCAATAGTACTCCAAAAACATGAAATTTTATGTTGTATCAAAAACTCTCTATAGATAATTTCTTGTGTTTCGACCATTTCGATATACAGTTTGCACCTAGTGTGTCCATTATTATTGGACGCAATGGTGCAGGAAAGACCACACTCATTAGAGCTATGGTTTACTCACTTTATTTTATGTTTACGAATGATCGTTCAATGGGGAATGACTTCTTGTCGGCTGGAAATCCTGATTTAAAAATGAAATCTATCAAATATGATGAATTTCATAGAAGAAAAGATTCAGAGGATGTAACTGCTGATGCTAATTTTCATGGACAAATAATTTTTCAAGGAGAAAATATAGAATGGGATATGTATCGCCGTTCAACTAGTGGATCTTCACTTAATCCATCACGCTATAGGCCTGCTTATCAACATCTGATGCAACTGTATAGGAAATATGATGAATTGCCCTTACTTGCATATTTCTCGGATTCTTTTCCGCATACACTCACAAATATATCCTCCTTTGCCAAGCAACAGATGGCTGCAAATGGAAAAACATTACGCAACTTTGGTTATTACCAATGGGATAATGAAACAGCATGTGTGGAAATATGGCAACGACGACTATTAAATTCAATGGCTAAACTAAAACAGCTAGATGATGATACAGACACATTCACACGTAATGAAGTTGCATTTGTTACTAAAAAGTTGACGCAGTTTTCTCTAGTACTTAATCGTGATATATGCGATACTGCTTTTGAGATAGATCGCCTTTTCTATTTATTTGATGAAGAACAAAAACCAGAACTGTGGCTTCGTTTAAAATCAGAACAGGAAATCAAATTTGACAGACTCCCAGCCGGATATAAACGGTTATATTCCATTGTTTTAGATTTGGCATACCGGGCTTATTTGTTAAACAGACGAGTAGATGTAGAACCTACAGGATTAGTTATGATAGACGAAATTGATTTGCACTTACACCCTTCGTTAGAAACAGAAATTGTAAAACGGTTTACACAGACATTCCCAAAATTACAATTCATAATGACTTCCCACTCGCCATTAATAGTAAGCAACTTGTCTCCGGACGAGAAACAAAATAAAATATTCAGACTTGTAGCTGGAGAGAAGCAACCGCATGAATTGCGAGACCTTTTTGGTATTGATTACGATGATGTATTACTGGATTGGATGGGAGGAGTTCCTAGAAACGAGGAGGTGGAATTTCTACAAATGGCAATAAAAAGAGCTATGCAAATGGAAAATACACAACTACTCAACATGCGACGCAAGGAATTAGAAAAAATGGTGGGAGAAAAAAAAGCATCGCAATTAATCAATAAATGGAAGGAAGAATAACCTCGCATCATTAGATATATGTTTTGGATTGATAAGCATAATAAAGGAAAGCGGCGTAAAGGTCACCAAATTGTAAATCGTTTCCTATGTGAAGCGTGGAGTGAACAAGATGGACAATATGTAAATTGCACTTATGCTTCATTTAAGAGAAATCACAAAATGGAGAAATTGCTTTACAGGGAACAGAATGGATTCTGCTGCTATTGCATGAGGTATATGGAAGTAAATCAACACACTTCCTTAGAACATGTGATGCCTCATAACTCTGTAACCAAACAAAACAAGATAGATTTTAAGAAGATTAATTATTATAAACGGTTCAATAAGAATTTTAAACAAAATGTCATTTACAAACATCTAAACGGTACAAGACGAAAATGGCGCAGCGGACCACCATATCCTCATTTTTGCGCTTACGAAAACCTTGTATTGTCATGCAATGGTAGTCTTTTCATTGATGAAGACAAGGAGAAAAAATTATATCCTTCTAAAATGCATTTATGCTGTAATGAGCATAGAGGAAATAAATTGATTGTCCCATTATTTTTCATTCCTAATATAAACGATTTAATTATATACAATAAAAATGGAACTATTGGCATATCGAAAATAGTCAAGTCCTCCCAACGTCAAATTGAACTATCCAATACCATTGAGGATTTAGCATTGGAGCATGAACGTTTAAGAATCATTCGACAAACCTGGTATCATATAGCTACGAGCAGTATATACAGTGTAGAGCAAGTAAAGGCTGCTATTAGTGATGAACCTTTACGAAAAAATATTATGATAGACAGTGGTATTCCACTTAATGTCGTAAACCGCATTAAACACCCTATATACTGGTCCTTATTATGTGAATATTTTTGGTTTTATGAATACTTCACACAATAAATATGCAATCTTCTTAATGGTGCAGTTTGCCTCCTTGACGTCACAAAGAACAATCTGAATGGAGATAAAAATAGGAATACAGAAACTATTATCAACCGTATTATTGTCAGATAGAGCTAAAATTGTCGAATCGTTCCAAAATATCCCATTCATGCTATCACCCACAAGCTATCACTCCAGCTGTTTTGAAATGAATCGAAAATATGACACAGACTACCAATAGAGAATGCTCCCGTCTGGCTTTATCCTAGTGGTAGACAGTCTATTATTGGGATATTCAGTAAATGTGCCTCCTAATAAGATATCATATTCAATGATTTCAAAACAGCTTCTCAATTGTATGCAGAAAAATAGATAGTGAAAAAGTTATATGAGTTTTTTCAAGATATATCCTATCTTCTATAAGCATCCGATAAAGCACCTGTATAAATTATAGAACCATTCATTGAAACCGCTCTTTGTACTCTTTATGTAGTCTTTTGGTAAGGAATGCAACTTCACAGAAGTGTTTGCTTATTTTAAACATATCACCATTGTTTTCATTGAAATTTCGTTGAATACACATAGAACAATAATTCCTTGCTTCACATTTTAAGCATTGTGGAAAATCGCCATGTGTGATATTCCTTAATTTTGAAAAGGCTTCAGATTCATTCCAAATTTGTTTTAAAGGCTGTTGGTTTACATTACCAATAATCATAGATTGCCATCCGGGACAAGGATAAATGTCTCCATTCTCAGCAATGCAAAAACTATTTAAACCAACGCCACATAAAGGTTGTTTAGCATATTTCTCAATATCTAAGTTTTCAAGATAAGGACGTTGTTTTTTTACCCATTCTGAGTAATCAATATCAAATTCTATGATATCTCTAATAACCTGTTCTGTTTCTTTGATGGAAAGTCTGTTTTGAAGATTTTTAGTATTAAAATCAGCTTCAGCCATCATTATATAGTCAGTGAAAGCCTTTATTTGTAGAGAGTGAGCATATTTTAAGATTTCCTTGTATCCATCTTTATTTGCTTTCATCAATGGACAGGATATTTGAACTGGAATGTCAGCAGCAACAAGTTTTTCAATAGCCTCTCTTGTTTTCTTATGTGAACCTTTTAAAGTTGTAATTTTATCATGAATTTCAGGATTCATGCTATACAAAGATGCTTGTATATATGAAACATTTGCAGCTTTTATGAAAGGAATTTGTACATCTTTTAATGCCACAAGATTTGAGAGTATACAAATTTGAAGGTCTTTTTTTCTACAATACTGTAATATTCTTATAATATCTTTATGCAAAAAGACTTCTCCTCCACTTAATGTTACGTGTAGCCCACCCATATCAGAAAATTGGTCAATGATATGACATGCTTGTTCATATGTCATATCACTTCCATTATTTTTTTTAGCGTTAGGAATATAGCAATGTATACATCGTTCATTACATCGACTTGTTAATTCAAACTGTATTGATTTAAGATGCGGCTTCTTTTTATCAGCAGCAAGTATATAATCTTGAGTTGTTTCTGGAACCTCATCCTCGGTAACTTGGGTAAAATCACTCACTTTATTTTTCATATTACCTAGAGAATATGAAAACTCAATATCTTTGCTGTCACATTCTACCGCTGTTAAACCAGTAATTAGAAATAAATGTTTTTCTAGATCAAGTATAAACTTCAAGAAATCGTTTCTGAGTTTTTCTTTCGTAACACTGTCATCATATATTTGAGAAAGATGTTCGATTATCTCATCAACTTCTTTTGCTTCACGTGAAATCATTCTTAAGAAATCAGCACCAGTTTCGTTATACAATCGATCTTTTCTGGTCATTTGATTTGTTATATATCCTTTATTATCAAAGAATCTTATAAATGTATTTTTGCTTTGCCTAACTAACATAGTTACTTTGTTTGGTATTTACAATAACAAAAGCCGATGTGCACATAAATAGCACATCAACCTTAAGATTTTTGATTAATTAATCAACCTCCATAATCACAAATGTAACAATTTTCACCATCAGGATCACCATAATTACTTGGACATCCTGCTGCATAGGAACCTTTTGGAGAATTCTTTGTTTCAATTTTCACCTCTTGGTACACTTTCTTAACAATTGTTCCTGATTCTTTTTCTTCCATAGAAATTATTTGATAAATAGTGTTGTATTTATGAATTTAAGTATTCAAATATATAATGAATCATTAAGAAAATCAAGTTTTTGAAAGATTTTATTGCTGACACATGTTTTTTATCATTTGAATCAAATCTATCGATCTCGATGCGGGGGCGATAGATTTTCTAACTTGGAAGTGTTTGCTCTCAATATAGCTTCTGAATCCATTGGCATTGACAGCGAATCCCTTTTATTTGTTGAGTTAAGAGAGTATCAATCAGAGATTCTGCACTTGATATCCTGTAGGCAATACGAAAATTCACAGCCTCTCTTGATGCTGCCATTCGTAAAAAGATAACAGAAACTATGGATGGTAGTGAAGACCACTTCTGTGTAGATTCAAAATCGATAGAAATCTGTCGTTCAGTTCGTGCCAGACGATGTCTATGGGCACAAAAATATAGAAAAAACTCCATCGATTGGACATTGTACATTACAAGAGGGTTATTATTAGGGTTATAAGTTACATGCCGTGTGTGAGTTGAGTGATGTTATTTACTCCTTTGGCTTGACAAAAGCAAGCGTACATGATATTCATTGTCAAAAATATAGGAAAACTGACATTGGCATGCTTTGCCAAAGCAAGAAAAAGAATAGAAACTTTATTCTCTTAGTTTTGTAATCTGTTTATGATTGAACGAATTATGCGAAAGACATAGAAGGATTGTTTACTCTATTTCTTTATTGACAATTAGTATAAAAAATGATGAAAATATTTGTAGAAATCGAACCTTCTATCTATCTTTGCATCGTCAAAAAGATAATGATTGTCGAATTGATAAAGAAAAGCGATGAATTTAGTGTAAAGCTAATTCGATGGTTTTCATAAGATATAAAGCTAAAAGATGCTGTCAATTAGGGAATTAGGATAAGCCAAATCAAAAGGTTCGATTCCTGGTGGCACCACAAAGTAAGCTTTTCACTTTAAAGCAGTTACAGTAAAATGTAACTGCTTTTTTTATGCTTTAAGACCTCGTTTACAGGGCAGTAGAAAAAATCCTTTGCATCATTATGATCTTTCATGCTGAGTCCGGAACCATTGTATACACCTGTCCGATATTCCAGAAAATAATCGTCGACAGAGGTCTTGAACAACTCACCACCCACCTGCAAACCCATATCACGGCCACCCTGGTTCCCACATACATCTCCACTGAAACCTGCCAGACGCTCAATGACACGACTGAAGTTTACCGTTTCATAAACCGAAGATGACATCTGGTTCTCTAATGTAAAACAGGTCTTCATCCGACCTATCTTGACCTGAAAAAAAGAATACGGTTTGTAACAAGCATAGAGTTCCAGCAGCTGTGAAGTAAACAGTTCATACTGAACCATCCACGACAGTTTATCCGTGATATCTCCCGAAAGGATCAGCATCCCCAGCCTTCCAAAAAACTGATTGTCCGCCTGACTCACATCCAAGTCTTTCCTGTCCGTATAGCTATAACCGAACTGACCGTAGGCAGTCAGCTTCACATGTTTACTCAAAAAGCCGTTCACTTGCCCCAATACGGATGAATCTTCCTTTTTCTCTTGTGAATACCCCTGAGGTAAAACCAAGAACAACATCCAAATAACAAATAATAAGCGTGTGTTTTTCATGATCTATTTCTCATTACCAATGTATAACTACGTTCTAAAAGCTAACAAGCCGCCAAGCTATTCAAAAAGTTTAATTATCACTTATTATCCGTACACTTTATCCATATTTCCACTTATCTTTTATACAAGATGAATATTCACTCATTTTTATCCATCCGAAGAGTCATAAAAAGGCCGGTTGCCCCATTACATGAAGCAACCAGCCCTCCATTATCCTGTCACCAAGTTAATTATCAGAACTTATAAGCTGCTTTACGCAATTCTTTCACTGAACCGAATGGTTTATTGGGCTTCAGGTAACGCCCCATGAACTTATAAATGTCCAGACGAATCTTGCTTGACTCATAAGTATCTAACCGATCAAAACTATGCGCACCGGGAGCACGCTCAAATATCTTATATTCAAATTTTTTGCCTTCTGCTTTCAAGGCACGGATCATTGATTCCACCTCGACTACATTCACATCATCATCACTGGTATTAGTATAGATAAGTAACGGATCTTTCAACTTCTCCGCATGCCACACAGGAGAGCGCCGTTTGTATTCCGCAATATTGTCCTTGGCAGTCTGCCCGATATGATTCTTGGCCGAGAAGATTTTGCGATAACTGTCGCTGGCATATCCCATACGCATGATTACATCCGAAACCGGAACGCCTGCAAAACCACATTTATATTGTCCCGGATAATTGAAAAGGTTCATCAGTGTAATCATACCACCATGACTCCATCCCATGATACCCACACGACTACCATCCACAATATCGAAATTATCCACCATATAGTTACGGCTGATGTACACGTCTTCGTTTTCCAATCCACCATAATCTATATTATTGTATGTTCCCGCTCCGTATCCGGTGCTTCCCCGGTAGTCCGCTGCCACCACGATGTATTCCTGCGCTATCAGCTCACGGATGATATGGGCATAATAGGTGTCCATATCGGCATGTACCCCACTGTGAGGAAATACGATCAACGGATATTTCTTGTTTTCCTTCACACTTTTGGGAATAAAAATGTATGCTCTGAATTTAAGTTCGTTACCAGCACTCATCGAAGTGGGATTGGACTCCTTCCAACGCGGTGGTCCACATAATATCACCTTATCTACATGGGCAATATCACCCACTTTCTCGTACCACAGGACATCATCAATCTTTTTCATTAACTGGTCAAACTGATGAACAGACAACTGCGCCCGTACTATTCCCGGCATAGTCCATAAGCAACACACAAATACCACAAATATTACTATTCTGTTTTTCATACGTATATATTTAAATAATGATTAATAGCATGTTAATTCTTGGGATATCCCGGATTCTGTTCCATCTCAGGACTAAAGATAAACTGGTCTTCAGGTATCGGCAGCACACACTTGTAAAAATCCCAATCCACCTCTTCGTCCACACTGGGAAGATGATATCCTCCTTTACGGACAATAGTCTTGCCATTGCGCAGCAAATCAAAGAAACGATGTCCTTCACCTACCAGCTCCTTACTTCGCTCATCCAACACACGGTCCAAGGTATAGTCAGCCATTGTCACTTCGTTATCGGGATTGCCCCGCTTCACAATCTCATTCAAATAACCAAGTCCCTGAACCGCAGCATCACCGCCCAACTTGCAACCAGCCTCAGCGGCAATAAGGTACACCTCGGACAGACGAAGTACCACATTGTTACATTCCAGCGGTGCAGTCTTCAGGTCCGTCCCTCTCAGTTTGTACAACCACCATACCGTTTTCCCCGCATATTTATTCTCCTCCAGCAACTGCCCGCGCACATCTCCGGGATCAGCCAGCATTTGCTCCGCATATTTCTGAGTGACAAACCCCTTCTGATAGCCATACCAATTCAATAAATATCCCCATGAATCCCGTCCTGGAGTATCATCCACACTATTGGCTATCTCAAAAAACGATTCTGAACCAAACTTGGCTTCTACCGACCAGGCAGCCACATATTTCTCATGCGGATAAAGTGCATAACTTCCCGATGTATCCGCATCCTTAATCAGTTGGTCCGCCAAATCAAATGCTTTCCGGTTATCGTCATGATACAAGTAGATACGAGCCAGCAATGCACGAGCCGCATACTTATTCATACGTCCGTTATTTTTCTCTTCGGACATCAATGTAACCGCCTCTTCCAACGTTTCTATAATAAAATCATAAGCCTGAGCAACAGTAGAACGGGGAGGATTCTCATAGGTTCCCACCAAATGGTCTATCAACGGAGCACCCAGTGACGCACCTTTATCTTTTGTATAAGGATAGCCAAAGCAACGAGTCAGATCAAACTGGCAAAGCGCAATCACCGCCATCGTCTCGCCTTTCAAAGCATTCAACTTCTTTTCATCCCCGCTTTCAATTTTTCCTTCGGCAATAGCATTCAGAATATTCCATGCCTCACGAAGAATATAAAAAGGTCGTCCCCACAATGAACCGGCATTCAAACTATTAGGACGATGATTGAACATATAGCATGTATTGCATACCCCACTTTCCTCAGAACTCTGCATATCATCTCCTTTCATGTCTCCATAGGCAAACATAGCAGCCCCGTAATATCCGGAGCCCGACATCAGATCATACAATCCGTTCACCGCATTATCCACATCGGTTACTGTACGGAAAGCCATCGTAGTAGGGATTTTATTGCTGGGAGCTGTATCGAAGAAATCACTACAACCGGCAACGAGCTGTGAAACGAATCCTAAAATAAGAAGTATTTTCTTCATAATGGTTCTGTTTTTTAGTGTAATTGATGATTAAAATTTAAGTTCCAGCCCGAAAGCATAAGTTTTCAACGGAGGCGTGTAGAATCCTACCACCCCACTCATTTCAGGATCATATTGGTCGTATGCAGCCCATGTCAACAAATTCGTACCCGAGAAATAAATACGGGCATTCCCTATTCCTAATTTCTGCAACCATGCTTTAGGAGCATTCAATCCCAATATCAGACTTTTCAGACGAATATGATCCGTAGAATGGATGGCACGTGAAGAATTATAGTTACCCCCCCTTTTTATTCCCATATACAAAACGGGGAACATCCGTTATATCACCCGGTTTCTGCCAACGGCGGCGTTGCTCGGTACTTTTATTGCTTATCACTGAATAACCATCATCTTGCAGAATGTAGGATGCATTATCATACGAATAACCACCGAAACTATAAGATAGATTGAATGACAGGTCAATGAATTTATAATTAAAGGTATTCATAAAACCTCCCGATATAGTAGGCGTAATATCTTTCAACGGAATAGGACTTGCCTGCCCCGGATCGGTCACTTTATTTTTTGTATAATTGCCATTCTCATCCTGTTGGTTATCATAATACAAGGCACTTCCGGTCTCAGGATCCACCCCCGCATACTCACGCAGATAAATAGTATTAAATGGATAACCTTCCTTACGTACATACCTGCCATCCACAAACCAAGGCAGATCTGCCAGTTTCAGAATCTTATTTTTATTATGGCTCAAATTGAAGGCGGTAGTCCAGCTGAAATCTTTCGTCTTGATGTTATTGGAACGAACTTCAAGTTCCACACCGGTATTCCGCATCTGCCCCACATTGGTCAGCAGAGAAGAAAATCCGCTGATGGAATTCAATTGCTTGCTCATCAACAGGTCTTTCGTTGTACGCGTGTACCAATCCAAAGAAACATTCACACGACTGAACAAGCCGATATCCAGTCCCAAATTCAGTGCATAATTCTTCTCCCAGGTGAGTTCCTCATTCCCCAATGTACTTTCCCACGGAGAAGGTTTCCCACTATAAAACGCCCCCGTGGTATAAGTACTCTGATAACCATAATATGAAGAAGGGAGATTTCCATTCACCCCATAGGAAGCACGAAGTTTTAAATCACTTAATACTGATTTCAACGGCTGCATGAACCTTTCCTGAGAAAGTCTCCATGAAGCGGACAAAGACCAGAAATTACCCCAACGAGTATCGGGAGACAAGCGGGATGAGCCATCCCTGCGAAAACTGAAACTGGCATAATATTTATCATCATAAGAATAGTTCACACTGGCCACATAGGACATTAATGCATCTTCCTGCAATTTCTGGTCAGCATCTATCGGATCGGCCGCATTTCCTAAAGAAGTGTTTATATCCTGCCCGTAAGTTTTCTTTGCAGCATACAAATCCTCATAATCATACTTCATCACCTCGAAAGCCGTGACCGCACTGACAGAATGCTTGCCGAAAGTTTTGGAGTAAGTTAAATTGTTCTGTGAAGTATAACGTATACGGTCAGTCATCTGCATACGTCCCCGTCCTTGATAAGTTGCTCCATCACGTCCATCCGGAGACTGAAAGAAAAAGTCCTTTGTCAACGAATAATCTACCGTAAACACACTGGATACCTTCAAGTTATCCCAAACATTATAAGCTATTTTAGCCGTACCCATAGCACGTACCGTCCGAGCGTAATAATCATTCACCTCAGCCTCCAATATCGGATTATACCCATTGTTTTCACGATACCCGCTGGCATAGGTCCCATCCTCATTGTAAATGGGAGTAGAAGGCGTCAGATTCACTTTTGATGCATAAATGGCACTTCCATAAAATTTACCTTCGGGTAAATGAACGTTCTTTGTCCACGAAAGAGAAGCGTTCATTCCAAATTCCACCTTTTTATACTTGTTACTTGCATCCACACGCCCCGTAAAGCGCTCCATTTCTGAATTCAGGGAAACACCCGTCTGTTTAGTATATCCCAAAGAACCGATAAAACTGGAATTTTGGTTGCCAGCACTGGCAGACAGGTTATAATCCTGTTGATAACCTGTCTTAAATAAAGCACTCTCCCAGTCCGAATATCCTTGAGGCAAGCGTTTGGCATACTGGTCTATATTCGCATCCGCATACTGCTGTGCCTCTTGTTCGCTTACTCCCTTATCCAGTTGAAAATTAACCAATCCTTCATGAATTAATTTCCTTCTTTCCTCGCCTCCCATTAACGGACGATATGTATAAGCGAAATCTGTGATTCCGTATTTCGCCGCCATATTGACACGAAGCTTGCCTTCCTTTCCTTTTTTAGTAGTGATAAGCACGACTCCATTAGCACCTTTCGCACCATACAATGAAGCAGATGCCGCATCTTTCAAAACGGTGATACTCTCAATATCCGCCGGATTCAGCGTTTCAATGAATCCCATTCCTCCCGCTTCGGACATACTGGTAAAGTTACTCAAGTCATAAGATGAGATAGGTACTCCGTCCAATACATACAAAGGTTCGGTAGAAGCATTCATGGAAGCAACTCCCCGTACCCGTAAAGTTGTTTTCGCACCGGGCTGCGAAGAAGTACCGGCAACCACACTGATGCCCGGTATATTCGATTCAATCATCTGCCCCACGGAGACAACAGGTAAAGCCTCCAGCTTTTCTGTAGTCAGAACAGAAGCAGATCCAGTATAAGTTGCCTTCTTGAAATCTCCATATCCGGTAACGACCACTTCGTCCAACGTATTGGTATCCTCTTTCAATATAATATGAAAATCCCCTTTCCCTTTTGTCGGAATATCTTGTGCCAAATATCCTATATAGCTCACAACCAACGAAGCAGATTCGTCCACTTCCAACGTAAACTTCCCATTAAAGTCGGTGATAACCCCATTGGTACTTCTGCCTTTTTCCACAACATTAGCACCAATCAGAGGTTCTCCCATTACATCTTTCACCACTCCCGTCACTCTTTTCTTTCTAGAACCGGGTTGCGAGACAGCTTTCTTCTCAATAAAATAGATTTTGTTGTTCCTGATTTCAAAAGTAAGATTAATTCCTGAAAGAAGTCTTGTCAATGCCTCCTTCAGTGTGACATCTTTGAGTTGCATGGTTACCTTACGATTCACATCGACCAACTGGTCACTGAAAACCAAGCTCATACCGGTCTGGCTTTTAATAGATGCCAGAACTTTTTCCACCCTCTCATTCTTAAAATCTAAAGAGACTTTTTGCGACTGTGCTGAAACAGTAAAGCCAAATAAAAGGACTCCCAACAGCAGTAATGTCTTCATTTTGGTTCTTGCTTTCATTTTCATCAATAGTATTAGTTTGAAACAAAAGAATTTCTTATATAGGCTAACACATCATCCAGAAAAAGGTATGAGTCCTTTTTTTCGTTTTCTCAAAAAAAAATAGATGCAAGTGTATTCACTCACATCTATTCCACATTTACCTTTATAGTTTCCATTATTTGGTGCCTACTTCAAACAGACCGTCTTCCACCTCCGTAAAACAGATATTAGAAACAGTTTCCAAATCATAGAGTACATCCGACGCGTTTACTTTTCCTGTTGACAAAGTAAACCTGTTCTTCAGTACCGTAGAATCTTTCACAATAAAATGAACGTCATAATGCCTTTCCATCACCTTTATAATCTCATTAAGCGGAGTCAGATAAAAATTAAGGCTGTTGGAACGCCATGCCGAAATCTGCTCCATATTATCCGGGCGGGAAATCAGGCATTTCCCCGACTGACGATTATATTCCGCACTCTCCCCCGGAACAAGCCTGTACTCCTTCGCATTATGATCCCTGAAAAGAATTCCTCCTTCATCCAAAGTTACCCAAATATTGGGTTCGGCAGCATATGCTTTTACATTAAATCTGGTTCCGGTCACTCTCACTTCCACCCCTTGCAAATCCACCTTAAAGGGACGGTTTTCATCTCTGGCAACATTAAAATACCCTTCTCCCCAAAGCTCCACCGTACGATTGAACAATCCAAATTGCTTGGGATACCTCAAACGGGAATCCGAGTTCAAGTGTACAATACTGCCATCCTGCAAAATTACCCGCATCTGTTCACCATAAGGAACACTTATTTCAGCATATTCCGTTTCAGAGAAAATCCCCGTCCGGTTCACCAAAAACAACAAAGAAACGCTTAAGAAAACAAATGGTAACAATACAGCCGCCACCCACATCCACTTACGGCCGACCGATCTCCTTCCACGCTCACGTTTTATCTCACTCATAAACCGCTGTTTCATCTTCATGCCGGGAATAGAAGGAAGTCTAACATCTTCCGGCATCTCTTCTGCAAGCTCTTCCATCTCACGGTCCAATCGTCCAGACAAATACTTACGCCCTTCTTCCGTAACGAACCAACCGGCAACTTTCCGAGCTTCTCCAGGAGCAGCTTTGTTGTCAAGTACTTTATCTATCACCGATTCATCTATCTTCATAATCTATTTTTTTCGTATATTTATAATAACACCCCACTCCGATAAAAGTATGAGTGCATTTCAGTCTATTAAATAAATCCATATTACAGGAAACCACATAATCAAAGATTCAATCGCATTACGAAGCGCCTTTATAGCCTGTGTGTAATGAGATTTCACTGTAGGGACAGTTATGCCCATCCTGTCGGCAATCTCTTGATTGGATAACCCATATTCTATTTTCAGCAAGCAGATTTTTTGTTTCTGAGGAGGAAGTTTGTCAATGGCAACCCGCAAGGATTTTCTGAGTTCACCATGTTCAAACTGGGTTAAAAAAGCATCTTCGTCCTCATCATTCACCTGTTGGGCCATTTCATACAATTTCTCAAATACCAGATTGCGATGCCTCAATTCATTCAGTATATAATTCTTCAAGATAGTAAATAACAAACTTCGAATACCCGACTCAAAACTAAAAGTTTCCCTCTGCTCCCACAATTTCATAAAAAGATACTGAACTGCGTCCTCCGCCTCTTCTTCCGATTTCAAAAAACGATAGGCTATGGTGTACAATAACCGATGGTAACGGTCAAAGACAGCAGCAAAGGCATACTCTTTACCACGGCGAAGATCGTCATATAACTTTTGGTCAAAATCCGGATATTGATTCATAATAAATGCTTTTCCCAAGTTTTCTTAAAAGGCCAACTTATTACAAAGATAGTACAAATGTGGGTATCTCTTGTTAGATTTCTCAAAAAAAACGGTTCGTTTTGTTTTTGATTTTTAAAATATCTTACACAAGAAGACAAATATCATACATAAATAGATCAATTCAACATCTATAAACAAAGTATATACAAAGAATATCATTACCATGATGGAACGCAATCATGACTGGCCTTTGATTTCGTCGAAAAAAACAAACCCATCTCATATGCTTTGGTTTCCGTCCTATTTACGAGGAATTCCTTATCGGTACGGCTACATTCGTTAATCATCGTCCAATAACGGTAAAAAGCGGACTATCATGATCCAGAGTTAAAACTTCAGTATTTTCCTTTTTCATTTTATTTATGGACACGAAGATACAACAGACTGTTCAAGAAAAAGTTGATTATTGTAGATGTGCGCAGGTTAATGTAATTCAGAAGGTCAGATCTGTCTTCAGAGTAAAAAATATTCTGGTACGGAAGGGAAATTGGATGTGAAGGAGCCTATATATAAATATATACCTCCCCCAAGATATAAAACCCGCCCCCTGCAACAGCCCTGCTTGAACAAACTTGTTAGTCCCCTGTTCCAACCTCCGGAGGCTATGAATGTTTTTTCTTAACAAGTAACAGTCCGCTCTGATATAGAACCTAAACCCGAAAGATTATATATCTTACAAGTGTAACATATATAACGATGACACCTGAAGATCTATCATGTGTCACGGCATCTTCTATGATTCATAATCAAACCGATCAAGTATCATTCATCTATAGAAAAGAAAATTGCCTTCATCATTCATAAAAACAAATAATGAAGGCAATACACTAAATTATATACAATCAATCCCTAATCATTCAGCTACAACTTCAATTACACGACTGTTGAGTTGCTGTGTAGTAAATAGATTCAATCCTACATTCATCAAGAATTCTCCAGAGAAAACCTCACCATTGCCTGATAAAGAAGAATTGGCTCCAGGCATCAAGTTGATTTCTTTCACACGATACATTTTGTCTGCATCAAGCCCCTGCAAACGCACCGGCAATGTTTTTTCCGCATAACGGGGATGAATATCGAAAGCAAATACAACTGCTTTATCCTTATCTTTGCCCACATACATAGTAGAGGTATGATTACTGCCATAAGGAGATACCAAACGGTACATATCGCCTTCCAGAACGACCGGTTTCAAACGATTATAATTCTGTACAGCAGTACGGCAATAAGTTTCATCATCCTTACTCATATCCGCTAATTTTATATCAAAACCGAGTTTGCACATCATAGCCACATCCGTACGGAATTTCACACTGCTATTCTTATTCCATGTGGTAACATGAGCGCACATTGTCTTGGCTGGGAACACCTGTGAAAATCCCCACTGAATAAATAAACGTTCAATAGGATCGGTATTATCACTAGGCCAGAATTCTGTAAAATAGCTCAAAGCCTCATAATCCGAACGCCCACCGCCACCGGAACAAAGCATCATCGGCAGATCAGGATATTTTGCTTTCACACGTTCCAATACATTATACAAGCCACGCACATAATCAATATATAAATGTGACTGCTTGTCTTTCAAATAAACAGAGTAAATATTTGTAATAGGGCTATTGCAATCCCATTTGAAGAAAGCGATATCAGGATATTTTGTCATCAAATTGTCCACAACTCCGAACACATAATCCTGTACTTTCGGATTACTCAAATCCAGAACCAACTGATTACGGAAATAATACTCGTCACGGTTCGGAAGATGAATCACCCAGTCTTTATGCTTTTCATACAACTCACTCTTAGGATTCACCATTTCCGGTTCAATCCAGATACCGAACTTTATACCTTTTTTCTTAGCGGCTTCCGTCAGATAACCAATGCCATGAGGAAGCTTGTCAGCCGTTTCATCCCAGTCACCTAACCCTTGATGATCACCACTGCGCGGATACTTGTTGGCAAACCAACCATCATCCAACAAAAACATATCCACACCCAGTTCTACTGCATCATCCATCAACTTTACCAATTTCGCTTCATCAAAATCAAAATAGGTGGCTTCCCAATTATTCAACAAAGTCATACGAGTCTGGTTCCCATCCTTTACCTGATACTTACGGGCCCAATCATGGAAATTACGGCTAGCCTGTCCTTTACCTTTAAAACTGTAAGTAAAATAAAAATCGGGAGTACGGAAGATTTCATTCGGTTTCAGACTATATTCCGAAGCATACGGATTAATACCCGAAATAACACGCAGTTCGTTCTTATTATCTACTTCGAATACAAAACTGAAATTACCTGTCCATCCTAATGTTCCGACCAACACTTCACCTTGGTTCTCTTCTGATTTTCCATCCAATGCAAGTTGGAAGAAAGGAGAGCAGAACATATTGGCACGTGCTCCCAATTTAGTATCAATCGTTTTCTTGCCAAATTCCAAAGGCTGTTCCTTCACATGCGCCTCACTGGCCCAGTCTCCCGAGAATTCAGTCAGGAAATAGTTGGCACGATTCAAGTGCAACATGGAAGACGCGTACTTATGAAGCTGCACAGGTTTCTTTTCCCGATGACTGATTTCAGTGAAAGTCTTTATTAGATTTTCTTTCTGGTAAGCCACATAATGAAGTTTTACAGTTACAGGATATTTATCATCCTGCATAGTAATCACTACTTCATCTACCCCCGGCGACACTTGATTCCGAGTATGAGATATATATTTCAACAAAGTAGAAGGATTGCCGTCATTATGCACTATATGAATAGCCGGTTCAAAATAATCTTCCATGCCATGAGTAAGATATGCTTCGCTGCCCTGCGGCAAGTGGGCAATATCTGTAGCATGATTCAACCTCTTTCCCAAATAACTTTGATATAGACGTCCATTATCACCAACCCGGTAAATAAGGTCTACATTTTCTGTACTAATTTTAATTACTGGCTTATCCGCCGCCTTTAACATAAATGATATGCATAAAAAACATATCAAGAAGAGCAATCTTTCTTTCATGGTATTATTCATCGATTAAAATTATAGTGCAAAAATAGAGAGAGAAGCTCAAAAATCCCTACTCAAATGCGCCATAAAATAAGAATTTTGACGCTTATACCCTCAAAATCATCGAAATCAAGCCTGTATTGTAGGTAAAATCAAGGAAATATGCTATCTTTGTTATCCAATTCTAATACATGGATATATGCCACGAATTAAAGATGGATTTAAAGGAGAACGCGCTATCGTACTTCCTGCTTTTCTGATTGAAGAATTAAAGCAAGATCCGTTAGGCAGTGAACTTTACATCACAGATATAGGATATTATCCTCATGCCTATTTTCATTACCGGAAACGCGACACCGAGGAAGTAACCGAGTTTATCCTCATTTATTGTATGGAAGGAGAAGGGTGGTTCGAGTTAGACAAACATCAATATGCAGTTACCGCCAACCAATTTTTCATTCTACCCGAACACCAAGCACACGCTTATGGCAGTAATGAGGAAAATCCCTGGACTATTTACTGGATCCATTTCAATGGAACAAAAGCTGCATTTTTCAGTGCCGGTTTTGACCGTCCGAAAAGCATCACTCCACAAGAGGATTCACGAATCAAAGAAAGATTAGTACTCTTCGAAGAAATCTACTCGTCCATCAGTTTCGGATATAGCAAAAATTATATGCTTTATGCCACTACTAGTCTCTTCCATTTTTTAGGTTCCATGAAATTTATTGGCGAATATCGGGATTGTGGCTCTATGCGCAATAGTTACAGAAACAAAGATGTAGTGCAAATAGCGATTCATTTCATGCAAGAAAATTTGAGCAAGACCATTCGTCTGGCAGATATCGCTGCGGAAGTAAACCTCTCGGTTTCCTATTTCTCTAATCTGTTTGAAGAAAAGACAGGCTCCTCTCCTCTTCGATATCTTACCTATCTCAGAATACAGGAAGCCTGTCATTACCTGGATTTTACCAACCTGAAAATTAACCAAATAAGTCCCTTGGTAGGCTATGAGAATTCTCTTTATTTCTCCCGGTTATTCACTAAGACGATGGGAGTGCCTCCATCAGCTTACAAAGAGAAGAAAAAAGGTTAAGACTTACGCCATCTACCAACAGTCGGTCCGGAAAGGAGCAACCGGGAGGCCGTTCTCTCCGTACAAATTACAATCCGGATTATCCGCCCAGCCATAACGTGCAGCAAGAGGGATAGAAACTTCAGGAGAAAAAACTATAATTTTCCCATTCTGGACCATCGCCTCTGCCGGATAAAACACACGGTCCGGCCCTGCAATGGTAAAGCCTTTTAAAGTTGTACCTTTAATCTGAAATCCATCTTGCTTTTGTCCGAAATCCAATTCCATTTTATCCCCTTTGATTCTATAATTCCGGAATACAGGAGCCGAACCGGAAACATTTTTTCCATAACTACCGGCCAGGGCAACCAAGGCCAAACGGCGTCCCACCTCTTGCTTATTCTTAGGATGAATGTCATCAGCCAAACCAATATCAATGGTCACAGCCATACCAACTTGGTCAAGTTTTAATGCTTTAGTTTGTGCTTCACGCAAAGCCGCCCATTCGGAATCCGGCTGTATTTCCTTGGATTCCATAAAATTAGCCAATTGTACAAAATAAAAGGGGAAATCACTCCGCCATTGCCGGCGCCAATCCGTAATGAGAGCAGGAAACAAATCCCCATATTGTTCCGGACGGCCTACATTGGCTTCACCTTGATACCATATTACTCCTTTAATGGGAAAAGCAGTCCATGGTTTGACCATCGCATTGAACAGTACCGTAGGATAACTGGAACTTTGAACGGGAGAAACCGGTGCGGGTGGAAACCCTTTTAAAGAAAGTCCGATACGATATTTCCAATCTCCTGCCAAACTGATCCGCTTTCCATCAGCTTCTACATAAAGTTCCTCCGCCTTGCCATGAATACCGCCCTCTCCACCAAAATCAGAAACACGAACAGCAAGAACCGCCTTACCAGCCTTCACTAATTTTGCAGGAATGGTATAAGTACGCGGTGTCATATAACCTGCCCCCCGGGCAATCTCCACCCCATTAAAATAAGTGATGTCTTCATCATCAATCATCCCCAAATTTAACTTTAACGGTTTACCAATCCATTCTACCGGGATTTCAAAGCTACGACGGAACCATACAACTCCATCAAAATCTTTCAAACCATTCCTTTCCCAGTAACCGGGAAGACACATATCCTGCCATTGTTCTTCTGACAAGTCCAGTGCAATCCAGCAAGGCTTATCTTCCTCCATTCCCTTGTCTTCCTTAGAAAAAAGAGATTGCCACTCGGAGCGCTCTTGATTATAGGCCTTTTCCATACGAACAGGGTCAAAATCCAATTGTTCCATCTTAGCCAACTCCTCATGAAAGCCCAGTACCTGTTTCAATGTTTCATAGCTGGTCCACGCTTCAGCAGGTGTTCCTCCCCATGTACAGTCAATCACTCCTACAGGAACATTTAACTCCTTCCATAATGAACGGGCATAAAAATAAGCGAGCGAAGAGAATTCAGGAATTGTGGCGGAAGAACATTCCTGCCATCCTCCCATCGTAGCCTCCACATCACTCAACGGAGTTACTGAAGTATTTTTCTTCACTTGGAACAAACGGATAGAAGGATAATTCGCCTCCGCTATCTCCTGCTCATAATTCATGACTTTCCCCCAACCCGCAACAGGCATCTCCATATTAGACTGGCCGGAACAAAACCATACCTCTCCCACCATTACATTTTTTAATTGCAATTTCTTACCATCCGTAAATGTCAACGTATAAGGCCCTCCTGCAGCAGGAGTAGGCACAGACAAAGTCCAATAACCATCCTTATTCACCGGAGTCACATACACTTCATTATTCCAGCCTGTAGTTACTTTTAAGGTTTTGCCCAATGCCGCCTTACCATGAAAAGTAACCTTCGTATTTTGCTGAAGAACCATATTGTCCGTAAAATAAGCGGGCAAGACCACCTTGGCGTAAGAAATACACGTCAGGCTGAAAAAAGAAAGAAAAAACAAGATGCTTCTCATATAAAATAGTTGTAAATTAACAAGAAAATATATACATACCAGTACTAACAATACGATCACATGGCTTGCCTTCTTGTTATCAGAAAAGAAATAACAAGAAGACAAGCACATTTATTTTCAGTTTATAGTAATTGTTTTCTTAAAGCGTATATCATCTGAGGCGGCTCCTATCTGAATTTCAAAGTCCCCAGGTTCTACCACTTCCTCCATTTTTGCATTATACAGAGCTAATTCTGCGATTGGCAAAGAAAGCTCCACACATTGACTTTCGCCCGGCTTGATCAGAACTTTTTGAAATGCCTTTAACTGTTGGATGGGAGTAGCCACCGTGCTTACTTTATCACGTACATAAAGCTGCACAACCTCCTTGCCATCGCGCCTACCCGTATTCTTGATCGTAACGGATACTTTCAATGTATCACTTGCAACCAATAACGTATCACTCAGTGCACAATCCACATAATCAAACGTAGTATAACTTTTTCCATGTCCAAAGTTCCATAAAGGTTCCGGTTTATCAAAGATATAATGACCTTTAGGTTCTTCAGGAGTACCCGGCTGGTCAAAAGATTCTTCACGATCTGTCACGAAATGATTATAAAAACAAGGAGTATTACCTGTGCTACGCGGGAAAGATACATTCAACTTACCCGACGGATTCACCTTTCCAAGCAAAATATCTGCCAATGTACATCCTTGCTGCTCACCTGCATACCATTGCACCAACACTGCATCTGCATTTTCTTTCACCCAAGGCATAGCAAGCGGTTTACCCGCAATCAGAACGACAATCATAGGCTTGCCCGTTTTCTTTATCTCCTTCAACAGCTCCTCCTGCACCCCAGGAAGTTCCAATGAGGAAAGATCAAATCCTTCACCTGCCGTAGAATATTTAGGACTTCTTCCCAGATAAGTGCTTCGTGTACCTACCGCCACCACAGCTATATCACTGTTACGGACAACTTCCACAGCTTCGGCAATATGTGATTTGTCCTGGCTCCACCAATCACATCCTTCAGCATGACGGATCATTATTTTATCACCTGCACTTTCCTGCAATCCTTACAACAAACTGACTGCTTCTTTAGTATCCCCCATCGTCCAAGCGTAATCGCCCAACACGGCTTGATTACTGTTAGGCCCCACCACTGCAACAGACTTGTATTTATTCAAGTCTAAAGGAAGAATATCATTTCTGTTTTCCAATAATACGGCACTCTCGTCAGCCACTTTCTTAGCCAATGCCACCTTTTCAGCATTGCGAACGCCCTTCTTCACCAGTTTAGGATCACCATAAGTTTCATCAAATAAGCCCAATTCAAACTTCACCGTCAATATTCTGCGCACGGCCTGATCTATATATGCAACATCAAGCCTTCCCTCCTCAACTTGTTTTTCCAATGTTTCGTAAGTCGAATCAATGTTCAAGTCCACTCCAGCCATTAATGCCATACGCGCAGCCTCCTCACGGCAGCCTGCCGCATGATGAAAAGTCATCAGACGCTCCACCGAACCCCAGTCAGAATAAGTGTATCCTTTAAAGCCCAGTTCTCCCCGAAGAATATCAGTCATATAATAAGAAGAACCTGTAACCGACACTCCATCATACGCACTGTAGCAAGTCATCACCGCCCACGGAGAAGTTTCCCTTATAGCTTTACGGAACGGATAAAGATAAAGACTACGCAATTCACGTTCTCCTCCACTTACTCCCGCACAATTCAAGCCTCCAGACGGAGTGCCATGGGCTACAAAATGCTTGGGCATACAAGTAATTCTGTGTTTTTGATACCCTTTGATAAACGCCACTCCCATTTCCGCTATCAGATAAGGGTCTTCTCCGTATGTTTCTTCAATACGTCCCCAGCGTAACTCGCGGGCAATGTCAAAAACCGAAGAAAGAATTTGATGAATACCTATCGCCTTAGCCTCTTCGCCAGCCGCCTCAGTCATTTGTTGTATTAATTCAGGATTGAAAGTGCTTCCCTGCGCCAAAGCATGAGGAAACAGCGTACAATTATTCTGAATAATACCCTGTATGCCCTCAGCAGAAGTCAACAACGGAATTCCCAAACGAGTCTTAGTACGCATATAATGCTGTAATTCTTTATACATCACGGCGCAATCATAAGCAGACATACTCATTTCATGAGTTGTCCCATAACTTTCCCCCGAGAAGATCCGGTCAATCTCATCCAACCGGCCAGACGCACGATTCTGCAATTGTAATACCTTTTCGTGCAATGTCATTCTAGACATAAGGTCGTCTACACGCTTCTCTATTGGGGATGTCCTGTCTTTATAGAGAGGGATGTCATCTCCAGCCCAAGCTGAAGATGATACACTCATCACTATCCCCATACAGAACAGAATAAATTTATTAGTACACATACTAATCTGAATTATTTGTTATTATAAGGAGTTACCACTAACTTATATTTGTCGCCCTGCAACAAATTCTCATCAAATGTAATGCTCAAATTCTTTGTTTCTCCTGGCATCAACGTAAAATAGTTGTCATTCATCAATGCCGGCAGAATGCGTTCGCCATCCGAAGTACGAACAGCCTGCACATGTACAGCAAAAGCTACTCCCTTAGCCGATTTCGGAAGTGTTATGACCGCTTGTATCTCCGCCTCACCATTCTTACGAATTAACTTGGAAGAAGTTTTCAGTTCAGCTTTTGGCAAAGTATTCAAAGCCGTAAAGTCCAGACGGTCGTTGCCACGCCAGTAATTGTTTTCTGATACGATCTTTCCTGATTTATCTTTCAACGTCAGACGGATAAAATGTACATCACTCAAACCCTCACTAGGCTGTGTTCCACCCAATACATCAAAGCTCCATAATGAGTAACCAAACCACCAACCTAGTTCAATACCAAACATACGTACATAGCGGGCATCGACTTCAGGGAAAGTAATTTCATCGACTCCTCCACGTCCCTCATCAGTTTTATACACTTCTTTCCAAGTCTTGGCGTCATCAGAAACCTGAATTTTATACCCCTTACCAAAAGACGCCTCCCAATCCAAACGAACTCCACCTACAGGTTGTACACTGCCCAAATCCACATAAATCCATTCATTTTCCGCTTTTGCCGCTGCCCAACGGGTATCTTTTTTCCCATCCGTAGCATCCGAAGGCTGTCCATAAGTGGTACTTGAAGCAAAAGTCGGCTTATTCAATGACAGATTTTTACGCTCTTTATTGAAACCTATCGTAAAACATTGCACCGTAGAATTGCTAGGAGAGTTTACGATGGCTGATTGGGTATAAGCCTCCACAGATTTCCCATCCATATTGTAAACTTTTACTTCAGCAGTCAAACCTTCCATATCACGTGCTGTGGTATTAGCAATCTTCACACCGTCCGTCACAGGGTTCCAAAGAATATGCACCGGTTCACAAGCTGATTTTGCCCCCCAGAAAGCTCCTGTCAAATCATAATAATAATCATAAGTTTGCCAAACCATAGACGGATATGCCGACTGTCCCATCCAAGTCATGATGCCTGATGCATCCTCCCACATACGATCCAGCCAACCCTCATACATAGCCTTATTAGACTCAATATTGACAAGCTGAGCCTTACGGCAATAATCTTCAATCCCTTCGGGCTTACCAAAACCTTTGGTTATGGAAGCATCATAACGATCGGGAGCTGCATTAAAAGCATTTTGGCCAAAATAGTGTTTGTTCCACATTTCATCACGAGGCCACCAGTTCTCCTTAGGCATAAACTTCTTAAAACTTTCAAAGGTAGGAACTACAGCTGTACCAATTTCCGTACGGAATCCCCAGCCACGCGCCGGATCTCCTTCCAAGCCATCAGGATATTTAGTAAAATAAAAGCGGGGTTCAAATGCTCCCCACGGACCACTACCGGTCAAGCCCTGAGCATGAGAGTTTGCTTGAAAATAACGATCACCTCCATCAAAAGTCCTGATATTTTCCGCCATCCATCCTTCCAAAGGAGGCTGAGGATTGGACTCATTATCGCCACACCACACGGCTATACTAGGGTGATTACGAACACGTTTGATTTTCTCCATCATATTATTATTGAACACATTGAGGTCATAAGGCAAATTCGGATTAGAGTTTATCCAAAAATCGTCCCATACCATAATGCCATATTTATCACACGCCTCATAGAATTCATCATCTGTAACAGAACCGAGCCAATTACGTATCATATTAAAGTTCATTTCCTTATGCAGACGGATTTTGGTATCATATTCCGCACCACGGCAACGAAGCATATATTCAGACATTCCCCAATTCGCCCCTTTGACAAATACCGGAACATCATTAATATAAACATGGAATGTATTACCTTCTTTATCATAAGAATATTTCTTTATACCAAAAGAAACATCTTTCGTTTCCGAAACCTTTCCATCCACCATCACCTCGAACTTACAATGATAAAGATTGGGGTCTCCATATCCATTCGGCCACCACAGACGCGGCTGGTCTATACACAGTTGTGGGAAATAACGTTTGTCAAACTTCACCTGTTCAGTAGTATGGGCATTCACCTCTAATTCTTTTTGAAAAATAATGTTTCCCGGAGTAATTGTTCCGCGCACCAATACCTTCGTCTTTTCGACCGAGTTATTCTTGACATCAAGCGCCACACTCAAATCAGCTCTGGCACGGGTAGGTAAATTTGTACGTATCCAAGGATCAATTAAAGTAGCTGTTCCCGTATTCGTAAGAAATACCTTATCAGTTATACCACTATTCAACCCCGGCACATAAGGCATCCAATCCCATCCACCACTAGACAAATAGGTAGGGCTGCCCTGATTAGCCAATGGAGTATCAGGTATATGGACAAGTACAGCCAATACATTTTCTTTATCACGATTTACTAGTGAAGTGACATTAAAATGTCCACGATGCATAAACCCATCCAGTTTACCCAATAACGTTCCATTCAGATAGACTTCCGCACGACGGTTTACCCCATTAAAATTCAACCATATCAATTCTTTTGTAAAATCGGCAGGAACACGGAATGTAGTACGATACCAAAAGCTACGGTCGTATTTGTCGCGGTTTACTTGATGAATATTGTCACCAAAGTTAGGATCTTTTTCCAGCCCTGCTATTACATACGAGTTAAAAGCTGTTCCAGGCACAACAGCATCTACCCAGGCAGAAACATTATATCCGTTTTCGCAAAGTGATTTCACATCCGTTCCGACTTCAGCCTGAGGCTTTAATTTCCATCTCATCTGTGGGTTATCGCTATGTAAATATACAGTTTGGGCATGCAGTACTTGCATACATCCCATTAGGGCTAATGCAACCCATGTTTTTTTTACGTTTTTCATATTATAGTCTTTTCATATTTATCAATCATCTATTCCTCTTTTTGCACTTGAAAATGAAACAAGGTACAATGTTCATAAGCTTTCTCCGGTAACACCAGGCAGGAAGGAAAATCCGAATGAGAAGGAGTATCCGGATAAAACTGTGTTTCCAAACAGACGGCTGTATCCGGTCGTTCATAATATCCCGCTGTATACAAAAGAACAGCAGGCAAATCTGTCATCACTGTCATTTTTCGTCCTGTAACAGGTTCGTATAAAGAGGCAGCCTCTAACATCTCCACAGATATTTCATCTTTCAATATATAGCAATGATTATATCCTTTATTCCAAAGTAATTGCTCATGGTCAGCATACAGGTCTGTACCTATTGGTTTTAGGGAAGTAAAGTCAAATGGCGTATTTTTAACATTCATTCTTTTTCCCGTAGGAATAAATGCCGGGGTAGTATCCAATATCCGGTCGGCCGGAATATGCAACCGATGCTCCGTTATCTTTTTTCCCTTACCACACAAATTGAAATATGCATGATTTGTCATATTGATGTAAGTAGCACAGTCAGTTTCCGCATAATGCCGTACAGAAAGTTCATTGTCCTCATTGAAACGATAGTCTGTTATCACGCGGATATTTCCCGGAAAACCTCCTTCTCCGTCTGGCGAATACAGACTAAAACGGATGCCATCCGGTAATTCTTCCCACTGCCACACCTTGTTATGAAAGCCAGAAAAACCGCCATGATTGGTGTTATTCCCATCATTAGCCTCCAAATGGAAGGTTTTCCTATCTATTGTAAAAGAAGCATCGGCTATACGATTGGCAAATCTGCCGATGGTTGCCCCCATATAATAAGAATCTTCCAAATAACCGGCCAAGGAATCATAACCAATCAGCACATTGTCCAATGCTCCTTGAACATCAGGTACTGAAGCTGTAATCCAACGAGCCCCCCAATTCGTGAATTCCATATAGACTCCTGAAGAATTCATCACAGTAAATCGTAATACAGGTTCTCCGTCAGAGGTATAAGTTTCTATTTTATGTGCTATTTTCATATTATTCCAGATTTCAGAAAAATTAAAAGCATCAGGTAGGAAGCAGATGTTTCCTCCTGATGCTTCTAATTTATATGGATAGAAACAATTTATTTGCTATATCCCGGATTCTGGTCTTCAGGGCCGAATGCATCATTTGTTTTAATTTCAGTATCAGGAATAGGATAGCGCTTATGGAAATCTTGAATTGTTCCTGATTCTTTTGCCCAACGGTTACGTTCTTTTATCAATTCTACAAATTTATTAGTACGAAGCAAATCAATACGTCTCCAGCCTTCGAAGCAAAGTTCACGCAAACGTTCATCCATTACCTTATCACGGAATTCATCTTTGCTCATTCCCGAATTCCATTTCTTATCTTCTGGCAAGTTTCCTCCCCATGCACGAGTACGAATTTGATTATTTACGATCTGTACAGCTTCCGAAGTCTGTCCTAATTCATTCAGACATTCAGCATGCAATAATAATACATCAGCATAACGAATCATTGAAAAGTTCTTACCAGAATTCCACATATTATTAATGCCAAGCCCTGAAAGAATATCTGTACGATAGTCTTCATATTTCTTTATATGTGGTTCCAATTCATCTGTAGTTCCCGTCCATTGAGTCTTTGACAAATCAGGAGTTACATATTCAAATGTACCATCCTCCGAATATTTATTAGTATAATACGTAAAATCATAACGCAATGCTTCTTCTTTACGCAAATCTCCATCTTCCCAAATGCCACCTTCTTCTACTGTCTTATAAGCAAAAGGAGTCGGAACTAGAAAATCGTAACCAGAGAAAGAGCATCCCTGACCAAACCAAGAGTCACATGCACGAGAACCACAATCAAACTCCCAATAATTACAATCAGGATATACATTATTAAATTGCAACTCAAACAATGACTCTTTTGTATTAGGATTATCATAACGATACAAGTCAGCATAATCATTTAGTAATTCATATCGTCCCATATTGATAATAGTCTTAAAACATTCATCAGCCTTGGCAAAATCCCGCAATCCTGTCTCTTCCGGAGCTGCCATATAAGCCTTTCCTAACATAGCCCATGCAGCCCCAACAGTAGCACGCTGCGGTTCACTATTATAAGACTCAGGCAAATTATTGGTAGCAGTAATAAAATCATTAATAATATATTCCCATACAGTCTTTAAAGGTTGACGTCCCAAGCCCAATTCATCAGTACGGTTCATATCTATCACAGGGATTTCACCCCAATACATGCTTAATTCAAACATTAATAAACCACGAATAAAGCATGCCTCTCCCATCAACTGTTTAGCACGTTCCGGTTCTTCAGTGGTCATACCCAATGCATATATAGCTTTAGCAGCTGAAACGACAGCCGGCCAACGGTTGTTCCAAATAGAACTAACCTGAGTAGATGTAGGATTCAACTGTCCATTATATTTATCCATACCAGCTTGATCTCCTGAAGAAATCAACTGATAATTACCCTGCTGTGTTTCATCTGTCCCCAAATAAGGCATCAATCCATTACGCCCTTCTTTACAGCCCCTATAACTCTTATACAATCCAAGAACTAAAGGTTCTACATTATCTATTTTTTCAAATACTTGTTCCTCAGTCAAAGATCCCGTAGGTTCTACTTGCAGAAAGTCTGAGCAAGAAGAAGTATTCAGTGCAAAGGACAAAGCCAAAGCATATATCGCACTATATCTATATATCTTTTTCATTGTTGTGTTTTCTTTTAAAATTAGACTATTTATTCTATCCTTCCATTAAAAAGCCAAATTAAGACCAAAAGTATACATACGTGTAGGAGGATACCAATCACCGGTTTCCGGATCATAACCATTATAATTAGTTAAACAAAAAAGATTAGAACCGGTGGCATAAACACGCAGGTTAGTCAGTTTCAGAGCATTTATCACTTTAGTCGGGAAAGTATAGGCCAATGTCAAAGCAGACAAACGCAAGAAAGAAGCTTTCTGCACACTAAAATCCATAGAACTTGCACCATAATGATTATAATCAAAGCCAGCCAACACACGTGGAAATTCAGCATCTGTATTTTCAGGAGTCCAACGATCCAACAAATCCGTTGATGCGACTCCAGATCCAGTACTTCCAATCAAAGTTTCATACCAAGGGCTCAATTTTTTAGCCCCATAAGAATAACTGAAGACTGCATTTAAAGACAATCCCTTCCAAGAAAAATCTGTAGAAAAACCGCCATAAAACTTAGGATCAGTGGAACCAATTACAACACGGTCATTTTGATCTATCTGTCCATTATTATCATAATCCAATGGATACAAATCACCGGGATTCACATTATATCCATTCCAATTTATTTTATTCAAACGATCCATATCAATTTCTTGGGCAATTCCACCTGTTTTCCAAATATAAATTGTGTTACGAGACTCACCAAGGAATAAATTACCTTCTTTTTGAATATTACGATCACTATCTACATTATATACAACATCATTATCACCATATAATCGAGTTACCTTATTTTTATCCATAGACAATGTAGCTGCAAAATTCCATTCAAAATCTTTAGCTCTTACCAAATTGGCATTCAAAGCAAATTCCAAACCTTTGTTTTCAATCGCACCTATATTTTCAATAGTACTACTGAAACCAGTAGTCGTAGGTAACGAATGACTCATTAACAAATCCTTATTTTTTATCAAGAAAGCATCAACAGACAAACGTACTCTATTCTGTAAGAAAGCCATATCTACTCCTAAATTCCATTGTTTTTGTTTCTCCCAACTAATATCCGGAGTACCACGTCGCCCATTGGAAACAAAAGAATTTGTATAACCTGTATCGGAAGTACCCGTATAGCTGACATTATATAAAGATAAATAGGCAAAATCATCAATATTCTGATTACCAACAATACCAAAACCAGCACGTAACTTTAACTGATCAAAAATTGTCTGATTTTTCATGAACTTTTCTTCTGTAATATTCCAAGCTGCAGACACAGACGGGAAAATACCCCACTGATTTCCTTTAGCAAATTTAGAAGAACCGTCGTAACGCGCAGTCGCCGTTAATAAATATTTACCCGCATAGTTATAGTTAACACGAGCGATATAAGATAATAATGTTTGCTCGGACCAAGCTGTACTTAAGCCACGCTGATCTTTTTTATAACCAGATCCCAAACTATGATATCCAAATAAATTAGTGCCAAACCCTGTTGCCGTAGCATTAATATAATTATACGTAGTCCGTGTAGCACTGGTACCAACCATCGCATTCAACTTATGTTTGCCAAAAGAAACTTCATAAGACAGTGAATTATCCCATTGCCATACAGTACGTGTATCTCTATCATCTTTGGCTTCCCCTTGTGTTCCATAACGTTCCGACTCATAAATATCATTCGGGGTATATTTATTCTGCTGCTTCTGAGCATAATCAATAGAGAAAGTAGAACGCAAGTTCAATCCTTCAATAGGATTGATATTAATATAATTAGAACTCAACAAACGATTATACACCAAATCATTATCAACTTTCAAAGATCGTAACGGATTAAAATTATTTTGATCAAAAATACCTTGCCAATTTAAAGTTTCAATCTCATCAGAAATTTCCAACATCGGATTAGCACAACGTGCACGATTCATTACTCCATCATCAACCAACGTGTTCTCGGTACGTGTAAAAGTTGTATTAGTACCTACTTTCAGCCAGGATTTAATCTGTTGATCCGCATTAATACGTCCTGTGTATTTTTCTTGTTCAGACTTCTCAATTACACCTTTATTATCTGTATAACCAAAACTAATATAATAAGAACCTTTATCATTGCCATTCGAAAGACTTACTACATGATTGTGTTGTACTCCAGTACGGCTCACAGCATCCAGCCAATCATAATTTTTATTATTGTCGTAAGCATCGAATTCATAATCAGCAAAAACAGTATTCGATCCCATTATCACATCATTGACATAAGCATTGACATCCCCGTCAGGATTTGTTTGCATATAACCATTCGTATAAGCTTCCTTTCTAAGTTCAAATAATTGACGGGTATTCATTGTTTTTGGAGTATTAGCGTAGGTCTGAAAGCCAATCCAGCCATCATAAGAAACTTTACCTTCGCCTTTTTTACCCTTCTTTGTTGTAATAACAACAACACCATTGGAACCACGTGAACCATACAGAGCTGTAGCTGATGCATCTTTCAAGACCTCAATAGAAGCCACATCATTCAAATTGACTGCATTAAATCCAGAGAATGAATTATCCATAACCATACCATCTATGACATAAATAGGGTCCGTAGATCCATTTATGGTATTAATACCACGAATTTTAATAGATGCATCATCCGTAGGACGTGTAGGCTGAGAAATGAACACACCTGCGACACGGCCTTGAAGAGCCTGATTTACATTCGTCACCGGTTTTTCTTCCAAAACTTTAGAACTAACACTGGCAACAGCTCCTGTCAAATCACTCTTCTTCATCGAAGTACCTACAACAACCACTTCGTCTAATGTTTCAGTATCTTCCGCCATCACCACTTTGACAGGTTGGTTACCCATTACCTTTACATCTTGGGCAACATATCCTATATAAGAAATATGTAATGTTTCCCCTTTCTGAACTGATAATGTAAAGTTGCCATCAAAATCGGTAATAGTCCCATTGGTTGTACCTTTTACCACTACACTTGCACCAATGATAGGTTCGGATGTAACATCCACCACCTGTCCTGTAACCGTTATGTTCTGTGCCAACATATTGCAGCAACAAAACATGATAAGGATTAAATTAATAAGCCTAATTCTTTTCATAATTTGTAAATTTAAGTACGATTTAAAGTTTATATTGGTTTATTCTTCCATTTTGAAAATTGCGACATCACATGCAGGAACCGTTACTTCCAGGTTAGTCTTAGCAGTACTTTCAATGCCACTCCATAATTCTTTCAACTTATATTCCTTTGACGAATCCAACCCCAGACGCTCTAAAGCTGTAGTCATCTTCAACTCTTGATCCATATAGTTGAACACCGCATAATAAGCCTTACCATCCTTATCCATGCGTACAAACTGATTTTCTGACTTTTCACCATTCCCATCTACAGGATGAAAAGATTCCCCATTGGCTATGGCATTGATCTCGGCATTCGTCAAATATTTCATCGCCTTCTCTTTCACCTCTTTAGAACCGCCTTTGCTGAAATCATCTCCAGCAATGAAAATTCCAGTGATAACCCCCGAAGTGACACGCGCTCTGTTCTCACCATCTGTAGCATCACGCAATACAATATGGTCAGGATCATTAAACTGATAAACCTTATCCTGCCACCAACCGTATGAAAGTGCATTTAAGGTATATTCGGTATCCTTCATCTTGTTCCATGCATCACACGCAATTCTTCTGGACTGAGCATAATGAGCAGGAAAAACAGGAGAAATAGAAAGATTGATATACATATCACCAAAATATTTGTCAAGCAATTGCATTCCATAGTTGTATCCCTGAATACCTGTTTGTATTTCCGGATTATACCATTTGTCGGCTTCCATTGCTCCATGTGTCATAAAGTCCATTTTCACATATTCAAAGCCAGCCCGATGGAATAGCTCCGATGTGTGTTTCATCATAGCTTCAATAGCCGGATGAGTAGGATCAACAGCATAAGCTCCGTCTAATTCCTGCGGTTTCCCATTTGCATAGAGATATACATCTTTATATTTATATCCCGGCATTTCTTTTATTTCACGTTCAGGATTTTTAACCCAATCAGTAAACGGAGTCCAATAAACGCCGGCTACCTGACCGTTTGCCTTACATTTATCCACAAAAGCTTTCAACTCCTCTTCTGAAAAACTGTTCCAACCAGAATCCAAACCTGTATAAACCAAATTATCCGAATTCACAAAATGACGGGACTGCAAATTCTCTTTGTAAAAATCAGAAACTTCCAATGCTTTCGGATAGGTCAGATTAAATTGCAATGCTCCCCAGCTGTTCCAGCCAAAAGGAACAGCTTTACCCCAAGCTTTGGGCGGAGCAATCACAGCATTAGCCTGAGCGTATTCTTCCATACCTCCACGCCAGTCTTCAAAAAATCCTACTAAAATTTTAGGTGACTTGATTTTTGTACCTTTCAATGCACCGTGAGGTTTCGAGTCACGTGTTGTCTTATCGGCAATACCGCCATAACATACCAACGAACCTACATTATATATATTACCTTTACCTATTGTTATACCTGTTTTCCAAGAATCATGTTCTACAGAACCTACCACCACAGCTTCACGGTCATCATTATTAAATATGGCAGTGACTTCATAACTAGTCAGTTCTGTAAATGTGAGCGGATGAGATTGATATCTGATCCAACAGTCATTATCGAAAGGAATGAAAAGCGCACGATTATTTTCTCCCTGGTTCAATACTTCAGGCATTCGGTCCACATTGACCGGTGCCATATAATTCGAAGCTATTTCAGTCGTACTCTCCAAAGTGAAATCTGTCAGCACATAATCCTTTGCCGGATATACATAAAAAGATTGAACCAGTGCAGGCAGATTATTCCCGGTATAAGTCACCTCATAATGATACCCTTCTCCAAAATAATCATTGATTTTTTTTGTAGAAACATGATGCTTTGCATAATCACGAGTCGAAACAACACTGTCTGCCAACTTATAAGCTGCATATACATTATCATAAATAAGCTTAGAGCCTTTGCTGATATCAATACCATTAGCGTGAGCATCATACTCCAAAGACCATTCACCTACATTTAGATTTGCATTTTCAGTACACCCGGATAAAATAAGACCGGAAACGCTCAATGCAGAAACACAGAGAAACAATGATTTTAAAGTTAACCAATTATTCTTCATAATATTATTAGTTTGTCAAAGAGATAAATCTACTTAAGGTTTGCTTTACTGTTCGGAATTCTTTTCCTTTCAAGCATGGTCAAAAGTAGGCATATCTTGACAACCTGTTAATATACAAACGCTGCAATAAATAGGATTTTTGCAGCAATGACGCATCTGCACCCGCAGAATCCGCAAATGCATCATTTTTTGCTGCATTTCTTTCAATCAGAGATTCCCGTCAGATCTATTTTAACTTTTTCCTTGGATGTTTGATACTGTTTCTCAAACTCTTTCGGAGTCATTCCAAATTGTTTTAAAAATAATTTGCTGAAGTAAGATGAAGAGTTTATTCCTACCATATAACAGATATCCCCAATACGATACTTACCTTCCTGAATCAGTTCGGCTGCTTTTTTCAAACGGATCAACCGGATGAAATCTATGGGTGAAAGATTAAATAGAATCTTTATTTTCCTCAACAAGCTGGAACGGCTCATACATAAGATATCAGCCATACGTTCCACATTAAAATTTTCATCCGAGATATTCTCTTGAATCACATTGATCACTTTATTCATAAACTCCTCATCCGCCTTGTTCATCTGCATATTATGCACAGGGAAAAAAGGACGTTTGGAGAATGCCTCACGCTCTTTCCTTCGATTACTGAGTAAAGATAAAATCTGAGTCTTCAAATAGTTGAAAGAAAAAGGCTTTTCCACATAAGCTTCTGCTCCTATCTTCAATCCGTTAATCTTACTCTCCAAATCGTTCTTGGCGGTAAGGAAAATAACCGGAATATGGCACAAATCAATATCCGCCTTTATTTCCTTACATAATTCATAGCCATTCATCACCGGCATCATTATATCACTGATAACCAAATCTATGTGATTACTACGTAAAATATCCAACGCTTCCTGCCCATTCACAGCGGTTTCTACTGTAAACAAGGCTTCTAATCGTTCAAAGATAAAAGATCTCATGCTTTCATTGTCCTCTACTAACAATAAAGTATAACCTTTCATCTGGTCTGTTTCTGTTGATGTTTCCTCATCCAATACTTCTATATTTTGCTCAACGACCTTCTCTATTTGCTGCCTTACTTCCTCCTTATTCAAAGGAATGGTCAAAACAAATGTATTCTCCGGTTGTTCTATATCCAAATAAAGCCTGCCTTTATGCAAAGTGGCTAGCGAACGAGCTAAAGGTAACCCTATGCCTACTCCCATCCGAACTGTATCCTTCTTCTTTTCTACCTGATAAAAGGGTTCAAAAATCTGCTGGCTGGACGCTTCAGGTATCTTTTCTCCATCACTGACAACACGAACTGTAAAATCTACTCCATCTTGGAATAAATCTATCATAATGGTATGACGGGCATATTTCAAAGCATTATTCAACAAATTACTCAATACTTTTGTGATAGCCTCCTTATCTATGGCAGCCATAATTCTTTCTTGGGGAATATGTTGCAATAACTCTTTCTGCTTTTGCAGAATAGTAGGCTCAAAACGAGTAATCGTTTCATTCAGCAATGCCGTTACATCAACCGTTTCAAATTTCAATTCAAATTTACTCGCTCCTATTTTTTGAAAATCAAGCAGCTGGCCGGTCAGGTCTAATAATCTCTTGGTATTCTGCCCGATTACTTTCAAATTTTTGTTCAATTTCTGATCCTTGATATCCATTTCCTCAATGGCTTCCAATGGACCATTAATCAATGTCAAGGGCGTGCGCACCTCATGAGCTATCTCAGTAAAGAAACTGACTTTTGATTCATAGAGTTCTTTCTCTTTCTCAACTTCAAATAACTTCTGCTTTTCTTCCATCTGTTTCTCTTTACGTCTTTTATACCAGAAGAACCAACAAAGTACAACACAGATTCCCCAGATAATATACAGGAAATAAGCCCAAACCGACTGCCACCAAGGAGGCAGAATAACAATAGATAAAGACCGGGTAGCATAGGGACCTTCTTTGACACTATTGGTAGCCCGAACCTGTAAAGTATAATTTCCCGGAGGCAATTTTGCATAAGAGATATTCTGATTACTTGCCGCTCTTATCCAATCTTTATCCAAGGGAACCAACTTATAATAGTATTGATTGGATTCCGTAGTAGAATAACTTAATAAAGCAACATCAAAACTAATATTTGACTGATCATAAGGCAATACGATTTCATCCGTATGTTCTATACACTTTTTCAAAGGAGAATTAGGAGTATGAACTGTTATCTCCTGATTATAAATACTGAATTTTGAGATATAAACAGGTGGCAAGAAATTGATTTTTTCCGAAGAATTAGGATCAAATGCAATCAATCCGTCTATACCGCCAAAATAAAACTTACCATCCTCCCCCTTCAAAGCTGACTTATAATTAAACTGATTCCCTAACAAACCATCCTTAGTAGTATATACCCGCACGTCCTTCGATTCCGGATTAAACCTGACCAGCCCCCGATTTGTCCCGAACCATAAATTTGATTGCTCATCTTCCAATATCTTATAAGCCACATCATCCGGCAAACCGTCTTTAATGGAAAAAGAGGTAAAATCATCCGTTTGAGAATTGTAACGACAAATTCCACCACGATCAGTGGAAATCCAAATCCGCCCTTTACTATCCTGCATTACCGAACTGACAGAATTGGATCCCAATGTATTCTCCTTACCTTCCTCATAAGTATACTTTTTAAAGCTATTCTTTCCCGGATCATGCTTCCATAATCCGTTTCCCATGGAAGCGAACCATATCATTCCATCCTTATCTTGAAATGCATCGAAAATCCAATCAAAACCCACTTCTTCCACCTTTTCAAAATGAAAACTTGCAGGAGCCGCTTTATAAAGTCCCCAACCTGTGCCAATCCACTTATATCCTGCCTCATCTATAAAGAAAGTATAAACACTTCCTTCTCCTATATTCAACTCCTCAGGAGTATAATGATAAACTTTATTCTCTGGCAACTGAATCACATCCAATCCTTGTTTGAACAAACCACAAAACAGTTGGTTTCCTTTAACAAACATCCCCAAAGTAACCATATGACTCCTTTTATCATCATCATCTAACCTCAATCGGTTTACCTGTCCAGAAGCAATATCCAATATATTAATTCCATCGTCTTCAGTTCCAACCCATATATTTCCCTTATTATCAGAAGCTATTTCCCTTATCCGTTTTGTGGTCAACGAACGCCCATCACTTCCAGGTACATATTTATCAAATAACAAGTCATGATGAGGCAGATAATTCACTCCGCCAAACATGGTTCCCAGCCAAATTCCCCCTTCCCGATCTTGATAAATAGTATAAATAATCTTATCCGACAGACTGAACGAACGCATCAAATCTTGCTTCAAATGAACTCTTTTATTCTTCCTCTCATTCACAACAAATAAGCCTTCATGAGTTCCCACCCACAGTTCATCGTCAAAACAAGCCACATTACGTACAAATGTATGGTTAGCCTCAGGTATATCTATTTTTACAAGCTGATTCGTACTGGGATTATATTTCATCAATTCCCCTTCATGAATAGCCATTGCAATCCAATCACCATAATTACAAATAGAATTAATATTCTTTCCCTTTAACGAACGCCCGGTTTTATCAACACAATATTGTTCAAATTTATCCGTATTTCTATCATATCGAAAAAGTCCGACCCCCCATGTACCAACCCAGACATCACCATCAGGGCGTACCAAAATACAATCCGGAGCTTCTGTTTTAAAATGCTCTTTGTTGGTTACTTCATAAAAATAAAGTTTCTCATCCTTATAGCGAAAAACTCCCTGATCAGGAATCACAATCCAAATATTACCAATAGAATCCGCCACAATATTAGATACCCAATTATTCATATTCACCCCTTCCTCTGTTTCCATATTCATTGCCGTGAATATATCCAAGGCAGGATTATAACGATAGACTCCTCTATCCGTTCCTACCCATAACTGACGTTCCTTATCTTCAAACAAAGCAGAAATATTATGGTTTCCGGTACCGACTACATAGTCATCACAGTTCATCTGTACAATAGAAGTTCCATCAAAACGGTTCAAACCATTTTTTGTACCAAACCACATAAACCCGTAACTATCCTGAATGATAGCCTTCACATTACTTTGTGATAGTCCATTTTCACCCGTTATATGAGAAAAATAAAAATTGGATAATCCCTTATCAACAGCCTGTAATGTAAATACAACATACAAACAACATAAAATGAGCAAAGTCTTTTTCATAGCCTGTTCAAAATTTGAGCCAAAGATAAAAGAAAAAAAGGATAAATAATGCCAATATAAAAGAAATAGAGGATTGCCCTCTATTACTTTTCACGAATGACCATTACAAATCCCCCACCAGAAGCCATAAACATTTCAATAATATTCTTATTATCCATATCCATTATTTTATGTTCGTATAAATTAGCATTCTTGTTACTTCTTTTTTTATCCTGAAAAATTTCAATGGTATATTTCTTATCCTGAGGCAGGAAAGAGCAATCCACCTGAATTGTTCTCTCACCCCAAGCGTTCAATCCGCCTATATACCAAGTATTTCCTTTCTGCTTAGCCAACACAGCATATTCGCCCACACAAGCAGCTAAGGGAATCGTCTGATCCCATGAAGTCGGAACTTCCGCTAAATATTTTAAAATATCAGGATACTTACGATACTCATCCGGAGAATCACATAAACTGGCAAATGGTGCGGAAAGTACAACAAACAAGGCCAATTCATGTGAACGAGTCCCCAATGAACTAGGCAACCCCGGATCGATCGGCTTAAATTTTTCCAATGTGCTGTTACGCATCGACCCCGGAGTATAATCAATTCCACCTCCCAACATACGGGCAAAGATACATTGAAGCTGATAATCCGGATTAGAAGTGGTATCCCACTTAAAACACTCCGCACATCGTATGGCTTCATAAGAAAGGATATTAGGATATGCCCGATGAAGTCCGGTAGGCTTGCTGCATCCATGAAAATCCACCATAAGATGCCGCTCAGCACAAGCCTTTGCCAGATTTTCATATTGAGGGATTATTTGAGCATCATCACGATCAAAAAAATCTATTTTCACCCCAACAGCACCCCACTTGCTGATAGAATCCAAATAACAATGCGGATGCTGGAATAAAGTAGCAGCAACAGTCCAAAGCCATACACCTACTTTTTTTTCTTTTCCATAGCGTATCACCTCTTTTATATCAATATTCTTATTCAAATCTGCATGATTAAAAACATTGCTCCAACCGGCATCGACCAGTAGATAAGGTATTTTGTTTTCGGAAGCGAAATCAATATAATACTTGTACATCTGTGTCGAAAGGTTTTGATGACCAGAAGGGAAAGGAGCTTTTTCCAAAATAGCACAATGCCACCATTCCCAAGTTGCTTTACCAGGACGAATCCAATCCGTATCCTTTATTTGTTGGGGCTTGGCCAGTAAGTAAATCATTTCATTAGTCAGTAGTTCCTTATCATCCTTGGCCACAATAGCCATACGCCAAGGGAAAGCATGGTTACCAGCAGTACGTGCTAAATAATTCTCCCTTTCTTTTACCACCGTAATAAAATTTCCCCAACTGCCCATCTCTATTGTTTTAGGATAGGTCGCCCAATAACCTTTCATCTTGCCATCTTCTTTACGAAGATACATACCCGGATAGTTATTTAAATCCGATTCAGCCACCACAACACGCACATTTTGCACCTTGTTTGTAAATAAAGTTGGTGTAATACCATATTTATGTTCTTCTATTTTAGAAATGCCCTCGTAAAGCACATTGCTCAACTCCCAAGCTGTAAAATTAGTTGTTTCAGGTAAAATAACTGCCGGATCATCAGCCAGATTAAAAGAAGCTTCTTCATCAACTACAATCAAAGAATCCTGCTCCGGAAGATTTCCACAAAAACGATATGCCATTCCTTCATTATACATCCGGAATATAACTGAATAACCATCCTTGAATTTCAAGGAAAGTTCATTATAATGGTCTGTTAATTCACGATAATTACCAGCTACCGGATAAACCTTCTCAGAAGTACTACTTGTAGAAGTCCCTACCACTTCACCATTCTTTCCCCATATATTACCATTTTGCATCGTCATACAAATAGCAGAGGGATGAATGACAGACCTACCTTCCAAACTTAAAGAATATTGTAAGACCCTTCCATTCTCTACAGTAAGTACCAATTGCCCGTTTGGGGATGATAATTCATAAACAGACAGCATTTGTGCCTGTGCAAAAATGCACAGACACAATGTTACCAACAAAAGGAAAAAATTCTTTTTTCTCATACAGCACACAAATTACGATGGATTTGTCCACCTTGATGGTTAATGTCCAATTCTCGCACCTTATCCAAAAAATCAATGGCTTTTCCCATTTCACGCAATCCTAAATACCCCAACCCCATCACATAATTACAATGAATGCAGTTACGTTTATCCAAGTCATCTTCCCAAATAGCCAGATCAGGCAGAGAAACAGCAAAATAATCAATCCGACAGTGGTCAAACAAATGCTTCTCACCATGCTTTATCAATTTGTTAAAGCAGCTGCGTGCCTTATCCTCTCTACCCAACGCACGCCATGCCAGACCTTGATAGAAAATCTTATCGGGTTGTTGGTCATTGTAGAAGAAAGCCTGTTGTGGTTCTGAAGAACCGATGGTCGCTTTGGTAAAGCAATCTATAGCTTGTTGCTCATTTCCCAAGCCACGAAACGCCTCACCTTTATAATACCATATATCATTCTCTTCAGCATTTGCCAATTTTCCCTCACCCAAATTAAATGGATAAGCATCCGTTTCATCCAAAAGAACTAAAGCATCGGCATAGCGTTTTTCACTTAAAGCAATCTTTGCTAATTCTACACGACACAATACATATTGTCCGGTGATTTTTCCTTCTCCTCCTTCCCATGGATGGAAATTACGCGCGGCAATCAATTCTTTTGCTTCAGCATAGCGGCCTGATTGATTATACAAAGTGATACGTTCAATGGAAAGATCATCACGCTGCTCTACTTCGGGCAGATGTGCTTCCAAAAAAGCCAAACGTTCACTATGCGGCCGCCCTAAACGTTTATAAAGTTGATCCAACTCCATTAAGATACGAGAATCGTGCTCATCCAATGCATAAGCTTTTTCCAAAGTTTCCAAGGCTTTCTGCTTGTCATCGCGTTTATTATAATAAGCCAACGACAAATTACGCCATACGGTGGGATATGCCGGATTTATGGCCGCAGAATGTTCCCAACAGGCAATGGCATTGTCATACTGACGGTTAGCATACCAGAAATTACCTAAACTATATGCCGCTTTTGCCCCATGAATATTCAGACGTAAGGCATCTTGAAGAATCAATACTTCTTCTATACGATTCGGGAAACAATATGAATGATTCTCTTTTTCTGCCCGCTGATAATATTCCAATGCTTTACTCTCATCTCCCTTACAGGTATGGAAATATCCCATTGCATAATAAACGACAGGATATATTTCTGTAGTTCCGGTTACATGGCATTCCAGTAAAGATAAAGCTTCCTCATACAATCCGGCAGCAGCAAAATCCAATGCGTATTCTATATATCCGTGCGCCCAACCACGCATCAACTCTTTCATTTCCTCCAACACTTTCACATCCCGGGTTAACAGATAATGTTCAAAACGGCATCCCATATTAAAACGATCTATCTGCAATGATTCAGCTACGAGCGCCAAAGCTTCCTCTTTACGACCCAATTTGCGTAGAATGGAAGTTTTCAACTGACGCGCTTTGTGATTATGCCAATTACGAATCAATGAACGGTCTATCTTGTCCAAAGCACTTTCATACTTTCCTTTACGAGTGTCAAGTTGTGCTAGTGCATAATAAGCCGCATCCTGCCAAGCAGCATTCCATGCCGACTTAAAGAAAGCATCATAAGCCTCATCCCACTTCTGTTGCATCATACAACTCCAGCCCAAATTATAATAAGGTTCACCGTCATAAGGATTCGGATTACGTTCAGTCAAGGTTTCCACCGCTTTCCGGAAATAGCTTTCTGCCATTGCAAATTGTCCTTTACGCATCAACAATAACCCCACCGCATTGTTACAACGTACATCTCCCGGTTCACGCCTTAATGCTTCCATATAATAATCCATCGGATTATAAGTAGCATGGCGATATTGTTCCAAGTGTAGTCCGGTCAAAAACAGTTGTTCAACAGAAGCAATATTCTGAGGATCTTTAGCAGCCTTAGCAGGATCAGGAACCGGCCTGATTTCCGGTTTATCCGCCTGATAAGAAAGCAAAATTTGTCCTTCCTTATCACGAACCTCTGCACATACCTCCTCTTCTTTTAGTCCTTCTGCCGCAAAAGTCGTAATAAACGGTTCTGATGGCGAAATTTGTGTAGTCTTATCCAATAATACAGTGCCTTTAATAGCTTTTACTATAATACGTACTCCACTATTCGCTCCCGTAGTATAAAGCACCAAACGGGCTTTACCTTCCTTTATTTCCAAATTCAACAAAGCATCTTTGGTTGCATTCTTTACATAACCCACTTCACTATAAGGCATAAAATACTGTACCCATGATTTTTCCTCATAGGGCTGTAACCAAGTAAAGTCCGGTTGGTTATCCGTATACATACCGGTCATCAGCTCAATATAAGGTCCGTCCTCATCAGTCAGATTACGATCCCAAGCCTTGCCGAAATCACCATTTCCCCACGTCCATTGTTTCTTTCCCGGAGAGACATGATGATCGGCCACATGTAGAAGTCCCCCACGAACATCTTCTTCATAGCCACCCACAAAATCATATTTAGACTTGATAGCCATATATGATGTAGGAACCGGAATATTCTTATATTTAGAGATATCCACACCAGCAGAATAATCTTGTTTATAATAAACTCCTGTAGCAATAGGGAAAGAAGAAACATCGCGCTTGCCGTGATCAAACACCGCATTTACATCAGGTGGAAATACCGAATGATAATGGTCATTGACTACTACTGCAGGATTGGCCCACCACAAAAAAGTCTGAGGAAAAGACGTACGATTATAAATCTTCACTTTTATTTCTATATAAGCTTTGCCCGGATAAAGCGTAAATCCCTGCATACCTTTGGTGCGGAACATTCTTTCCACTTCATTACACCATATGGTCTTACTGCCGTCCGCATTTTCCTCTATCAAAAAATCAGTAGGCAAAAAAGTAGAAGGACGGTGATGCTGAGGCCAGTTAAATTCGATGCCTCCAGAAATCCAAGGTCCTGTCAATCCCACCAATGCCGGTTTCACAACTTGGTTGTAATAAACAAAATGACGTTTTTTCACCTTATCATAAGCCATGTGTATACGACCACCCAACTCGGGAAGTATCATCACCTTGATGTATTCATTCTCGATAAACAATGCATGATACCTCTTGTCTGCTTTTTTATCTGAAATCTTCTCTACCACCGGATAAGGATAGACTGATCCGCAACTTCCCTGATAAACCCTTTTTTCAAGAAAAATAGGATTCTTCTCTTCCTTTCCTATCTCATAGGTAGGAAGCATGATATCTTCTTCCCATGCACGTACCTCACTACCCTGTACAGTACTTTGAATTAAATATTGAGTTATTTTTTCCATAATAAATGATTGTTATTTCACTAATTCCTTTTCTATCTCTTCCAAACTCTTCCCTTTCGTTTCCGGCAACCGGAATACAACAAAAATTCCTCCACCCAGACAAATCAATCCATACAACCAGAATGTTCCGGCAGCTCCCAAGCCACTATTTAACATTGGGAAAGTATAAGTCAGGATAAAGCAAGCCGCCCACAAAGCAAAGGTGCAGACGGACATGGCAACACCACGGATGCGGTTCGGGAAGATTTCGGATATAATGACCCACATCACTGTAGCCAAAGTCATGGCATAACAGGCAATAGCCATTACGACAATAATCAACAGAACGATTCCGGTGATATGAAAATAATAGGCGGCCCCCATAAAAGAATAGATTATTGCCAGCCCGAATGAACCGATCAGTGTCAATGCCTTACGTCCCCAGCGATCTACTACAAACATGGCTAGAATAGTAAATATGACATTTGTAATACCGGTCACCACAATATTCATCAAGACATCAGACACGCCATAACCTGCCGCCATAAATATTTCCTGTGCATAGTTGAAAATAACATTAATACCACACCATTGCTGCAAAATAGCCATGACAACACCTATAGTCAGCACTTTATACATAGCAGGATTCAATAATTGACGAAAACCTCCTTCTTGCGTCTGACAGGCTGAAGCCGCTTCTATGGCCGCCAACTCAGTAACAGCATATTCCTTTCCTCCCATACGGGTAAACACCTTGAGTGCAGCCTCCCGCTTTCCCGAAGAGGCTAACCAACGAGGACTCTCCGGTAATATAAAACTAAAAACAAAGAACAAGGCGGCCGGGACAGTCATTGCCCAAAACATCCAGCGCCATCCCATCTGTCCGTTCCATGATTCACGGATCATTTCATGAGTAGCTCCTAATGCCACAGGCTCGGCTATCTGCCAATTAACAATCTGAGAAGTCAAGATACCTAACACTACCGTCAACTGATTGATGGACACAAACCGTCCCCGCAAATGTGCCGGAGCTATTTCTGCTATATACATAGGTGACAAACTGGAAGCAATCCCAATGGCAAAGCCCCCCACCAAACGAAATACATTAAAGAAAGTAAAAGAATGCACCGCCCCTGTACCGACAGCCGTACAGATAAATAATCCTGCCGCCAAAATCAAAATAGGCTTACGTCCCAAACGGTCACTCAGCTTACCGGCACTTAGCGCCCCAAACAAACAACCAATCAAGGCACTGCTCATAGCCCATCCCTGCATAACAGGGTTACCAGCTATACCAAAATATTGTTCATAAAAAGGTTTTGCTCCTCCGATCACTACCCAGTCATATCCAAATAGGAAACCTCCCATAGCAGAAATCAAAGCAATAAGAAATAGATAAAAATTAGATTGTGTTTTCATGAATATCATATATTAGTTATTTTTATGATGCAAAGTAACAAGGATTCAAGGATTTAAAGAATAGAAAAAATTACTGAGGATATGGACAATATTACTATTTCATTACTTTGCTGGTTGCCTTATCATAAAACGAGGACTACACCTCAATATACTGAGATGTAATCCTCAATCAAGCTATGCAAAGCAACCTGTTTTTTACAACAATTCCAGCAAATCTCCACGTTTCATTTCCACTGTTATCAAACCTTTTGCATCAGGATTTGCAATTGCCTCCTTACTATTTAAAAGCACTCTATATTTTTTCCCTTGAGGAACTTTCACTTTTAAAACCTGATCAACAGTAGCTTTTAAAGAAGCTTTATTAATGACAGCATTCGTCCACTCAGCAGTCGCTTCAGCTCCTCCCTTTAAACACAGACCTTTAAAACTACCATCTTTCCATTCAACAGGCAAACACGGTAAGAACTCTACATAACCTTCGTGGTTCTGCACCAGCATTTCTGCCATACCGGCTGTACCGGCGGGATTTCCGTCGAATGAATAAATATCACCTTCCGCCCCAGCAATGCCACCTGGAGATACAGTCATTAAATTTTCACGTGAAAGCTTACCTTGTAATAATTGAACGCTCTTATATGCTTCCTGTGCATCTTTCAAACGGGCATACATACAAATCATATTGGCACGACTCCACTCTGTATCTTCCCAGTTCTCGGCAGACAAACGATTCTCGATGGTCTTGCGGGCAGCTTCCGCCAATTCGGGAGTCTTCTCCAAAGTGATTTGGGAGAAAGGATAGAGTGCCAGCAGGTGGGAAGTGTGACGATGGTTGGGATGAGCTTCCTCGAAATCTTCAAACCATTCACGAATGGCACCATTGGCACGCAACTGGATGGGAGGAAGTTGGGCGATGGCAGTACGCAGGCTATCGGCAAACTCGCGGTCGGTATTCAATATCTCTGAAGCCTGAACACAATTCGACAAGATCTCGTAGGCCAGTTCACGGTCACAGGCAGGCATCATGGAGGCAACCATTTCTTCACCGCCTGCTGTACGGAACCAGTTTTCGGGTGAGATGCTCGGCCCTGTCATCAGATAACCACTCTTCGGGTCTTTTGCCAAGAAATCCAGGATGAACTGTGCATTACCTTTCAAAAGCGGATAGGCCGTTTCGGCCAGATATTGCTTGTCCTGTGTAAATTCATATTGTGTCCACAGATGGGAAGCTATCCATGAACCTGCCATCGGGAACAGTCCCCAAATAATGGTACTGGAGGCGGGAGTATATCCCCAGACATTGGCTGTAGTGTGAGCAGTCCAGCCTTTACATCCATAGACCACTTCGGCTGTCTTCGCACCGTGATGCGCCAAATCCTTAATATAGGTAAACAGGGGGGCATTACATTCAGCAAGATTGCCAACATTGGCTGCCCAATAATTCTGTTCAGTATTGATATCCAGATGATAGTCATTGGTCCAGCCCATGTTGCACGCCTTGTTGTCATTGAAAAAACCCTGCAAGGCAATGGGCAATGGAGAGTTTTCGCGGGAACTGGCAATGGTGAGGTAACGGCCATACTGGAAGAACAAGGCATCCAGACCAGTATCAGTCTTGCCTTCCTTCACTTGTTTCCAACGGACATCCGTAGGCAACGCGCGGTTAGCGTCTTGTCCGAAATGAATAGAAACACGATTATACAACGTGTTATAATCCTTTATATGCGCCTGCTTCAATTCATCATAAGATTTAGCTGCAGCCTTCTTCACACCATCAGCACAAAGAGTCTTGTAATCAGGACTTTTATAATCGGTACGCACATCGACAATCAAAGTCACGGCATCAGCTTCTTTTATACCTACTCCAGACTGTTCCATCTTTACCTCTCCATTATCAGCCAGAACGGCTATTCTTCCTTCAAAACAGACTCCGCCCGGACCATGCAAGGGAAAATCTACTTTCCCGGTAAATACCAATTGGTTATCTTCTACAGAAAGATCGGCTTGACGCATCAAATCCAATCCCATATTCATAGTAATGGACTTTTGCTTATCAGCGGTCAAGCGGAGTACGAGAACATTATCCGGGTTTGTAGCAAAATACTCACGTTTATAGTTCACACCGCCGGAGTTGAAAGAAACGCTGCTGACAGCCTCATCCAAGCTTAACGAACGACGGTAGCCGGTCACTTTACCTTCGGGGTAAATGAATTGCATCTTCAAATCTCCAATGGGAAGATGAGTTCCGAAAGAAGTCTGGTTGCCATGAAGATTATCTCCGGCTATACGGTTTCCTTCCGATAGTTTTCCCTCAAAGAACAACTTTCTGAGCTGGTTCATTTTCTCTCGCCCGAAAGGTTTGTTCTGGTTCTCATTGTACTGGCCGGACCACATTGTCGATTCATTCAATGCCAGTTTCTCTTCCTCTATTCCACCATAAGTCATAGCTCCCAAACGCCCATTACCGATAGGTAAAGATTCCATCCAAACTTTTGCCGGTTGGGCATACCACAATTCTGTAGTTCCACAGGAATCTGTTGCACTCTGGCATCCGGAAAGGGCCAAAGCCATTGCTGCTAAATAAGTCTTAAAATGTTTCATATTTTTCATGATTAATAGTTTCTTCTGAAACAAAAGTAGATATACCTCTCCCATTAGGTAGAGAAAAACTCGCCATTTTTAGACTCTTTTGCTTCAATCGTAACCTATAAAAGGGAGTTATTCAACATTTAGAAATCTTTCCCGGCACAAATTCCAATACTTCACCATTTGTTATCATTTTCCCGGTGAGGCAGTCATTACAAACTCCAACGTTCCGCCATTCATAATATCCTGATGAGTAATATAATTCTTTGTATATTTCTTGCCATTCAGTCTCATGGAACGGATATAAATCTCATTGTGCTCTTTGCGTGGGGCCTTAATGGTAAAAGTCTTTCCATCAGGCAACTGAATAACCGCTTCCTCCAACATAGGAGTACCGATAATATACTTCCCGCTAACCGGATTTACCGGATAAAAGCCAAGTGCGCCAAACACATACCAGGCAGACATTTCCCCGCAATCATCATTACCGGCATAACCTGAAGAGGAATCATTATACAGTTCATTCATGATATGTGCCACATATTTTTGTGTTTTCCAAGGTTCTCCCGCACACGCATACAGATAAGCCACATGATGGCTCGGCTCATTGCCATGCGCATATTGCCCTACAAAACCGGAAGCATTGTCATTCAGTTCACCACTTTGGTGATTGACTGTGAAAAAGGTATCCAACTTTGCCGTAAAAGCTTTGTTTCCCCCTGTCAGTGAAATCAAGTCAGGTATATTCTGGGGTACATACCAGAAGTATTGCCAGGCATTCCCCTCAGTGAAAGGGTAGCCACCATTGGCTCCATACTTATAAGGATCGAAAGGCTCCATCCATTCTCCTTTCTTATTTTTCGGTTGAAAGAATTTTGTTTCTGCATTAAATAAATTCCTGTAAAAAGCAGAACGCTTCATAAAACGCCCATAATCCTCCTCTTTCCCTAATTTCCGGGCCAACAGTGCAACACACCAATCATCAAAAGCTTGTTCTAAAGTAATAGAAACAGATTGTGTTTGAATATCCTCAGGCATGTATCCATATTTCTCCCATACTTCAAAAGGAAAGTTCGGATGAGATACGATGGAACTGCTATGAACCGCTTCATAAGCCTTTTCCGCATCCACTCCTGCAACACCTTTCAGCACAGCATCCACAATGACAGGAATGGAGTGATTACCAATCATACAATAATTATCCTGCCCCCATAATTGCCATACAGGCAAATAACCATAATAGTCATATTGCCTCATCATGCTTTTAATAAAATCAGGAATGCGGTCGGTATGCAGCAAAGTATAAAGCGGATGAGCTGCTCTGAATGTATCCCATAAAGAAAAAGTGGAATAATGAACTTCATTATCGGCTACCTTACGTGTCGTATAATCGGCAGCCATATATTCACCATTTACATCGCTCATCGTATTAGGTTGTACCATAGTGTGATATAAAGCTGTATAAAAAATCTTTTTCTGCAAACCGGTACCTTGGATGATGACTTTCTTCAATTCTTTCTCCCAGCTGGCTTCGGCAGCAGAAGCAATATGTTCAAAGTTCCATCCGGGAACCTCAGCTGCCATATTCAACCGGGCATTTTCAATGGAAACTGGAGATAAAGCGACTTTACATATCAATTCATTATTCCACTTCTTGTCGAAACAGAATAATCCACACAGTTCTGTACCATTAATGACAGGAGTATTCTCATACCTCCGATTGCCATCATGTAACTGACTGGATAAGATTGGTTGGGAAAATTCAAGATGGAAATATATTTTCCTCAGTTTTGCCCATCCTGTAATAACACGATATCCTTCTACTACTGTAGGAGAAACTACACGGATTTGTGATTGAATTATCCGGCGGTTCCAACTCTCCTTATTTGCCGAATGATCTAAATCCAACCATAATTTCAACTGACCGCCATCAGAATAGATATAGCGATGTACCCCTACATGCACAGAAGCCGTCAACTCCGCTTGAATCTTCTCATCCGTTAATAATACTTGATAATACCCCGGACGCGCCTGTTCGTTTTGATGAGTAAAAGACGATTTCCTTTTATCACTCATGGTAGGAAATAGAAGGATATCTATAAAATCGGAAGCACCGGTTCCGCTTAAACGTGTATGACTGAAACCATAAATAATAGAATCATTATAATCATATCCCGAAGCTTGTGCCCAATCAGGCGCTTCACGAGTATCGGGACTCAGCTGCACCATACCAAAAGGGACAGTAGCTCCTGGATAATTATTCCCAGAAAGACTGGATTGAACAGCACCGGTTCCAATAAACGGATTAACCCAACGAGTTAGATTTTGGGCACTAATACAATTTACAGAAAGAATAAAAACAGCCAATAAATTTGCAAATCTTTTCATCATAGATTTAAGTTTCATTTATTGGCAAAATTAGTATATCCACACTCCCCACACAGATAAATTCTCGTCTATTTTAGCTTCATTTGCTTCATAAAGGCAAGTTTCTTGCCTCATCACCACTAAATATTACCATTATTCCGTTCATCCCAATTCATTTACCGCTAATAATGATTATCCCGACATTTCCAATCCCTCTTAATGTAAAAAAATCATAAATTCAGGAATGTAACCCCAATTACCGTATTCTTTTCACCTATTTTCTTATATTTGTAAATTATTCCATCACACAAACGTAAAAACAAATGGACCAGACCTTACTAAAATACTGGAAAACTTGTCTTCAAGATGCAGAGCGCAAAGCTATTGCTCTCAAAGGACCACGAATCACCCTAAACATTGGTGACAAGATA